>Ga0208872_1002075_pt1 | contig 11779 bp, 13 predicted proteins | sample CryBogCBH12Aug08_FD_185508 | JGI IMG/M metagenome (GOLD analysis project Ga0208872, IMG submission 185508) | Freshwater microbial communities from Crystal Bog, Wisconsin, USA - CBH12Aug08 (SPAdes) | ecosystem: Environmental > Aquatic > Freshwater > Lake | place: Crystal Bog, Wisconsin, USA... | reverse complement strand
TGCGCGGAATGGCCGTGAGAGGATTCTGCTTCGTGACCGCGATAGCTGCCGAAGAAAACCAGCGCCACTTGTCGCGTCATGTAAAACGCGGTTAACAGCGCGCCGGTGCAGCCCAGCAAAAACGGAATGTGCGACACCGGCCAGTTGTGCGCGGAATGAAGAATTTCGTCCTTGCTCCAGAAACCGGAGAAGAACAGCGGGAAGCCCGCGAGCGCCAACATGCCAACGGCATAGACCGCGAACGTCACCGGCATGTATTTTTTGAGTCCGCCCATTTTGCGCACGTTCTGTTCCTCGTGGCAGCCGTGGATGACCGAGCCGGAACCGAGGAACAGCAGCGCCTTGAAAAAAGCGTGGGTGATGAGATGGAACATCCCGACCGCCACGCCGCCGACGCCGAGTCCCATCATCATGTAGCCGAGCTGCGAAACGGTGGAGTAAGCGAGGATGCGTTTGATGTCATTTTGCGCGACTGCGATGCTTGCAGCGAAAATTGCGGTGATGGCACCAACCCAAGTAATGATCGTCAGCGAAGTCGTAACGGGAACGCCGTGCGCGCCGATGATGCCGCCAACGGACATCAGCGGATAAACGCGGGCGACGAGGAACACACCGGCGGCCACCATCGTTGCCGCGTGAATCAAAGCGGAAACGGGCGTCGGACCTTCCATCGCGTCCGGCAGCCAGACGTGCAGCGGCACCTGGCCGGATTTACCGACTGCGCCGAGGAAAATTAAAAGACCAATCGCAGTTGAAACCGCCATGCCGCCAATCGTGGCGTGCGTCAACATGGTGGCGAGCGCGCCGGATTCCAGACAGCCTTTGCCACCGTCGTAAAAATTCAGCGTGCCGGTTTCGGCGTAGAGCCAGACCATGCCGAGCAGCAGACCGAGGTCGCCGATGCGCGTGGTGATAAAAGCTTTTTTCGCCGCCGCCGCCGCGCTCGGCTTGTGATACCAGAAACCAATTAGCAGATAGCTGGTCAGACCGACGATTTCCCACGAGACGAAAAACAGGAACAGGTTGTTGGCGATGACGACGCCGAGCATTCCTGACGCGAACAGCGCGAGGAAACAGAAGAACCGCATGAAATTCTGGTCATGCGCCATGTAGCCGACGCTAAAGATGAAGATCAGCATGCCGACGAACGTCACCATCATGAGCATGATGGCCGTCAGCGGATCGAGCACCCAGCCGATGCTCATCCATTGGCCGCCGAATTGAATCCACGGAAAGCTGAACACTTCGCGGAACACGCCATCGTCGTGGTGGCCCAGCGTGGCGGCGAACGCGCAGAGCGAAAGCAGGAAGCCGAGCGCCATCGAGCCGATGGCGAGCGTCGCTGCGAGCTTGCGCGCCGGCTGCTTGTTCACGGCGATAATGCCGGCGGCAAACAAAGGCAGCGCGGGAATCAGCCAGAGATTTTTGACGATCCAGATCATCCTTTCAGCTCCTTCACTTCATCCAAATTGGAGGTTTTCTTGTGGCGATAAATTGCAATGATCAGCGCGAGACCGACGGCGGCTTCCGCGCCCGCCATCGCCATGGAAAAAAGGACGAAGATAAAACCGGTCAACGCTTCTGGATGCGGGCCGAAACGCCAGAAGGCGATGAGGTTCAGGTTCGCCGCGTTGAGCATCAATTCAATGCCGATGAGCACGAGAATCGCGTGCCGCCGCGCGACCGCGCCGGCGAAACCAATGGCGAACAACAGCGCGGAAATTAAAAGGCAAGCTTGGAGCGGGATCATTGCTGGCCTCCGTCTTCCGATTTCGATTTTTGCGAGTCTTCTTTCAAAGCGATGATGACCGCACCGATCATCGCGGCGGTCAGCACCAGGCCGATAATTTCGAGCGGCAACACAAATTTCGTCATCAGCGCGTCGCCGACGTTTTTGACGGTGGCCACGGGCGCGGGCGGAATTTCTTTTGGAATCGCCGAACTGTTGAGCACCGCCCAACCGAGCATCGTGAACAGCATGGCGGAAACCGCGATGCCAGCCATCCAGCCGGAAGTCAGCACACTATTTTCGGGAGCCTCGCCGCTGCGCGTCAGCAAAATGGCGAACACGATGAGGATGGCGATGGCGCCGACGTAAACCAAAATCTCCGCGAAACCGACGAATTGCGCGTCGAGTTGCAGATACAATGCCGCGATGCCGGAAAATGCGACCGCCATCGCCAGCGCGCAATGCACAAGATTGCGCAGGCTCATGGCGAACGCCGCGCCCAGCAGCGTCACGATTCCAGTGATGACAAAAAAAGGTGACATGTTTTATTCGGCGTAGCGATAAATGCGTTTGCCGAAGTTTTGGTTTTGCATCAAGCCGCGGCCGAGAATGGCATACGCGCCGAAAATAATCGCGGAGCAGACCAGCCAGCGTTGCCAGTCGGCGGCCATGTAATGCCAGATGCCGGCAACGAAGATGTTGATCAGCGCGAGTGGCAGCATAAATTTCCAAGCGAAGTTCATGAGTTGATCCATCCGGAGACGAGGCAACGTGCCGCGAATCCAAATGAAAACGAAGACTATGGCCATCAGTTTTGACAAGAACCAAACGTAGGATGGAATCCACGTCAGGAACGAAACCGGCGAAGTCCAGCCGCCGAGGAACAGCGTGATGCCGAGGCCGATGATGGCGAACATGCCGAGATATTCACCGAGGAAAAACAGCGCGAACTTGAAGCCGGAGTATTCCGTGAAATAGCCGGCGATGATTTCGGATTCCGCTTCCGGCAGATCGAATGGCGTGCGGTTGGATTCCGCGAGCGACGCGATGAAGAACAAAACAAATCCAACCAATCCCCACGGCGTGAACACATGCCAGTGCGCGATGCCAAAGGTGTAATTGTTCTGATGTTTGACGATTTCGGACAGGTTGAGCGAACCGACGACCATCACCACGGTCACGGCGGAGAGGATGAGCGGGATTTCGTAGCTGACCATTTGCGCGATCGCGCGCATCGCGCCTAGCAGAGAATATTTGTTGCGGCTCGACCAGCCGGCCATGAACACGGAAACTTCCACCGCGCCACCGACGGCGAAGAAAAATAGCAAGCCGGCGTCGTAGTCGGTGATGGTCATGTTTTTGCCGAACGGCAAAACCGCATACGCGAGCAGCACGGGAATCAGCATCACCACCGGCGCGAGGAAATGGACGACTTTGTCCGCCGCGCGCGGCACGATGTCTTCCTTGGTCAGCGATTTGATGCCGTCGGGAATAAACTGGCCGAAGCCGCACAGGCGGATTTTAGTGAACGGAATGCCGACGCGGTTGGGGCCATAGCGGTTCTGGATGCGGCCGAGAATTTTGCGCTCCAAAACGGTCGTGAGCGCAAACACGCCCGGAAACACCGACATGACGAACGCGATGCAAATCATGGCCGACACCACGGGACGCAACATTTCCGGCACGTAGCTCACCAGCCAGTGCAGGGCGGTCACAAAAATTTGATCAAGCTTATCGAACATGTTTCTTTTCGGTCTTAAAATTTATTTTGCTGCCGGCGACGATGTTGGCGGCGGTGTCGTTGGAGCCGGCGCGGCGGTTGGCGCCCCGGCAGCAGCGGCGGCAGCTTTTGCCTTCGCTTCGGCGTCGGCTTTTATTTTTGCTTCTGCGGCGGCTTTGGCTTTGGCCTCGGCCTTAGCTTTTTCGGCGGCGATTACGGCGTCGGATTCTGCCGCATCGTGCGGGTGCATCTCTTGGTAATAGCTGTTGGGCTTGGCCAGTTTGTCCTTGGTCAACAAAAGTCCGCCGAAGCGGTCGTCGGTGCTCAATTCAAACTTGGTGTCCATCTTGATGGACTCAAACGGGCAAACCTCAACGCAAATCTGGCAGCTCATGCAGACGGAAATATCAATGTCGAACGTGAGTGGATAAATCTGCGGCTGGCCTTTGTAATCGGGCTTTTTGTCCTTGCTCTTGACGATGTAGATGCACTTGGGCGGACATTCCTTCTCGCAAATCTGGCACGCCACGCAGCGAAGACCTTTTTCCCAATCGTCGCCGTCATAGACAAGGAACGGGAACTGCCGGGTGTTTTCTTTTTGCGCCAGATGTTCTTCGGGATACTGCACGGTGGTCAGGCGATCCTTCGAGACGTAGCTCCCGAAGAAATTCCTGGCGGTCACCGCCATGCCTTTGATGATTTGCTCGCCTAACATGGCAACAGTTGAAAGTTGCAGGTTGAAAGTTGCAGGTTGGAAAATTCTCGGATGCCGGTTTTCAAAACCTGCAACCTGCAACTTTCAACTTGCAACCAAATTGTTTTCATCGGTCCACCTCGCCGAGCACAATGTCCACGCTGCCGAGAATCACGATGACGTCCGCGACGCGATGGCCGAGACACATGTCTTCCAAAATTGTGATATTGATGAAGCTCGGCGGCCGCACGCGGTAGCGATACGGATTCGGCCCGCCGTCGCTGATGATGTAAAAGCCGAGCTCGCCCTTCGGCGATTCGATGCGGCCATAAACCTCGCCGGGCTTTGGACGGAAGCCGCGCAACTTCGCTTTCGGATCCATGACCGGTCCGCCGGGAATGTCGCGCAGCGCCTGGTTCAAAATCTTGATGCTCTCCCGCATTTCCAGCACGCGCATCATGTAGCGGTCATAAAGATCTCCGTGCTCGCCCAGCGGCACCTTGAAGTCGAAACGGCTGTAAATTCCATATTTGTCCACCTTGCGCACGTCGTAATTCACGCCGGCGGCGCGGAGCAGCGGGCCGGTGAGCGACGCGTTCACCGCTTGTTCCTTGGTCAGCGGCGAAACGCCCTGGGTGCGGGCGAGCAGAATTTCGTTTTCGTTCAGGAACGTTTCAAATTCGTCTAGGAACCGGCCGTAGTTGGCCACGAGCTGCTTGGTGCGTGCCAGCCATTCGTCATTCACGTCCACGCGCACGCCACCGAAACGCATGTAATTGCACATCATCCGTGCGCCGCTGACCTCCTCGAAAAGATCGAGGATCTTTTCGCGTTCGCGGAAGGCATACATCAACGGCGTGCCGAGCGCGCCCATGTCATGCACAAAAAAGCCGATAAGACTGGTGTGATTCTGAAGCCGCGTGAGCTCCGCCATGATGACGCGGATATATTCGGCGCGTTCAGGAACCGCCAGGCCGGCGAGCTTCTCGATGGTCAGCGCGTAAGCCCAGTTGTTGGTCATCGAACAAAAATAATCCAGCCGGTCCGTGTAAGGCATCGAGGCGAGATAGGAAATATTCTCGCCGATTTTCTCGTGATTGCGGTGGAGATAGCCACACACCGGCTTGAGCTTGACCACTTTTTCGCCGTCCAGCACCACATCCATGCGGAACACGCCATGCGTAGAAGGGTGATGCGGTCCCATCGAAATCTCCAGCAGTTCGCCAATGGATGAGCCGCTCTCGTCGAGCTTCGGCTTCACCTCAAAACTTTTTGGCGGCATGGCGGCAACGGAATTCACGCTTTCACCTCCACGCCTGGGTATGGAATTTCAAGGTCGGAAGCAATCAACTCAAATCCTCTTTCATTCTTAAATGAATCAAGCTCTTCATTTTTGGTATGCACCTTTTGCCATCCTGATTTTGAAATTGAATGATGCTTCTCAATCCAAGTTCTTGGTAGAGTGTAAAATTCAGGCTCGCGGTATCCTTCCAGAACCGGCTTCTTGCGATAGTAAAATCCAATATTTTGGAATACGACGATGAGATAATCGAAAGCGTCAAAACTTTTTTCTTTCAGCGGAAAAGCACGGTCACAATCTGTTTGATACCTAGATTTGACTTGAACGCGAATCTGCTTCGCCTTGTTTCGAGGATCCGGATGGATGCAAATCAGGTCGTAACCTTCATTGTTCGGCGGAGCTTTGTAAGCAAGAATGTTTCGGCGCATCAAGTAGCCAATCGCTAAATGTTCTGCGCTCAATGAAACAACTGGCAAACGGCGTGCATCGGAGTTACCCATTTTTCACCTCCGCTTTCGGTTCGGTCGGATAATGCTTTTTCGCCTCGACTAAAACCTCGTCGTGCGGCGTCGGCTCGTATTCAAAATCGTCCGGCTCGACGTAATCGCGGCGCATCGGAAAGCCAACAAACTCATCCCACATCAATATGCGGCGGAGATCGGGATGACCGTCGAAAATCACGCCATACAAATCAAAAATCTCGCGCTCCTGAAATTCCGCACCGCGCCAGACCGGCGTGAGCGACGGCAAATGCGTTTTGTCCGCGCGATTTTCCGTGCGCATCCGCAGGACCACCGGGCCGTGCTTCAGTTCCATCGAATAAAGGTGGTAAACCACTTCCAGAAAACCGGGACGCACGGTTTTTTTCACTTCCTCGACTTCTTTTTCCACGCCGTCCACGGTTTGCTTGACCTTGATTTTCTCGGTGAGTTCCTTGTCCGGCCAGTCCACGCCGGTCACGTTCGAGCAGTAATCCAGTTTCAACTGCGCATCGTCGCGGAGAAATTTTGCGATAAGGAAACCACTGGCCGCACCCACGAGCAGCGAGCGCTCGCCCGCAGCACATTCGTTCGCGAGAATTTCAATCTTCGCGGACGGCAGGGCGGCTTCGAGGCGCACTTTGATTTGTTCGGGCGTTTCCACAGGTTATCGTTGCATGGTCGGCGGCTGCCAGAGTTCGGGGTTCTTCGGCGGTTCGAGATCGTGTTTGCCATAGGCCGGCACCGGATATTCGCCTTCAATCTCGGCATTCAGATGACGCGGGCGATTTGGCCCGGTAAGCTCCTGGTTCCGGATTTTTTCCTGCAACGTCATGATCGCGTGGATCAGCGCCTCCGGTCGCGGCGGACAGCCGGGAATCGCCACGTCCACCGGCAGATAACGGTCAATCCCCTTCAGCACGTTGTAGCCCTGTTTGAACGGCCCGCCGGAAATCGCGCACGCGCCCATCGCGATAACGTATTTCGGCTCGGGCATCTGGTTGTAGAGGCGCACGACGAGAGGCGCCATTTTTTTGGTGACGGTGCCGGCGACGATCATCAAATCCGCCTGGCGCGGCGACGGCCGGAAGACTTCCGCGCCAAACCGCGCGAGGTCGAAGCGCGACATGGACGCCGCCATCATTTCGATGGCGCAGCAGGCGAGGCCGAACGTCAGCGGCCACACGGAATTTGCACGGCCCCAGTTATACAACTCTTGCAGCGACGTCACATACACGCCCTGCTTCTGCAATTCATTTTTGAGTCCTTCCTCGATCATGGCAATACTTTCCGGCGTCAGCTCCAGGTCAAAAACCCTTTCCGCCACGCCCAAACCAGGCCTTCCACCAGCAGCACCAGAAAAATGATCATCGCCACGAACGCGCCGACCGGCAGGCCGGTGAATGAAACCGCAAACGGTAGCAGAAAAATCGTCTCCACGTCGAACACCAGAAAAATGATGCCGTAAAGGTAGTATTCGGAACGGAAGTGAATCCACGCATCGCCCCTGGAGGCGAGACCACACTCGTAAGTGTCGTTCTTGTCCTTGCCCGGTTTTTGCGGCGAGAAAAAATGCGCCCACGCCCACGCCGCCGCCAGCGGCGTCAGGGCAAAGCCCACCGCCGCCACGGCCAGCAGAACCAGAACCAGATATGAGTTGGAGGCTTGCATTGTTACCACGTCCCGAATGCTTCAGAAGCTCAAGGACATTAACACGAATACCAGACCGTCCGCCCCGGCGATTCACCTAAATTAACTTTTACCGGCCTAAAATTGTCATTAACAAAACAATTTTAGACAACCCTTAATTAACAAACTTAAATACTGCTCCAACCACCCGACTCCAAATCATTTGGCAACCTTGTAAATCGGCTTCGACACCACGACGGCGGCGAAGCGTTTGCCCCGGATTTCAATTTCAATCTTCATGTCCGGCTTGGCCACCTCCGGCGGCACAAAACCCATGCCGATGCCGCAGTTCAGCGACGGACTTTGCGTGCCGCTGGTGACGATGCCGACGCTCGCGCCGTCCACCCAAATCGGATAATGCGGGCGTGGCGGCGCGGATTTGTCGGTCATCTTGAACGCGACGAGTTTCTTTTGCGTGCCGTTGGTCTTCTGCTCCGCGAGCACGGCGCGACCATTGAATTCGCCTTTGTCGAGCGCCACAAAAAATCCGACGCCCGCCTCGATGGGCGTCGTTTGCTCGTCGAGTTCATGGCCGTAAAGCGGATAACAAACCTCCGTGCGCAGCGTGTCACGCGCGCCGAGGCCGCAGGGCTTGATGCCAAACGGCGCGCCGACCGCAAGGATTTTGTCCCACAAATGTTGGATGGCAGAATCCGGACCGATGATTTCAAAACCGTCTTCGCCGGTGTAGCCGGTGCGGGCGACAAAGATGCTGTGCTGCTCAAAATGAAAACCAGCGAGCTGGTTTTTCTTCAAGTCCGTGACGGCGTTCACCTGAAAGACCGAGGCCGACGCGCCGGGGATGCACTGGCAGATGAAGTCTTTCACCTTCGGCCCTTGCACCGCGATGGCCGCGTAATGATGCGAGGCGTCGGTGAGATTCAGTTCGCCGCCGGAAAATTTCGCCGCCTGCGCCTGAAGCCACGCGACATCCGCCTCGATGCGCGAAGCGTTGATGACGAGGAAATAAACATTCACCGAGAGCCGGTAGGCATAAAGATCGTCAATCACGCCGCCTTGTTCGTTGCACATCAAAGTATATTGTCCCTGTCCCGACGCGAGTTTGCGGACATCGTTGGTGAGGACGGAATTCAGAAATGCCTCCGCGCCCGAACCGCTGACGGTGACTTCGCCCATGTGCGAGATGTCGAAAATCCCGGCGGCGCTGCGGACGGCGAGGTGTTCGTCGGTGATGCTGGTGTATTGGACGGGCATTTCCCAGCCGCCGAAATCAATGAGTTTGCCGCCGAGTTTTTGGTGGGCGGAAAAAAGTGCGGTGCGCTTCAACATAACTTATGCCGCACAAGAAACACCTTTTTCGCCACGGATAAAAGATAAATTGAACTTGATCCGCCGGAAGAATTTTTCGTGCCGCAAAATCAAACCGCCAGCCGCGCCAAAAATTCCTGCGCCAACACCTCGTAGGCCGCCGAGCCGGTGCTGTATTTGTCGTAGTGGATGATAGGTTTGCCATGGCTCGGAGCCTCGGCCAGCCGCGTGGTGCGCGGAATTTCCGTTTCAAAAACCTTTGCACCGAGCAGCCGCCGGACTTCGGCGACAACTTCGTTGGACAGGTTTGTGCGGCCATCAAACATCGTCATCACCACGCCAAAAATTTCCAAGCCGGGATTCACGCCCGCCGCGCGGAGCTGGTCGAGAATGCGGTTCATCATCGAGATGCCTTCCAGCGCGTAATACTCGCACTGGAGCGGAATCAAAATGCCGTGGCTCGCGGCAAAGGCGTTCAATGAAAGAATCCCGAGTGAAGGTGGACAGTCTATTAAAATCACATCGTAGCGCCCGCTATCGCGCACCGGCTGGAGAATTTGAGCCAGACGGTGCAAATGATTTTCCATCCGCGCGAGTTCAAGGTCGGCGGCGCACAAGTCCACTTCGCTGGGCACAACGGACAACCGGTCAAAAGGAGTCGCCTTGATTTTTTCGGCCAGTGTCCCCTCGCCCAACAGCACTTGATAAACGCTGGCTCCTTCAATTTTTTCCACACCGACGCCGCTGGTGGCGTTGGCCTGCGGATCGAGGTCGAGGAGCAGAATATTTTTCCCGACGGAAGCGAGACAGGCCGCCAGATTGACGGCGGTGGTGGTTTTTCCCACGCCACCTTTCTGGTTGGCTACGGCAATGACTTTGGTTGGCACTGCCGCATTAAATGAAAAGCGCGGTGGCGTTTCAAGCGCACACCGCACAAAAGCGAAAGATTTTGATTACTGACCGGGCGATGCAAAGCTCACCGACTGGAACAGCGAGGGCGTAGCGGGCTGGGCAAACAGCGTCGCCACCGGCTGTAGGCTGGTCACGGGATTCGTGCTAGCCACGATACCGGACGATTCGCTGGCCGCCACCAACGCGGGGGCACCGATGGAAGCCATGGGGCTTGCCGCCGCCGTGGACGGTTCTGAAACGGTCAGGAAATCTTTTGTGGCGACTTCAGAATGCTCGGCATAAATCACTCCCAAAACCAGCAACAGACAAAGGCTGGCCGCAAAGCCACCAATCAAGCCGGGACGGGTTTCAAACAAACGGAGGAAATTCATTACCCACGGCGCGTCCGACTGAAGGTTTTCAGCGTAGGCCTGCGACACGCCGGCCTCGCCCGCGCGGATGCGCGCGATGACCTGCCCGGAGAAATCATCAAAATAACCGGGCGGCGGCAGCTCCTGCTGTTTGAGTTTCAGCAACTGCTGCAGTTCTTCAAAGTTGTTTTCTTTCTGGTTCATGTTGGCTTTGCGTATTCGGACAGGTAGCCCTGCAATTGCTGCCGCGCGTAAAACAGCCGCGACCGCACGGTGCCGATGTTGCAATCCATGATCTCCGCTATTTCCTCGTGCGACTGCCCCTGCACGTCATGCAACACCACTACCATTCTGTGAGGTTCTGACAGCTTCATCAAAGCTTCGTTCAAAGTTTTTTGCAGCTCCGTCAACCCCGCTTCCCGATGCGGGGTTTTGTCCGAAATCAACGCCACCAAGTCGGGATTGTTCTCGGTGTTAAAATCAATGTCGTTGAGGCTGTAATGATGCTTGTTCTTGCGCTGCTTCAGAAAATTGATCGTCTTGTTGACGGCAATCCGGTAAAGCCAGGTGTAAAAAGTCGAGCCGCCCTTAAATGATTTCAACGCCTGATATGCCTTGATGAACGAGTCCTGCGCGAGGTCGTTGGCGTCCTCGTGATTGGATGTCATGTGATAAATCGTCGCGTAAATCCGCTCCTGATACCGCTTCACCAACTCGTCATACGCGGCGAGGTCGCCTTGGCGCGCCAGCCGCACCAAATCGCCCTCCAGCATTCCGGGAGGCGTGTTGGCATCGGCGATGGGAGCAGGTTCAGACATAATCATTGAACCGCCAAAGTCGCCGTTTGTTGCGCGAGAAAATCGGTCAATTCCATCAAGCCTGCCTGCCCCGGCGATGCCGGCAGCACCCGCAACGCGCGGCGCGCCAGTTCCAGATAACGTTTAATCTCGTTAATAGACGGCTCGAAAGTTTCGTATTTCGCCAGCAACGCATTGACCGCCGCAAGATTTTCCGGCTGCCATTTCACAATCAAATTTTCCAGCGCCGCGCGGTCGGCGACATTCGCGCGTTCCCACGCAAGTAGCACCGGCCAAGTCAATTTGCCCTTGGCCAAGTCCGTGCCCAGCGACTTGCCGGCCTCCGCCTCCGTGCCGAACAAATCCACGCAGTCGTCATAAATTTGATACGCCGTGCCCACCACCGCGCCGAATTCGCGCAACGCCGCGCGCTGTTCCGGTTTTGCGCCGCTCAAAAATGCCGCTAAATCGCACGAGAGCGTGAACAGCTCGCCGGTCTTCATCTCGATGACGCGAAAATAATCTTTCCGCGCCGCCGCAAAATTTCGCCGTTGCTGTGTCTGCAAAATTTCTCCGGAACAAACCGTGTTCGTTGCCAGCGACACCGCGCGGCAGACTTCCGTCGTCGGAAAATCCGAAGCCAGCTTCAACGCCTGCGCGAAAAGACAATCACCGAACAGCACCGCGATTTCATTGCCCCATTTCGCCGCGACCGTCGGGCTGCCGCGCCGGATTTGAGCCTCGTCCATCACATCGTCGTGGACAAGCGTGGCGAGGTGCACCATCTCGATAATGACCGCCACCGTGACATGAGATTCATCGGGCTTGCCGAAGCAGCCT
>Ga0208872_1002072_pt1 | contig 11786 bp, 8 predicted proteins | sample CryBogCBH12Aug08_FD_185508 | JGI IMG/M metagenome (GOLD analysis project Ga0208872, IMG submission 185508) | Freshwater microbial communities from Crystal Bog, Wisconsin, USA - CBH12Aug08 (SPAdes) | ecosystem: Environmental > Aquatic > Freshwater > Lake | place: Crystal Bog, Wisconsin, USA... | reverse complement strand
TTCACCCGCGCGAAGTATTTCGTTTGGCAATTATGGCAAGTGCTGCGGCCATCATCCTGATGCACAATCATCCGAGCAATGAAACGACTCCATCGGAGGCGGACATTAAAGTCACCCGCGATCTAATCCGAGGCGGGCAAATTTTGAAAATCGAAGTTCTCGACCATGTGGTGATCGGAAATTTTAACCAGACGTCTCTTCGAGAAAGTGGCTATTTTTACCAGTAAGAGCTAATCAATAAATTCATCTTCATCTGCCAGATTATTGTCAGCAGAAAAAATCTGGCGGGCTATTTCTTGTTGTTGCAAAGTTGTTGCAACTTCGGTCAATGGATTTAAGTGATTTGCGTATTTTAACAGCCATTGCCGCACTGCCCGACGCAGGCGCTCACATCTATCCCAGTCACCCCATCTTCTGAGCCGTGGCAATTCAGGTGAAAGCAAGGACCACTCCTCTGCGGTAGCGCGTGACGAAGCCAGCACGTTAAACACTTCAAAATACCCTCGTGAAATTAATCTTACCCCCTCAATTTTTTTGGCACGCAAGCCCAGCGTGACGAGTAGGAATGCGCTGTGTGTTCTCAAGGGTGCGGGAATGAAATCCAACGGCTTTTGCGCAAGTTGCTGGACATCTTCGCGGGATGCCGAGAGATGCTTTCGTATGACTTCAGGCGATACAAACCACGAACTGAATGCCAATTCAGCAGGAAGAAGAAGTCTTTCATCAGCTAAACGTTCAGCGGCGGATTCCATTAGGGCATCGCGCCACGCGGGTGATGGCAAATACTGGTGGGCGATGCTGTTTTCCAGCCACCGGAGTGCGCCCCGCATCGCGCATGGGCCAGCGTATTTCACAGCACTCCGAACGCTCACAAATGTTGCTGCCAGAAACATGGCGCCCATGATCTCTCCCCATTCCTGCTGGCTTAATGACAACTTTTCCAACACCTCGAAAATTTGCGATTGTATATGGCCGGGTAGTTGCCAAGTGCAGACTTCATGGGCAAGTTCGGGTCGGCGACTGACAAATATGGAAATTAACTCGGGATGCTTGCTCGATATGTTTTGAAGCTCATCTGGCTTAACGCATTTTCCGACGGCCAGCGCAAACGCGGCAGCCGATGGATTTTCTTCCCGCCGCACAAGACGCGCTATCAAGGCAAGGACTTCATCTTTCTTTCTATCCCAGAGGAAAGGAGCCAGCCCTGCATGATCAAAAGGCACTTTTGCGTAGGCTTTCGCCTCGGGGGAGCCAAGCAGAAAAGCGGCGGTTGACCAGGCTCTTTCCAGATCCTGCGCCGAATCCAAGGTGTTGTTTGGTGTCACCAACCATTCCTTGAGCCGCAACGCCTCTGATTCGTAGGGAAAGATTTCCGCAGTCAAGCGTAACCGTTCTGTCCAATCTTTATCGGATTCGCAATTCAAATGGATATATGCGCCAGCGAGACGAGAAAAAGCCTGCCGAGGTTTTTCAATATCGCTTCCGTAAGAAAAAAAGAACTGCCGCAATGAACTCGTTGGACCGTTATCCAAATCATCGAGGACAAGACTCATCCACGCTGGAACTGCGGTTGTTGGTTGTGTTTGTGTTGAAAGCATATCCAACAAAACCGTCGCCTGCCCGCCTCGCCGCCAAAGCCGCTGACTGCTGAATGGAGCCACCTGAAGGTCAAAGGCTACGCCGGCCAGCCGTCGGTCGCCGAGTGAACCGGTTGAAAAACTAAAGTTGCGGCGCAAGCGAGGCCATTGTTGTGACCAGATTGCAAAGATGATGTTTTCCCACGGTGAATATTTTTGATCCAGAACTACGATGCTGCTTTCCGGTTGTCCGTATAGTGCAGCGAGCAGCATAGATGCGCGAGCTTGATCGATCGCGCCAAGCGGGTGGGCATCGTCATTTGAAACGCCCTTGGATAATGGCTGGGCGTAGTCGCTAAATCCTTCCAATGTTGATGACGGGCGGCGGCAAAGTTTGCGTAAAGCCGAAAAATCTGAAATCCGAGCCAAGTCAGCTAATTCAATCAGAAGCACATGGCTCCACACACAACCAGGCCTTGGCATTTCGGGGGCGGGCCAGGTGCAAAAGAGTGCGTAATAATCAGTCTCCGGCACTGGCAATCCCGTAAAAGCACAATCAAAACCTTCCGCCGCTTCTGAACCGGAACCATCAGTTATGGTTGCCAAAAAATGACGAACGCGCGGTGCGAGGGAAACAGATGCGGCCAAGAGGTTGTGGCCTTCGCGATAACCAAACAGGGCTTGCTGAACTCGGAATTGCTCAAACATTGGAAGGCGGGGTGGAGTCCAGAAGCCCAAGCAACCATCGAACCGGCCGGGTCAAGTCGTTAGAACGATGTGTATCATCCACGAGAATCACGCGTTCACTGGGTTTATCAAGATGCGTGAGGCGTTCAATTTCTTCCTTGGAATTGCCGCCGCCCCGGGCGCTTACGCCAAAGGTGCGAAAAGAAAAAGTGTCGGTGTGGCTTTCGAGAAATTGGTTTAACAAAGGCCAGCGCCGGGCAAGAAACAGGGCCGGATTTTTTGGCAGTTCGGCGGCGGCACCGGGGCCAATGCCCTGGGCTTTTTCTACCATATCCCAAGCGGAGATGATAACGGCGATCCGCAGCGGAGTTTTACGCGGGCCGCTTTCGGCGATAAATTGCAACAAGTCAACCAGCTTGACCTGCATTGACGCGTCTTCGAGTTTCCATTCGTCAGTTGCCTCGGCGGGCGGTAACACCGATTCAGTTTTTGGCGTGGGCGTCGGGTCAATAAAACCAGGTTGTTCCAAAATTGCGTGGTCGGCATTGTGGTTGCAGTGAACAAAGAGCAGCAAGCCGGTGGCTTTCTCAAGACGTCCCCAAAGGTCTTGCGGAATTGACCGGGTTACAAAATGAGCCTCAAAAGTTTCCCCCGCAAGATCTGGAAGATTAAAGCCAATGCGGGTGTCACTCGCCGGGTGTTTTACCAAGAGTTGATGGGGCGGCGGTGGGGCCTGACGGTTGGTGCGTTCAAAGATTTTACCCTGAAGCCATTCCTCTTTCAGCGGTTGAAGATAAGCCCGGTCATCGGCAAGGTCGGAGTGGATCAGCCCATTTTCGTCAGCCGGGTTGTCGAGGATCACGTCGAAAGCGACAAGGAAATTGGTCTTCCCGGTGCCGGTGAGGCCAATCAAGTGCAAAGTGGAGTCGGGTGAATGATTCATACGAGACCAAAAGCGGAAAAATCCCGGACTGGCTGGCGGTTTCTGGCGGCGTCTGGCTGGGATTGCTGGAGGGGTGTCTCAAGCCAGTGTGCAAACAGCGACTGGATTTCACCATTGGTTGCTTCGATGCCGTCGCTAGGCCGGGCGGCAATACGCCGGAATTTAAGATCGGCAAAAATGTTGCCAAAGCGTTTTTCAAAATCGGCTTCAACGTCCTTGCAATATTTTTCGTGGACGACTCGCTCTGAATGACGAAGCACATAATCCCACCTTGAAAAAACAATTTGCACCTGCAATGACTTGGACTGATTTCTTACGCTGCTAACTCGTTGAAGAAATGTCCGGGCATTATCGCATTCGGTGTGACGTTGCACGGAATCGACAAGGCGAGCACAGTCTATGAAAATCACCAGATGATCAGCGCGGCCAAGTGAGCGCAGGTCAGAACAAAATTCACGCGTGGCAACCGCCGTAGGAAAGGTTTCACCAGCGAGATCGCTGATCAGCAGGTCAAGCTTGCGTGATTTATCGTCCTCGGGGCAGATGCAAAGATGTAGAAAGGTATCATTTTCTGCCCGGCGAGTGCGCAACGTATCCGGCCGGCTGGCCCCGCTGGCGATGGTGGCCAGCCAGGTCGCACGTTCAAAACCACACAGGGTTAGTGACCCGGCAAAACGATACCGGGCGAAAGAACCGTCTCGGAACATTTCGCCGATCCGCGCAAGAAATGTGGTCTTCCCGCTCCAGCGAGAACCAACGCACAGCACCACCCTTGCAGGCTTTCCGTTAAGAAGCCGGGACGCTTCAGCCGCAGTGAGTTTTTCGCCGGTGTGAAATCGCCGGGGTTCTGGCACCGTCGCTACGACGGGTGGCTGGAGGAGTGGAGTGACTGCTGCCGGTGCGTCCTGATCGGAAAGCAAATGTGGGCAACCCTGTTTGTGCCCCTCAAGGCAGACACCTGTTTCAGCAATCCGACATTGAGCCTGAGAGCAGCTGGGCATAAAGATTATTTCGCTGCATCTAACGCGCGGAGAAATATGCGCTCACGAAAATATTGGCGTGCTGCATCAAGTGGGGTGACTTTTGCTTTTACCGGGAACCCAATTTTTTTGATCGCATCAGCATCCAGCTTTCCCGTCTGAACCCATGCGGTGAGTAACTGAGCAACCGGGGTTAATTCATTGGCTGCGGCTGTGCTTACGGCAGTTTTCCCCCAATTGGCGTCCGCACTGGAAACCAAGTCGGGCAAGGTCAGGCTTGCCGCACTCTTTTTTTCACATTGCGCCAGCGCTTCTCCGAGAATGGATTCAATGCTGGCTGCGGGCGGTAAAATGGCGACGCGCTCCGCGGCTTCAGCGGCGGCAGGCAATGCGTATGAATCCGCGCCAAGCAACTCGCGGCGAACGTTAAGAGCGGGACTGCGACGTCCGATGAGCCACCACAAGAACTGGCTTTCTTCAGTCAGTCGGACGATTACATCTCCGAGTTGCTGGTGACTTTCTTTCACCGCCGTCAAAACTCCGCGCCCCAATGCCTCGGCAGCCTTGCCAACGTCTTGTGGGGAATTGGCATCAGAAGCCTTTTTAAGGTTGGCAAAGGCCGTGTCAGCTTGTTTTTCAGCTTTAACCAAGGTGCTGACATAGATGTTGGGGCGCACTCTTTCACTTTCTGTGGCAAGATATTCACTGGCACGCGTCATCACTTCCTGACAAATGGGTTCCACACGAGTTGCCGGAAAATTCGCAGCTTGCAGACCGAGGGCAAGTGCGTCGGCGGCTTTGGTCGGGCTTTCCCATTGGCTGTAAACTGCGGCGGTAGCCATCACGCGCAATAGTTCAGCGTTGTTGTTGGGCGGGAAGGTGGGTTCTGCCTTCACCAGCGCCTCCGAGAAACGCTTGGCAAATTCAGGTTCTGCTCCCGGAAAAAGCACCAGTTTCAAGAGTGAAACAATGTCCGCACCGGACAGTTTCTCGGCAAATTTTACAGCGGCATTCCAGCGCGGTTCAAGAATGGCGGTTTCGGGTTTGAGCTCTGCGCGAGCGTGCCAATGGAAAAAATTAGGGTGCATCAGGCTTGATTGTTGAATGGATTTGTTTGTCCAGAGAGCGTTTCATCATGGGCCGCAACGGCATTCCACAGTTCCGCGAACTTGCTGGCTTTTTCCGCGCGCTCAAATACACGGGACCAGCGTGCTTGACCAGCAAGGGCGTCATCACTTTCTTCCCATACACCGGCACGAATGGCGGCTTCGTAACGGGTGATGGTTCCGAGACGGAAAAAATGAACGATCAACTTGCGCCGCGCAGCGGCGTAAGAATCACTGGTCAAAGTCGTAGCCACGGTCATCACTGGTGTGGAAGATACCAGAGAATCAGCCGGTTTGGAATCCAAATTCGCACTGGCCGGGACAGCCGGAAGTTTCCACTCTGGAAGCTCGATGCGCGCCTCGAAATATGGCTTTCCGTCTGCTTGCATTTGTGACCCAAAACATTTATCCCGATCCAGCCAAACACGCGTTTCCACCCGCACGACGAGTGTGCGCTTCACGGTTGTGTCGATCGAGAGCCGAAGCACATGGTAACAAGGTTCCCAGCGACCCTCGCGGGGATTTGGATGCACCGCACCGGCAAAGACGCGCAGGCTCCCGCCTTCCATATAAAATCTGGCAAGATGATCGTGGCCGCTCAATACAACGTGAGCTTGTTTACGGAAAAAATCATTGGCTTCGTTGCCGTCCATCAGCCAGGCGTGCGGGTGGTGACAGAGCACCACGTTTACATATCCAGGATGGGAATCAAAATGGTGGAATTGCGTCGCGCCGAGCAGAAGATTTGCCTTTCGGTCGTCCCCGTCTGAAATGAGAGCGGAATTTAATCCGTGAAATCTGACGGGCGTGCCATCTTCCAACAACTGTTTGCCGTCGAGAACCTGAACCCATGCCAAGCTCTTCGGATTTGTCGGGCACTCATATTCAGCCGAGAAAATCCGGTATTCGGACAAGGCCGTCAGAAAATCAAAGGGGTCATGTAACTTTTTATTCAGATTCGCAAGCCGGTCTGGGTCGGACATCGGACGACGGAGTGATTGATGAAGCTCCCAGAGCGAGGAATCTTTTGAAACGGTGGCTTGATTAACGTCATGGTTGCCGGGAACCACGAACAGCGACTCGGGGGAACTGCCGGTCGCTTTTCGAACATCTTCCAGCCACGCCTTGGCGCGTGCAAATTCGTCTGCACGTCCATGGTAGGCAACGTCTCCCGTGACGAGGATGGCATCGAACTTGTTTCGATCCTCCTTACCAAGATCAATCATCAGCGCCTCGCGAATTTTAATGTCACCGTCGAACTGGGTGCCCGCATCTGTCGTGGTGATATGCAGATCAGAAAGATGGAGAAATTTTAACATGAAAATTCAGGGTTGAATTGCGTTCCACAAAAAATGAAGCCGATTCCGATGTGGTAGGGAACCGGATTATCTTTGTCACCCATTGAAAAGATGGCCATGCGAATATCGATAAACATAGTGATTTGGTGAACCACCGCCAAGCAGATTTCAGTTCGAGCATCGTAACCAGAAATAAAAATTGGCATTATCTAGTGCCGTGACCAACGCGCTTTCTTGCTCCCGTCCCCGTCTGCCGGTCGGCCCTGTGCCCTCCACGACCGCGCCGGTTCCGTCCGCAACAAAGCGCGCTCGTCACGAGCGGCATTCAGGATGCCGAAGGATCGGCGAGCTTTCCGCCTGCGATTCGGTGACGGTCGTTTCGCTTCGGCTCCGTTCCTGCGTCTCTGCGCCTTTGCTCCACTTTCCGTTCACCGAACCGCAGGCCGAAGCCACGAGCTGATGGATTGATTGCTAATTTGACTGGTGCGGTTCAGCGCCAGGCTTTATTTCCGTGACTACAATGTCCCGAATCTTCGGCTGGCCGTCTTGTCCTGTGAACCGTGAAACATGACATGTAGCCTGGAAGGAACTTTGGAACTTTTCCCAAAATCCGACCGTCAGCCAGCTCAATTCTGCCATCGGCGCGATATGGCAAAATGGCGGTGGCGGCTGATGCCGATAAAATTCCGTCGAAATTAAGTTAACCAGGATAATAATTCAAATCGCCTTTGTTTATGCGCAGAATGGTAGTAGCTGTATTTTGCTATCTGCATGACAATTACGCGAGGTGCGGTAAGCGTGAATAATCTTGTTATCCTGCTGGGTTAGGCGTTCCATTCTAAACGCTATGAAAAATATTCTATGGGTTGGCGTGGCGGCGCTGCTGGGCTTGACCACACTGCAAACATTTGCCATCGAGGGGCTGCAAATTTCCGTGCAATGCAGCAACGTGTGCCTAACTTGGCCAAGCATTGAGGGCAAAAACTATATTGTCCAGTATCGGCAGACACTGAATCCAAGCGACACATGGCAAACCCTGACTTCGGCATGGCCGGCCGTTGCTGGAACAAAATTCACTTCTTTCGTCCACTCGAATGTCGTGCAAAACCCGAGCTGTGGGTGTGGAGGCACTTCATTTGCAGCAATGGCATCGAGCGGGAACAGGTTGAGCGCAGCGCGGTCAGTTGCAGAAATCATGCCGCCCGTGCCGATGGCGATACCGGTGAATGGATCTGGCGGCGGTGTCCCGCTGGCGCTTTATCCGCCAGGATTTGATTTGTCGGGTTTCCTCATTTATGACCCGGCAACGGGTGAAACCTTGAGCGGAGCGGGATATACGGTGAATGCCATTTCTCCATTAACCGCACGAATGAGTGGTGATGGCTTGTCACCAACACCCATGGGTGGTCCCGTTCCCGACGGCGGTTCCGGCGGCACGCTGGCAGAGCCGGAAACGGGGTTTTACCGCGTGGTGCAAGAGGGGGTGAAGATTTTGGATTCGAGTTTGAATGTGCTGACCAACGGAGCGTTATCAAATTCGGTTGCCATTGGCTTTGAAGCGGGAAATGCCGCAAATGACGGGACGGGCACAAATGTCTTGGGTGACATCGAGAGCGCAGACCTTATTGTGGATGGGGTTAAATTTCCTGGTGACGGCGTTTTAAGTATTGCCGATGGCGATCCTTTTCATTTCACAATGGATACGGCCTACTTGGAAAATGGTGATCACACACTACAGGTCGAAGTCACTTGGTTTGACGCTTACAACACCGACCCCAACAATATTTTTCCAACTAGAGCCAGCGATCCAGTCACGATCACCGTTTCAAATGCGATTTACTATCCACAGTGGGAGGAAGATGTAGGCGAAGCCGGCATCTCGGCTTATTTTTTGAAAACCACCTGCACGAATGCAGACTGGTGGATTCAAATTTACGATGTCAGCAACAAACTGGCACAAACGCTAACCGGCCACACGGATGACGGGATTATTGAAGCCTACTGGAACATGGTGGATACCAACGGGGTGTCCCGCACAAATGCTGATGTTGACCCGGAATTCAGCGCCATGGTTACCGTCGGTGATCCGGTAACGGCACAAACCCCGGCGAAAAAGCAGCGCAAGAACACCTGGCCCGACCATGCTGTTTGGACGGTTTCCTATCTGGATTACTTCAAGCATGAATACAGTGATAACAATTGGATGCAAGCTTCGGTCAACGATGTTGCCTTGACTGCTCAAAAATATGGTGGCTATTGGATTTATTACCCGCAGCCGGGGCAAACCAACGACATCGGCCAAACTTATCCGCTGCGTTTCCAAAATGCTTACCATCCCGAGGACAATGTGACGGCAGATCAGATCACCAAAGATTCCGCCCTGTTGACATATTTTCTAGCCAACACCAATTCGCGCAACTTTTTCTACAAGGGACATGGCGGGCCAGACGCCCTGTGCTATCTCACCTCACGTCAAATTGCGGCGTCAGTAAAACATCGCTACCGGTTTGTCATGTTGCTGGCCTGTGACACCGCCAATGGAAATCTGGACAAGGCTTTCCACATAAACGGGCCGGGGCAATTCGATTTGACTCATTACCAAAACACCGGAATGCGCCCAGCCGCCTTTTGCGCATACAGCACCCAAACTTATCGGTCTTTCAATTACATCCAACCCGACGGGAGCGGCGGATACTATGTCAACGGAATTAAATATGACGGCGTAATTCCATGGCAAGTGCCGGCGTTTCTAACGCAGTTCCTGTTTTATTGGGATTCAGACTTGGGCAATCGGACCCTTACTGATGCCATTCAAACGGCGAGGGATTCTTTACCTCCAGTGAATGGGTTTCCTATTCAACCCGGCGAGAATTTGCAAATCTATGGCTATCCACAATTGAGAATTGACGAATTCAATCACCGGGGAGACTGGCCGTAAGCCGGCTAAATCCACGAAATCTAAAAAACTTTTATTGCCATGCCATTTGACATCATAGAAATCACAGCCGCCTATTCAAACGCAGTGCTGGTCGCAATCATGCCACATATATCAGACTTTTCCCAAAAGCTTGATTTACCAATTCCCCAACCGGTCACCATCGCGCAAGTTCGCCGTTTCAATTGTTCAAACTTGAGCGATAAAATCGGCGGACTCGTGAGGTTGTCTAATGGTTATGATTTTTGGTTTGAAAAAGGCGTGGTGGATTCGTTTGAATCCCCCCGCAGCTATTGGGGATTACAAGACCCGAAACTCATTCCGACATTTTTTGGAAAGGTCGTCCTGACAAAAGAGGAAGCCATCCAAACAGCGCGTAACGCAGTCAAGAAACTGGGATATACCGATGAAATGCTTTGCTTGGACAGTCCGCCCAAGGTTGCACCCTTGGAACACATTGGCACAAACTACATTCCGAGATACCGGATTGAATGGTTCAATAAAAAGAATGATTTCAAAATTGGTAATCCTGGTGCAAGGACTGCGCAAATTGAAGTGGATGCTGAAAACGGTCAGATTGACTCGTTGCATTTGACCAGCAGAAGCATCTGGGGACCGGACCCGCAATTGAGTGTGCATCCTCGGGTAATCCAACAAGGGCCGCGAAGCGAACTTGTCGGCGGAACAAAAATCAACAACCCCGGCCAAGCGTATTCTTTGGCATTTCTGAAGGCCATTCTGCCACAAGTTTCTGAATTTGTTCAGAACGCCGGTTTGCCGGTCAACACACCCATAACAATGAATGACGTGGATATGTCACATTATACTTGTGGCGTAACCCACACCGAACCATTTGCGGAAATATATCTGAAAACGGGGCCGTGTTTTCATTACAATCACGGACAGGTGACCGTCTATAATGCGCCGAATGCCTGGTATTATGTCGAGGCAGGCAAGCCACCAGATTTTGACAAGCCAGCCGAAAATTATTTTGGTGCAATCAACATGACCACCAATGAAGCCGTTACCTTGGTCAAAAAAGCCATTATCCAGTTGGGTTACTCCCCAAAAAATCTCCACATGGACAAAGCCCCCGCAATCACTCCGCCTCGCAAATACGGATCAAATTATTTTGCCCGCTGCTTTCTCTACTGGCTGGTTGACCCGTATTCAGAAACCACCCGCAGCTATGTGCAAGCCGAGGTGGACATGAGTGACAGATCCATCAAGTCTCTAGGAATCAACGTCGAGGCTAATACAAGCCTTTGGCGTAATCCTCCCGATGTTGGCATTCCAATTCCAACATTCCCAGACCAGCCTTCACAATCGGCTCCAGCCGCTGAGGTGCAAAAACCGCCAGTCCATTTACCGCCGAGCATGCCTTTGCCCGGCCGTTGAATTTTGGCAACGAAATGGCCGTAGTCAAACGAGTCAATTCACATCCTCTGGCTACAGGTTCGAGATCGTAGTTGCGTCATAAAAGCGTCTTGCCTTTGCTGGGATGAATCCTGATCTCCTCGCGGATGGCCGCGCGGACTTTCGCTTCGATGCGCTCGACGAAGCTCATGCCCACCCGGCTGAATTTATTGGCCGGGCGGATGGCAGCGGCCATTTCCAGCGCGGTTTGTTTCACCTTGCTCCGGCAAAGGTGCGGGGTGGTGTTGATACTTTTGAGCGTGTCTGCCATTTCAGTTGTTTCCATATTTCCATTTTTTGGTTTCGTCGCTGATTCATTCAACGACACCACTATTTTATCAGGCGCACTTTTGCCGGACGGCGAATTTGCCAGCTGAACCATTGCAAACATTGACTGAAACCATCGCCATCCACCGAGCTTGACACAATTGTGCGCTGATTTTACGCGGTGTCGTCTGGCCGGTTTTTAAATTCGACACGAATTTCACACAATGTTTTCAGGGCGAAAAATAGTTTAACCTTTTTATAGGCGGCTAACACCGACATTACAAATTCCCTAAAATTGTTCCGCTCTGGAAAATCAATTTTAGCCCCGCCGTGACCAACGCGCTTTCTTGCTCCCGTCCCCGGCTGCCGGTCGGCCCTGTGCCCCTTCGACCGCGCCGGCTCCGTCCGCAAAAAAGCGCGCTCGTCACGAGCTGCATACGATTCCGAAGGATCGGCGGGCTTTCCGCCTGCGGTTCGGTGACGGTCGTTTCGCTCCGGCTCCGTTCCTGCGTCTCTGCGCCTTTGCTCCACTTACCCGTTCACCGAACCGCAGGCCGAAGCCATGAGCCTATGATCT
>Ga0208872_1002070_pt1 | contig 11790 bp, 10 predicted proteins | sample CryBogCBH12Aug08_FD_185508 | JGI IMG/M metagenome (GOLD analysis project Ga0208872, IMG submission 185508) | Freshwater microbial communities from Crystal Bog, Wisconsin, USA - CBH12Aug08 (SPAdes) | ecosystem: Environmental > Aquatic > Freshwater > Lake | place: Crystal Bog, Wisconsin, USA... | reverse complement strand
CGGAAGCCTTGCGCACGCGCTCGTGCGCGAGAAACGCCATCAGATGTTTCAGCTCCACATCGTGCCAGTCGGCGAGACCCTGCCGCTCCGCCCACGCGGTGAACTTGCCGAGCAACGCGGCGTAAGTCTTCGCCGTGTTGTCCGACTGCCCGCGCTCGTGGCGCAGGTATTGCAGAAAATCTTCGACGAGCGTTTGCATTTCAACGCTTTTTAAATAGCCACAGCAGCACGGCCGCGACTGAAATTAGAAGAAAAACCAATTCCCCATCCGTAAGAACCGGCGCGTGGTTATAAACATTTTTCCATCCGGCATTGCCGGTTGTTAGGACGGCAAACATTCCGTTAGTAAGCAGCATTATGGTCAAAGTTTCTTTCCCGTCAGCTTTTCATAAGCCTCCAAATACTTCGCGCTGGTTTTGGCGACGACGTCTTCCGGCAGTTTCGGGCCGGGCGGCGTTTTGTCCCACGTCAACGTTTCGAGATAGTCGCGGACAAATTGTTTGTCGAAGCTCGGCTGGCCTTTGCCGGGCGCGTATTGGTCCGCCGGCCAGAAGCGCGAGGAATCGGGCGTCAGCACTTCATCAATCAAAATCAGTTTGCCCTCGAACAAACCAAACTCAAATTTCGTATCGGCGATGATGATGCCGCGCTGCTTCGCGTAATCGCGTCCAGCTTTGTAAATCATCAGGCTCAAGTCGCGCGCCTGCGTGGCGAGGTCGGTGCCGACAATCTTGCAGGCTTCCTCGAAGGAAATGTTTTCGTCGTGGCCGGCCTCGGCCTTGGTGGACGGCGTGAAAATCGGTTCGGGCAATTCCGAGGAATCCACTAAACCGGCAGGCAATTTGATGCCGCAAACTGTTTGTGATTTTTTGTATTCCTTCAAACCGCTGCCGGAAAGATAGCCGCGCACAATGCACTCGATGGCGAGAGGCTTCGCCTTCTTAACAATCATGGAACGGCGCGCCAATTTATCCGCAAAGGGCTGGAGGTTTTTCGGCAATGGATCATCGGACTTGGCGAGCAGATGATTCGGCACGAGCGCGGAAAATTTCTCGAACCAAAAATGCGAGATCTGCGTGAGCACCTCGCCCTTGCGCGGAATGCCGTTGGGCATGATGACGTCGAAGGCGGAGATACGGTCGCTGGCGACGAGCAGGAAGCGGTCGCCGAGGTCAAAGACTTCGCGGACTTTGCCGCTGCGGACTTTTTTGATGCCGGGCAGGTCGAGCTGTAAAATAGGTTCGTTCATGCGCAAAAAATAATCGCCGCGCCGCAAAGTTCAAAGCCCAAATTCGCGGCGGTTCAATTTCCTCGACAGTTTCCGGCGTGCTTGGCAAGTTCGCGCGTCTAAAAATCGTGGCGACGAATCCCCATCCAACTACCGCGCCGGTCGCGTGCCGGCGGGAACTGAGTATCCTCCTTGGCGTCTGGCTGGCGCTGGCCGTGGCGTGGCTCTGGCTCGGCAGCACGAACACCGCCGCGCCCGGCTACAACTACGACGAGGCGATTTTCGCCGGCTTGGCCAAGGATTTCACGACCGGTGAAGTCCACGGCCATCACATGCCCGGCTCCGGCACGGTCAATCTTTGGAACCGGCCGTTTCCGATGTGGAACCAGCCGTATCTCGGCTCGGTGAAAAGTTGGCAGCTCATCCCGCTGTTCACATTTTTCGAGCCAACGGCGGCGCTCGCACGAATGTCGAATCTGGCGTGGGCATTGGTCGGCCTGCTGTTCTTCATGCTGTGGGTCTGGAAACTTTTCGGGCTGACGGAAGCCATCGTCGGCGCGCTGCTGGTGGCGACCGACCCGGCGTTTTATTTTGTGAGCCTTTTGGATTGGGGTTCGTTCGTGCCGAGCTTTTTCTGCCGGTGCGCGGGATTTTTCTTTGTGCTGCTCGCGTGGCGAAACCGGAAACTCCGTTACGCTTTTCTCGCCGGCGCGGCGCTCGGGCTTGGTTTTTTCAACAAGGTGGATTTTGTCGTCGTGTTGCTGGCGACGACCGGTGCCGTGATTTGCGCCTACGCGAAACCGGCGCTGAATTTCCTCCGCGCGCAGCCGAAGCTGGTGGCGCTAGCCGCGCTGGGCTTTGTCGTCGGAGCCGGGCCGATGATGGTGATGTCGCTGCGAATGTTTTTCTTCGCCGCCGCCAACAACGCGCCGGTGAATCCCGGCGAGTTTTCCGAAAAACTCCACACGCTGACGGCGATGTATGACGGCTCGTATTTTTACCGGCTGCTGGCCGCGGGCGGGCTGTTCGACAAAATGCAACTGCTCGCGCCACCAGTCTGGACGCCGCTGGGCGTCACGCTCATCGCCGCGTTCGTCGTGCTGTTTTGGCAAATGTCGCGGCTGCCGGCGGGCAGCGACGTGCGGCGCGTGCGGATTTTTCTGCTGACGGCGCTGGTGCTGGCGACGATTGGCGTTTTCCTGCTGCCGCGCGCCGTGCGTATTTACCATGCCATCTTGGCCGCGCCGTTCGCACATCTCCTCATCGCCGTGGCGGGCGTTAGCCTGTGGCGGAAATTTTCCGAGGGCGGCGGCAAAAAGAATTTTGCACATGGCATAATCATCTTTGTTTTCGCGGTATTGTTGGCGACACAGTTTCTGGCTATCGGCAAAACTGAAAAGTTGATTTACCAAACGCACGGACGTGGCTGGTGGAGTGACGCGCAGGACAAATTTGCCGCGACGGTGAAAAACCGCGCCGACCTCACGCTCGTCAGCCTCGACTGGGCCTTCCATGAATCGATGCTGTTCCTCACCGACAAGCCGACGCTGGTGGAACCGTTCTGGAAATTAACCGGCACCGATCCGGCCAAGCTGCCGCAAGACACGAACTTCGTTTACCTCGTGCATCCGCCGGAATACAGCCTCTCGCCGTTTGGCGCGACATTTCTGGAGTTCGCCCGGAAAAATTCACACGCCACAATCACGGACTGGCGCGACCACGAGGGGAAAATTGTCTTCTACACAGTGCAGTTCACCGCGCCGTGACGCGTTTCACACCACCGGGCGCTCGACTAGTTTCACCAGCAGCGGGATGCTGGCCTGCGATTCGTCGTCGAGCCGCACGTCCACGGAGTAAAGGCCCGGCTCCTCGAACTTGAGCTGCTGGATGTTGATGATGAAGTTGCGCGTGAGAAAATGCGCGTCGTCCGGCAGCGTCACCGGCACCGGCAACTCGATGCCCTGCATGATGGACTTGCCATCGGCATTGATGAAATTGAGCGACAGCTTGCGCGTGCCCTCGTCGCCGGGCTGGAAGGTGACGCGCAGCGCGACGGCGCATTGCGGATGCACGGCGGGCATTTGCGGCGCGTAAATCGTGTCGAACGAGCCAAGCAGGTTGAGTTTGCCGTTGTCGTCCGTCGCCGCATCGCAGAGAACCGCCACTTGAATGTTCATGCGGGAAAACTTTAACGCAAAGGCGCGAAGAGGCAAAGCCGCAAAGAATTTCTATTTTTAATGCTTGGCATCTCCGCGCCGTGGCGGCTTGGTGTTAAAAATCAGGCCGTCCGCGCTGCCAGAAATTCCTTCAACTCCGCCGCGGCTTTGCCGCCGAAGCCGGGAACGGCGGCGAGTTGTTCGAGCGTCGCCATTTTCAGCCGCTGCACGGAGCCGAATTTTTTCAGCAGCGCGGCCTTGCGCTGCTCGCCGATGCCGGGAAATTCGTCCAGCACGCTCTCGGAAATCTTTTTGAGCCGCAACTGCGCGTTGTAGCTGTTCGCCACGCGGTGACATTCGTCGCGCAACCGTTGCAATAGTTTCACCACCGGATGATCCAAGCCCAAGCGCAGCGGCAAACTTTTTTCCGGCAGATAAATTTCTTCAAACTCTTTCGCCAAGCCGATGACGGGAATTTTTTCGAGGCCAAGTTTTTTTAATTCCGCACACGCCATGCCCAACTGTCCTTTGCCACCATCAATCAAAATCAAATCCGGCATTGGTTTGGCTTCGCGCTTTAACCGCGAGTAACGCCGATAAACCACCTCCGCCATGCTGGCGAAATCATCCTGCCCGGTGACCGTCTTGATTTTGAACCGGCGGTAATTCGCGCGGTCGGGTCGGCCATTTTTGAAACTCACGAGCGACGCGACGGCGAATGTGCCGCTGATGTTGGAAATGTCAAAACCTTCAATCCGCAGCGGTGGCGCGGGCAGGCCAAGAATCTTTGCCAGCTCCACCAAATCACTTTCCGGGTTTATCGCCAGCGGCAAATTGTAAGGCACGCGCGCAAATTTCTCCGTCTTCTTCCAGGTATCCTGCAAATCGCGGAGGAGGTCGCGCAGGTCGGCGGCCTTCTCGAAGTCGTGCGTGGCGGCGGCCTTTTTCATTTCTGCTTCAAGTTGCGGCTGCATCTCACGGCACTGGCCTTCGAGAAAATTGCACGCGGCTTTCACCTGTTCGAGATACTGTTCGCGCGTGACGATGCCGACGCACGGCGCAGTGCAATTTTTCAGATGTGCGTAGAGGCAATGTTTGTAATCGGCCTCGCCCGGCGTGAACACGCGGCAGCCGCGCAAATTAAATTGTTTCCGTGCCAGCGCGACGGTGTTGCGCAGCGCAAGCGAGTTCACGAACGGCCCGAAGTAGCGCGCGCCGTCGTCCTTCTTCAAGCGCGTGAAAACAAAATTTGGAATCGGATCGTTCAGGTTGACCTTGAGCATCAGGTAACGCTTGTCGTCGCGCAGGCTGATGTTGAAGCGCGGCTTGAATTCCTTGATGAGCTTGCTTTCGAGCAGGAGCGATTCTGGTTCGCTGCGCACGATGTGGATGTCGAAATCGTGGATGGCCTCGACCAGCGCATTGAATTTCAAATTCCAGCCGTTGCGCCGCGACGATTGAAAATACTGGCTGACGCGCTTGCGCAAATCGCGCGCTTTGCCGACATAGATGACGGTGCCGAAGCGGTCCTTGTGTAGATACACACCGGGCTTGTGCGGCACGGTGCTTAACTTTTTGCGGATGGCTTCGGAGACTGGCACGCGGAGAATTTCCACGCAAAGACGCGGAGACGCAAAGAAATTTTACCACGGATGGGCACAGATAAACACGGATTCCAAAAATCCGGAATCCACCACCGTGAAAATTTATTCCGCTTTCCGCTTTCCGCTTTCCGCTTTTCCTGCCGCCATGTGCCGGTGGACGAAGAAATAATAGAGTCCGCCCAGCACCAGCATCGCGCTGGCAAGCCAAATGGTGAGGCGATGATATTCGCCTTTCATCAACTGGTCGTCCTGGCCGGCCTTGATGCCGACGTAGCACAGCACCGAGCACCAGATGGCCGAGCCGAGCAGCGTGAACAGCGAAAAAATCCAGTAGTTCATCCGCACGATGCCCGCCGGAATGCCGATGAGATGCCGCACTACCGGCAGCAGCCGCGAGATGAAAATGCCCATCGCGCCGTAATGCGACGCCCAGCGTTCCGCGCCTGCAACTTTTTCGGCGGAGATGAAAAAGTATTTGCCGAAGCGCATCACCAGCGGTCGGCCCGCCAGCCGGGACGCCCAATACATCGCCGTCGCGCCGAGCCACGAGCCGAGCGTGCCGGCCAGCACGATGCCCCAAAGTGTCAGCGGAATCTGACCTGTTTGCGCCCAATGTGCCGCCGGCGGAATGACGATTTCGCTCGGTAGCGGGAAGATCGAACTTTCCACCGCCATCATCAGCGCAACGGCGGGATAGCCGCCGGTTTGCAGCGCGTGGTTATACCAGTCAGCGAGGTTTTGGATGATTTGGTGCATATAAATTGTGTCGCTTGGCGGTGGAATGTTTCAGCCATCGCTTGTCGCCGCCGAAAAATTCCGCAACTGGTTTTTAAAAACCAAGCTGGTTGGCCATGATGCCGATGACGCTCAATGGGCCGGTGTCTTCGAGGCCGTCGGCCATCTTGTCCAGCTTCTGCAACGACAGCTTGGCGCCCTTGTAAAATTCCTGGTCGTTCACCAGCTTGCCGATGGTGCCGTCGCCCTGATTCACCTTGAGCAGAATCGAGTTCAGGTTGGTCATGGAGGCGGTGGCGGAATTGTAAAGCGTTTCGTCGGTCAGCAATTTGCCGACGGTGCCCTTGCCGGCGCGGGCGTCATCCACGGCCAGCCGGACCGAGGCGATGGTGAGGTCAAGATTGCTCACGGTTTCCAGCGTCGTGTTGTGCAGCGTGTCCGTGTAAATCAGCTTGCCGACGGTGCCCTCGCCCGAGGCAATCTGGGCGGAAATGTTTTTCACGTTCGCGAGGGTCTGCTTGATGTCGTCTTTTTTCTCCGTGAGGATGTTGTCGAGCGCGCCGAACATATTTTTTATTTCGTCGCCGGCAAAATTCTTGGTGATGTTCTGGATGCCGCCGGCGGCGTTGTCGAGTTTGGCCATGATGGCGCTCAAATCCGCCTGATCCACGCCGGTGATCTCCATGCCGTCCTTAATCTTGTTGCTCGTCGGCGAACCGAAATCAATGGCCACAAAATTCTGGCCCATCAGGCCGGTGAACTTGATGGTGGCCTTGCTGTCGGTCCGCACGTTGGCGGTGTCATTCAGTTTCATAAGCACGCTGACCTTGCTGCCGACGATGGAAATCTTTTGCACGACCCCCGCTTCGCCGCCGGCCAGCGGGAAGCTGTCGCCGGTTTTGAGATCCGGGGCGGATTCCAGGTTGGTGTCCAGGATGGCGCCGGACTTGAGCTGCAACGTGGCGACGACCCGGCTGTCGGTCAGGGTGATGTTTTCCACGCGGCCGATCACCACGCCGGCCATCTTGACGCGGTCGCCGACTTTCAGGTCCTGCGCGCTTTCAAACTGTGCGGTGACGTGGTAGCCGTGGCGGAACAGCTCGGCGCTGCCGAGCGTCTCGACGATGGCCCACGCGACGAGAATCACAAAGATGACGAAGATACCGAGCTTGGTTTCGAGTGAATTTTTCATAGGCGGAATAAATTATTTTTTGCGGCGGAAATCGGCGCGCAGAAAATCCTGCACCGCCGGGTCGGGGTTTTTCTTCACCTCATCCGGCGTGCCGATGGCGAGGATTTTGCCCTCGGACATGACGGCGATGCGGTGGGCGATGCCGAAGGCCAGGTCGCGGTCGTGCGACACCACGACCGTGGTGACGCCGGTGCGCTGGTTCAGTTCCAAAATCTCGTCGCCGATGATGACGGCGGAAAGCGGATCCAGCTCGCTCGTCGGCTCATCGTAAAGGATGAGCTGCGGTTCGATGACCAGCGCGCGGGCGATGGCGGCGCGTTTTTTCATGCCGCCGGACAGCTCGCCTGGCATCTTTTCCATCACGTCGTGGAGGCCCACGTCGGCGAGTTTTTGGATGACAATTTTTTCAATCTCCGCCGGCGGCTTGAGCTGGTGCTCGGTCAGATACAAGCCGACGTTTTCGCCGACGGTGAGCGAATTAAGCAGCGCGCCGGACTGGAACACGAGCGCCATGCGGTATTTCGCGGCGATTTCCGGCGTGGTGATCGGCTCGGCGTTGATGAGGATTTCGCCGGCGTCCGGGGCTTCGAGGCCGATGAGGTGCTTGAGCAAAACACTTTTACCGGAGCCGCTCGGTCCCATGAGGACGAAAATTTCGCCGGGCTGGACCGCGAAATCAATGCCGTGCAGCACTTCCTGCCCGTTAAAACTTTTGCGCAGGCCGCGCACCGCGAGGCCGACGCCGTGAAGTGGTTCGGTGGAATTGTTCATATCAATCCCAATTGGGTCAGGAATAGCCAGAGCGTGGTGAGGAGATAATCAAAAATCACGATGAGCACGATGGAATTCACCACCGCCTTCGTCACCGAACGCCCGATGCCGCGCGGGCCGCCGATGGTCGTCAGGCCCTGGTGGCAGGAAACCACGCCGATGATGAGCGCGAAGCAAAAGCTCTTAAACACGCCGTTCATCACATCCTTCAACTCAACGAGGCTCTTCAAGTCGGCGAAGAAAACCTTGAACGGAATGTCCATGAGATGATTGTAGTTGGCCACCACCGCGCCGCCGAACCAGCCGGTGAGCACGGAACAAACCACCAGCATCGGCAGCGCGACCGCCAGCGCGAGGATGCGCGGCAGCACGAGGTAGCGAATCGGGTTGATGTTCATCGTCCGCAGCGCGTCAATTTCCTGATACACGGCCATCGAGCCGATTTCGGCGGCCATCGCCGAGCCGATGCGGCCTGCGATGAGGATGGCCATCATCACCGGCGCGAGTTCCTTGGCGATGCCGAGGCCGACCACGCCACCGACGGCGCTGGCGAAGCTGCGCTCAACGAGTGGCGGGCCGAAGTTCAGCGAGATGACCGCGCCGATGAAGAACGACAGCACGCAGACCATCAGCAGGCTCGCGTTGCCAATCTCAAAAAACTGCTCCATCACCTTCCGCCGCTGCCGCCACACATCCGGCAGCGCCAGTAGTGTGCGCCAGAACAGCAGGATGACTTGGCCGATGTTGGAAAACATAATTTATTTGGCGACGGACGCCGTCCGGAAAATAGGGACGTAAAACAGTTTCGTCCGGCTCATTGTCCGGTCGGATTGATACTGGAAAAGACCGAACAGGAGCGAGACTTTTCTGTGGTCGGGCGCCGTTTCCCGGCGATACAGATTCCAGAGCAGCGACCGGCTGGAGGCGCCGGTTCGGGCATTGTTTTCCGCGCGCCAGAGCGACCACAGCGGCGACCAGTTGCGTTCGATGCCGGGATTTTCCGCGAGCGCCGGCTCCACCAGCGCCAGCACCTGCAAACGCGTGTTCCCATGGAAATCACGGTGCCAAGTGAAAAACGGCCACATATCAATCCGCGTTTTGATCTGGCCAGTCTCGGTGTTTTTTTCATCCAGCTTGGAATACAGATAATAACCAATCCGCGTCCGCCGCTCATCCAGCGGATCGGATCGGGTGTGGTAAAACTGGTAGATGGGCCAGAGACAAAATGCGCTTTCGCGGTTGGTGGTTTGCGTGTGGCCATAGAACGGAAAGACGCGCGAGGCGGTCTTGCCTGCGCCCCGGGCGAAAGTCACCAGCGGCCACGGTGTCTGCCATTCGCGGTATTTTTTCTCGCGGTTGTCCAGTTTATTGAACAGCGGCCAGATTACGGTGGTCATGTCCAGCTTGGGCGAACGCTCATAAACAAACAGCGGGATGGAGGCGCGTATCTTCACCGGGTTGTCCGTGCCGATGCCGGTATTCTGCCGCATCCACAGCGGCCAGAGAACAAACGATTTGTCATGTCCGCCGATGGTTTCCACGTCGCCGTAGCCATTGGTGAGCGTCGTCACGTCCTTGTGTTCATGGCCGACGAACGGCCAGACCTGCCAGCCGCTCAAGCTATTGCCGCGACTGGTGGCGCCGAACGGATAAAGATAATTTTCCGTGACCACGTCGCGTTTGCGCGTCTCGGCGTAAAACGGAAACAACACGAAAAAAATCTCGTCGTGGAACATCCGGTTTTTCAGGTGGCCGTAAAACGGCGCGACCGCCGTGTAATTCAGGTTCGTGTCCGTCGATCGTTGCTGAAAATAAAGCGGATAGAGCGTGAAGCGGCGCACGTCCGCGCCGTCCTGCTCCTGCCCGCCGGCGAAGCTGATGAGCTGGCCGAGCTGCCAGCGGTTTTCCTTGCCGTAATGGATGTGCGTCAAAACCGGATACAAAAAATCATCCTCGTGGACTTCCACATCCGGGTCGCGCAGGCAGGAAAAAAACGGCGGCCACGCGGAAATTTTTTCCGTTTGTTTTTGCTGCGAATAATAAAACGGTCCAGCCGCCTCGGTGCGCCAGCCGTCCTCCAGCGTCAGTTGAAACCGCGCAAAAGCCGGCCCGACGGAAGTTGAATCATCATCCGCCGCCGCCGGTTGAACAAACGGCAAAAGCAATAAAACCGCCAAAAAAATTGGGACGGAAAACATTCCGCCGCGACTTTTTGACGTTCGCATTATCGTTATTGCCTTTTTATTCATCGGCCATTCGGCTTTGGGCCGGGTGGATTTAACATTGATATTGACTTCGGTCAACCTTCACTTAACATTGTCTATGATTGAGGTTTTTACCTCGGTTCCTCCTGACCCGGTGTTGGCGATGTTCTGCCAGCACTGGGTTTTTTAATGAGCGGTTTCCAGCGGCCAATCAAATTCAACAGCGCCGGCAAAAACGCCAGCCCCGCAATCATGCACGTCGCGATACCAGTGGACATGATTAGGCCGAGACTGCGAATCCCGCGATGTTCCGCCAGAATCAAGCTGCCGAAACCCGCGATGGCTGTGAGGCCCGACACCAGCACCGCCTTGCCCGTGCTGCGTGACAAAATCCCCGGCGTGCCTTCCTCGGCGTAACGGTTCAAAATGTGGATGCCATTCGTCACGCCGATGCCGATGACCAGCGGCAGCGTCATGATGTTCGCCAGATTGATCGGCACGCCGGCCCAGCCCATCAGGCCGGCCAGCCAGACCGTGCCGATGGCGACCGGAATCAGTGACAACACCACGGCCGTCAGGCTGCGGAAATGGAACAGCACCATCAGCGCAATCGCCGCGAGCGAATACCACGCTGCCTGCACATAGCTGTCCTTGAGCAGCGTTTCGTATTCGTAAAGCTGCACCGGCGTGCCGGTGACGTTGGCATCCACCGTGCGCAGGTCGCGGACAAACCGTTCCTGCGGCGCGCGCTGCCAGACATCTTCCTTCGGATAAACCTGGATCAAATATTTTCCGTTCACGCCGACGAACCGGTGCGCCAGCGCCGGCGGCAAATCGGACGGCTGCGCCGGCGTGAGGTTGTCCTGTCGTTGCAACAATTCAAACGTGCCGCGCAAATCCGCCAGCAGCGCCTGCTGGTAAATCGCCAGCTTGGCGGCGTGTTCCGCCTGCTGCCGTTCGTCGCCGGCCAGCATCGCCTTGCGCAAATCCGAACAAGCTTGCGCGAGCGAACCCAGTTGCGCCGCCAGCGCCGGATCGTTGGTGCCCGCCTGCTGCTGCGCCAGGCCGAGGAAGCAGGACGTGTAGAAAAGCTGGCTGCTCAACGCCGTCAAATCTACCGGCTGCAAGTCCGCCGCGGCAAATTTCAGCGGCGCGACCTCGGCCTTGACCTCGCCGATGAGTTTCAGTTTTTCGCTCGGATCCGGATTCAGGAAATCCTTGTAGAACGGCGGCTCGGTGGACGCGACGGTCGGCAGCTTCTCGATTTTTTCCTGCAACGCCACCGCGTTCGTCAGCGAATCCGCCAGCACCGCGCCATAGAGCAGCGATTTGTCCGCCGAATTCAGCAGCGTCTGCTCGAACACCACCGACGACAGGTTCGGGCTTTGCATCTTGATGAGGTTGTAGTCGAAATACACCTTGCGCCCCGCCACCAGCGCCGCCACGCACAGGCTCGCCGTGATGCCCAGCACCAGCACCGGCCGTTGCAGCCAGAGATTTTCGATCTTCGTCCGCGTGCTGATTTCCCGGATGTCGTGGTCCAGAACATTTTGCCGGCCGCGCAGCAGCATCACCGGCAGCATCGTCATCATCGGGATGAAACACACCATCAGGCCGCCGCCGCAGATGATGCCCATTTCCTGAATGCCCTTGAAATGCGTCAGCGCCATCGCCAGAAACGCCCCCGCCGTCGTCAGCGCGCCGGTGAAAATCCCCTGCCCGGTGAACACCATCGCCTTGGTGATGGCCTCCTGCTCCGTTTTGCCGTGATGCAATTCCTCCTCGTAACGCGTGATGAGATGCACGCCAAAATCAATCGCCAGCCCGATGAGCATCGGCACGAACGTGATGGTCAAAATATTCAGGTGCCCGATGGTCAGCGTCGTGAATGCCATCGTGT
>Ga0208872_1002069_pt1 | contig 11797 bp, 11 predicted proteins | sample CryBogCBH12Aug08_FD_185508 | JGI IMG/M metagenome (GOLD analysis project Ga0208872, IMG submission 185508) | Freshwater microbial communities from Crystal Bog, Wisconsin, USA - CBH12Aug08 (SPAdes) | ecosystem: Environmental > Aquatic > Freshwater > Lake | place: Crystal Bog, Wisconsin, USA... | reverse complement strand
GAGACGAGTTCTTTGGAGGCTGCATCTTCTAACCACGGGGTTAAGAAGCCAGGAGTTTGCGCGCCTTGACCAGGCGCCAGAAGTGCGAGCATTTTAAAAGTTTATGCGCGCCAATCGGTTACTGCCGAGTACCCCTTCGCAATAACCTCAAAAATAACGCGAAATGCCTCAATCACCATCAAAATAATGGCAACAGGCAGCAGGTCCACAGATCGCTTCAAAAACCATGGCGTGCCCTTGCAGATGAGCCACCAGATCTTCGCCGCACGAGAATGGATATCTGCGACCTCAGAATTTGGTAGGTCTACGCGCCAGCCGCGTTCGCGCAGTGCGCTCGCCATCTCGCGGGCGAGGAGTTGGTGACCACGAGGGCCGGGGTGCATCCGATCGATATGCCAATTCGAAACGTCGTGCACATCAGGAATATTGCGGGTGCGAATCAGGATCAGATCGAGCTCGCGAGCGACTTGGTAATACACGTTGTTTACTGCATTAACGCGGCGACGAATTACGCGCTTGAGCAATCGAGGAACACGCAAGATCTCACCTGGATCATGCAACTCCACCATGATGATTTCGGTACCGCGCGAAAGAAGTTCGCGGCAGGTATCAGAAATATTTTGATACAAGAACTTAGGATCAAACCCATTGCGCAACATATCGTTGCCGCCAACAATCACGGCACAGATATCAGGATTGGTTTCTAGTGCGCGGGGGAGTTGTACATCTTTTACCTCCGCCGATTTCGCGCCAGGTCGAGAAAAGTTTAAGTAGTTACATGAATCCTGAAAAACCTGACTGAGGTAGTAACCCCATCCGCGCGGATTACCGAGCTCGTCGGTGTCACCAGTTCCAAATGCTGCAGAGTCACCGATGACGGTGAATCGGACCTGACGTGTGCTGTGCGGCGCGAGAGTTGTCATGATGCGATCATCAACTTTCTCTTGGTTATTACCGAAGGTGCTTTGCTACCGATCCCTTCAATTCCATGCAACAACATCATCAATTGAATTGTCTTATCCCATGGCAGTGCCTCTGCTGCACTACGAGCAACCGCGCGAAGCTTTGGACGGTAGAGCAATGATTCGATGGCATCAGCGAATGCTGCGCCGTTATCTGCAGCGACTGCTCCTGCAGGATGCTTCAGATTAATTTTCAGGAATTCACCAACCGCGCTGCTTTGGGAAGCAACCACCGGTGTTCCACTCGCAATTGATTCAAGTGCTGACAAGCAGAAAGTTTCTAGAGGTCCTGGTGCAAGTGAAACATCGGCGCTGGACAAGATGGCTGCAACGCGCTTTCGATCTGCGATGTAACCCAAGGTGTCGACCGGCAAACCCTTAGCTAGTGCGCGGAACTTCTTCCACATTGGGCCTATGCCGACTACCACTAGGCGGGCATCGATTCCACGATTGCGAAGTTCGACCAGCGCTTCGATCGAACGTTGTGGCTCTTTCTCAGGCGATAGGCGACCGCAGTGCACGAGCAAGACTTGTGAACCCTTGAGCAGTTCCTGACGGAAGATCAGCGAGCGGTTGTCTGGGGAGAAGTTAACGAGGTCGACTCCCAAAGGAATCTTTACCAAGTTACGGGTTCCGATTTCGCGGAATTCTGCTGCAGCGAATTCTGTGGTGGCGATGACGTGGTCAAAGCTCGACGCCAAACGACGGTTATGCCAATTCACCAGTGCCTTACGTGGCAACCAGGCTGGCAAGAAGCGATTAGCTAAGCCGCGCAAGGTTTCGTGGCTAAAGACAACTGTGGGAATTCCGCGCTCTTTTGCGAACTTACCCATGCCGCGCAAGGTGAAACGATCTGAAATCTCGATGCGATCTGGAGCCAACTCCACGATTAGTGCACGTAGCGCCTTGTTGGATTTAATGATTCTGTAGTTTCCGCTGCCCGGCAAGATGACACTTGGAAGTGTGATCTTGCGACCGTATGGTGTCTGCTCTTGCAAGAACTGAGTACCCGGGACGATGTAGATAAAGTCGTGACCGTACTTGAGATATCCCCGGCCGAGCTCGTGCAGGGTCGTCTTGATGCCACCAGAGTTTGGTCCGTAGAAGTTTGCGATATGAACAATCCTCATGCGACTGCTCCCACTGGGAAATCTGCAGGGCGACGATTTTCGATAACTGCGCGATAGTGATTAATCAATTGGTTGTTGATTGCGCTCCATGTGCGGGTTTCGACGGAGTCGCGTGCCATCAGCGACATCTGCGCGCGATCAGATCGACCGATAAAGTGATCGACCGCTGTCATCAAAGTCTTTGGGTTACTGGTGTCGATGATGTAACCGGTTGCGCGTTGCGTAACCAAGTCGGCAGGACCACCGGTGAGTGGAACGATGCAAGGAGTTCCAGATGAAAGTGCTTCTTGAACTGCTTGGCAGAAAGTTTCGTTTGGACCGGGGTGGATAAATAGATCGAAGCTGGCATAGGCAGCGCCAAGATCTTCACCCGATTTAAATCCAGTAAAGATTGCATTAGGAAGTTCGCGCTCTAATTTTTCGCGAGCCGGACCTTCACCGACAATCACAAGTTGAACGCGTGGATCGCGATCGAGTACCGCAAGGTCTGCAATGCGCTTCTCGTTTGCAAGGCGACCGACATAACCAACAACTAACTTCTCTGACGCTCCCCGCATGTGGCGAAGTGATTCATCGCGCTTTGACGGATGGAAGAGCGATGTGTTGACCCCACGACGCCACAAGTGGACATTGGGAACTCCCTGTTCGCGCAGATCTCCGCACGCAGCAGATGATGGTGCGAGTGTGCGATCGGTATTGGTGTGAATCTTTCCGACTATCTTGCGCAGCGAGCTATGCGCGATGTTGAGGCCATAGTGGCGAGCAAATCCTGCAAGGTCGGTCTGGTAAATCGAGAGTGAAGGAAGTCCTAAGCGACGGGCAATTCGCGCTGAGTAACCGCCGAGAGCAAATGGTGAAGCCAGGTGCAGAACATCGGGAGCGAAGCCATCAATAAGGTATTCGAGTTTGCGCGAAGGAACCGCGACTGGAAGTCCGATCGGCAAGATTGAGTGGAGCGGGAGGGCAGGGACTCGCTTGATGCGGGCGCCGTGATATTCGCGTGGTCCGCCGTCGGATTCAGGTGCGATGACCATCGCTTGGTGGCCCTGGGACTCGAGGTATTCCAGGACACGCAGGACTGAATTGGTGACGCCGTTGACCTGAGGCAAGAAACTCTCGGTGACGATTGCAACTCTCATGGCTCATATGGTCAGCCTTCAATCAAGCCTGAATCCGCCCTTGAGGTAAAGCGTTGCTGAAGGTCAGGTGAACTCATAAAGCGAGAAGTTCATAGACTTAGCCCATGGACATCTACCTCGATCACGCGGCGACCACGCCGATGATTCCTGAGGCGCTAGCTGCCCTGACCGAGCAGATCAAAGAGTTCGGAAATGCCTCCAGCCTTCACGCCGCAGGACGCGCGGTTCGGAAGAAAGTGGAAGAGGCACGCGAAACCATCGCCGGAATAGTCGGATGCCAGCCGGGTGAAATCATTTTCACCGGAAGTGGTACCGAGGCCAACAACTTGGCGATCAAGGGTTTTTACTGGAAAGCGGTCCAAGAGGATCTGCTTCGCAACGTCATCGTGGTTGCAGCATTTGAACATCATGCGACCTTGGAGCCCGTCGAATGGCTTGAGGAGCACGAGGGCGCAATCGTCATTCATGTTCCGATTTCCGCGCATGGTCTGATTGACCTCGACGCACTCGCCGAAATCATCAAAGCCGAACGCGATCACATCGCGTTGATCTGTGTGATGCATTCCAATAACGAGATCGGCACCATTCAGCCAATTCACGAAGTCGTTGCCCTGGCAGGAACAATTCCGGTGCATACAGATGCAGTGCAGAGTTTTGGAAAAGTGCCTTTTAATTTTGCAGAACTTGGCGCAACGTCAGCGACTATCAGTGCGCACAAGATTGGTGGACCACTTGGAGTCGCAGCTTTAATCTTGAAGCGCGGAATCGATATCACTCCTGTCCTGCATGGCGGGGGACAAGAGCGCGATCTTCGAAGCGGCACACTCAATTCGCCATCCATCGTGGCATTCGCTGTCGCCGCAAAATGGGCGGCCGAACACCGTGAAGAAAATTACTCACGCATCTCAGGACTTCGCTCGCTTCTTGCCAAGCGAGTTCTTGAGGCGGTTCCAGATTCCAGAGTAAATGGCAGCGCACTCGAGATGTTGCCTGGAATCCTCAACATCACCTTCCCGGGCACAGAGAGTGATTCCTTATTATTGATGTTAGATAACGCGGGGATCGCAACCTCGACTGGCTCAGCGTGTAGCGCTGGAGTCCAGCGCCCGAGCCACGTTCTGCTCGCCATGGGATTGGAAGAGCGGGAAGTCCGGGCTTCGTTACGCTTCTCTCTTGGAACCTCGACAACTGAGGCTGAGGTCAATCAAGTCGGAGAAGTAATCGCAGGTGTGGTCGCGCAGGTGCGCGCCGCATATAAGGGAGCTCGTTGATGAAGGTAATCGCCGCTATGAGCGGAGGCGTTGACTCTGCAGTCGCTGCAGCGCGCGCGGTGGATGCCGGACACGAGGTCATCGGGGTTCACCTCGCGCTCTCGAGTAATCCGCAGAAGTACCGATCTGGTGCACGCGGATGCTGCACCATCGAAGATTCACATGATGCCCGTCGCGCAGCCGACATGATAGGTATTCCTTTCTATATATGGGATATGGCCGAGGAGTTTCATGCGGGAGTCGTTGAGAATTTCATTGAGGAGTACGCACAAGGTCGCACTCCCAACCCATGCCTGCGTTGCAATGAGAAGATTAAATTTGAAGCAGTTCTAGATCGCGCAAGCGCTTTGGGATATGACGCGGTTGCCACCGGGCACTACGCCATCATGAAAGAGGGCGAGAACGGTCGCACCCTGCATCGCGCAGTTGATCCACTCAAAGATCAGTCTTACGTCTTGGCTGTTCTCAACGCTAAGCAATTAGCAGGTGCGATGTTTCCTCTCGGTGACACCAAGAAGGAAGATGTTCGCAAAGAGGCGAAGGCGCGCGGTTTGTATGTCGCCAACAAGCCAGATAGTCATGACATCTGCTTCATCCCATCAGGAAACAATGCGGGCTGGCTCCGTGATCGCTTGGGTAGCGAGGCGGGTCCAATTGTTGATGAATCAGGCGTGCAGGTTGGCGAACACCAAGGCGCTTACACCTACACAATCGGACAACGCCGCGGACTGGGACTTAGCGTTCCTGCCGAAGGTGGCGTTCCTCGATATGTATTAAAGATTGAACCAAAGACCAACACCGTTGTGGTCGGCACCAAGGATGCGCTCGCGATTTCGACAATCGTCGGGGAGAAGCCAATCTGGTGCGGAGTCCCACCTGTAACGGAGATTGCGCACCGCGGTTTTGCACAGATTCGCGCACACGGATCAGCCCTTTCTTGCACTTATACAACCACCGAAGATTCGATCACCGCTGTTCTAGATGAGCCACTACTTGGCCTCGCTACTGGTCAGGGTCTGGTTATTTACGATGAAGATCGGGTTGTCGGATCGGCAACCGTCAGCGCCACCTTGTAGTTTTGGCATATGTCAGCGCAGATAGCAGAAGAGATTGCGGCGCTCGCCGAAGAGCTGCGCGACCATCAATTTAGGTATTACATCCTCGATAAACCCATCATCAGCGATGCCGAGTTCGATAAGAAGCTAAAAGAACTTGAAGCGCTCGAGAATAAATATCCGCAATATAGATCCGCAGAATCACCAACCCAGATAGTCGGTGGGGGATTCGCGACGGGATTTGAAGCTCGCGATCACATTCAAAAGATGACCTCACTCGACAACGTCTTCGGTTTAGACGAACTCGAAACTTGGTTCGATCGCATCGAGAAGGCCGATGTAAAGAACACCTGGCTCTGCGAAGTAAAGGTAGATGGCCTTGCTATCAACCTGCTTTATCGCGAGGGCAAGCTGGTCCAAGCCCTAACTCGAGGGAACGGCGTCACGGGTGAAGATGTCACATTAAATGTGAAGACCATTTCGGTTATTCCACACGAGTTAAAGGGCAAGCAGATCCCGGCGCTCCTTGAAGTCCGCGGTGAAGTTTTCTTCCCGATCAAAGCATTCAACGAATTTAACGAAGAGATTCAAGAGTCCGGTAAAGCTGCTTTCGCTAATCCGCGCAATGCTGCAGCCGGTTCACTTCGTCAGAAAGATCCACGAGTTACGGCAAGTCGTCCGCTCTCGATGGTTGTGCATGGAATCGGTGCAATCGAGGGCGCATCATTCTCAAGTCAATCCGAAGCCTACGAACTTTTAAAATCCTGGGGACTTCCAACGAGTGATCGTTACAAAGTGGTGAAAAGCCGCAAAGAGGTCGAGAAATTTATTGAGTACTACAACACCCATCGCCACGATGTAGAGCACGAGATCGATGGTGTGGTGATCAAGGTCAATGAGTTAGATATTCAAAACCAACTGGGCTTTACCTCGCGCGCTCCGAAGTGGGCGATCGCTTATAAGTACCCACCAGTCGAAGTAACGACCAAGCTTTTGGATATCAAGGTCAGCGTCGGTCGCACTGGCCGCGTAACTCCCTTCGCTTACATGGAACCCGTCGTCGTTGCTGGGTCAACGGTCTCAAATGCGACGCTGCACAATCAAGAGGAAGTTATACGTAAAGGAATTCTGATTGGCGACACCGTAGTTATTCGCAAAGCTGGCGACGTAATCCCAGAAGTACTTGGCCCAGTTGTCGAGAAGCGCGATGGATCCGAACGTGTATTTGTCATGCCAACAAAGTGTCCCGACTGCGGGACCAAGTTGAAGGCGATCTCATCGGGAGATGTAGATATCCGTTGCCCCAACACTCAATCTTGCCCAGCCCAACTTCGCGAAAGAATTTTCTACATCGGCTCACGCGCGGCACTCGATATCGATGTCCTCGGATTTGAAGCTGCGGTCGCACTTCTTGAAAGCGGATTGATCGTTGATGAAGGCGATCTCTTTTCGCTTACCGCAGATGCTCTGATCAAGTCAGAGTTCTTCACTAAAAAGGACGGGACCTTAGGTGCTAACGCCGAGAAGTTCTTGACCGCGCTGGAAGGTGCTAAAACACGTCCACTCTGGCGTGTACTTGTTGCGTTATCTATCCGTCACGTCGGACCAACTGCCGCACAAAGTTTGGCCAAAGCATTTGGATCAATCGATGCGATCATGAACGCTAACATCGCAGAACTCGCAGCAGTGGATGGCGTCGGTGAAATCATCGCGCAATCAATCATCGAGTGGTTCGAGATCGATTGGCACCAGGAGATCATCCGAAAGTGGAGCGATGCCGGTGTCTCGATGGTCGAAACCTTTGTAAATACCAACCCGCAGACCTTGGCTGGACTCACCTTGGTGGTCACCGGATCACTGGAATCCTTCACCCGCGATGGCGTGGATGAGGCGATCACCCTTCATGGAGGCAAGAGTTCGGGCAGTGTTTCCAAGAAGACCAGCTACGTCGTGGTGGGGGATTCCCCAGGTTCCAAAGCCACAAAGGCCGCTGAACTCGGAGTTCCCGTGCTCAATGAGGCGCAATTCAAAGAATTGCTCGCCCACGGTCCCGATGGGTTAAAGTAGCCCAATGCTGAAGCACCTTTTTTCTAGTGAAGCCCACACCATCGTGCGCCCACTTCCAGCCTCTCCAGTTTTCTTCGGAATCACCGCATTTGCGATCTTGTCTCTCTTGCTTTTCTTGGTTCTCCGTCTAGATCGGGACTAATCACATCGCAAAAGTAGGAATTCTGGGTGGGACCTTTGATCCCATTCATCGTGGACATCTGCACATCATCGAATCAATAGCTGATCGCTTTGATTCCATCATGGTCGTACCTGCAGGCAACCCATATATGCGCAGCGAGAAGCCAGAAGCATCTGGATATGACCGCGTCGAAATGTGCACCTTGGCGCTCGATGATCTCTCTGACGCACTGCAAGAGAAAGTTGTGTTGACCGACCTCGAGGTTCGCCGCGATGGCCCAACCTATGCAATTGACACCCTGTCACAGCTCAAGCCATTTTTCCCAAAGGATTCGTTCACTCTGATTCTTGGAAGCGACGCCGCCGCCAACTTTGATAAGTGGCATAAGGCTGATGCTCTAAAGAAGATGGTGGAAGTACTTGTTGTTCGCCGTCCAGGGGAGAAGAGCGCAAAGTCCGGCTTCCCAGAGGTCGAGATCGATGCACTAGATATTTCCGCAACACGAGTTCGAGAAATTATTGAGTCAGGTGGAGATCCAAAAGAGTTTCTCACCGAATCAGTTTTGACCTATATCAAGGAGCGTGGCCTCTATGGCAGCAAGTGAGCAAGTACGAGCGTTAACGCAGAAGGCTGCTGAAGCAATCAACGAGAAGTTGGGACAAGACATTGTCGCAATGGATATGACAGATCAGATGCTTCTCTCCGAAGTTTTCTTGATCGCAACTGCCGCCAATGAGCGCCAGGTTGAGGCTATTGCCGATGAAGTTTTCAAGAAGTTGGCAGAGATCGGCGAGAAGCCAATTCGCAAAGAGGGCAAGGGCCAATGGGTTCTCTTGGATTACTCCGACCTCGTGGTTCACATTCAATCCCAGGAGCTTCGTAGTTACTACATGCTCGATCGCCTCTGGAATGACTGTCCGCGTTTGCCTTTAGAACTTGTTGAATTAAGATAATGACCTTGAGCGGGTTAACCCCCGCTTATTGAAAAATTGGGGCTGTGGCGCAGCTGGTAGCGCACTTGCATGGCATGCAAGGGGTCAGGGGTTCAAATCCCCTCAGCTCCACTCGCGGAATTTTTTCCAACTCTCGAGAGATAGCCTGCTCCTGCCAAGAGTGCCATGGGCAACAGCATTCCAAACTTCAATGATGTTGCATCCGAGATAACTCCAATTAGTGCCGGCACAATCGCGAAACCAGCAATAGCAATAAATAACGCTCGGGAAAGTGCAACCCCCATCTCAATGCCCGGAATATTTCCAAGAATTGTTATGAATCCTGGGAAAAGTGGTCCAACCCCCAATCCTGCGAAAAGGTACCCAAGGAGTATCACTACGTACGCAAGAGGCTTACTCAAATGATCAAGACTGAGTCCCAAGATCATGGACCCTAGCCAAAGGCAAGCTCCGGCAAATCCGCAGAATCGAACAACCCTCATCGGTCCATATTTATGAATGTATTTATCTCCAAGAATGCGACTAATGATCATTCCAGTCTCGAATGCTATGTATGCGCCGACATAGAGTCGGCCAGTTATCGACAGCACATCTCGCAAAAAGAGTGCAGACCAATCGGTGGCTCCAAATTCAGCGCTATTGGAGAACATCATTCCAAATCCAATTGCGAGCACAATCCATGCCGTAGTGCCTCGCCAAGGAAGTGGTCGATGTTCTACTTTTTCATGAGTCGCTTCATGATCTTCGAGATTTCTAGCAGAGAGCGTCAAGATGAAGTAAGAAATTATGGCAATGCCAGTCAAGTGATACGAATACTTTACGTGTCCAATTAAAAAGGAACCAAAAAATGCGGCGCAGAGAGTTCCCATAGACCAGAATGCGTGAAAACCGGAGAGATATTTTCTCTCTGACTTAGATTCTAAATCTTGGGTAATGATGGTTAGGGGATTATCGAGGAAGAGATAACCCATACAGAAAAAAGTGATACCAATAAAGATGCAATAGACATTAGGTGCATATGCAATCGAAAGGTAACCGACTGGGAAGATGATGGTTCCCATAAAAAACACTTTCTTAGTGCCTAGCTCACGAATTAATTTTCCAATAATTCTGGAGCTAATCAGAGAACCTACCGCCGCTCCGATAAGAGCGCGACCAAGGGTTCCATCGCTCATTTTGAGCGCGTTCTTGATTTCCGGAATTCGAGTAGACCACCCACCAAGTAGCACACCCATAACAAAAAAATTAATTCTTAGCGATAAGACTGCACGTTTCATTGATTTGCGCATGGCGCCACACACTTTCCACCGCGTTGGAAGTAGGTGGCTCTAGGTTATCTGAAAAAGTAAGAAAAATAGATAGTTTGCCTAAAAAATGAAGTACCTGGGCTACACACCATGAATCGATTCCTCAAGTGGAAGCGAATAACTTCTCCGAATTTTTCGAATTGTCGGCTTTGCAAATGAGTGGATCCCTTAGCAGCAAGACCCGGGGTTCAGTCCTACTGAGGTGAGGACTTAGAGACTACCGCTGCCAGGAGGGGCTATTGGCTCATAAACTTAGGGACATGAACCATCGCGTTGATGTCTTTATGAGGAAGCAGACAAAATGGCGGGAAGAGTATGCCTTGCTTCGCGAAATTGCGCTGACTACTGGGCTTACCGAAGACCTCAAGTGGATGCACCCTTGCTACACCCTGGGTGACAAGAACGTATTTCTTCTGCATTCATTTAAGGAGTACATCGCGATCTTCTTCCATAAAGGCGTCATCATGAAGGACCCCAAGAATCTGTTGATCCAACAGACTCCCAATGTGCAGGCTGGTCGCCAACTTCGATTCAAGAACTTGGAAGAGATCGTTAAAGCGAAGAAAGTTATTAAGGCTTACATGCTTGAGGCCATTGCTGTTGAAGAGTCTGGCGTTGAAGTGCCGATGAAGAAGCCGGTTCCCGTCGAACTTCCAAAAGATATTGCCGCCGCAATGAAGAAGATTTCGGGACTGACACCAGCATTTAAGAAATTAACTCCAAGTGCGCAACGCGAGTACATGATGTTCTTCGAGTCAGCCAAGAAGGAAGAGACTCGGATCGCGCGAGTTGAGAAGTATGCCGACAAGATCATTGCCGGCAAGCGAATGAATAGCTAAAGGACGACTTATGCAATCACAACCGAATCTTCCCGCTGGTTGGAATACCTCTCGCATTCCAGATCAAACGGGTCAGCGTTATCTCATCACCGGAGCAAATAGTGGTTTGGGGCTGGAGACTGCAAAGGCGCTGGTTGCAAAAGGTGCACATGTCACCATCACCGCGCGCAGCGAAGTAAAAGGTGCAACCGCAATGACCGAGAGTGGCGCGCAAGAATTTATTCAGTTGGATTTGGCTGATCTCTCATCCGTGCGCGCAGCAGCGGCAAAGGTGACCGAGCCATACGACGTGGTCTTCTTGAATGCAGGAATCATGGTTCCGCCGTTCACAAAGACAGTCGATGGATTTGAATCTCAGATGGGCACCAACCATCTGGGCCACTTCGCATTCGCGGGGCTAATCGAGCGTTACGTCACCAAGCGTTGGATTGTTACTTCTAGCTTCGCCCACCGCCTCGGCAACTTTGGTGATCGCTCAAAGGAATCAATCAAGAATCGTTGCCAGGGGATTGGTAAGTACTCACCGTGGATCTCTTACGGTGATTCCAAGTTGGCCAATCTGCTCTTTGTTAATGAACTCGAGCGTCGTCGCTTGGTTCGCGGCCATGGCGCAATCCCGATCGCTGCCCACCCGGGTTGGGCGCGCACCAATCTATTTGGGGGACCAGAGAAGAAGGACCTCATCTCAAAGCTCAGCGATCTCACCGCAACAAAATTGGCACAGACCGGAGCCCAAGGAGCGCTCCCATTGCTCTGCGGCGCCGTCCTCGATGGAATCAACCACACGGCATTTATTGGTCCTAACGGATTTATGGAACTCAAAGGAAGCCCAAAATTCACCCATGGCAAGGCTCTGGCATACGACCAGCAGCTGGCCAGCAACCTCTGGCAGGTATCGGAAGAGTTGACTGGCGTGGCATGGGAGAATTCGCCTCATGCATGAGGCTTATGAC
>Ga0208872_1002067_pt1 | contig 11806 bp, 16 predicted proteins | sample CryBogCBH12Aug08_FD_185508 | JGI IMG/M metagenome (GOLD analysis project Ga0208872, IMG submission 185508) | Freshwater microbial communities from Crystal Bog, Wisconsin, USA - CBH12Aug08 (SPAdes) | ecosystem: Environmental > Aquatic > Freshwater > Lake | place: Crystal Bog, Wisconsin, USA... | reverse complement strand
GGGGTAACCCATGTTTTCAATTCATGGACAGCCATGCCGCCGGTATTTGAGCAGACCGCACTTGCCGGAAGTTTTACGGCTGATTTCTTCGCTTCACGTTTCCTGCTCAGACCGGGTCGAAAGTACGAGGCCGCAGTGAAGACTTTCTCACCGTACGAGGGCGTACAAGATCCCTATCCGGAGGCGAGGGAGGCCATCAGGGACCTGGCGGGAAAGACCACCGGCAAACCCAGCTATATTTTCGTGAACAACCGTCTGGAAGGCAGTGCGCTGGGAACTCTCGCGGCAGCACTGGCTAAGTAGGCAACCTTTTGGAAATCCTTAGTGGATTGATTTCCAGAGAAGGAAAAGAAGTCCGCACAGAATGGCGCAGAGGATGAGCAACTGGTTTCTGGCTGCACGCTTCTCAGGCCTGGTTCTCCGCCCGGAATTGGAATTATCCGTGACCGTGTAAAGGACCGTACGAGGGTGCGGTTTTCCGATCCGTTCGGCTGCAGCCTGCGCTTTCCTGCGCATCATCTCCTCTTCCTCAAGTCGTCGCCTCTCCTTCCGATTGGCATCGTCATCCATCCGGCGCTGAAGGGCCTCCTTCTTTTTTTGGATCTCCAGTTGCAGTTTTTCGATCTCAGCCTGTTCCCGGCTCAACTTCGAGCGCTCATGCTCGATTGGCAATGGCTTGCGCCCTGAGGCAGGTTTGCGTCGTCCAGAAAAAGGGAAGAAAGCCATGGTCAAGATACGGGTGCAGGCTAGGTGGAAGTTATGATGCTGTCATGGATGAAGCGAAATTAGCCCAGAGCGGTTCCAGATCCTCGTCATTCAAGGCGATCTTCTTAAATTTCGGATTCAATTTCAGGGCCTCCTCAAGCCTTGTCCGCGCTTCTCCAAGTCGTTCCTGACGACAGACGTAACAGGCCAGGTTGTAGTGAATATGAGCCTCCCGCGGAAAAACCTTGAGTGCCTGCAAGAGGGTCTTCTCTGCCGCCTCCAGTCCCAGATGCCTCCTCTGGGCATAGGCCAGATTAATCCAGTGTCCCGGCTCCTGTGGGCAGACCGTGGTCAGGTGTTCGGCGACACTGGCCATGGCCTCGTATTTCTTGAGTGCCCGATAAATTTCCATCCTGACGACAAGAACGTGCGGCTCATGGCGCTCCTCTGGCGGGAGCGCTTCAAGGGCCTCCCAGGCCTCCTGATACATGCCCAGCTCCAAGTAGCCATGGGCTGCAATATAGTCGCGGTTCATTGCCAGGGATTATCCACCCTTGGTCAAGTGGTCGCGATACGTCTTCCCGTAAAGCAAAGGCACCAAGAGTCTTCACCCTTGGTGCCTTCGGAATTGATAGCTTAGGCGTTTCCTTTTCTTAGTTCGCGCAATGTGATTCAGCCTCACAACCGTCGTGATGCTTGTGGTGACGGTATTTCTCGGCGTTCTCCCACTTATCCAGAACCGGCTTGATGGACGGATCCACGCCAAGGAGCAGTTCTTTCGCCGTCTGATGGAGGGTCTTGAGGTCATTGGTTACTGTCGTCCTGGCGGCCACGAGCTTGGGATCAGCATGGATCTTCTTCATGTCGGCCTTGAGTTGATCCCGTTCCGCCGGGGTTAGTTTTGCCCATACACCGTGACCCTTGTGGCACTCGGTTTTGGTGCTGTTCTTTCCAAACGGGATCAAATTGCGGAACCAGTTTTTGACGTGAGTCCAGCGCTGCTCATGATCGATCTTGTCGAGGATCGGCTTAACGGAAGGATCGGCTTGGAGTAGTAACTCCCTCCTTGTCTGGCGGAGGGTCTCCCTGTCGGTGTCCAATGTTTTTCTAGCAGCCACAAGCTTGGGGTCATTATGGATCTTGGCCATGTCCACCTTGAGTTGCTGATGCTCAGTAGCTGTGAGCTTAAAATGATGACCCTTGCGACAGCCCTTATGCCGACTCTGGCAAGCACCGCCGTTGGCTTGAGTTGGACTCGGTGAGGCGATCGGATTGGTCGCCGGAGTCTGCGCTGACGTGGTCACTGGAACAACGAGTGCCATTACCACTGCTGCAATCATTGGTGTAAGAGGAAGGGAATGTAATTTCATCAGCTATGGGAACACCGGACCGGTGGAAAAGTTTCAAGCAATCGTGGATTATCCACTTTGGAAACTCCGATTTACCGTCAGCGAGCGGTTTGACGGCGCTCAATTAATCGGCAGCTACGAGTCTGGGAACGTGATCGATTGCCGGCGGGTTCTCTGAGTTCTTCTACTCCGCTGCCCTGGTGCTGAGGGCGCAAGCCCTCTCTGTTAGTCGTTGGATCATACCCTCAAAGATCATTCTGTGAACGGGGTAGAGCAGATACCAGTAGGCATGCCCCAATAGGCCTTTGGGAGCAAAGAAGGCGGTTTGCGTCAGTAGAGATCTCGCATCCTGAGCTTTGACTTCAAATTGCAGCCAGGCTTTTCCAGGAACCTTCATTTCCGCACGAAGACGGATCAGGTGTCCCGATTCGATCGATTCGACACGCCAGAAGTCCAGAGCCTCTCCGACGCGAAGCTGATCGGCGTCACGCCGCCCACGCCTCAAGCCAACACCGCCGAAAATCCTGTCGATGACACCGCGGATACGCCACGCCCAGTTCATGTAGAGCCATCCGCGATCCCCTCCCAGCCCTGAAAATACGCGGAAGACCTCCTCTGCGGATGCATCCACAGACCTTTGCCTTTTCTCGATGATCATCCCCTCCTGGCTCGAAAGTCTGACAGGTTGGAGATCGCCCTGACTTGTTGAGAGAGCATCACTCCAGGCGCTTTCTACCGAATGGCCGTCCAGCTTTTCCAAAGCCAGCTTCACCGCAGTCCGATAGTCCATCGGTATGATGGACGGGAAAAGTTCCCTTGCGCGGTTGTCTCGAACGACAATCTCGTTCTTGAGTCCCTCGATGAGCGGTCGGGCAATGACAGCCGGTATTGGTGTCACAAAGTGGACCCAATAGGAGGAGAGCTTTGGGGTCAGAACCGGAACGGGAATCAACCACCGATGCAGACCCCTGACCTCGGCATAGAAGGTAAGCATTTCCCCGTAGGTGATGACATCGGCACCTCCAATTTCAATGATCTGACCGACACTCTCGGGTTGACCGAGTGTTTTCACCAGGTAGTCCAGCACATTTCGGATGGCGATGGGTTGGATGCGCGTGAAGACCCAACGGGGGCAGATCATCACGGGAACCCGCTCGGCAAGATAACGGATCATTTCAAAGGAAATGCTCCCCGATCCCACGATCACGCCGGCACGGAATTCTGTTACAGGCACTCCGCTTTTGCGCAGTTCATCACCCGTATGCTGCCTTGAACGCAGGTGCATGGAGAGATCCGTGGAGGCATCCCCCAGACCGCCCAGATAGATGATCCTAGAGACACCCTGGTCCTTGGCCGCCAAACCAAAATTGCGGGCGGCCTCCAGATCGCGAGCCGAAAAATCGGGACCGGCGGCCAGACTGTGCACAAAGTAATATGCAACCGAGACTCCCTGCATGGCACGGGTTAGTGAATCAGGCTTGAGAACATCTCCCTCAACCAGTTCAACCTCACCGCCCCAGGGCCGTCCCTGCAGACGGGAAACATCCCGAGCGAGGCAACGCACCCGGTAGCCTGCCTCAAGAAGGCGTGGGACAAGGCGACTGCCAATATACCCGGTGACGCCCGTAACCAAAACGATTGGAGTTGTGGAATCGGACATCAGGATTGTCAGTCGGACTTCATTTTAATTTCTCGCCTGGTACGGCTCGGAATGGGCCAGATGAGCCTTCCAATTGTCCGTATATTTTCCAGCCAGTTCGGGGGCATTTTGGATTACCAGCAGGTTCTCTGCATTTCCCTCCTCTGCTGCCCTGGTAAAGTTGAAGCTGCCGGTAATGACCGTATCGCCGTCAATGATCATGACCTTGTTGTGGGCGATCTTGTGAGCTGGGTCGATGAATGTAGGAACGCCCTCGTTGGCGAGGAATGTGGCAGCCGAGTACCGATCCGTGCGGTTACTCTTGTCCAAGATCACCTGAACCTTCACTCCACGCTTATTGGCATCCACAAGGGCTTTGGCGATGGGGGCAGATGTAAAGCTGTAGGCTTGGACCAGCACGGATTTTTTGGAGCACTTAAGAGCCGTGACGATGGCATCCGTGCAAAGTCCGTTGGGGCTGAAATAGGGATGAAGATCCTGCGGACCCTGCTGTGCATGAAGCGACAGCAACGGGACTAGAAGGCAGATGAGGATGAGGCGGAGACTCATGGGGTGCCTGTATTGATGTAGGAAGACATCATCGCTTTATTTTTGGTGCTTTCGGCACTGTAACCCCTTTTGAGAGAAACCAAGCAATAGCATCGTCATGAGCCTGAGTCTTACTGCTCGAACTTCCATTGGAAATCAATTCTCCGTCTTTATCGAGAAGCTTCCAGTCCCAAGTTTCGGCTTGCTTGCTCCTGTCGCGATTGATTTCAAGGTGGGGTGGAGAGGTGATGAGTTCAGGCTTTGCTGCCTTTCCTTTACTAGGTGACGGTAGGGTTCCGTGTTTTAACCGATACTCGTAGGTCTGCTCCTTCTTGCATCGGTTCACTATGATTGTTTCATCAAGAGAGGATCCCATTGTCCAGTAGACCATGCCGCCCTCGTCGAAATAGGTGATGCTTTTTGCGTAATACCTTCCCTCATACCCGTGGGCTCGGATGTGCTCAACAAGCTTGATGAACAATACTTCATCTACTTTTTCACGCACAATGTATTCATGCGGCCAGTCTCGGGCGTAGGACTTGGCGAATATCCATCGACAGGAAGCAATAAACTCCCTCAGCGAGTCCGGTAGGGGAACCGAGGCCTTCATCAATGATCAGACACCGGACAGGATGTCCGGTTTCTTCATGCCCAAAAACCTTTTCCACAACCCGACCATGGCAAGAGTGTCCAGCTTGCAGTACTCGACCAACTGCCCGCGGATTTCATCCCTCCTCTCAGGACTTGTGCCTGCGGCTATGGCCTCAGCGAAGGCCTCCATTGCCATACTCCCATCTTTGACCCCTTCAAGATCTTCATAGGAGAGTTCAGGAACGGCCGCCGGCAGAACACTCTTGATGCTCCAGCTGCCGCATTGGGATGGAGCGTAGAAGCAGTTTTCGGCCACAGGAAGAAGGTCGACGATTCGCTCGGCGATTTCATTCAACGGTGAGCCTAAGTCCTCAAAGCGTTCGGCAAGTTGCCGGATGATCATCTTCTCGAATTTTGCATTGTAGACGAATACAGGGCCGGATTCCTCGCAGCTCTCAATCAATGCCTCGGCAAAGGAGCGCGAGGGATCCTTGCCGGAGAGATCCAAAAAACCGGAATGCTCAATTTTGAAATCCTCCAACACCTTGTGAAGGCTGAACTGGAAGGGAATCTGCTGGTAGGGACGAGTGCCAGCCCAGATGGGAACGGTGAGATTGGCCGTCTCAAAGTCCAGGAAGTAAGCGGGCAAGCCACATCCATCAAGTGCTCTCCTGGCCTCTTTTTTGTCGAAGAAAACGGTGTTCTTAACCGTGAAGTCCCGAACGAGTTTCTGCTTTGGATTGAGCATCTCGTCGGGAACATGACGCAGATCATCAATTCCCTCTTCTGTCAGACGGGCGCGTTGTTTTTGGCTTAAGCGTGGCAACCAGTCGACAGGGAATTGGGGTTCGATCTTTCCCCGGTTGCAATAGGCCAGGAATGGGCAATCAAACGGGGATGCGCATTGGTCTCCAGTCTCGATCTTCGGCTCTGATTTCATGTCCGCCGTCTTGTGGGCCTCGCTCAACCAGGAGGAAACCTCCCCGGCCAGTTCCATCGTCTCCTCGGTCAGATCACCCTCTGTCAGGAGTCCGCGGTAGTCCTCCCCGCCGGGATAGGTCCAGGATGTGTCGATATAGGCGACAGAAACCGAATCGAGATCCAAGCCCATGTTTCTGGCCAGGAAAGATTGAACGGCAACATCCTCCCGATGGTAGTCCTTGACGCTGGCCGACGATTTTACCTCGACCATTTTCCATGAACATTTCCCGCGTTTGACGATGGGGATCATCACATCGGCGAGCGCCATGGTTCCCGAGAACCGAAACCCCGCTTCAAAGATCGGTCGCTTTCCCTCCTTGAAGAACTTTTCACTTTCCTCAAACGCCTGCTTGTATCCCTTCTGGATGTCTATAAAGACGCCGTCGCCCTTGGGATCATAGAGCTTGCGTGCAATGTCTCCCACTTGGTTGCCCACTTGGAATCTTGCTTCCGTGGCAGCTGATACTTCCCTGAGCTCCGGACGATGAACCTCCAGCCAGAGGCGTTTGGGACATTGCCTGAAGGCGATGATTTTTGATTTGGAGAGGGTTGCCATAAGGGGTTATGAACGGATTAAATTCTTAAGTTCAGTTCTCGTCAGCGGATATCTTTGATCACATGTCAATTTTGGCGCCATGACCAACGCGCCTGAAGGAATTGCGTACAAACGCGGCGATCTCCTCCGCCTTTGGAGCGAAATCCTTGATCCACTCCTCAGAATGACTGGAATCAGTAAATTCCTGTGGTGGATCCAAGCGGTATAGGTGAAGAAAGAGGAAGTCGTAGGCGATATGTTCCTCAGAATACTTGGTGCAACGTTCTCCACCCCATTTGTGTAGGCCTCGCTGCAGGGCAAAAAACGCCGCGAAATTGGCATTCTGATCACCATGCAGAACAAGTGTGTCAATGACTGGTTGGGCCAAACTTGCCAAGCCACCTTTCTCATGGAGTCGTGATGTTTGTTCAAACTCGTACCCGCTGAATCTAAGAGCGCAGATCGACTCCGCCCTCCTTATCTCCATAGGGAACCACTTCATGGGTGTTCCTTCCGAGCTTGATAATCCATCATTTCTGACCAGATCCGTCCGTAGTATTTGAGCTTTTCTTTCTGGGAAGAAATCTTGCCCACTTCTATGCCTATCCGTTTGACTCCCAACGCTACTATAGATTGGGGCATGCCCACGCTCAGCGGATGGTTTTTATAATAGGTTCTATCTTCCGTGCGTGTTTAGTGACCAAGTACCCATCAAGATTCCCTTCGATTCCGGCCAATTCTTGGTCGCTTTTTCCAATAGTGGATAAGAGGATTCGGCAGAGGTCTTTGACGCGAACATCCGAAGACGCAGTCATTTCTTGGATAAGGCAATCCTTGTCCAAGGGTTTCCCATAGAGGAACCTTTCAAGCTGTATCCTGTGTGTGGCGGTATGGTTATGAAAGTTGGTGTCCATCAAGAGTATTTTGTTTAATCACCTTAAATTTCTCTTCAAGAGAGAAGCCTGGGAGTGCGCGTATCGCCCCAATCTTTGAAGTCGTTTGAGATAGTCTTTCTGAAGCCAGCTTCCCCAACTCATCGAAACTAGTATTCTTGATAAATGTGTCGAGAAGCCAAGTGGTATTCCTTTTTGTAGCAGTATACTGCTCCTTAAACCAAGGGTTTTCAATGTATCGGTTAGGGTTTTCCGTGAGGATATTCAGTAATGTATCTTGCGATGGGTTAAGCAGTTTTAATATTTCCGTTATGTCATGAATGTCCTTTGTTTTAAACTTGTATGGATCTAACCGGAGAAGCTTTTGAGTTAAGGTATCTAAAGGGTGAAGGAGGTTGAATTGTTGATTCTTGATGCCTCGTATAGATGAAGTCCTGCTTTGCCAGTTGCCAAGTAGACTTGTTACATTGGGTTCAAGCACTTCCACGTTGAGTTCACCCTCTCCTAGTTTTGCGGAGTTGACAAAGTCAACGAAGTCTTCTTCAGCAATGACATCGATATCTTCCGACGATCTATTGGGGAGGACGGTGAGTGAAAGGGACGCTGAGCCAAACAGAGAAAACGAGTGATTATTTCTCATGAGCTTTTTAGGAATGCCTTTCATGTCACCATACTTTTCAATGACATTTTCTAAGAACAAGAGCGTTGCCACGATCTTGTTAGTTTCCCTAACCTGGTCGATGGGCAGTTCGCCAATTTCTAGCGAGAATATCTCTTCAAGGTCATCTGGATTTATAGTGCCAGTTAGCTTTCCACCAAATGTAATTTCCAACCCCTTTTCAGTGCTCGCAATCGACTCGGCAGAAAAAACGTCTCCCGTTTTGCTGGCAACGATAATATTCCCAGTTATTAGCGTTCTTTTCATGTTATTTACAAATAGCTTCTAAATTTATGGGGTTGTGCGAGTTGTGCTTCGATTGGTGAAATTTCAAAAAGATACGGAGAAAGTCACGTCAGATGGTTGGGGTGATGCCAGGAGCCAGAGTAAAGAGTAGCATACGTCGGTGAAGTTGTCCCCCCTGCAATCCCCAAAAGGGATTTAAAGGAACCGAACGGGTAAAATCGGCGGTTGAAGCGAAACGTGAACTCATTGAGGTAGGCTTGAAGGTGTTGATGGCTGACCCCGTGATGAATGCCAAGGAGCCAACTCTTTAAGTTTGAGAACACCAAGTGAATCATCGGGAGATGCTCTTCAGTAATTTCATAATCTCCATTGGCAGGGATAGCGACTCCTTGATAACCCACCGCTCCTATACCGCGGTATGCGTGCCATCCATCTGTTACAACCAACGACTTCGGCTTGACTGCTTTTTGAACAAATCCGCAAAGGGAGTTTGCGCTTCTATCAGGAACAACGGAGAGTCGAATGCGCCCGGCTATTCTGCCACTCTTACGCTTGTTGAGCTTGGAATCACTCTTTCTCCATTTCACCTCAACGGCTCCGGCAACAATGACCTGATTGTGGTTGCCGCTTCCCTTGCCACGCGTTTTACCTCCAACGAAAACCTCGTCCACCTCAATATGATCATCCGAATTGCCGCCAATGGGATCCTGGTTGGCCCGGACCATTCCGGCTCGCAATTTATGGAGCATCTGAAATGCAGTTTCGTAACGGGATAGTCCAAGTTGCCTCTGAAACTGAACGGCAGACATTCCCTGCGTTTGGCTTGTCATCAGATAGGCAGCCCAGAACCAAGTGCTTAGTGACGTATGGGTGTCTTGCATTACCGTCCCGGCGGCGAGTCCCGTATCACGCTCGCATTTCCGACATCGGAGAACCTTGGGGCGCTCTGTAAACCTGTAAGGAAGTCCTGCTGTCTTGCAATGCGGGCATTCAAACCCATCGGGCCACTTCGCTTTCTCCAAATAGGCAGCACAAGCAGCCTCGTCAGGGAAAAGACGCTGGAATTCAGGTAGTGACTTGGGGAAAACTTCGCCGAACAGAAAAGGGGGTTCTTTGCGAGACGGAAAATTTGTGCCAATACACCAATATACTACATATAGTGGCGTTGGGAGTCAAACGGATAGGCATACCCACTTCATCCTTGAAATTCGGATAGTCGATGGAAGCTTCCAGCGTGGAGAAGAGGGCCTCCATGAGCTTCTTGCCCTCAGGATCGTCTTCAACAAAGATGCGTGAACAGTAGTCCGCCTCCGGAGTCAGGTGAACGACCAGATGAACAAAGTCTCCCCCGACGGCAGTTCTAAGAAGCTCGAGGTCTTCCTTTGACCTCGCCCTGATGTGCCAACCACCGTCCTTCTTCACAATGCTGAAGTATCCGTATTTGCTAGCGATCCACATGTTAGTTTTCCTCCTTAGCGGCTTTGGATTTCTCCTTTTCGATGAGTCTAATGATTCGCTTGGCTTCTTTCAGCTTTTCCTTTCGGTTTTTCTTCTTTCCCTTCAGGGGAGGCAACACGCTCAGTTTACTAGGCAGGCTCCACCTTGAAACGGGGCGATATTCCAAGTATCGGTATTTACCCTTTCCATCAAATTCGTAGCCGAAATCAGCCCCGTCCAATTCAAGGCTGTGAAAAATAATCCTGCTGTCCTCGTCCGCGAAAGCCGCAAGCCACGAGGCGATTTCAGCAGTTTCGCTCCATGTTGCATTCAATGCATCAACAGTTCCGTAATCTTCGTCGACATCGTAATCCGACCAGAATGAATGACCGGTGGATCTAAAATAAAGTGCTCCTCCGCTCCTGCCTTCGGGCAGCAACTGAATAAGGTCGATGAACATGCGAAGTCCGGCAGCCTCGAAATTTTCCGGCCAAGCCTGCGCTTCCTTGAATTCCTTTACCCTGTCCTCCCGGACACAAGCAAGAAGGACAAGTTCGGTATAGTAGCTCATGGGCGCATCATAGCGGATACGGTAGACACAGAGTGTCCTAGGCTGGAAAAGACATCACGCTCTCACTCAGGATGCTTCTGGGCAACGGGTGCAAATGGGCGGCTTTTTAGAGCCGTTCTGGAACGAGCGCACGCACCTGAAGTAACTTTCGACGGGGTTTATTTTTTCTCTGCGTAAAGGTCTCCTAGGGGCAGATTCAGTAGTTCATCCAGATCGAACTTCTCGAACATAATAAAGCCATTCTTCACTGCATGGTCGTTGAACTCTTTTTTTAGCGTGTACGCTTTTACCGATTCCTCATCAAAGCATCCGATGATGCGTTTCTTGAGCCAACCGCATGCGTCGGTCCAATACGGGTAAAAAATGATCATACAGCCAAGAACCGTCCTGTTTAGTTCGTGCTGAAGAGCCTTTCTAACTTTTTGGTCTGCCTCACCCGATAGCACTGCTTGAATGATCCGGTAAACCCGAACTTTCTTGAAGAGCAGCTCGTAGCCGATTGATGGCATTAGCTTTGTTTGGTCATGAAGCACATGCCCGTCGTATTCGATACCGTCGAGAGGACCGTCTGCTTCCCTGTAGAGCAAAAGTGCGAGCAGTTGCGAGAGTGGCGGCTCGTCAGAGCTGAATATGTATTGCCTCAACAAATCTGCTGCTTTTTTTGAGTTCAGCTGTGGCAGGCGCAAGGGGCTTTTCCAGCTCCGTCTGGATTGATTGTTGTCATTCACGGATGTGTCCTCTCTGTGAACGTCAGGAGCCCGGATAAAAAAAGCGCCTATCCGGTCAGGAAGGGCGCTTGAAATAGCCGGAGAGATTTTTGTTCAACGGATTTCTCCCGCTGCACATCGGAGGGCTTTTGCCCTCCAGCCACCGTGGGATTTCTCCGTCCCCGGTTGGCAGTCCTTGGTGTCACCCAAGGGCATTCCTGATGTTCATAACAACTATGAGATAAAAACTACCGCAGGGCTAATCTCACATGTGTCATAAACGGCGGCCAACCGACTATGCTTTGTTTCGATATTCTAAAGTTGGGAGAGAGCTCCCACTCTGGCCCCAAAAAACCAGTTGCATCACGTTGCCTTCATGTCATGAAGGCCTACGGCCAGTTTTAGTCTCCGATCAAAGTCTCTTCTGACAAATTCAATTAGAAACTCAGCCAGATGATTTGCGATCATGGTCATATTCTCGGCAGGCAACTTGTTCGGATGGGCTGTCAGCATGCCGTGCGCAAAGATGTGTCGGATTGAAGCGGCAAGGGTGAGGACGTCGAAATCCTTCCCATCCCTATAAAGTTGCAAATGCTTCTCGTGAATGGGCTGCAGGGACTGCTTAACAAGAAAGTCGCAAAGCAGGTTTTTTGGATCCAGTTCCCTGCATTTTGCAGCCAGTTCCTTGATATGCCTGCGCGGATAATTGGAAAAGAGGGTGAAAAAGGGAGGGCGGTCATTAACGAGTTCCGCGTACCGCTCGAACGCCGACCAAGTGAAAAATACCCGGGTGAGGGCATCGTAGCCAAAAACCGTCTCTTCGGAAAAACCATCCAACCTCATGCCGCGAAAGGCGGCCGCGAGACGGAAACGGTTGGCGAAACGGTAAAAGTCGAACTTGGTGCCGACAAAGCCCAGGCAGATCACACGATCACCCTGCTCCTT
>Ga0208872_1002066_pt1 | contig 11810 bp, 10 predicted proteins | sample CryBogCBH12Aug08_FD_185508 | JGI IMG/M metagenome (GOLD analysis project Ga0208872, IMG submission 185508) | Freshwater microbial communities from Crystal Bog, Wisconsin, USA - CBH12Aug08 (SPAdes) | ecosystem: Environmental > Aquatic > Freshwater > Lake | place: Crystal Bog, Wisconsin, USA... | reverse complement strand
ACAGCACCTGACTGAACAGTTGGGCGCCACCGGTTTGCGCCTGACGCCGCAGCGCCAGCAGGTTTATGATGTGTTGCTCCACAAGCGCGACCACCCGACCGCTGAGGAAGTTTTCATTCGCGCCAAGAAGGCAATGCCGGAAATTTCCCACGCGACGGTCTATAACTGCCTCGACGCGCTGGTAAAAAGCGGTCTGGCGCGGCAGGTCAACGTGGAGCGTGGCGCGACGCGCTTCTGTCCAAACATGGTCGAGCACGGCCATTTTCATTGCAGCGCCTGCGGGACGATTTATGATGTGGGTTTGCCGCACGAACTGCCGTGTGTCGCCGTCCCGCGCGGCTTCAAACCGGAAGGTTACGACGTGACCATTCACGGCGTTTGCGCCGAATGCGCGAAGAAAAAATAATTTGAGATGAGCACCGCCACCGACACTATTGAGAGCCTGGTTAAACAGGAATATAAATACGGCTTCGTCACCGATGTCGAATCCGAATCCACACCACCGGGTTTGAGCGAGGCAACCATCCGGTTCATCTCCGCCAAAAAAAATGAGCCGACGTGGCTGACCGACTGGCGTATTAAATCTTTCCGCCACTGGCAGACGCTGAAAGAACCGACCTGGCAGTTTGTAAAATATCCGCCGATTGATTTTCAGGCCATCAGTTACTTTTCCCAGCCGAAACCGAAAGGCGACGCGCCGAAAAGTCTGGACGAAGTGGATCCGAAGCTGTTGGAGACTTACGAGAAGCTCGGCATCCCGTTGCGCGAACGTGGTCGGCTGGCGGGCGTGGCGGTGGATGCAATTTTTGATTCCGTGAGCGTCGGCACGACGTATCGCGAAGAACTGGCGAAGAAGGGAATTATTTTTTGCTCGTTCAGCGAAGCCGTTCACAATCATCCCGATCTCGTCAAAAAATATCTGGGCTCGGTGGTGCCTTACACGGACAACTATTACGCGGCGCTGAATTCTGCCGTCTTCACCGACGGTTCGTTCTGCTACATCCCAAAAGGCGTGCGCTGTCCGATGGAGCTTTCGACCTATTTCCGCATCAACGCCGCGAAGTCCGGCCAGTTCGAGCGCACCCTCATCGTGGCCGACGACGGCGCGAGCGTGAGCTATCTCGAAGGCTGCACCGCGCCGATGCGGGACGAAAACCAGTTACACGCGGCGGTGGTGGAACTCGTGGCGCTCGACAGCGCGGAAATCAAATACAGCACGGTGCAAAACTGGTATCCCGGTGACGAAAACGGCGTCGGTGGCATCTACAATTTCGTGACCAAGCGTGGTATATGCAAAGGCAAAAACTCGCGCATCACCTGGACGCAGGTGGAGACCGGCTCGGCAATCACCTGGAAATATCCGAGCTGCATTTTGCTCGGCGACAATTCCAAGGGCGAATTTTATTCCGTTGCCGTCGTGAACAATTGCCAGCAAGCCGACACCGGCACGAAGATGATTCACATTGGGAAGAACACGAAAAGCACCATTGTTTCCAAGGGGATTTCTGCCGGGCGCGGCCAGAATAGTTACCGTGGGCTGGTGGAAATTCGCAAGAGCGCGGCGAACTCGCGGAATTTCTCGCAGTGCGATTCCATGCTCATCGGCGCGAAATGCGGCGCACACACGTTTCCGTATATCGAGGTGAAAAACACCTCGTCGTCCGTCGAGCACGAAGCCTCCACGTCGAAGATTGGCGAAGATCAGATTTTTTATTGCAACGCGCGCGGGCTGTCCACGCAGGACGCGGTGAACATGATCGTGAACGGCTTTTGCAAAGAAGTATTCAAGGAACTGCCGATGGAATTCGCTGTCGAAGCGCAGAAACTTCTGGGCGTGAGCTTGGAAGGCAGCGTCGGCTAGACACTAATTTCACGAATTAACACGAATTTGATTAGTGAAAATTCGTGCAATTCGTGTCTAATATTTTTTAGAACATGAGCAAGCAACCTATTCTTGAAATCAAAAATCTCCACGCCGGCGTGGAGAATAAACAAATCCTTAAGGGCTTCAGCCTGACGATTAACGCTGGCGAAGTCCACGCGCTGATGGGCCTCAACGGCAGCGGCAAGAGCACGCTCGCCGCGATTCTCGCCGGCCGCGATGGCTACGAAGTCACCGCCGGCACGGTGAATTATCTCGGCAAAGATTTGCTGGAGCTGGATCCCGAAGAGCGCGCCCGCGAAGGCGTGTTTCTCGCGTTCCAATATCCGGTGGAAATTCCCGGCGTGAACAGCACTTACTTTTTGAAGGCCGCGCTGAATGAAATCCGCAAGTCCAAAGGCCAGTCGGAACTGGACGCAATTGAATTTCTCGCGCTGGTGAAAGACAAAATCAAATTGTTGGAACTCAACGAGGATTTGCTCAAGCGCTCGGTCAACGAAGGCTTTTCCGGCGGCGAAAAAAAACGCGCGGAAATTTTCCAGATGGCCGTGCTCGAACCGAAGCTCGCCATTCTCGACGAAACCGATTCCGGCCTGGACATTGACGCGCTAAAAATTGTTTCCAGCGGCGTCAACAAATTGAAGCGCGCCGATTCCGCGCAGCTCGTCATCACGCATTACCAGCGGTTGCTGAATTACATCGTGCCGGATTTTGTTCACGTCATGGCCGACGGACGTATTGTGAAATCGGGCGACAAAAAGCTGGCGCTGGAGTTGGAAGCCAACGGTTACGATGGCATTCTCAAGGGACTTTGAGTAAGCTGGCGGTATGAAATTGGACGACAACCAGCGGCTGGCGGTGGGCAAATGGATTGCGGAAGGCGCGAAGCTTTCGGAAATCCAAAACCGGCTCGCGGCGGAATTTGGCCTCAAGCTGACTTACATGGAGGCGCGCTTCCTCGTGGACGATTTGAAGCTGACGCCGAAAGATCCGGAGCGGCCAAAAGTCGTTGAGCCGCCCGCCACCGCCCAACCACCGGTGGCCGCGCCGGTTTCTGCCGGAACCGTTCCAGTGGCGGATGAAGTGCTGCCGCCGGCCAGCAAGGTTGCCGTTTCCGTGGATCAAATCACGCGCCCCGGCGCGCTGGTCAGTGGCAAGGTGACTTTCAGCGACGGCCAAGCGGCGGACTGGTATCTCGACCAGACCGGCCGGCTCGGTGTCGTGCCGAAACAGGCGGGCTACAAACCATCGGCGGCGGACGTGCAGCAATTCCAAATCGCACTCGAACGCGAAGTGGCCAAGTTGGGCTATTGAAATCAATTTAGTTTTGAGTTTTTAATTTTTAGTTGGTGCCGGTGGTTGGCTCGCAACTAAAAACTCAAAATTAAAATTCAAAACTCCGGCCAGACTTGGCACATTAACCGCAATGCGCGACAAATTCCGGGTCTGGTCTGAAACCTTGGAAACCTTCTTCCTCGAAGTGGTTTTTGAGGAGCGCCATGATTTCAAGGCCAAGGCGACGCGCGGCGTGCTCTTCGGCGGTTCAAAGGTTTTCACGGTCGCCGTTAAGGTTCGCCGGTGGCTTTACAACTTCCGCATTCTCCGCGACAAAACGCTCGGCGTGCAGGTCATCGCCATTGGCAACCTCACCGTTGGCGGCACCGGCAAGACGCCGGTGGTGGAAAAATTTGCACGCGAACTTCAAAATGCCGGACGCAAGGTCGCCATTCTCTCGCGCGGCTACCGCTCGAAACCGGTGCCGATTCACACCAAATTTTTGAACAAAATTCTCCTGCGCGCTGACCAGACGCCACCGCGCATCGTCTCCGATGGCAAATCACTGCTGCTCGATTCCGAAACCGCCGGCGACGAGCCGTATATGCTCGCGTCCAATTTGAAGGACGTCGTGGTGCTGGTGGACAAGGATCGCGTGAAGGCCGGCCGCTACGCGATTGAAAAGTTCGGCTGCGACACGCTGCTGCTGGACGACGGTTTTCAATACTGGCATTTGCGCGGCCGCCGGCACGATGTGGTTTTGATTGACCGCCAGCAACCGTTCGGCAACGAGCATTTGCTCCCGCGCGGCACGCTGCGCGAACCGCCGTCGCACCTCGCCCGCGCGCACACGATTTTCATCACCAAGAGCGATGGCAACACCGCCGCGCTGCGCGAGCGCATCGCCAAATTAAATGCCACCGCCGCCGTCATCGAATGCGTCCATCAGCCGCTGTATTTCGAGGACGTTTTCACCGGCGAACGCGTGGGGCTGGATTTTCTCACCGGCAAAAAAGTCGCGTCGTTGAGCGGCATTGCGCAGCCAGAAGGCTTCGAGCAAAGCCTTGTGAAACTCGGCGGCGAACTCGTCTATGCTAAGCGCTTCGCCGACCACCACCGGTTTTCGCAGCAGGAAATTTTGAACGGCATCAACCGCGCCAAAAAACGGCAGGCGGAAATCATCGTCACCACGCAGAAGGACGCCGTGCGCTTCCCGAAAATTGACCGGCGCGATCTGCCGTTTTATTTCATGCGCGTTGAAATCAAAATCGTCGCCGGCGCCAACGATTTTCAGGATTGCGTCCGCAAAATCTGTTTCCGCTGAATGAACACGGTGATTTACATCTTGGGCCGTGCGTTCATCGCGTTCATCCAATTATTGCCGCTGCCGGTGGTGGCGTGGTTGGGGCGCGGGGTCGGTGCGCTGGCCTACCGCGTGGATGTGCGCCACCGGCGAGTGGTGCTGGACAACATGACGGCGTGTTTTGGCCGCGAAAAGTCAGCGGCGGAAATCCAAGCGCTCGCCCGGGAAAATTTCTGCCGCATCTGCGAAAATTATTTGTCCGCCATCAAGACCGCCGCCATGACGGCGGCGGAATTGAAACCGCACGTCGAATTTGCTGGCCTCGACCGGCTGCCGCAAAAAACCGGTAATGCACCGCTGCCAAACCTCGTTGTCGCCATCGGCCACTTCGGTAATTTTGAACTTTACGCACGCGTTCACGACCACCGGCCCGATTATATTTCCGCCACCACCTACCGCGCGCTCAACCAGCCGGTGCTCAACCGGCTCATGCAAGCTTTGCGCAGCACGAGCGGCAGCCTGTATTTCGAGCGGCGGGCCGACGGCCTGAAACTTCGTGAAGCGATGAATCGCGGTGGCGTCATTCTGGGGCTGCTGGCCGACCAAAGTTCGCTGGGTCTGCGCGGACCGTTTCTCGGTCGCGAGTGCAACACCGGCCTTGCGCCCGCCGTGCTGGCGCTGCGTTACCACGCGGATCTTTGCAGCGCCATCTGCTATCGCATCGCGCCGGCGAAATGGCGCGTCGAACTCGGCGAGAAAATTCCAACCCACGAAAATGGTCATCCGCGACCATCCGCCGACATCATGCGCGAGGTGAATCTGGCGCTCGAAGCTGCGGTCCGCCGCGATCCGGCGAATTGGTTCTGGGTTCACCGCCGGTGGAAGGATTGACGTGAAAACTTTGTTTTCAAAAACGAGGATTGAGGATAGAAAATAGAAAATGGAAACCGCGCCCAGCCATCTTCCATCCTCTAGCCTCCAGCCTCGCCGGATTTTAGTGCGCGGCGTGAACTGGCTCGGCGACGCCGTGATGACCACGCCCGCGCTGCTGCGCCTGCGCGAAAAATTTCCCACCGCGCACATCGCGATGCTGGTGCCGGATAAACTTCGCGAACTCTGGCTTCAGCATCCGGCGGTGGATGAAATCATTTCCTTCGCGCCCGGTGAAAGCGTGTTTTCAATTGGCCGGAAGTTACGCCGGTGGGGCGAGACTCCCGGCGAGCCAAGCTTGGCAAATCAAAACGCTCTAAAACCGGCTCGCGAGGACGCTCGCCCCACCGGTTATGACCTCGCGCTGGTGCTGCCGAATTCGCCGCGGTCGGCACTGGAAGTTTTGCTTGCCGGTATTCCGCAGCGAATCGGCTACGCGCGGCCGTGGCGAAATTTTTTTCTGACGCAAACCGTCGCCGTCCGCGCCGGCGCGGTGAAAATGCACAAGCGGACGGCGGCGGAAATCCGCGAGCTGGTTTCCGACAACGCCAAAGCTAAAATTCAAAACCCGGAAATTTCCTCCGCCGCGCACCAGATTCACGAGTATCTGCATCTCGTCGCCGCGCTCGGGGCCAACCCGGAACCGCTCGCGCCGCAATTGGCGGTGACGCCGGAAGAATTGGCGGCGGCCAAGAAAAAATTTGGGCTGGAGAAAATTGACGGGCCGATTTTTGGTTTGAATCCCGGCGCGGAATACGGTCCGGCGAAACGCTGGCCGGTGGAAAAATTCACTGCCGCCGCCAAGGAAATCCACCGGCAGACAAATTGCGCGTGGATTTTGTTCGGCGGAAAAAATGATGCCGTGACGACGGCGCAAATCGAATCCCCAATCCGCAATCCGCAATCCAAAGTTTTCAATCTCGCTGGCAAAACCTCACTGCGGGAACTCATTGCGCTGCTGAAAATCTGTCGCGTGTTGCTGACGAACGACACCGGTCCGATGCACGTCGCCGCCGCGCTCGGCACGCCGGTGGTGGTGCCGTTCGGCAGCACGTCACCGGAATTGACCGGTCCCGGCCTGCCGGGCGACGCGTGCCACCGGTTGCTGAAATCCGCCGCGCCATGCGCACCGTGCTTTTTGCGCGAGTGTCCGATTGATTTCCGCTGCATGACCGGCGTCAGTGCCGAGCGCGTGGTGGCGGCGGTTTTGGCGGTGGTTGCATGATTGATTGTTTGCGGCTAGCGCCTCATCTTGCCTTGATCGGGCATAATTTTTTTTAATGATTAAATTTCAATTTTCTTTGTTCGTTGGCGTGGCTTTTGCAAGGCGTTAATCATTAGCGTGATATAACTTGCATTAGAAATTGACACGGTTGACAAAAGTGACTTAACGTATGCGGATTAATGGTGTCGTGCAGAATCACGTTTTCGCGCGTCAATCCACCATGGTAGCAGCAATCTTTAATTCAAAGTTTCATGAGTGATACAATTACGGTCGGCGCAGCATCGTCCGGCGGTGCCCCAAAAGTTTCTCGGATTAACGAAGTCGTCATCCGCATCGCTGGCAATTCGCAGGACGGCATCCAGGCCATCGGCGGTTTCCTCGCGCGGCTAGCGGGCCGCAGCGAACAAGAGGTCATGACGTTCATGACCATTCCGTCCACGATTTCCGGCGGGCCGTCCATTTTCCAAGTCCGCATCGGCAGCGGCGAAGTGCTGACCTCCGGCGATGAGGCGGATGTGCTGCTCGCCTTCTATCAGCACAGCTACGAGGGCCACATCAATTCGCTCAAGAAAAAAGGCATCGTGCTTTACGACACCGACCATGTGGTGCCAAAGGAAGAGTGGCTGGCGGACTATCGCCATGTTGGCATTCCCATTTCGTCGCTCACGGTCGAGGCCATCGGTGGCACGGCCAAGGACAAGGGCAAAAATATTTACGCGCTCGGCCTCATCGCCAAAATGTTTGATTTGAACGTGCCGAAGCTGGAAAAACTGCTGGGCGAGCGTTTCACCGGCAAGGATCCGAGTATCTTGAGCAACGCGCTGGCGGCGTTCCACGCGGGTTATTCAAATTCACCGAGCAATGTGGTGGAAACGTTTCAAATCACCGACAGCCAGAAGCACGGCGTCGCGCAGGTCGTGATGAACGGCAACGAAGCCATCGCCTACGGCCTCATCGCCGCCGGTGTGCGTTTCGGCGCGGCGTATCCGATTACGCCGTGGACGGACATCATGGAAATCATGCGCCGCGAACTGCCCAAATACGGCGGCTCGTTTATTCAGTGCGAAGACGAAATCGCCTCCGTCTCAATGGCGCTAGGCGCGAGTTTCGCCGGCCGTGTGGCGGTGACCGGTTCCAGCGGTCCTGGCATCGCGCTCAAGACCGAAGCCATTGGCTGGGCGGTCATGTCAGAAATGCCGTTGGTCATCATTAACGTCCAGCGCGGCGGCCCGTCCACCGGTTTGCCCACGCAAATCGAGCAATCTGATTTGAACATCGCCATCAACGGCGGCCACGGCGACGCCCCGCGCGTCGTGCTTGCGCCGGCGAACGTGGAAGATTGTTTTTACATGTCCATTGAGGCGGTGAACATCGCCCGCAAATATAACACGCCGGTGTTTTTCCTCACCGATCAAGGTATCGCCACGCGCATCGAGGCGTTTCCGCAGCCGGATTTGGAAAAAGTTTGTCAGGACATCACGCCGGATTTCACGCCGGTCGCGACGCATAAGCCCTACGACTTGGCAGCGAAAGACGGCGTCACGCCGCACGTCAAGCCGGGCACGCGGATTTTGGATGGCAAATATCCCATCGCCACCGGCCTCGAACACGACGAATACGGTCACCCGAGCGGTTCGCCAAAAGTCCATATGGCCCAGAACGCGAAGCGCCGCAAAAAATTGCAGGTGCTTGGCGCGACGTTGCCGTTACCGAAAATTTACGGCCCGTCGGAAGGCAATGTTCTGCTCGTCGGCTGGGGTTCCACCGAAGGCCCGATCCGCGAGGCGGTGGACCGTTTCCGCGCCGCCGGTGACAGCGTTTCCGCGATTCATCTGCGCCACGTCAACCCGCTGCCGAACGGTTTGGAAAATATTTTCTCCGGCTTCAACCACATTTTCGTCGTAGAAATGAACGACGAGGGGCTTTACGGCATCGGTCAGCTCGGCACGGTTTTGCGGGCGCGCTATGCCGATCCGAAAATCCAAGGCGTCAACAAGACCGACGGCCTCACCTGGAAGGTGAAGGAAATCGTCGAACTCGTGAAAGCCAAAGCGAAGAAATAATTTCAACCGCCAAAATATATGAGCCAGACTTTGACCGAAAAACCGATCGTCCCCGCCGCCGTGACCGAATCCGCCACCGGCGAACGCAAAGGCCTCACGAAAAAAGAAATCGCCGCCGACCATCCGACGTGGTGTCCCGGTTGCGGCGACTTTTCCGTGCTCGCGCTGTATTTCAAGCTGATCGAGAAACGCAAGCTGTGGCACGAGAAGATCACCACGATTTCCGGCATCGGCTGCTCCAGCCGGTTCCCGTATTTTGTGCAGGCCCACGGTGCCCATTTTATCCATGGCCGCGCGCTGCCCTTTGCCAGCGGCGTTTCGCTCTCGCGCCCGGACTTGCACGTCTTCGCTTTCAGCGGTGACGGCGACGCGTTTTCCATCGGCGGCAACCACTTCACGCACACCGCGCGCAAAAACATTAAGATGACGCTCGTCGTCATGGACAACCAGGTTTACGGCCTCACGAAGAAACAGACCTCGCCCACGTCGCCGCTCGGTTTCAAGAGCAAGACCGACATCTGGGGCGCGGTGGATTATCCGATCAATCCCGCGAAGCAGGCGATTTCCGTCGGCGCGTCGTTCGTTGCGCGCACCACGGCGTCGAATCCGAACCATGTCCTCGCGATGATGGAAGCGGCGATGGATCACGACGGTTTCAGCTTCGTGCATTGCCTGAGCGAATGCGTGGAGTTTTACGAAGGCGCATTTGACTCTGCGAATCCACGCAAAGGTGGCGCGTTCAACGAAGTGCCCAAGAGCCACGATGTGACCGACGAACACGCGGCCTACAAGCTGGCCAGCGCGGATTTCCCCGGTAACTTCGGCGTGCTTTACAAGGTCAACAAGCCGACCAAGAACGCCCGCGAGGCGGAAATCAACGCCAGCTTCCAGAGCAAATTCACTGGCCTGAAAGACTGGCAGATTTTGCAGAAGACGTTTGACCGGATGAAATAATTTTGCATTTGCGATTTTCGATATACGATTTACGAGTCTGTGGATTTTTCCCGGGCTCGTATTTTTTTAGATCGCAAATCGTAAATCCAAAATCGTAAATTAAGATGGCCCACATTCACGAAAAAATTGATTTCACCGTCGCGATTTTCATTGTTCACGACGACAAGATTTTGCTCATCCACCATCGCAAGCTCGACAAATGGCTGCCGCTTGGTGGCCACATCGAATTGAACGAAGATCCAGAGCAGGCCGCATTGCGCGAGGCAAAAGAAGAAGGCGGCCTCGACGTGGAATTGCTCGGTGAGCGTCCGCCCACGACGTCGCCCGGCACGCGCGCGCTCATCGCACCACGCTTTCTCGACATCCACCGCATCAGCGACACGCACGAACATATCGGCCTGATTTACTGGGCAAAACCAAAAGGTGGAAAAGTTCAGCTCGCCACCGCCGAACATCATGACATCCGCTGGTGTGCCGTTGACGAACTGGAAAAACTTTCGCCACCGATGACCGACGCGGTTAAATGGTATTGCCGCCAGGCTATTGAGGAAATTTCCCGTCAATTGTGAACGCCCGCCGCCAGCATCAGATTCTTGGCTACACCATCGAAGGGTTGAACTCCTTCGGCACGGTGCTGTATTTCACCTACCTTTATTTTTTGCTCCACGCGCGATTCGGTTTTCGCGACACGCAAAATCTGGCTGTCGCCGCGCTGCTCGGCCTCGTCTATGCCGTCGCCGCGTGGCAGGGTGGCAAGTTTGGCCAGCGCCACGGCAACTTCGCCGCGCTCAAGCTTGGTTTTGGCCTCATGGCCGTGAGCTATCTCATCGCGTCGCAACTCCAATCGGCAGCCGGACAAATCATCAGCGCAGCGGCGGTGTCGCTTGGCATGTGTTTTACCTGGCCGGTGCTGGAGGCGCTCATCACCGAAGGCGAAACGCCCGAACACATTCCGCATGCTGTTGGCATTTACAACATTACCTGGGCATGGACCAATGCCGGCGCGCTGTTTATCGGCGGCACCATTATTGAAAAATTTGGCTATGCGAGCATCTACTGGCTGCCGTTTGGCATCGTGCTGTTGCAGCTCGCACTGACCTTCCGGCTGGAGAAAATAATACTGCCGGCGGTTGAAAAAACTGCTGTGCCGCTGCCGAACGCCCATCGCCCGTCGCCGGTGCGCGCGAAAAATTTTCAGCAGCTCGCGTGGCTGGCGAATCCGTTCGCCTACATTGCCATCAACACACTCATCGCCGCGTTGCCGGGCGTCGCCGCGAAATTCCAACTCACACCGATGTTCGCGGGTTTTGCGTGCTCGCTCTGGGGTTTTGCACGGCTGGCGACGTTTGTCGTGCTGTGGCGCTGGGATGGCTGGCATTACCGGTTCCGCTGGCTGACAGCGGCATTTGTTCTGCTGAACATTTCGTTTACGTTGATTTTAGTCGCACCGGGTCTGCCGGTGGTGCTGATGGCGCAGGTATTTTTCGGCGCAGCCATCGGCCTGATTTATTACTCGTCGCTATTTTATTCGATGGATGCGAGCGACACCAAAAGCGAACACGGTGGCATCCACGAAGCTGCCATTGGCATCGGCAATTGCCTCGGTCCGGCGGCGGGCGCGACGGCGCTTTGGCTCGCGCCGCAAAATCCTAGCACTGGTGCATGGGCGGTAACCGGTTTGTTGCTGACCGGGTTGGGTGGACTACTGTGGCGGCGTGCGTTGACTCAAAGCAAAAAGTTGCGGAGGGAGTCGGTAGGTTAAAGTTTCTTGGTCTTTTACCTGCGTTTAACCGCAAATGCCTGTTTTGATTTTCAAAGCCACAATGAATGAGCTTGCCCTCAAAGCAGAATCAGGCAAAATGAACCTGCCATAAGTGGTAGGAAGCTTTATTTAACAAGGTTTCATTTATAGAGTCGGGGCGTAGCGTAGCCTGGCTAGCGCGCTTGTTTCGGGTACAAGAGGTCGTGAGTTCGAATCTCACCGCCCCGACCATTTTTCGACATTATCGCTTTCAACGTGCTAGCGCTTTCATGCGAACGCTATCAAGTAATTTCGGGAGTATATAGATAACGCAAATTGAGTGGGGTTTACTCCCGGCATACACATTGATCATAAGTCAGCCGCTTGCCTACGGTGCGCTTGACCGCTTCGACAACGCGCTCGCCATCATTGAGTTT
>Ga0208872_1002062_pt1 | contig 11819 bp, 1 predicted proteins | sample CryBogCBH12Aug08_FD_185508 | JGI IMG/M metagenome (GOLD analysis project Ga0208872, IMG submission 185508) | Freshwater microbial communities from Crystal Bog, Wisconsin, USA - CBH12Aug08 (SPAdes) | ecosystem: Environmental > Aquatic > Freshwater > Lake | place: Crystal Bog, Wisconsin, USA... | reverse complement strand
ATCCAGTCCGCCCACGCCCGACTAATTATCGACAGTCTCAAAATCCGCCGCGGCCGGTGATTCGCCCGCCGGCGCGTCACACAACTGTCGCTCCATAGCTCCACTTGACACCAAACCCACGGCTGCCGTGGCTGTGACCGGGCTGCCGTCGGCTAGATCAATGTTGCGTCCGGACTGTAGACTCGAAATCTTCGGCGCTTCGCTCTGTTCACACGACTGGCCGCATGACCGACCGGCCAGTCCAACACTCCCGCTCGAAGCGTCTGGAGATTCAGAAGTCACGACACTTATCCATCCTTTGCCTTTAGCAATAATACGCTTAGTCAGTGCTCGCAGTAGACGATCGTAACGAGCCAAATCCTCCTTGTACATTGATTGCTTATGCTTCATAGAAGGCATGAACCCGACTGCCAGCAAAGCCCACTGAGTAGCAATCAATAACTGATGGAACTGACGAAATCGAACAATCAATCTCAAAACTCGAGTAGATTTAGGTACATCTGCTACACGCACAGTCAATAAAGCCTGTTCCATCTTCAAATCAGTTATTCCCATTATTGAATCACGATGATAACGAAAGAGAGTACCAGACAAAGCTTTAGTAAAAATGTCTGCCCGCTGCTCCCTGCTGGGAATGTACAATAACACTATTGACCCAAGCTGCACACACTCCATCACATATCTGCTCTGAACAGTAACATGTTTAGCTGTCTGATGCATTATCTCCTTCCCTTCTCCTATTATAATAGAAGTTTTGTTGTCCAAATGTTCTGGAGTTGGTGCCTCTTGTGCACAATCCAAGTCGTGGAGCATCTGTCTCAAATGCTTGACAATCACTGTTACCTTCATCATTGATACTGTCTCTGCAGCAGAAGCAGCCAAAGCAATGGTTGCTTGCCTGCTTGACTTCCACGCAATAGCGCCAGCATTCATCATAACAACATATCCAGTCATTGACTTCGATGTATCAAGACACCCAGCAAAATCGGAATCAGAATAAGCAATTATGACATTTAAACCAGGAAATAAAGGAGACAAGAGAGCTGGATCTGATACATAAGTTATTCCTAACTCAACAGTATCCTTTAGATATTGCAAAGCTCTGTCTACTGCCAACAAGTGCTTAGGTCCTGGAGCATGTAGAAAACGAGACAGTAACGACACTGCATAAGACAAGTCTGGTCTAGTCCAGATACATAGATACTGTAGACTTCCCACTTTAGCACGATATTCTGCCTGCAAGACCGGATCCACAACTTGAGGGCAATCAGCCAGGGACAACTTAACAGTAGGATCAACAGGAGTCTTCGCTCCTCGACAGTTCTGCATCTTGAATTTCTCAAGTATCTTAAGTGCATAAGCACGTTGTGTCAACGTTAGGTATCTGGAATCGTCTGACAACTGAAACTCTACCCCCAAGCAATATTTCAAACGACCTTGCGTAGTAAATTCAAACCTTTCCCCAAGTTTAGTCTCGAACCAAGTAAACTGAGCTGGACCAGAAGCAGCCACTATTAAATCATCAACATAAATTGTGAGCATTATCACAGATTTCTGTTGGATGCCATCAACAACAAAATACTCAGTCCTTATCATCACACAAGGATGTCCTCCTGCATCCACAAAACCAAGTTCAAGCAAGGCTGGTTTAAGAGTCTGATACCAAGAGTAAGGAGCTGCCACATCGCCATACAGGTTCCAAAGAACTTCTGCTATCTGTCCAGGCTCTATTCCATCTACAATACCTTCGAGATTTCGAAAGCGTACAAAAGTCGGAACTTGAGGTCGTGCGAGTGTAAAAGCAAGAACAATGTCATATGACCTCAACTCCCATTTTTTAGCATGAGCAATTGACACTAACAATCTCACATTAGTAAAATCCACCACAGGAGCATAAGACTCAAAGTAATCAACATTCTTTCTCATCTGAGATCCATCAAGAACACATCGAGCCTTATAGCGAGTTACCTCACCAAACTGATCACGCTTACGCTTGAGAACAATGTGCAAGGGAAATGCCCGTTTGTCTGCAGGCAAATCTCTCTTAGAAATAAAACGGAAAACACCCCGAGCAGTCAACTTATTGATTTCTTCACGTATAGCTTCAATCCACTTGTCTTTCTCTGGAGACCGAAGCGCCTCTCCCATTGACGGCTCATCATCTGGCTTCCGCTGTGCTCTCATAACAGCCGTAAACTCTTCCACTGCCATTGATGCAGAAATCATTTCTGACCTATCATTGATTTGTGCAGGCACTGTTCTAGATTTCATCTGTGTCAACAAGGTTGAAAGTGTCTGACTCTGAAGGGTGTATGCTGCAAAAGATGAAGAACCTCTAAAATAATCATTCAAGACACTTCTGAGCTTATCCTTTACTTTTCGAATATCCAACTCCTCCACAGAGTCAGAACCTGGCTTCATAGCGATCAGAGTTTCGCTTTCATCGTCAAAGGCATCGAAACTGACTCCTAGAACAGAACATGCAACCTTTTGTCCACAAGCAATTCGTTCGTGCACTTCTTGCGAGTCAATTATCTTCGTAACATTATTAATTTGCACTAAGTATTTGTCAGAATCATCTTCATAGCCAATAAGCTCCCAAACTTCTGAATCTGATTGATTAGTCTGATTGGGCTCCATAAGGTCTTCCTGATTCAAACTTAAATCCTCTACAAAACCTGACTGATCAGTCTGCCGATGTTTCTTGAACTCTTCTACTTGTTTCCTGAGACTATCAAGCAATACTTGATTGCCTTGATCTTCCATTTCCCTGATTGACTCCTGTAGCTCAGCCAAAGTGATTTCTGTTTCTTCAGAAGTCTGGACCAAATCATCACCTGATGGTATGGTGTACAATTCAGTCATCTCATTCTCCAGATCAGGGTATGAACCAAATGAACAAGATGTAAGTCTCCTGTCTGTTTTCGGACGACATGGAAGAAAAGTTGGATCTGACCAATAAGACGTTGTGTAAACTATTGCACCTGTACCTTCCTTACCCAACTTGTACCCAATAACTGCCTTAGAGCCATCAGCCAGACCTTCTCCAATGTATGCCATTGGAATTCCTCGAGCGTCCATTTTCCAATCAGAGGATTGTACCTTGTGCACGTATCCATAGATAAGAGACCCAAAGATTTTAAGCTTCTTTAAGTTTGGCTTCTTACCCATTAATTCCTCATAAGGCGTCTTGTACTTATTTGCCTTCGTAGGAACTCTATTCAAAATATAGACTGCATGTAGAACTGCAAAGGGCCATATCTTCTTAGGCAAACCAGAGGTGAGGTGCATCAATCTCGCACTTTGACTAATAAGTCCCACCGAGCGTTCCGCTCTGCCAAGCTGAAAGTGCTCATGAGCATTAGAATATTCATGCCGAATAAGCTGATCGAGAAGAATTTGTTCAAACTCTGCACTAGTGTATTCTCCTCCATTATCAGATCTCAGACAACGCACCCTGAACAGTTCTCCATTGATTCGCATTGTTCCAACCTCAGCAAGAAATTTCTTCAGAATCAATGGTATTTCATCTTTGGTTCTATGTGTATAGAGAAATCTGTATCGAGAATAGTCATCTGTGAAAACAGAAAAATATCTTTTCTTCCCAATTCCTTCGACGCGATAAGGTCCAGCTGTATCCACATGAACTAATTCAAAAGGCATGCCTGCTTTACTGTGAGACATAGGTGCTTTGTTTGCATGTCTCATCTTCCCCTCTATACAAATGTGACAAGGGAAACTTGGACACGTTGCAGGTAGATGATCAAGTCCTTCGGCATTATTTCGGATCAACGTCATATACTTCGGATTCAAATGCACGAGCGCCAAATGTAATCTTTCCCATTCTGGTAAAGCAATTCCTGTTGCTGCCATTTCACAATTTTCCGACGCGTATTCTTCAAGATACCACAAGTTTCCTTCTCTGACAAAAGGTATGAAGGTGCTCGACCCACTAAACGGAAAAAATCCGGACATTGAATTCGTAAAAATAACAGCATGTCCAGCATCAACAAGAGCACTTACTGCTGTCAGCTGTGTGCTGATGTTTGGTACTACCAAAGCTCCCTCTAATTCAATGAATATCAAATTTCCAGTTGATGTTCGAACATTTAGCGCCAGAGTTCCTTGTCCGGCTGCCTTAAGTACAGTATTTTCTGCAGCTGTCTTAATACTAAGGGATGCTGGTGCCATACATTGAAAATTCATAGCATTCTGCCGCATGACTGACGTTGCTCCAGAATCCACTAAACCACGCCTGACATGCATTTTACCTTTGGTTTTTTCTTCGTCTGAAGTCTCAGTTATTGCCATCATTACTCCTTCGCAAACTTTTGGCCCACTTGCGCCGGGTTGCCAAGCCCAAGTATCAACATCATCATCCATTAGGCCCACTTGTTTCGGGTTGCCAAGCCCAGCTAGTTTAAATTCTTCTGTCCAGACTTGCGCTGTTCAGTCTTATTCCTTTTGGCTCGGATATCCGCGCGACGAAAACAATTGCGTACAGTATGAGTTCCCGCCTGATTTCGAATATTTGCATGTTTGCTCGTACTACAAAAGGAACATTCCTTTGGGCTCCCGCCGTCCTCCTGAAGCCGTGAAGCGAGCCTTTCACTGAGATGCGTGTTTGTAGCATCGACACCACTCTCCCGCTCTCGCTGAGACGGCTTGACAGGGGACACTGAATTGAACAGAGAGGTCATAGAAGAATTAAATAAACTGCTGAGGGAAGTGACATGTGGAGACAACCGCTCCAATTGTTCCAGGGCAGAGTCAATCCGAGGAGACACAGTAGAATACAACGCGTCAGACGCGCTGAAAACGTTACCCCGGAAATCCGGCATAGTGAACGGCGACAAAGGTGACGTGACAGGGGAAGGAATCCGCAATCCTGACATCTCAGGCTCCCGATATGAAGGCGTGGCACACTGAGTACGCAAATACCCAAAGACACGCTGACAAAGTATCCAATTACGGTGGAGAACGGCAGTGGACAGATTAAGTTTGTCGGTGAAATCAGAATAGTCAGGAGAGCTACTTGAAAGCCAGTCTGCCACTCTGCTAGCATTCCAACAGTCGCGTTCCAAAAGAAGACGATGGTCATCATGGGCAAAAAGGCGAAGATACAGAGACCGATTCAAACGAGCAGCAGGAAAACTTAGGACTTGCTTCATTGTCTGATCAGACGGCCCAGACTTGACCATCCCTGTCGGTGGCGCTACTGACTTGCGCAAGAGACCGGAGCGAGTTCTACGAGCCACAGGAGAAATGGAAGGTGAGGCAGAACTCGGGGCAACCTTGTGCACGTGCCGAGAGATTGGTTTAGGGCCGACTGGAAATCGCAGAGGCCGATGCTGCGAATGTGATGAAGAGTGCAAAGGATCCGTCTGCACGTAGGTATGCCGAATGGGGCGAAGAACAGCGGGCGGCAAGATACCACGGATGTCGTCGACCACTTGGCGAAGACCATGCAATTGCACCTGCAGAGAGGTCAGAGTGGGCATATTGGCTGCCAAGTCAACCGGATCAAGTGTGGAACGCATGTGCGGAAACGGATCGCCATTGAGACAAGCCGTTAATTTGACATTCTGCTCCCGCACGCCGGTCAGTTCGTGGAGAAGACGTTGCTCCCGCTGACGACACATTTCCAAGTCACATTGAACTGCCAGAAGCTGTTGATTCAGAATGGCCTGATCAGCGGCGAAGCGGTCAGCATCCTCTTTGCGAAGAGCAAACAAACCACGCTGAACTTCACAACTGTGTTCCTGAACAGAAAATAGGGAAGTTTCCAGGTCAGCGATCCGTTGATGAAGCGACAATATATCATCAGCTTTGGTCGCCAGCAACAAAGCCTGCTCCTCCTGGGCTGAGCGAGCCTGTGCTAGAAGATAAGATAAGCATCGGTGGCGATCCGTGAGGCTGTCGCGCTCATCGATCAGCTCCTGCTCCCGCTGACGACTAGCAGCAGCATCGCGGTCGCGCAGGGTCTGCAAACTATTGACCTGAGTAAGTAACAGATCATGATCAGCCTGGAGCTGGTCAATGCGGTCCAAGGCCTGCTGGTAAGGGAGCTCCTGAGTGTTAAGCTGAGCAACGTCCACGGGGTGAGAGCAGACAGTAACATTGTGCAGAGCTTGCTGCAGCGCAACACGGACCAAGGATTCAGCACAGGCCTCGTACAATCTGTCAGTAATACCAGAAGCTAAAGCGATCTCAGAACGTATTAGTTGACTTGCTTCGACCAAGGTCCGGCGAAGAGAGGCATTCTCAGCTGCCAATCGGCTAACACACTCTTGAGACTCAGCGTATTGCCTAGCAAGGGAATCATCAACTGAGACCACAAGGTCGTGCAGAGATGACATTGCGGGTATGTTGGCGTTGTCCACAGGGTCAGGCAGGGCTATAGGAACGATATTGGCCACACAGGTATAGACCTGCAGTGCTGGAAACGCAATGGCTAGAATACTGTCCTCAGAATCATCGGTAAGAGTACCAACCAAGTCAAGAGCAGGAGGACTCGAGGAACTGGATTCGACAAGGTGCTCGACACTAGGATCCAGATTAGCTGAGAAGGGATGTTCCAGAGCCAGGACTGGCTTCCCATTTAGGTCATCCCCGGAGATCACACCACAGACCAGCGGATCAAAGTGAGTATTCTCGAACATGTGCGGATCCTTGACAAATCCAAACTTGTCAATGCATAATGGCGCATCACCCGGCGTTGCCCCAAAGAAGAGAGACACAGGCGCAGGCATAGCGTCTGGAGACCGAAGGCGGAACCAACAAGGATAGACTGCGGTCAAACAGGCGAATCCGGCGCTGTCCAGCTTGTAGCTGTACAAGAGGATTGTTCGCGCAAGGACATGAGCGATGATCAAGATCAAGGAGTCATTTGGCCAACCAGAGGCTGGCAGCACCTCATCCGCAGGATCGAAGGTTAGCAAGCGGAGTTTAAAAACTAACTGTTCCCGTTGTTCTTGGATACTAACATCAAGACCATAACCATCCAGCAAGAGGTCACGGGCTGTGTGGAATGGGGTGATCAAGCGCAAAGGATCGGTCTCGAGAAGCCGGACGATAGCAAGTTTAAGCACCCGGGTCGAGAAACCAAGATATTCCAAAGAGCTGAAGAGGCAAAACCCATTTGGCTGTACAGAAACGTGTACACCGGTCTTGGGATAGAAATCCATAGGATCAAGCAAGGCAGGTGAAGGCATATCCCGCAAGAGGTTCAGCAGATACTGAGCAGGTTGTCGGTCCTCACACAAAAGAAAATCACGATCCAGCAAGACTGAGGAGTAAACGAGCTTGAGATACGCAGCGTCCAAAGGAAGATGTGCAGAGTTACTGGACACGACCAATGGCAAAGTGTTCTCGTCGACAGCCTGAGAGTCATTGGGTGACATACCTCGCCGTAGCTGTGCCTCGACTGTAAACGTGACATCATCATCGTGCAAAATATCTATCAAGTCGGTATGTCGACAATTCGGAACAGTTCTGCCATGATACACCAAGCGGGGCAACTGAGGCAATAGACTGACTGCTGAAGAGCCAAACAAGGCCAAATGCAAGTCAGAAAGGGTGCTGAATGTATTCAAGGTATCCAGCGTGACCACAGCATTTGTCCAGCGAATAATTAGTTGCAGGTTGCGGGGTTCCCAGGACACATCCGATCCAGGCCATGCGTGCGTTGCATTGCGAGCCAGCAAAGTAACCTGATGCGTATTAAGTCGTACTTGAGACCGGACTTGAGCGAGTAGCAGGTCTACACGTCGAAGGCAAGAGTCAGTAGAAGAACCAGTACTAGTCGCATACCTAGCTTGCTGACTCTGGAGAGCGTCCAATTCGGTGCGCAAACAATCAAGCACTTCGGTCGGTGTTGTTTGATTCGTTTGATGCGAGTCCCGAGAACTGCCATTTGCGACAAGCTCCGTCAGGCTACGACGCTGCGCTGTAGAGACCATGCGCTGGATACGAGCCCGGGCAGCCTCTCGGCGTCCATCAGCTGTTGCCAAGCGACCATGGTACACGACGGAACTGTCAATCTGAAATGGATTGCCTGCACTTATCCCATGGGCTGAGGCATCATTGGCGGTACTATCATCCGAAGAAGATCCGGACCCGCGGTCATCAAGGACATCATAGGGGTACTTACGCTTCCCACACACACACGTTTGGACACCATCATGATCCGTGTGCCAGCTAAGGGCCTTGACAAAGCAAGTGCCAAGCCACAGTCTGCTGCCTTTGAGCAAAGGTAAATTAGTGCATACTTCGATCCTGACTGGTACTGAGGCCCGTTGTGGTGGCGTGGCAGTCTCAAACGGCAGATCTCGTAGCAAAATTGAGTCCCCCACGAAGTAACCGTTGAGAAAGAATGCTTGATTATGACAAGCGGTATATTGTGACCAGCCAAGAAGCTCCACTAACATGGCCTTTATGTCGTGAACAGTTGACATAGGGCGAACCAAATTAAACGAAGGACAGGAGCCATAGGACTGGAATTGAATCTGCCACGTTGCTGATGTACAGGCGGTCTGATTTACGAAAGGATTAGCTATGTACCTGTGATTGCCGATAGGGAATCCTTCAAAAAACGGAGTACTAGTCCATGCCACCGGTAAAATACTGTCGGTATCAAATATTACCTGATCAACATGTAGAGTACCCAGTGTCCTGTGACTCTCTGATAAACAATTGGCCCCCTCAGAGGCATTGATACCTTGCGTTGTTGTCCCACAGTTTGATAAGATCTCAACGACATCAAGGTAAAGCCGAATCCCTGAGGACTGAAACAAAGAACAGTAAAGGCGCATAGACACCTGAGAGATATAACCAAGCTTATGAGTTGGTAGAACCTCACGTTCGATGCCGGGAAGTTGATCACAACGAACACGGAGTTGCTGAGCTAACACACCAGTTGCTTTGGAAATCAAACTGAAAACAAGAGGCAAGCCATCATCCGGTTGAAAACTCAAATAATCAGCAGCCTTGTGGTCTGAGCAGGTAGGAAGAAACCGTATCAAGTATGCTGGATACTTGAGCACATGTTTGCCGACATCCTCCTCGATATGTTCACCCTCATTAGCTTCAGCAGTATCTTGGCCTTCGGAGGAGTATCCTACAGTCTCTGCACACTGATTGCTCCCATGTCCACCATTATAGATGGTGTCAGAATGGACGTCGGAATTATCAGTATACTTTTGATTGACACCATCAACGATACCACCACAAGGCAGTGCGCCAGAGCTGAATGTGACTTCAGGCATTGGAACTTCAACAGCGGAAACCTGCGCACTGGAACCGAATGTAGAATCTGGCGACTCACTGCCTGATTCTGCTGCATCAGACTCGAAATTGATGCCGTCACGTCCATCTCCGTTGATCATTGACTCACTGAAGCCTGTACTGATGGCTCGGCCCAACATAGGAACAGGGACATCACAATCATCAGGACTCCCGCTGACCTCGCGCCGATTATTCCAGCCACACGCCTGCTGTGCTTCCGATCCCGAAACGATCTTAGGTCCTTCAACCGAGGGCGAACTCTCAGGCTCAATGAAATCACAGGGTTCGCTTTGAGCGGACGAAGGCTGAGAATCCGACGTGAATGGAAAACCACAACTCAATTGTTGGAATTCTTGGAAAAGTTCCTGCATTGCGCCGGTACTGCGATCTGACTGAAAGATGGGGTTTCCTTCAAGAAGCTTCAAAGCCGTGCTGTAATATGTCTGCACAGTAGGAACCGTGATAGCTACCTTAGCAACCAGGTCCTCTTGGGCGAACACAGGTACCAACGATTCTGGCGCGCTTTCCGACACAGCCGCTTCGCTTTCCGATAGTACCTTTGCTACATTTGCGTCGCGGGTTGTTGGCTGAATCGATGAACTTGCAGTGCCTGCCTCGTATAAAGAGCTTAACTGGGGATCTGGCTGGACACAGTGCTTATCAGTACTGACTTGCGCAACAACCTGATGAAATGCCGCTTCGCTGCTGATAGCCTGCGCTAATTCCTCAGTGGTAAGGGCATCAAATATTTTCCTGCTCAAAGCTTCGGCAAGTGCCTCAGTTTTAGCAAGGGAACAGGCATTGACGCGAGACTGAACAAGGTCAAACAAGTATGCTGCAGCGTATTCAGGCTGTCTGCAGAGGTCGCGCAATAGATCTGCTATATTATCGGTCGTCAAATTGAACGAATCCTTCCACTTTCCGTCCCCAGGGAGGTTGCCAACTGGATGCTCTGGCTGTGCAAAGTCCCTTGTGTCATCGACAACTACCTCTGCCACCCCTGCATACTGCGCAGATCCGAACTTGCTTTCTTCGTCACTACCTGAACTGACTTCCTCGAATCGACCGACCATTTCTGAACTCGAGGTGCAGGCCATATGTGCTCCGTCGCGACGACGCGGTGCATCCAGTGCAGAGGTCCTTGGTGGCTCTACCTCAAATCCTGAGGCATTATGCTGTGCCGTTGTGGTCGCCAAGTCCATCCTTTCTGCTCTCTTGTAATCACCGAATTTGTGCGGACGGCTGTTCCTCCATTCTCGTTTCCGACCGCAAGTTTCGTCGGAGTGAGTATGGGCCTGAGCTCGAACCTCGGGATTGTGACTCGTACCACAAAACGTGCATCCTGCGCCGTCGGCCGCAACCGCAGACGAGCCCTTTGAAGGCCCCTGAGCGTGCACCTGATTGCTCCTTCGATTTGCCTCCTGCTTCTGTCGATATGATGTGACAGGATCTTGACGCTGTCCAAGACGCGGGCCCGAACCTTGATGTGATTTCTTGGTTTCCGAACGAACCGCCTCAGCCTTGAGCGTTTCTTTGACCTGTTCACTTATGGTGTCAGTCAGCGTGGCTATGAGAGCTTGAAACTGATCCCTCGACAACACAGTGTCTGTAGACATGACAGCTGGAGTTGCAGAAAAAGTTGGAGGTAGTTGCTGCAATTGGCGAAATGAATCGAACACGGAGTCCCCTTGGTTCCCGATAGTGGTTGTGTCGGCTCGGGTAAGTTGTTGAGTGGCTATCATGGAGGTTCCAGTATTTCCACGACGGAATGTAGCACGGCCTTGGGTTGTGCCTGCCGTCGTAGCATCTTGTGCAATCCCGCCTCGTCCGCCGGCAGCGGCAAGGTTGCTCTTGACGAACTGTTGACCGTAGGAAGTCCCTGCTAAATCCAGCGCTTTCCTCTTGAATTCTTCCACAAGTTGAAGGGCGTCCTGAGGACGAGCATCAACCTCCCTATGAAGAGCAATTCCAAGTGTTTGCCATTGTGCAAAATTCGGAACCCTGTTTGCAGTAAGGCCAAACGCTGCAGCAATTGTGGAGGCATAGTTAAAGTCTGTCGCTCCATTTTGTGTCGGTCCTACGAAGCGAGCCCTGCGATATACATCAGACACTTGACTTCGACTTGCCTTGACATCCTGAAAGTATGCGCTGAAGTTACCACGGTATTCATCCCAACTGAAAATAGTCCGGTTGAGATTGTCTTCGGCATCTTTCACTGCCTGTGGCGACAATAGACAGTATCGCTCGAAAAGATTGCTCAGGAGGTGGAAGTAATCTGCACCTTCAACGTCTGGCGGACTGCTGTTCGCTGCCATCAAAAACTTCTGAATTTCTGGATGCTGCATTTCAAGACACCTCTTCAAGTGATGATGAGCTATAGCGTCATTATGTAGATTGGTGGCCGGGGAGTTGGCGTAGAACGTCACCAAAGCTTTGATGGTGGCCTTGTCAAAGAGTGGAAGTCTCCGTCGCCACCATGCATTAACCTCATCATCGCTCTCGGCTGCAAAAATAGTCTGCATGTATCCGGAAGA
>Ga0208872_1002059_pt1 | contig 11824 bp, 10 predicted proteins | sample CryBogCBH12Aug08_FD_185508 | JGI IMG/M metagenome (GOLD analysis project Ga0208872, IMG submission 185508) | Freshwater microbial communities from Crystal Bog, Wisconsin, USA - CBH12Aug08 (SPAdes) | ecosystem: Environmental > Aquatic > Freshwater > Lake | place: Crystal Bog, Wisconsin, USA... | reverse complement strand
GTGATATCAAGTTCACCTGAGCTCATCGCGCTCTCGGCTTGGCGTTGAATAGATTCGATATCAACGGTAATACCGCGGCCGTAACTTGAAATCAGGTCGCGAATATATTCTGCAAGCCACGGAGTATGCGAGAAGAGACGCTGAGCCGCTACTTCGCGAAGGGCTATATAGATTGCAATCTCTTGCTCTGGAATTTCAAGGCCTTCACCCCAGAGCGCAATGTTCTGTGGAATCAGGTGCGCACCAGATTTTGCAAAGAGTGGAATTGCCGCATCCTGCGAACCGGTGATGCCAATTGCAAGGGTTCCAATCGATGTTCCAAGCTGTGTAGCAATTAACTGTCCCATGAAATTTCGCATAATAGGGAGAAAGTTCATCTCACCTGCAGCGCCCATCGCTCCCATTGCGCCCATTGGTCCGAGAGCACCAAGGTCAAGACCTTGCGCCTCCTCTGGATCGATCATCTGTGGTCCCATCTCTTTCAGGACCTTGCCAAGCGCTTCAACCATTCCTTCAGCCAGCGGTTCAACTAATTTCTGCCATCCAGCGACTGAATGATCAATCCAATCCTTGCGACTCCACGCGACATCTGCATTCGCTGCAGTTACTGGGAATTGGGTGTGTTCATCAATCCAGGTGTTTGCGATATCGATCGCCTCTTGAGCTTTGCGTGCGTCCACTTGCCCGATCGGAGCGTCGTTATGAGTGGCGAGAAATTTGCGGGCAGCCTCGCGCATCACGGCAGGTTGCAACATAGGGGAGCCTTCACCGCCAGTTGTTCCAGCGTTAAAAAATCCTTCACTGGGAAAGAATCCAAAACCGCTCACAGTTACTGCCTTTCTAGTTAACCCACTGCTCAGACATTCCTCGATAGAGAATCAATATAGGAATAAGAACAAATTTACGAGCGGTTTACTTCCCGCTTACCGCAAGGAAAATCTACCCGCGCTGGGTTAAAGTGGTCATGTGAATCGCCCCTTTGAGAACCTGGCCCAGGCTGCTTCCGCCCATGCCACCTCCAGCGCCTTCGCCGCGCTCATTTGGTGGGTCGTTCCACTTGTTCTGGTAAGTATCGCCATTGGATATGTCGTATGGACCGCAAAATTCAAAGATAAGTACCACAACGAGACTAATCGCTCGGTAGATAAGTTCACCCTCTTCCAACAGACTCTGCGGGGGCCTGATTCCGAGCACTAGAGTATTTCCATGAGTTCTTTCCAATTTCCCAATAATCCATTTAACAACGCCAGACCTCCTCGCCCACCTCGGGTACCGGGGGAGCGTCGTGGCCTTGGCCCCTTCGGTTATGTGATCATCGCGCTAGTAGTGATCATTGGAATTCTGGTTTCACTCACTGGCTTTTACACCGATCTTCTCTGGTTCCGCTCAGTAAATTTCACTAGCGTCTGGAGTAAGACTCTTTTCACGAAGATCGAACTCTTCATCGCCTTTGGCTTAATCACCTCAGCCTTTGTCACAACGAATATCGCGCTGGCCTATCGCCGTCGCCCTATCTATGTTCCAATCTCTGTCGAGCCCGACAACCTCGAGCGCTATCGCGGGCAGATCGAGCCTATTAAGAAGTATGTGCTTGCAGCTATTGCTGTTGTTATTTTCTGGTTCGCTGGAACATCTGGATCAAAGCTCTGGCAGACCTGGTTGCAATTTAAGAACTCCACCCCATTTGGAAGTAAAGATCCGCAGTTCCACTTAGATATCTCCTTCTTTGCATTTAAGTTGCCGATGTATGAGTCGCTCATTGGTTGGGCGATCTCGACCATCTTGATCACCCTCGTTGCAACAACCGCAATTCATTATGTCTACGGTGGAATTCGTCCACAGGTTAGCCAAGATCGCACAACTGTTGCCGCGCGCGTGCAACTCTCGGTTCTCCTCGGAGTACTTGTGCTTATCAAGGCTGTTGCCTATTGGTTCGATCGTTATGACCTAGCGCTGCACCAAGGCAATCTCTTCACTGGCCTTGGCTACACCGATGTCAACGCTCTGTTGCCCGCAAAGGCGATCTTGGCTGGCATTGCAGTGATCTGTGCGCTGCTCTTCTTTGCAAACATCATCCGTCGCTCATGGGTTCTTCCAGCCGCCGGTGTTGTGTTGATGGTTGTTTCATCGCTCTTGATCGCTGGTATCTATCCTGCATTTATTCAGCAGTTCACAGTGAAGCCAAGTGAATCCAACAAAGAAGCGCCTTACATTCAGCGCAATATCAATGCGACCCGAGCCGCATATGGACTTTCAAATGTGACCATCAAGGATTATCCAGCGGTCATTTCAACTCAGCCTGGACAGTTGGCGAAGGACACCAGCAATATTTCTAATGCACGTCTGCTCGACCCGGATGTGTTGTCAGCGACATTCCGTCAGTTGCAGCAGATCAAGCCGTACTACCAATTCCCTGATGCACTCGATGTTGATCGCTATACCGTGAAGGGCAAGAACCAAGATATGGTGGTTGCGGTTCGCGAACTTAATATCGCCGGATCGCCATCGCAGAATTGGATTAACAACCACCTGGTTTATACCCACGGTTTCGGTTTCGTTGCGGCTCCAACAAATGTGGTCGATGCTGACGGCAAGCCAAGCTTCACCGTTGGAAATATCCCTCCATCACTTGGACTTGGCGTATTCCAGCCACGCATCTACTTCGGTGAGAACGTTCCGGGATACTCCATCGTTGGTGGATCTGCAAAGAGCACACCAAACGAACTGGATTACCCAGATGATTCACAATCAAATGGTCAGCAGAATTACACCTACGCAGGTAAGGGCGGCGTCCCCATGGGAAGCATGCTCACACGCTTACTCTTTGCTATCAAGTACAAAGATCAACAGATCCTTCTCTCGAATCTGATCAACAAAGATTCCAAGATTCTCTACAACCGTTCTCCGGCCGAGCGCGTGCAGAAGGTAGCGCCTTGGTTGACCTTGGATGGAAATGTTTATCCAGCGGTAGTCAACGGCAAAGTTGTCTGGATCCTTGATGGATATACAACCTCATCTGGATACCCATATTCAGCAGTTGAAAACTTGGCAACGGCCTCCGCAAACTCCGTTACTGCTAATTCATCAACTGTTACCGCTCTTCCAGATATGAATGTCAATTACATTCGTAACTCAGTGAAGGCGACAGTGGATGCTTATGACGGAACGGTCACCTTGTATCAATGGGATACCTCAGATCCAGTCTTGAAGACCTGGAGCAAGGCCTATCCAGGAACCGTCCTTCCAAAGAGTGCAATTAGCCCAGCGCTCTTGAAGCACATTCGCTACCCAGAAGGAATCTTTGAAGTTCAGCGTGATGTGCTTACTACCTATCACGTTGATTCAGCAGCTGCGTATTACGGCGGCCAAGATTTCTGGAAGGTTCCTTCAGATCCTTCATCGCTCGGAGCTAATGCTGCTAACCAACCTCCGACGTATCAGACCCTGCAATTGCCTGGTGCAGCGAAGTCCAACTTCTCGCTCTCAACTTCATTCGTTCCACGTGGAAGCCGTCAGAACCTGACAGCATTTGCAGTGGTTAACTCTGATGCCGGAGCTAATTACGGCAAGATCACTGTCTTGCAGTTGCCGCGTTCAACCAACATTTCTGGTCCATCACAAGTTGCTTCGAACTTTGAAGCGAAGCCAGATGTCGCACAAACACTTTCACTTCTCCGCCAAGGTGGATCAGATGTAGTGCTTGGAAATATGTTGACGCTTCCGGTTGGTGGTGGATTGTTGTATGTACAACCTGTGTATGTGCGCGCAACATCAAACGCATCATCATTCCCACTTCTGCAAAAAGTTCTCGTCTCCTTCGGAGATCAGATTGGATTTGGAAATACTCTGCAAGATGCTTTGAATCAGGTCTTTGGAAGTAATTCCGGTGCAACGGTGAACACCACGACAGGTGCAGTAACTTCAGGATCAGGTTCAACTGGAACTTCGACTCTGAAGCAAGCGTTGGCCGCTGCACAAGCTGCTATCACCGCTTCTAACCAAGCGTTGAAGAATGGTGATTTCGCCGCCTATGGAGTTGCACAAAATCAACTCAAGGCCGCGATTGCAGCCGCGATTGCAGCGCAAGGAAAGTAATTAATTACGCGAGAGAAGAGCGTCAGCAACCTCGTTTTGGGTTATTGGCGCTCTTCCTCTAAGATTGCACTACCGACGCGGGGTGGAGCAGCTCGGTAGCTCGCTGGGCTCATAACCCAGAGGTCATAGGTTCAAATCCTGTCCCCGCTACTATGAACTACATTTGCGACCCATCAAACGAAAGTTTGGTGGGTCTCTCTGTTTCTGGGGTGATCTCTGCAATTTCAGATGCATGGGTTGATACCAAGACCGCTCACATTGTTATCACAGGTGGCCGCACCGGTCTCGCACTTGTTAAAGCCTTGGATCAGGCGCTCTTTAGATTAGTTCGTGAGAATGCTTCATTCGAAGGTTCGATGCTTCATATCTGGTTCTCAGATGAGCGATTCGTTGAATACGGCGATGGCGATCGCAATGACAGCGCACTCATTGAAGGCTTTGCGATGTGTAAGTCCCACCTGGTCTTCCATCGCGCAGATCAACCTAGCGATGTTGGAAGCGATGTTGAAGTAGCTGCAAAGAATTATGCAAAGGAACTCTCCCTAGAGATAGGGGAGCGCCCCTTTGATGCCGTCGTGCTCAGCATGGGTGAGGATGGACACATTGCAAGCCTTTTCCCAGGTCAGATTGACCCGGAACTCGCGACTGGCGCCGTAGCAGTCCATAATTCACCTAAGGCACCTCCCACACGCGTGAGTATCTCGCTCAAGCGTCTGGCTAACTCAAAGCGTATTTTCGTCTTCGCGCTAGGCGAGGGCAAAGCTGCAGCGTTGCAGTCCGTTGCGCACGGTCCAGTAGGTCTTTTGGATAAGAGTTCACCTAACGGTCAACTCCAAATCCTCACCGATCTATCGGCACCAGACGCACTTTAATTTAGGCTAATTCAAGAAATTGAAGACCGTTCCATTGTCAGGAGAGAAATCATGAGTGCAGTGCAATTAACCGTCGTTGGCTTGGGTCGTATGGGAGCCAACATCGCGCGCCGCATCCAAAAGCACGCTGTCACACCGGTCAACATCGCGGTCTATGACGTCAACCCAGATACCGTTAAAGCTGTTGCTGCTGAAGGATTTACTCCGCTGGCTTCACTCGCTGATCTCGCACAATTCAATGACTCTGCAAACCCACAATTTGTCTGGGTGATGGTTCCTGCTGAAGTAACACAACAGACCATTCATGCAGTTGCCGAACATTTAGCACCAGGTTCAACCATCATTGATGGTGGAAATACTTTCTATCGTGATGACATCGCCAATGCCGCATGGCTTGCGACAAAGGGAATCGATTTCGTCGATGTCGGAACTTCTGGTGGCGTTTACGGACTTGAGCGTGGTTACTCGCTCATGATCGGTGGCGAAACTTCTGTTGTTGATCGCCTCACCCCAATCTTTAAAGCAATGGCTCCTGGAATTGAATCTGCTCCGCGCACCCCTGGTCGCGATGGCGAACCTTCCAACTCCGAATATGGCTTCTTGCACTGCGGACCAATTGGTTCTGGTCACTTCATCAAGATGGTGCATAACGGAATCGAATACGGCGCAATGGCTGCCTATGCCGAGGGTCTTAACTTGATCCACGCTGCGGCACAAGGAATTAAGCACCCAACAGCAGTGGGCGATCATGTCGAAACCAAATATGACTTCAACATGGAAGAGGTCACCGAAGTGTGGCGTCGTGGTTCTGTCGTCGCTTCTTGGTTGCTCGATCTGACCGCTACTGCCTACACCGAGGATCCAGAGCTTGCGAGCTATGAAGGTTCGGTTTCAGATTCTGGTGAAGGCCGCTGGACTGTTCAAACTGCGATTGATGCTGGCGTACCTGCCAATGTCTTGAGCGCCTCCCTCATGGGTCGATTTACCTCACGCGGGAATGATTTGTACGCCAACAAGGTTCTCTCAGCGATGAGAAAGAAATTTGGTGGTCACGTGGAAGCGAAGAAGAAATAAATGAGTGCTCGTAAAATTGATGTAGCAGAGGCAGATGTCCTAGTCCTCTTTGGAGCAACCGGTGATCTTGCTAAAAAGAAGCTATTTCCTGCGCTCTACAACATGTCCCTCAATGGTTCTTTGCAGTGCCCTGTAGTCGGAGTTGCTTCGACTAAATGGGATCACGAGCAATTCGCCGAGCACGCCTTTGGTGCGATCAATGCAGCATTTCCTAATCCAAATGCGGAAGTGTTGGCCCGCCTGGATGAAGAGCTCTCTCTCGTCGTTGGCAACTACGAAGATGAGAAGTTGTATGAAGATTTGGCTGAGGTGTTGAAGGATAAGCAGCAACCGGTTATCTATCTCGCCATCCCACCAGCATTCTTTGGAAATGTCACCCAAGGTTTGGCAAAGGTTGGACTGACCGAGCGTGCACGTCTCGTTGTCGAAAAGCCATTTGGTCGCGATCTGCATTCTGCTATCGCGCTTCAAGATGTCCTGGAAGAAGTTCTTCCTGAAGATCGCATCTATCGTATCGACCATTACCTCGGTAAAGAATCCGTTGAAGATATCTTGATCTTCCGCTTTGCAAACTCGATCTGGGAACCGCTATGGAATCATCGCTACATCAATAGCGTGCAGATTACGATGGCAGAAGATTTCGGAGTTGAAGGTCGCGGTGCTTTCTATGATGGCGTCGGTGCGATTCGCGATGTTCTTCAAAATCACCTACTTCAGGTACTCGCGCTTATTGCGATGGAACCACCTTCAGATCTCACTTCAAGCACCATGGAAGCAGAGAAGCTCAAGGTCTTCCGTGCCATTGCAGCTCTTAAGCCGGATAACGTTATTCGCGGACAGTATGTTGGATACCTTGATGAAGCTGGTGTTGCAAAGGGTTCAACCACCGAAACCTACGCAGCCGCGACTATGTTCGTCGATAACTGGCGTTGGTCCGGCGTTCCTTTCTACTTGCGTACGGGTAAGAATTTGGAAGAGACTACCCTTGAAGTAATTATTGAATTCAAGCAACCTCCACGTCTCTTGTTCGCAGAGACCCAGGAAGGTTCTGCAAACTTGCTCCGCTTCCGACTCGGAAAGAACGATGGTGTGGATATTGAGTTGCAGGCTAAATCTCCTGGAGACCACCTCAAGACAGAGCCAGTGAAGTTGACCGTTAACTTCTCTGCTGCACTTGGTGAGCGTCAAGAGGCATACGAGCGTCTGCTTCGTGCCGCTATGGCCGGAGACCACATGCGCTTTACCCATATTGATTCAGTACTTGAGACCTGGAGAATCGTGGAAGGCGTTATTAATAACGAGCCACATCTCTCTCCATACTTCAAGGGCACATGGGGACCAGAGCGCGCAGATGAGCTACCTCATCATGGTTGGTTGGAACTCTAAAACTTCTCGCTCTTTTGAAGGAGTGTGCGTTTTAGATTAATTCGCTGCCGATACCAAAGGCTGCGTAAGCAATTCCATCAATTGCAACCACAAAGAGTGAATCATCTGCTGCAATAGCGCTTGCAAGAGAACTACATAGCGGAGTTGTTGCGCGTGTGATCACCGAATCTGGCCCGATCAATACTGTGCGTAATTTCTCCCCATCTTGAACCCGCGCGCTAAAACCACGCTCTGGGCTAAATGAGTTGTCGACAATCGGCAAGACGATCGCGCCTCTGGCTTGAAAGAATTCTTGCGCCGCAATATCTGCGGGGGATGAGGCTTGTGAGAGAACCGAGAGAGTCAGCGAGTTGATCGTGGCATGCGAAAGCTCGGTGTTCTTTGTTGCAGGCTCAGGGTTAGATTCAATGACAAAACCACTGACCGAAAAAACCTCTTGCGGGGTGCGCTCTTCTTGAACTTCAGCAGGCGCCGGCTTTGCGCTCTTCTTCTTGCCAAACCATAGGAACCTCATGAATTAAGCGCCGCCAAAAAGTCATTGTGGAGCAATCCGTTACTAGAAACTCCATTGCCACCGTGTGCGCCGGGTTTGCCCTCGAGGTTGGTAAATGAGCCGCCAGCTTCGCGCACGATGACATCAAGCGCCGCCATATCCCAAAGAGCAAGTACAGGCTCTACCGCGATATCAACCGCGCCTTCAGCTACCAACATATGGGACCAGAAATCACCGAGTCCACGTGAGCGCCAGATCTTCTCTTGCAGGGTCAACATCGCCATCTTGCGCGTTCCCCATCCAACCAAGTCAGAATAGGAGAGCGAGGCATCTTTAAGTTCGCGGACTTTAGATACCTGAATCTTCTTTGGAGTACCGCCATTCTCACTGACGTAGGCCCCGCCACTGGAATGCGCAAACCATCTGCGGTAGAGGGCAGGTGCGCTTACAACACCGACAACGACTTCACCTTGTGGATTGCACAATCCAATGAGCGTTGCCCAAGTAGGAATGCCACGGAGGAAATTCTTGGTTCCATCAATCGGATCGATGACCCAGTAGTAGTTATCGGCGGTGAGCGCTGGAGTACCGAACTCTTCTCCCACAACTAAATCATCGGGGCGGTGCTCGGCGATAATTTCACGGAGCTTGGCCTCAACGCTCTTATCGGCATCAGTTACCGGGGTGAGATCTGGTTTGGTTTCAATAACTAAGTCGAGTGACTGATAACGATCCCTGGTGATGACATCTGCAATATCTGCGAGTTGTTGTGCCAGGGCTAAATCTTGGGCGAGATCTCTCATGCGTTCAGTTTACCTTCACGGAGCAGTCCGCGAAGGTTCGACAACCTGGCTAGTGAGCCGGGATCTGTGATCATGGAGTTCAGAGCGCAGTCGACTTCATCGTGGGAACAATTACGCGGGCAATGCTCGATCGCATCTGCAAACTCCCGAAATGCCCCAATTACCCGATCGCGTTGCACGTGGGCTAATCCAAAAGAGCGAACACCCGGAGTATCAATAATCCACCCAGATTTATCATTGAGTTCAAGTGCTAGTGCGCTAGATGAGGTATGGCGGCCTCGTCCCGTCACATCATTGACATCACCTGTCGCGCGATTGGCATTTTCGACAAGTGCATTTACCAGCGTTGATTTACCAACACCTGAATGGCCGAGAAGTACGGTGCGTTTTCCAGAGAGCGCTGCTCGAAGTTCGGTGAGATCTCCGCCGCGCTGTAGCGCAATGGAATCCACATCCAAATCTTTATATGGTGCCAAGAATTCTGCGGGATCAGCTAAGTCGCACTTAGTCATCAAGATGAGCGGCTTAATCCTCTGATCAAAAGCAACGACGAGAGCGCGATCAACAAAGCCATGACGTGGTTCTGGGTTGGCTGCCGCTAGGACGATTCCGATCTGATCGACATTGGCTACGATCATTCGCTCCATACCGGCGTCATCTTCAACGGTTCGGGTTAATTCATTAATGCGAGGTTCCACAGCCACGATACGAGCCAGGGTATCCACTTTGCCCGAGGTATCGCCCACGATGCGCACTACATCTCCAACAACTACTGACTTCTTTCCTAATTCGCGGGCCTTCATGGTGGTGACAACCACTCCGGTGGATTCGATCAAGGCGGCGCAGCGACCACGGTCTACTGCGATAATGCGGGCTAACTCTGCCGATGAATAATCGGGACGATCTTTAGTGCGCGGGCGAGAGGATCTCTTCGGACGGATTCGAACATCGTCCTCATCGAATTCGCGAGCGGTCATTGATTTCCGTTCAGGAGCTCAGACCATGCGCCAGGAAAATCAGGCAAGGTCTTGCGGGTTGTTTCAATATTTTCGACTTCAATACCAGGAACTCGTAGTCCGATCATGGCGCCAGCTGTTGCAAGGCGGTGATCATCGTAAGTGTGAAATACGCCTGCGTGCAGTGGCTTTGGAATGATACGAAGTGCGGAAAGCTCTTCAATTACCTCGCCACCAAGATTATTAATTTCGGTTGCCAGAGCAGTGAGACGATCTGTCTCGTGGGTGCGCAAATGTGCGATGCCACGAAGGTATGACGGTGAATCTGCAAAGACGCATAAGGCGGCAATCGAAGGGGTCAATTCACCGACATCATGAAGGTCGATATCGATTCCATGAATCTGATCACCGGTGATTGCGAGATCGTTGCCGCGAAATTCAACGTGCGCGCCCATCTGGGTAAAGATTGAGCGCAGTTCATCACCAGGTTGAGTAGTGGATTTTGGCCAATCGCGAATCACAACGGTTCCACCGCTAATCATTGCTGCTCCCATAAATGGCGCGGCATTAGATAGATCGGGTTCGATGACTTGGTCGGCGCCATGCATGATCGCAGGCTTTACCGTCCACTCATTGTGACCAACGATTACCTCAACACCTTTTTCGCGCAACATTGCAATAGTCATTTCGATGTGTGGCAGTGAGGGGAGTGAACTTCCAACATGCTTAACCGTAATTCCATCCTTGGTTGCAGACGCAACCAAGAGAAGGGCGGAGATAAATTGGCTAGACAAGGTCGCATCGACTTCAACGGTGCCACCTTGCAATTGGCCGTTGGCGTTAATGGTCATAGGTAGCGAATAGCGCGAGCCATGTTCGATGCTCACCCCGAGTGATTCCAACGCCTTAATAACCGGGCCAAGTGGACGTTCGTGGGATCTGGCATCGCCATCGAAGTGAATTAAACCCTTGGCCATCGCAGCGACCGGCGGCAAGAAGCGCATAACGGTTCCCGCATTGCCGACATCTACCCCAGCAGGACCGAAGAGAGGACCAGGGGTTACGGTCAGATCGCCGTTATCAGCGGTCTCGATTTGAACCCCAATAGCTTTGAGCCCGGCGATCATCAGGGCCGAGTCGCGAGAGTGCAAAGGTCGACGCAGGACGGAGGGGGAGTCACAGAGCGCCGCCAAGATCAAGGCGCGATTAGTGACTGATTTAGAGCCTGGAATCGTGAGGGTCGCCTCAACCGGTGTATTGCCCCGATGAGGTGCGCTCCACAAATTCGTCATTACTCAAGCCTACCTGAGATACCTTTACGCTCATGTGCGGTAGATATGCCTTGAACGCCAGCCAGGATGAGCTGATGGATGCATTTGAGGTATCCACTGATTATGCAGGACCGATTCTTCCCGCCGATTGGAACATCACACCCACTCGCGATATTTACATTGTGCGAGAAAACCGAGAAGCGAAGCGCGAACTCACGACAGTCTCATGGGGGTTGATCGCTCCATGGTCACAAGATCCGATTGATGCTCTGCGCTCGCAATCCCAGGCAATCAATGCCCGCACTGAAACGGTGCATGAGAAGCCAACATTTAGAAGCGCGTTTGTTTCACGTCGTTGTTTAATTCCCGCAAGTGGTTACTACGAGTGGGCTACAGAGCTCGGTCCATATTCACCCAAGCAACCTTTCTATATTCATGGCGATGGCTTGATTGCCTTTGCTGGAATCTGGGATCGTTGGCGCGCACCTGATGGGAGTTATAAAGAATCGGCGGCGATTATTACTCGCCCGGCTGTTGATTTCTTGGCAACGGTTCACCATCGCATGCCAACTTTCCTTCCTAGAGATCGTTGGGATGCCTGGCTAGATCCCACCCTCACGAAGGTTGAAGAGATTCGGGGCTTGATGGAGTTACAAGATCCTGCCAAAGGGTTGTCCGCCCATCCTGTTTCATCCCGGGTCAACTCCACCGCCAATAATGGAGCGGGGCTGATTGAGCCGATCGAGTTGGGGGAGCCGGAGACGCTCTTCTAGTCCGGGAATAAACCTTTCACTCAGGTGGTTCTCATCATGTGGGAGTAGCCTTGGCCGTCATGGAAGCCAATAATTCAGAGGTCGCGGTCGTAGATCGCGCC
>Ga0208872_1002058_pt1 | contig 11835 bp, 10 predicted proteins | sample CryBogCBH12Aug08_FD_185508 | JGI IMG/M metagenome (GOLD analysis project Ga0208872, IMG submission 185508) | Freshwater microbial communities from Crystal Bog, Wisconsin, USA - CBH12Aug08 (SPAdes) | ecosystem: Environmental > Aquatic > Freshwater > Lake | place: Crystal Bog, Wisconsin, USA... | reverse complement strand
TCTCTGGAAAGATGGATCTTCTCATCGGTCCTTGTAGTGGAACGATCCAGACCCGAGACCACCGTCATGTCAAAGGTGAGTCCCTTCGACTGGTGCAGAGTCATCAGCCTGACGACGCCTGACGACTCGGGTTCCTCCACTTTCCGTCTCTCGATGAAGGAAACAAAATCATCAATAGGCCCACGGGCCGAGGCATCATACTCGGAGGCAGCACGCAGAAATTCACGACCCCTCTCGGCGAGAAAACCATCGGGTCTCATGTCCCCGATCCACCCCCTGATCGTCTCCTCATAACCTTCTGAAGCGATCCGCTTGAGTGCCTGTTGACGGAATTCGAACTCCCCGGCAATCAGGAGCCGTTTGCCCGCATCCGAAGACTGCAGCAGAGTTCTTGAAAGCGTGTCACCGGGCGAGGCGACAAAACGCATCGCAGCGAGCAGAAGCGCGCCGAGGGGATTGTCCGTGCAGGGGTTGGACTTGCCCTCCACCGAGATCGGGATGTCCTCACCTTGAAGCAGTTGCGATATGGAGGAGAGTTGCTCGTTGGTCCTCACCAGCACCGCACAACTCTTGCCGTGATTCCACGGCTGCACCTCGCGCAGAATCTTGAGCGTCTCCAGATCCTGCGCGTGGTGTTCGTCCTCGCCATTCTTGGAATTGGCCGGAGCCTGAACCCATCGCACATATCCAGCCAGGGATTCGTTCCTCTTGGCAACCTCATGACGGGTCCACGCACGCTCCCAGTATTCAACGGTCTTGTCGGGATATCCCAAGGTCTCGGAATACGTTCCGATGTTTTGGAAGACCGCATTGACCGTCTCCACGATTTCACGGGCTGAACGTTGGGACACCGACAGGGGGTCCTTCTCGATCTTGGATTCGTGCTGGTTGTAATAATTGAAAATCTCGAAGAAGAGCTCCGAGTCACCGCCGCGCCAGGAGTAGATCGCCTGCTTGGTATCGCCCACGTAGAAGAGGGACCTCTTTTCCTCGGGATCCTGGATGACCTCGGAAATGAAGCTTCCCAGCACCTTCCACTGGATGCGGCTCGTGTCCTGAAACTCGTCCAGAAGCCAATGATTGATCGTTCCATCGAGGCGGTATCCCACCGAGGCCATCCAATCCCCGCTCTTCACATGCCGGGCAAGCAAGTCGGTCACGTCCTGGAACGTCAGCAAACCCGAGCTTCTGGTGCGTGCGTCGTAAGCTTCTTCAAAGCGTTCCATGAACTCGTACTGACCGGCGCTCCTGCGGAGGAAATCGTCAAAGACGCGCTTGAGCAACGCGCAGAGCAGGAGCCTTCTCCCCTCGGCCACCTGACCTCTGAGGTAGACGCGCTTTGCATTCCCATTGCCATCGGTGATGTAGTCCTCCCCTGTCTTGGAGTCCTTCTTCACGTTGAGCAGTTTATCCTCGATGAATGTCTTGAGCTCGGAGCTCCATGGCTTGGCGGGATCGGCGGCCGCAGCCAGATCGAGCCACTCCTCCCAATGGGACCTCACTGCAGGATCAAGATCCGGATGCTGATTTCGGATTGCATCGCGTAGGAACTCGGCCGCCTCCGAAGGCTCCCCACCCTCGAGGTAGGGATTCCCATCGGGCCAGATCGTATCGGCATTCCCCCAGTGCGCTTCCAAAGGCGTCTCCAGATAGGCCTCATGATGGTCTTGGAGCACCTTGTAGAGGATTGAGAAGACGTCTATCTCCCCGGCGCGACGGGATGCCCGCCTCACCATGTTGACGAATTCCTGAGTGCCTTTCCCGTCTCCCACCTGCTCGCGGAAGACCGAGGCCAGCGCCTCCTCCCTTGCATGAAAGAGCTCCGCTTCCCCGATCATCCGAAATTCGCCGGGCAAACCCGACTCCAGAGGGAAGGCCCTGGCGATCTTGGCGAAAAGACCGTCGATCGTCCCCATCCGGAGAGTCCCCGCCTTCCTTGCCAACTTGATGAGCAGGCCGATACAGAGGTTCACATCGATCGACAGGTTCCCGGTATCCACGCGGAGTTGATCGAGTTTGACCGGATCCAAGGCGGCCTCGGCGATCCTCCGGAAAACAGCGTCCAAGAACTCCCCGGCGGCCTTCCGAGTGAACGTCAGCGCCGCAATCTCTCCGGGATCCACATTGCCGGCCAGCAGGGTCACCATGCGCGTCGTCAGGGCATACGTCTTGCCGCTGCCTGCATTGGCTAGAAGCATCTTATTGGGAATCTTCATCGTGCAGCCTCCCCTTTTTTACCCTCAAGGAATGCGATCGTCTCCGGAGTGAAACAATCAATGGGCCTGCCATTGAGAAAGAATGGCTCAAAAGGATCCTTCCACGAGCCCGTGTGGGGACGGGGCGGCCAGAAGATCCCAGCGGTGACATTCTCGACGACGGCCCTGGCACAGCGATCCGCAGAGGCCAGCAAGTCCTCATCGAGTTCCAGTTCCACGACCCGACTCTCATCCGGATCGGCCGCCAGGATGAAGTACGCGGTCTTCACCTTAGCTCCTTCATGGAGCGATTCGGCGATCCTGTGATAGAGCGGGAGTTGGAGCTCATTCCAGGAGCAGTCACTGCCATCCAACACCACGGCGGCCTCCTCCATCCAGGCGCCCGAGGCAGGCCCAAAGTGCGCTTCGTGTGGGGACTTCACCGTCCCCTTTTGCGTCTTGTAGTCCACGATCCGAATCAGATTCTCCCCCTCCAGCCTGTCGATCCGGTCGATTTGAGCCGAGAGCTTGAGACTGCCGATCGTCAGTGCCTCGGGACTCTCTGCATCGATCTTCTTCTCGACCTCCAGAATCCTCCACCCGGCGGCATATTGCTCGGCTTGTACTCGGGCAAACGACCTCAACCGAACGATCGCAGCCTCCGCCTGCACACGCACCACGGGAGAGGGATCCGGGCCGAAATATCCCCGGATCTCGTCCCTGAGAAAACCTTCCGTCAGGGCAAAGATCCTCTGCTCCGAGCCCTCGTCGGGATGGTTCTTCCCGAACCGCTCCAGCACCCGGTGCATCAGGTTTCCGAATTCCATGGAGGAGATTTCCCGGACCGTGGGATCGAACTCCCCGATCCAGAGACGCTTTTTGAGATAAAAGCGGAAAGGACAGGCCAGATACTCCTTGAACTCCGTAGGGCTGATTTTTTTCACCGCGTCATCGGCTCGCTTCAGGTCCCATTGCCACTGCTTCGACCTTCGGACACGGCTGACCGTTGCCTCCGGCTGGCGGAACAGCTCCAGCACGCGCTTTGGCAATTCCTTGCGATCGCACTGCAAGAGTAGACCCGAAGGGATCAGGGGACTGCCGTCCGCCCCGAACTTGGAAAAGCTGCATTGGAAATCGTTCCGTCCCCTCACCCTCGCCAGACACGAAAGCAGGTACGCGTCGCGCGCACGACGGGAGGCATTGTCAGGAAGCCCGAGATCCTTGCGCACGGAATTGGGAAGGAAAGGGTGACCATCCACCGAGGTCGGGATCTTACCCTCCGTGCAGCCGCAGAGTGCCAGCACCGAGGCCTCCGACCACGGCGCCTCCAGCAGACCTGAAAGCTCCGTCTCACCCTCCTCCGAAATTCCGTGGGTCTTCTTTCTGGAGATCGCCCTCAGCAAGGCCGGCTCCTCGGCTTCGCCCCATGAGGCGATTAGCTTTGATCCACTTACCGAATCACATGTTTCCAGAACGTCGCCTAGAGGGCCTTTGTCCGTGGGGAGCCCCTGCCAGACCTGCTTCAGCAGCTCTGCCGGCGTGAGCTCCAGCTCCCGCATCACCAACTTCAGGAGATCGCGGCCTGCCTGCTCCATGCGGAGACGATGCTCCATGACTTTTTCCCGCTCCTTGGGGTCGAAGGGACGCTCCTCCGAGAGGAGGGCCGACGCCTGATCCAGAGATTCCACCAAGGGAACCATCGCCAGATGATCACACGCTGCCAGCGCCAGCGACTGAGAGACCTTTGCTCCGGAATCAATCCATCCCGCAAATCCGGGGCATTCCAGCAGGCGCCTCAGCGACCTGAGCCGGCGCTCGCGGCGAAGGGCGATCCATTCGGCCGAGACGATTGCAGGCTCCGTGTGTTGCAGGGCCTCCCCCTCCGGCAGGTAGGGCATCCCCGCACGCGCCAACACCTCGGCTCGAAATGCCGGGGTCAACGACTCGTCGGCCAGGATCACGGCATGGCTGCCATCTGCGGCCTTGGTCAGGAAATCGACGGCCTTGGCCGCCTCCTCCGCGGTGTCCTTGGCCATCAGGATCTGCGAGGAGACGAGCGGCACCACGGCTGCATTCCATGACTCGGGATCAGGCCTGCCCCATGCGTCAAACTCTGCGGAAACCCCCTCCGGAGCCCAGACCAGAACCTCGACCCGCACTCCCTTGCCCCTGAGAAATTCTGCACGACGGTAGGCAGCCGTCGGCAAATCCGGGATACAGGCAATCACCAGTCGGTCCACCTGCCCGGGATCGGAAAGTATCGTTTTCTGACGGAGCTCATTGGGATCGTGCAGGTCATGATCGTGAAGGATTTCCAAATAGCGTCCATAGAGGAGGGTGAGCTTCTCCCAGCGCCCCGGCTCCTCCTGATAGGCCTTAGAGAGCTCAGGTGACTTGGGAGTGAGGCATCCCTCGGCGAGCAGATCGCAGAGATCGCACAGCAGACCAGCCGTTCCTAGCAGGGCCTGATCGCCAGAGAGCACCTTGGGATCTGGGAAGAGCGGGCAGAGTTCACGATCAGGTGTTGAGGCGTACTCCTTGAGCACCAGCCCCCAGGCAAGCTCACGATCCGTCCGCGATGCCGTGGCCGACTTGGGCAGGAGAGCAGCCATCGGCTGACGAAACCCGGGCGAAAGCACCCCACTACCTTTGTGCGCCGAAAGCTTCGCAAGGGCATGCCTGATCCGGCGCGCCGCACCCGATGTCGGAATCCAGACCTCCGTCTTCGATAGATCGTAGGGATTCCCCTCCACTCCCTCGAGCAACGAATCCGCTACCTGATCCGCAAGCGATTGCGGACGGTCTAGGAAGCGGATCTTGGGATTGGCCATGGCGGGATGTTTTTAGATTAGAGATCCATCACTAGCAGGGCAATGCGGTCATAGAGTGTCCTAGGTGATGGACTATCCACAATTTTTGCTCTCTGAGCATTGCCCAATTAAATCAGGCACTTATTTGACCCCTGTCGCGATGATCTCCTGGCGGACATCGATATCCCTGCCATAGAGACGTTTCCAAAGCAGGCGCGTATTCGTGATCGGATCTCCCGGAGCCGCCTCATCATATCCCGGTCTGTAGAGATGGACCGCTCGAATCAGGGAATCCAAAAGCTCCCCCTCCGTAGGGTGACCCGTTCTGGCAATCACCTCCTCGAAAGCCTCGAAATCCTTCTCCTCCCCACGGGTGATCTTGGAGACAAGAATATCAATCGGATGAGGGAAAAGGATCTCCAGATTGCCAAGCATCTCGGCATGAGCTCGGGTACGCCAGTCCAACGCCGTTCTGAAAGTTCCCAACGGACAGACCTCCACATAAGGGGAGCTCAATCCCTTGGTAAGTCCGGCTGCAATCAAAATCCCCTCAATCTCCTCATCAGTCGCAATATCCAGATCGCCACTCATGATGGCATCGGACACGCCCATCTGCAGGGGCGAGGAACCGAAGACCACGATCTGGAGCGACCTTGATCCAAGTTGTGCTGACAAAACTACCGCCGCTTGGCTAAGCAGTTCAGCGCCCGGCGTATTCCAGTCAAGTTGAGGCCGCCACCTTGCCCTGTGCCAACGCTCGCTCATGGTCATAATTCAGTCCCTTGTAAGCACAGAGACAGGCCAAAGCCTGATCCCGTAGTCTCGGAGTTACCGAGGGATCCCCCTCCAGTTCTGCAACCAAGGCCGCCCAGCGGTTTCCAAGACGCAGCCCCTTTGTCAGGACGACCGACTTTCTCCAGCTTGGGCTGGTTGAGATTCTGGATGGATTGATTCTCACGCCTATCCAATCCTCCAAAACCCTCTCACATTCAAGTTAATCCCGTGTCATCTACTGCTTTCATACTCCCGCTTTTTTGGCCTAGGACACTTGGTGTCTGATCGTTTGTGGAATGATGGTCGTCCATGAACAACACCATCACCCAATCACCATCACTCCTCGCACTCATGCGGGGTCCCATCGCCAGGTTCACTATCGGGGGTACCTGCCTCTGGATGACCGCCTGTGCCAGTATCGTCAGCAAGTCCTCATACCCGGTCACCATTTCGAGCAATCCCCCGGGAGCCAACTTCACGCTCAAGAAAGCCAATGGGATGGCCATGAGTACCGGAGTTACTCCTGCGACAATCACACTCAATTCTTCTGAAGGATACTTCCAACCCGCCAAGTACGTTGTGGAATTCAACCGTAAGGGAGTCACCCAGAGCGTTCCTCTGAATGCCTCCATCAACGGTTGGTATTTTGCAAATTTCCTGTTCGGCGGAATCATCGGTCTGCTCATCGTCGATCCAGCAACCGGAGCCATGTGGAGACTTGATGACAATGCGATTGCCACCTTCAACCAGACCGCAGAAGTCCCCGACCACCGCGGTCTGCGCATCGTGACCGTCGATCAGATTTCACTGTCGATGAGAAAGCACCTCGTTGCACTCAACTAAAATTCAAAAAATAGTTCTATGAACAACCTCACCGAAATCGCCTTCATTCTTGACCAATCCGGATCCATGCAATCGATCAAGGCCGGTACACTTGAGGGAGTGAATGCCTTCCTGGATCAGCAAAAACAGGAGAATGCCACCTATCCTGTGCGATTGAGTCTGACCCTCTTTAGCACGGCGCCCGAAGTTCGTTACTCCTCCGTACCGGTGACTGAAGTGCCGTTGCTCACCGAGAAGACATACCTACCCAGTGGAAACACCGCCCTGCTGGATGCCATCGGATCAACCATCGACTCAATTGGCAAGAGACTAAGTGAGACCCCGGAGGCCGAGCGCCCCGCCAAGGTGATTGTGGCCATCATGACCGACGGCGAGGAGAATTCCTCACGGATCTTCTCGTGGGATCAGATTAGCGAAAAGATCAAGCACCAGACCGATGTCTACAAATGGGAGTTCCTCTTCATGGGAGCCAACCAGGACGCCATCGCAAATGCATCGAGAATCAATATCAGCGTTGAGAGCTCGACCAATTACTACCAGCAGGACGGCAGCGCCAAGAAAGTACTCCGCGCCATGAGTGCTTCAGTCCGATACAGCAAGCTTGCACCAAGACCACAGTTTGCAAAACCCACCCTGCAGGAGATCTTGGCTGAAGAAGAGACCAAGGATTCCTCAGGCAAATAATCGATAGAATCACCACGACGCCGGCTGCCTTCAGTTGGAGGTGGCCGGCGTTTTCTTGTCATAGGAGAATAATACCCATGAATGTCATGAACCTCATCAGCGCCTACCCTACCCCAGTCGCCCGAAACTTCTGGTGATTTGATGAGCAGCAATGGTTTCTTGTGTCATAGAGCGAACAAACTACCCCCACCGTCGAAACGTAAGGTCTACAACTCGACAATCAGTAAAGATGCAGACTTATCGGCGTCGAATTCCTTGAAATCGCGTTCATGCTTCCGGATCACCGAAACAATGAGATCCGTGGGGCAATTACCAACTTTGAGGAAAACGACTTTTGGAGGAAAGCCCCTCACCAGACTCATCTGATGAAAATCGGAATCCTTAGAAACAATCACAAAGCCTTCTTTGGCAGCGAAACTCCAGACTTCCTCGTCAGACACACGGTCTAATCCATGTCTTGCGACATGATCGGATTCAGGAAACAGATCCCCGATGACTGATGGAATCCTGCGGGAAAGATTCTGGTCCAGCAACAGCTTCATGCATGGACCGCCATCAGATGACCTTCACGGTCTGCGGCGAATGCCAAGCTAGCCTTGATATCCTCCCGGGTCAGTTCGGGAAAATCCTTCACGATTTCCTCCTCGGTCATGCCCGAGGCCAGATAAGAAAGGATGTCAGAAACTGTGATCCTCATCCCTCGGATGCACGGCTTACCACTACGCTTTCCTGCTTCGATCGTGATGATCTTGGAGTAATCCATTTGGTTAAAGGATACGTTACGTGATCCGGGTGTCAACCCGAGGAGGGGAAGTTCACCTCCTAACAGTCTAGCAGACTTCAGCCTAAACAGCTAACAGCCTATTTCCAGCTCCCCACTTGTGGCTTACCCCAGCTTCTCCGCACTCCTTGGTTCACTTTGTAACTTTCTAACTTTTCACTTTTTTAACCTATCCCCAGACCTAGGACACTTGGTGTCTTTTCCGGGTGCTAGGCTGGCTTCATGACAAAATCACTCCTCGCACTCCTTGCACCCCTCATCATATCCGCCTCTCTCCACGCCCAGGAGTATTTGGGGCAACTGAGCGCCAACCCTTACGCGCCAGATTCGACCGGGAATCCCTACGGTCAGTACGGCAGTCCGAGCGCACCCAATAGTATTAACAACCCCTACGGTCCCTACGGCAGCCCCTATTCGCCCACGAGTGCTCACAATCCCTACGCAACCGAGGCCCCTCGGGTCATTGCTCCGGATGGCACCTACTTGGGCCAGATCAGTGCCAACCCCTACGCACCGGACTCCACCGCCAATCCCTACGGCCAGTATGGCAGTCCCTATAGCCCGACCAGCATCAACAACCCCTACAGCCAATACGGGAGCCCCTATGGTTCGCAGAGCGCCCGCAACCCCTACGCCTCCGAGGGACCGTCGATTGTCAGCCCCTGATCCTCTCTGCAATCCCTTGGATCCACTCCATCCCATTGAGTACTCTCTGATTGATGCTTTCCTCCATCCCGACCTGCTTTTCGGACAACTACTCTGCTGAGACGTCGACAGCCAGTATGAAGAAGCTGGCGCCTGTGGCCCGTGCCGCGGAGTCGGCGGGCTATGTCACCCTGCACGATCCGGGGCTCATCGATAGGGACAGACTGCGATCCCTTCATGATCCCGACTACGTCCGGGCCTTCATCACGGGCAAGGGAGACTTGGCGGCTTCCCAGGGATGGAAATGGACGGCCAAGATCAGGACAGGAGTCCTCGCGATCAATGCGGGCCAGCTCGAGGGCGCACGGATGGCCATGGAGCATGGGATCGCGGCCAACGTCGCCCAGGGATTCCACCACGCGAAGCCGGAACGGGGTTGGTACTTCTGCACCTTCAATGGATTGGCTCTGGTCGCTCAGGAGTTCCCGGAGAAACGAATCTTCGTCCTCGATTGCGATGAGCACTGCGGGGATGGCACCGCGGAATTCACCAAAGTCCTCCCCAACCTCTTCAACTTCTCCATCAATGGTAGCAACTGGGAGATGCTAGAGAATGATCGTAGCATTTGCCGCACCCTCAATCAGGTGAAGAAAGACTTCACCCCCTACCAGAATGCCCTCGAGGAAGCCTTCCAGACCATCCGCTCCTGGAAGCCCGATCTCATCATCTACCAGGCCGGAGCAGATCCCCATGAGGAGGATCCCCTCGGCACCCTGACCATGACCACCGAGCAGCTCCTCGAGCGTGATCGCATGGTCTTCAGATTCTGCAGATCAGAGAAGATCCCCGTCCTCTTCGTTCTGGCCGGCGGCTATCAGACTCCTATTGAGGAAAAACTCGTTCCCATCCACCTAAACACCTTCAAAGCGGCCTATGAGGAGTATTGCGGATGACTAAAAAAGCCCTCTTTAGGGGGCTCCAGAAAGGCCCTTGACTGGCCTCCTACCGATGGGAGAAAGAGGCAAAAGATACGACGGTAAAGTTTGAAAAGCAGACGACACGGTGTCCTCGGCAGCAACAACCAATCCATCACCACGTATGAACCAACAGCAGATCAAGCAAGCCATCACTGGAATCTCCAAACTCCTCGGCAGCAACCCCCAGCTCCTCGCCAAGCAACTCGCCGGGCTGAAGGCCCTGTTGCCTGAGCTAAACGAAGAAGCAGTATAAATTAGAGTTTATCCGAATAACTAATAGATATATAGAATGACATATTTCTAAGTGAGGCTTCTGTAGAGTACCCCCAGGCAATTAGGGCAAACAGTCATTTGATACTCTTTTTCTAAACAACCAGTGACCTTGTTACAATAAAAGGCATTTATTGGCTTCTTTATTGAACCATCAAACGGGCAGTAAAGTTGATTATCCGATTCTGGCCACACAATGAGACCGTCTAATCGAGAACTGAAGACCTCATGATCCGATAGAAGTGTATTCAATAAGTTGTCACATTTGTTATCAAATGGCCTCATCAGCCTGCTCCCGAAGTCCCAAAGTTTCTGAGAAGGTTCCTTCCCCGCCTCTTTTAGTATCTGCCCATTACATCCCAGAGTAATCATGGAGATTGTATTATTTGAAAGTGCTGATCTGAAGTCGAAGTAGGTTTTGATTAGCTTACCGATAAGATCCTGCCTGCTATGCACTAAATGATCACTAGTTGATTTGAGAGAAGCCGCAAAGTCATTAGCTGATCGTTTCGTATAGAAAACAGTTCCTTTTCCAATATGATTAATGATCTCATGATACCGATCAGTATTTTTTTCCAGCCACCTTGCCATTGCGGGTACATCTGATGTAGTCATCATTGATTTGGCATCCCGAAATGTACAATTGGTGGTTACGTCCTCAGGAGGAACGCTTATAAAATAATTATATACTTTTGGATTGCCGCTTACTCCTGGAAATCTAATCAAAGACATTTGGGTATTATGACTTTAGAGTAAACTGCCCAGCGAGGCCGTCGATGGTCATGTTCTCGGCGATGGCGTCGTGGGGGATGAGGAGGTATTTCCACGGTTTGCCTCCGTTGGCCCTATTGTGAGTTGAGGCGTGTTCGCACCAGCGGATGGCGGCCTCTTTCTTGGCGATGACCTGAGGGTCGTCGATGTCGCCGCGAGCCTTGGGCTCGAGCATATAGATGGTGTCCTTGGTCTCAGCGACGAAATCAGGCTGATACTCGTGCTGGTCGTGACCCCACTTGTAGAAGATCTGGAATTGCCCCCTGCCCGGCTTGAACCACTTGTCTGATTCCCGATCCAGGATGATCGAGAGAACACGCTCCGTGTCGGATTGGAACTTCTGCGCCGGATAGAGGCACTTCTTGAATCCCCCAAAGACCAGCTGCGCGATCTTGGTCACATCAGTAGGCTTGCGCCGGAAATCCAAGATCCCCTCGGCGGCGGGCACTGTGAAGGCCAGCTGTTTCAGCTCTGTGAAGCCTTTGCTGATTCGCACCTCATAGTCCGAAGCTTTCTCCCAGTAGTGGTCGAGCATCTGAGCATGAATCGAGTCTGCGAGCTGCTGCTGGTGATACTGGAGGACATTGGTGACCTCTTCCTCATCCTTCAGGTAGCTCTTGAGATGCGCGACCATCTGCCCGCTCAAGTCATAGAGCAGATCAGCATGGTGGTCGTAGGAGATATCATCGAAGTCGATCAAGGCCCGAACGAGGTAATCCTCGAGACGCAGCTCTCGCTGTCCGCTGCCTTTGGACGAAAGAGTCTCCTGCTTATGAGTTCGTAGGTGCTGGATAAGCACATCGCGCTCGATCGGTTGGAAATGAATCGACTTCGTATCGAGCGTGAAGGCGTTGAAGCCACTGCTCACTTCCCCTTTAGGGACAACGAGGATGCGTGGAATATCGATCGTCTGCTGAACGACCAGTTGTGTCGTGGCAGCCACGACCGCAGCGACATCCACCTGCTCAGTGACTCCAGCCAGCTCTCCCTGAATCGGAGTGAGAGCTTCCTGCACCCTTGCGGAAATCACCTCTTGAACCTCAGGAGCAAAAAGCCCCTGAGAATTGGGAAGCTGCTCAAACTGC
>Ga0208872_1002056_pt1 | contig 11839 bp, 13 predicted proteins | sample CryBogCBH12Aug08_FD_185508 | JGI IMG/M metagenome (GOLD analysis project Ga0208872, IMG submission 185508) | Freshwater microbial communities from Crystal Bog, Wisconsin, USA - CBH12Aug08 (SPAdes) | ecosystem: Environmental > Aquatic > Freshwater > Lake | place: Crystal Bog, Wisconsin, USA... | reverse complement strand
TTTCCGTGATGCATTGGCGAGGGCGGCGCTGACCTCAGTTGACTGTGGTCAGTGTCGTCCGCCTCCGTTACGTCACGGTTAGCGGTGTGTTTCGGGACTGTGAACTAGCCCCGAATTACTCGGCCGAGGTGGTACCCGAACTCGGCGCCGAGCCAGTCGGCTCGAGCAGTGAGCGCTCGACGACCTGGGAGATGTCCATCACCGACACTTCGTCGCCCTTGCCGTTGGCCTTGACCGCGTCGTCGATCATGATCATGCAGAACGGACACGCCGTCGACACGATGTCCGCCCCGGTGCCGAGAGCTTCTTCGGTGCGGTCCATGTTCACGCGCTTGCCGATGTTCTCTTCCATCCACATGCGCGCGCCGCCGGCACCACAACAGAAGCCTTTTTCGCGGCAGCGACCCATTTCGATCTGGGTCACGCCCGGAATCGCGTCGAGCACGTTGCGCGGCTCGTCGAACACGCGGTTGTGTCGGCCGAGGTAGCAGGGGTCGTGGTAGGTGACGGTGCCCTTGTAGCCAACACCCGGCGTCAGACGACCCGTCGCCACGAGGTGGCTCAGGAGTTCGGCGTGGTGGATGACTTCGTAGTTGCCACCGAGGCTCGGGTACTCGTTCTTCATGGTGTTAAAGCAGTGCGGGCAACTCGCGACGATCTTCTTCGCGCCCACGGAGTTCAACGTTTCGATGTTGGCTTTGGCCATCTCCTGGAACAAGTACTCGTTACCCATACGGCGCGCGGGGTCACCCGTGCAACTCTCACGCGGTCCGAGCACAGCGAACTTGACGTTCGCGCGGTGCAGCATGCGGGCGGTCGATTCCACTTGCTTGCGGCCACGCTCGTCGAGTGAACCGGCACAGCCGACCCAGTAGAGGTACTCGACGTCCTCGGGAATGGTGTCCTCGATAACCGGAATCTCGAAGTCCATCGCCGCGATCCAGTCGCCACGCTTGGCCTGACCGAGACCCCAGGGGTCGCCCTGGTTCTCCATGTTGCGCAGCAACAGACTGGCTTCGGTCGGGAAGCGGGATTCCATCAAGACTTCGTAACGACGCATGTCGATGATGGCGTCCACGTGCTCGATGTCCACCGGGCACTGCTCCACGCAGCTTCCGCAGGTGGTGCAGCTCCACAGAACGTCGGGGTCAATGACCGAGGGAACGAGCGTCTCCACGTCAGCACTGGACTCCCCGGACAACAAGCGGTCGGCCGAAGCGAACATGTTGTCGCGCAGACCCATGATGAGGAGCTTCGGGCTGAGGGGCTTGCCGGTGTTCCACGCCGGGCACACGGACTGGCAACGCCCACACTCGGTGCACGTCGCAAAGTCGAGCATCTGCTTCCACGTGAAGTCGTCCACCTTGCCCACTCCAAAGACCGTGTCCTCGGTGACGTTCTCCATGTCCATGTCGGGGGTCTTGTCGAGACCGCCCAAGGCACGGGGACGACGCGAAGCACCAACGTTGATGGGCGCCAAGAAGATGTGAAGGTGCTTCGAGTACGACACGAAGACCAAGAAACCCGCAATCACGCCGACGTTGGCGATCAGGAAGACGGCCTCGAGCACGGAGTTGACACCGGTGCCGAGCGGCTGGAGCCAGGTAGCGACGAGGTGGCTGGAGAAGGCCCACTTCGACTGTCCAAAGGGGAAGTGACCGGTGTTGATCTGTGCCGCGCGGTAGACGAGCAGCGTGATGATCACCATCGAGATCATCAAGAGAACCAACCACGCGGCGCCCGTGTGGCTGCCGTAGAAACGGCTGGCGCGGTCCTTCTTCGACGGCGCGTTCTTCAGTCGAATAATGGAAAAGACCACGAGCGACACAAGGACGGCCGTCGCGAAAAAGTCCTCCACGAAGGCCAGCCAATTGTCGGTGCCAATAAGAGGAATATGGAAGTCACGATTAAAGAGGGCGCCGTACGCCTCGATGATCGTGGTCATAAGAACGGTGAATCCCCACATGGTGAAGAAGTGGGCGAGGCCCGGCACCGTCCAACGAAGCAGCTTGCGCTGGCCGGCCACTTCCACCAACTCGGCCTCGGCCGGCTTGCGGAATCCCTGCCAACGACGGGGGGCGGGCTGACCGCTGCGAATCAACTTCGACAACCAGAAGAAACGGCGACCGGCAATCGCGAAACACACGATCGTGATCCCCAGCCCCAAGATGATGCGTGCCAGCACTGGTCCTCCTAATGGTCTCGGTCGCCGCCCACGTCCTTAGGACGCGGTCGGCTTCCGGAAATTCTCGGCGTAACGACTTGGTGTGGGACCGCGCTGGCCCCGGTACTTCGAACCCAGACCGGCCGCTCCGTAGGGGCGGTCGGCGGGCGTGGTCATCTCGAAGAAGCTGATTTGACCGATCTTCATTCCCGGGTACAAGGTGATCGGGAGGTTCGCGACGTTGGAAAGTTCCAGCGTCAAGTGCCCGTCCCAACCCGCGTCGACGAATCCGGCCGTCGAGTGAATAAGGAGACCCAGACGGCCGAGCGAACTCTTGCCCTCGAGTCGAGCAACAAGGTCGGCCGGAAGGGCGACTCGCTCGATGGTGGAACCCAGCAGGAACTCACCCGGGTGGAGAATTAGGGGGTTTTCGGAACCCACGTCCACTAATTCGGTGAGGTCTTCCTGATCTTCACGAACGTCAATCACCCGCTGGGTGTGGTTACGAAAAACCCGGAAGTACTGGTCAATGTGGAGGTCGACCGACGACGGCTGAATGCAGTCATCGCCCAGAGGATCGATGATGATGCGACCGGCGTCGAGTGCCTCTTTGATGGAGCGATCGGAAAGGACCATGACGAAGAAACGATACTCGTTGGTAACCCCCGTCCCTGTGGACCAATCACACGGGGTGCTGCGACCCCGATCCTTTTCTAATCATCCGACTACCATGGTCCCTGCGCGGGCGTAGTTCAGCGGCAGAACATCAGCTTCCCAAGCTGAGAACGCGGGTTCGATTCCCGTCGCCCGCTCTCTGGTCAAACTGCCAAAACCCCAGTTATTACACGGGTTTTGAAGTTTCCTGGCGTTGCCGTAAGTGTCCGTCAGTGTCCTGGGTGAAACGCCCATAACCGCCCAAACGGCACTTTTTTTGAAGCTGGACCGCCCACGGACCGCCCAAAATGGTGGCCCGTTGCGAATGGCCCGCAAGCCACTTTTGATAGGCGAGCATCACCGAGAGGCGCTGGCGTCTGTTCTTCGCTGCCGACCCGGTGCAACGCTCATGAGCAACATGCGATGCTCGTGTGATGCCTGACTCCTGGACCTGCCAACACTTCTCCATCGCGAATCCGCTGGGTTCTGATAGATCTGACGTCCCCGCGTTGTTGCGACGCATGGCTAATGCACCAGAGGAATTTGGACCGATCTTTGTCCAAGACATCACGCTTGGTCTCGAAGTAGGTGAAGACGGCTACGTGTACGACCTCACGGCGTACTTCGTCCCTGAAAGCGTTGATGAAACGAGATGATTGCCACAACCGCTGTCGCCAACAGTCGGAGCAGACGCTCTCCAACGCTCGTTGGTATGTGCTTCAGCCTCTGAGCATTTCCGCACACCGCTTGGCTCGCCGGCGGTCAGATAATTCGAATACCAACTCTCAACGATTGTTCCCGCACTACTACCGCATTCAATCTGAAAAGCCTTTCTCGCTCAAGCTTCTCGACCAATACTTCTGTCCGCCTTGGACACTTCAAAGCCTGAAACGCAAGAGTTAAATCAGCGCAACGTCGAGCCGTTTCATCAGATCTAGTAATGCTTGTGCTGAATTCAAATTATCCTGAGTAATGAGTGCTGCTGAGACATCAATCCGGTGGTTCGGCCTATAAAAAATTATTGGCAATCCGGCGGTTTTCTGAGCAGGTCCGCCGGTCCGGTTTCCCATCATTGAACCGATGACTCGGTACCCCTCAATTGAGTCGTAGGCGACTTCGCGATACCTGAGATAGTTACGAACACTCAAGACGTGATTCTGATCGTCAATGACGATTGACATTTTCAAGATATGCCTAAAGTTTAGAGAGCAGAGAATGCAGAAATAAAACACTAGTACGAGGAACGTAAAGTGCCCAAAGATGTTGCCAGTTACGAACATAAAAAAGAACGTCAACAGAATGCAAAGCGGAGTAGTGCGAAAAAGATAGGTAAATCGAATCCCGCGGCTCGCCGCGTATCTCCTTACTCCACCTGTTGACTCATCTGCCATGAATCTCCAAACGCGAGCCGTTCACGCTGATGGCTACCGCTTGCGCTGCTTGAAGTACTGCCGCACGGCGTAAACCACGACTGCAGCGAAACCTCCCAAAATCAGCACCACTTGCCAAACGGGGTGCTCTTCTGGCACCCCTGCCCCTCCAATGCCAAACAACATTTCTCCACCTTTCACGGGTTCTGCGAGCCTCGAAACGACCGAATGCGTCTTCCAGTTCAACGACGAAGAAAATCTTGCCGCAACCATGAACTTAACTGGCCAAGAGTGCAGCAGTATCGAAAACTCAGGCATCTGGGCTTCGCACGTGCAACACCATGAACTTAGAGCAGCTACTCGACCTCGACGAAGCTACTCAGGCGCTCGGCGATGACACGGTCTCTGTCGAGCGAGGAATGCTGATATCGCAGTGCTGCAGCCGGTGACGCATGGCCAGCCCGCCGCATGAGCTCCGCAGTCGTTGCACCTGTGGCGGCAGCCAATGTAAGTCCAGTATGCCGGAGGTCATGAAAATGTAGATCTGGTCTGCCAACCACTGCTCGAGCCTTCGACCAAGCGCGTTGGATGACCATTGACGAAGCAGGCTCGCCGTCGCGACCAAGTATCAGGAGCGAGTCATCCGACTCATCGACAAATCGATCCAAGTGTGTCCCAATCGCTTCAATTGCCGTCGTCGGGATAACAACGACGCGACGTCCGGCGGCGGACTTCGGCTCCTTGATAACGGACTCACCCGTCGTCTTGAACGTCCTGCTCCTCTCGACGCGCAACGTCTCCTTGTCCAGGTCTATGTCCGAGCGAGTGAGCCCGAGGATCTCGCCTCGTCGCAGCTGACACCAAACCGCAAGAACCACCGAGACGCGCAGATGCTCGGGCATGGCCAAGTAGAGCTGATGTATCTCTTCGAGGCTCGCTACCGGTCGCTCGGGAGTGTGTTCTTGTCCGGCCCCTGAGACGCGGCACGGCGACGAAGCAATCAGTTCGTCGAGCACTGCAGTCTTCATGATGGTTGCGAGAAGGCGGTAGGACTTGGCGGCGGTGCTCGGATGACGCCTGGCCGCGTTGCCGTTCCACGTACGCACGTCAGCCGGCGTGAGTTCGCGCAAGGTTACGTGACCGAGATCGGGAAGGATGTGACGGTCCAGGAGATAGGTGTAGAGCTCACGCGTGCGGACGGCCAAATTGTGACGTCCCTCGAGCCACGAGTACGCGTACTCGGAGAGCGTGGCCGAACCCAACCCCGGGTCAATCCACGTACCGCGTCGAAGGTTGATCTCAACCTCAGCGAGAGCTGCGAGCGCATCAGCCTTTCGGTCGTAGGTGCCGAGGGTGAATCGCTTGCCTTCGTACTCATAGGACGCCTGCCAGCGACCAGAGGATCGCTTGCGCAGGTAGCCGAAGTGTCGCCGTTCGCTCATGCTTACCCCCTCATCGCTTGGACTCGACCCGTTGTTCATCCACCCAACGGTCGAGGTCGACGGGAGAAAATCGGATCTTGTGGCCCCCAAGGCGAATGAAGGGAATACGTCGTTCGTGGATAAGTCGGCGCAGGAAGCGCTCTGAGCACCCGAGATAAGTCGCAGCTTGGACAATGTCCATGAGCGGGCGCCTTTCGCTGGCCTCGGATGGTGAGGTCAGTGCACTGCTTGATCGCAAGGTCCTCCCTGTTGAACTGGGTCCAAAGTGTTGGCGCTTCACTTTGCACCGGACCTTGCACTAGGGCGTTGTGTCTCAGAGAGGTGAGCAGTGTCTTCGGTGGGCGACCGAAAAACTGAGAACGGCCCAACTACCTTCGAAGCACTATGTGGAGGAAAGCTCGACTGACCGCAGCGACCCTGGTGACCGTTGTCACACCACTTTGTTTGTCCTCGGCGGCCTGGGCTTCGCGTCCCCACTCCTACGCCACCGATCAGCTGGCCCTCTCCTACGAGATTCCGATCACTAACCCCGCCGACGGCCTCACCTATCCGAGCGTGCTGCTCGTCTCTGGAGCGCGTCTCGACTCGCAGATGCCTGATGGCTCCGGCGTCAGTGCACCCGACGGTGAGCTCTACCTCACGTTGCAAATGAGCTCCGGTCCGGTCCAGCACAACTTTGGCGACCCCTCCTACGGTGACTTCTTCTCGAACATGACGCCACTGCCGGCTTCTGCGTTCGAGTGCCGTTCGAACAAGGGCCACGTCTATCAAGTGACGAGGTCGGATCCCGCGGACGAGAGCGTCACCGCCAATGCCGACACCGCCGACGGCTTGGTGGCCGCGACCTACGCCTGCCTCGTGCCCGAGAACTTCAGAACAGGAAGCGTCGTCATCAATCCGACGTCGACGATTGGCACCGAGTACCAGAACATGACGGGTGGCTCGCCAACGGTGCTCCACGTCGGGGGTCCAACAACCATTCCTGTCCAGTTCCCCGCACAGCTGACCGTCGAGTCGCCGCCGACGACCCAAGGACCAGCGAACGGATCGCCTCCCTCGGGGTCCTCGAGCAGTTCGAGTGGACTCCTTGGAGGGGTCCTGCTCGTGGTCGTGATCGGCGGGGCGACGACGTATTTCCTGCGTCGTCGCCCACAGGCAACCGCACCTTCCGATTCGAAACAGGAAGGATCGACTCCCCGAGAAGACACTGTCATTCCCGCTACGCCACCAACGCCCCCAACAACCGTTGACCCGTCGGACCTGCAAGCGCCGACTGACGCGGCTACGACTAACGACGTCGTGGATGCCGGCGCAACCTCTGGCGTCGGGCCCATCGACCCGAGCCACGGCCTCTCCATCAAGGTGCTCGGTGGTGTGGAGTTCGAGCCCCCTCTCTACGGACTTAGTGACGGCGCTCGCGCCGTGCTCTGTTTTCTTGCATTTCATCGCGACCGGCCGATCAGTGCCGGTGAGCTCCAAACGGCGCTGTGGCCATTGTCCAAGACCCAACGTGACGTGTCGCCGCGGACATTGCAGAACTACGTCAGCGAAGCTCGTCGCGCCGTAGGCCCCGAAGTGCTGCCCGAAACCAAGAGGGGTGCGGGATACCACCTGGAATCGACTAGCACCGACTTCGATGAGTTCACCCGCCTCGTACGTGCGTCGATGGCCGCGGAGCCAGGTGAGTCTCGACGGCTCCGCCGTCAAGCGCTCGCGCTCGTGCGAGAGCACCCCTTCGCGTCGGAGTACTCCGACTTCTTTGACTGGTCGCGGCGCGACGGCATTGAACGACAGATGGTGCTCTCGATCTCCGAGGTGGCGCTGCGCACCGGCACGGAGTTGCTCGGTGAGGGTGACCTCGACGACGCACTCGATGTCCTGTCGAGAGGACTCCTCGCTTCTCCAGCGTGGCTTCCCTTGTGGGAAGTCCTCACCGATGTCGTCGTTGCGAGGTCCAATTCCGCCGAGTTGGCCGAGCACTGGCACCACGCCGAGGCGAACCTCACCGACAGCGAACTCGACACCCTTCGCCAACGCGCGTCTCTCTGAGGTCGTCACTTCGCCACCGCCAAGCGAATGGCCGCGCGCACTTTGGCCTCCGCACGACGACGGCGTTGCAGAAGTGCCTTCTGGGTGGTCCCGAACTCCTCGGCGAGCTCTCTGATCTTTTGTTCGCCACCTCTCGAAGCACAGATGATCCTCGCTTCGTCGTTGGTCGTAGAGGTCAGTAGAGCCTCGCCGAGGGCATCCAACAAGACGTCAGAGTGTGTCTCCTCAGCTGCGGCGCGGGCTCGATCGTGCGCATCATCGAGAACGACCACGTCAGGACGGCACGAGGGAACGCGCGTGGCCCGTCGGGCCGCTCCCACTGCGAGTCGGGCTAGGCGCGTCGCGCGATGTGGCGCGGCAATTCCGGTGACAACGGGAAGGTGCTCGAGCAACTGGCAGCGGAGTTCGGAACTGAACTCCTCAGTGATGCCGACGCCGACGCTGCGAATGGCGACCCGAGTGACGACGGGCGTCACGGCCACCATGGCGAGACTGGTGAGTCGACGGTCGTGAACGGCCGCTTCGAGGTAGCGACCGACGAGATCTGCCGTCTCGGGAGACTGTGCCTGGAGGGCGCGTCCGAGATCCATCGGTCGGGTGTGTCCGAGAGTGTCGAGTCCAGTGGACGTGATCACGTGGATGAGTCGCCGACCAGCCGAGCCGAACGAGTTCGCCTCGAGGTCGTGGGTGAATGGGGCCATGGGTGTTGGTGTGTAGGTCATGGCGTCACTGGACGACCGTGCGCTCACGGAACTTCTCAGGCGAATGCTCACGTGCGTGAAAAAATCTCTGATCGCCCGTGGTGACACGGAGAATTTCTTGGCCCTCTGTGCGCTCGGACACGAGAAATGGCGCACGCGGGCACAAGGAATGTCATGCACGTGCGTCACGAAGGGCCTCCTTCTTGGCCCGGGCGCGTTCCTGCCGAAGCTCTCGCTGCATCTCGTAGAAGACACCAGCCAGTTGCGCGGCCTTGGGGTGGTCGTAGCCACGTCCGGTGTAGTGAAAGGTTCCCGGGAGAGCGATGTGGGTGTTCGACCCAGACATATAGAACGCCCTCGCACCCCGGAGTGCGGTGAAGCTGGTGGTAAAACCTCGGGACTTGGTGATCAGTTGGCCCGTGAAACCGAAAGCGTGGGCGTGCAAGCGGAGATTCAGGGGACACAGGTCTCGTTCTCGTGCCAGATCCCACGCGGTCAGGGCCAATTGTTGGCGGTGGCGGTCGGCCGAGGAATTCACGATCTCCGACCGAGTTTTGAACCGGTAGGCGAAATCGAGCGACGCATCGGTGGTCTTCACCGAGTATTTGGCGAGGTAGCTCGCGACCCGGGCGAGGTCGGGGTCCGCGGGATCAATCACCATCGTGTCGAACTGGGCTCCCCAACCTCGTGACTCGTCGTCCAATCCCCTCACGCGAACGGTCGGCACGAGTGCTCGCAGGTGCTCTTCAACCAGTGCCGCGGTAAGCCACGAAGGAGGCGGAGTCTCGGCGTGTCCGTGCCCGTCGAGACGCAGAATCCCGTGGAAATGGATCAGCCCACGTCGCTGGACCTCGGCCACCTTCAGGTAGTTGATGCGGGCCTCCTCGGCGAAGATGTCGCGAGAGATCCCCCGCGATGATGCGACCCTTCGAGTGAGTTGACGCATCGTCTCGGCGAAGAGTCGTGAGGCGTGCGCGTTCCAGAGCACCGCCCCCCGGTAGTTGAAGCACGCTGCACACGTCGGCGTTCCGAGAAGCTCGTCATCCACCTCGTGTCGGTGGTCGCACCAGAGAGGTCGACCGTGCGCGCACGTGGCAGTTTCGGCTCTCAAGGGATGACACGTCCCATTGCTTCGCCGGGTATGCACCGCGCCGAAGGATGGTGCGGTCAGGGTGACAAAGAGCTTGGGGTGCGTCGCCGCTTCAACTGAAATCCCCTTGCCGCCGGTCAAGCCCGCCGAGACCAAGATCCACGCATCGGCTTGATAAAGCGACGAGCACGACGGACAGACCACTTCACGGCGGTCGCGACACGCCACGCGAAGATCTCGGTAGTTGACCTCGCCGGTGTTGAGTTCGACCATCTCACCTCGGAGGCGAATGGGATGGGCGCAGTTGCCGGCGAGGCGAACTTCATCGACGATCTGGAGTCGTTCGAGAGCATCCATCAGCGTCGAAGCTCCGCAGCGCGTCGCGCGATCTCGGTGATCTCCTCGTCGCTCAAGAATGGAGTCTTTAAGAGAAGGGGGAGACCACCCTCGGCCAAGAGGTAGCCAACGCCTCGCTTGGTCGGATCAATTGAAGCGGCCGAGTAGCCCCGTGTCGCCCACCCTGATCCGAGAATGGTGTCCGAAGCGTCCGCCGAACTACAGCGCATCGCCAGGCGAAATGCGAAGAGGTCGCGAATCCACGTGGGCACGACTTCGTGGCTCGGTTTCTGCGTCGCCGCGATCACGCTGATCCCAGCGGCTCGTCCCCTGGAGACCAAGTCGCGGAGCAACTCCGCAAACTCGTCGCGTGTGTTCTTCTTGCCGCCGCGTAGGTAGAAGGCGAGTTCGTCGATGACGACGAGGTGAAGACCGAAGTCACTACTCGGATCAATCTTGCGAGTACCGGTCTCCAAGAGTTGTTCGTAGCGGTGGTCCATCTCGCATCGGAGTTGGTCCAGCACGTGAACGGCCATCTCCTGATCGGGTCCCACGAAGTCCCGAGCTACTGAGCGCCACGGCGCCAGTTCGACCTGCTTACCGTCGAGCAGAGTGATCGATACCCGCGGATCAAGAGCGGCCGCAGCCACAATCGACGACAAGGCGACTGATTTGCCGGATCCCGGCTCACCTCCGAGCAACAAGTTGTGTTCGGGCAGGGTTAGATCAACAACTGTGCCGTCTTCGGCGAGGCCGAAGGGAAATGGCCGCCAGAGGTCGACCTTCGAGACATTGACCACTCCCGAGCGCAAGTTGTCCGGTAGCGGATCGAGAACGATCTCGGTCACGGTGACGAGTGAGGCATTGTCCGCGCACGGTTGAACCTTGAGGCTGCGGGCACCGAGTGCGGCGGCGAGCTCCGGGGCACGTTGGGCCATGGCCTCGAAGTGCAGACCCACCGGAAGGCGAAGGACGTAACGGCGCCCAACGCCAAGAGGTTCGACGCGCTCGACGGTTGGAATGCGTCCGTCACGACCAACAACAGCGCACAGCCATAGTGCGGCTTCTAGACGTCTTGCGACCTGGCGCTCACGCGCACTCCGGGCGTAGTTCTCACGGAGGTCCGGACGTTGCCACAGCACGAGCGCGGCACACCCGAGCACGAAGTAGGGACCCCAGGGGGCAATGACCCACGAGATCAGCAAGACCACGAAGCTCACTGCTGTCAGACCGAGCTCACGACGCCACCCCTGGACCGCGTAGGCAGTCCAGGGGCGACGAAGTGAACCGGACATCGTGCCCCTAAGCACGAGTCCTCGCGGCGTAGCGACTCCAGATGAACCAACCCGAAGCACCCAGCACCACGACCCCAAGGTGAGTGAGGGCAAATGCCACAACGAATTGGATCAACATGAATCCGATGAGGGCCACGATCGCCTTGGCCAGCATCAGGCAGCCGCCTTCACGACCTCGACGCGATCAGCTCGAAAGCTCACCCCGTGGTTGTCGCCGACTTCCCACGTCTGCGCGACGAGATTCGTGATCTTGACGAGCGTGAACTCGCTCAGACCCCGGACCTCGCCAGCGACCTTGACCGTGATCGAGTCCTTGATTCCGCTGCCAGCCGCGAAGACCGGCACCTGGAACAGCGGCACACCGTTCTCGTCCAGCTTCGGAGCCTTGGAAGCGAAATCCAGCACGGGTTCCGCCGGTCCGGCCGCCGCAAACTTGATCGCTGCAGTGTCAATGGGTAAACGCATGATGTCTCCTTCTGAGGGAAGTGCATTTCACCCCCTCATCTGGTAGCCATCGAAAAGTGCGTTTTTCTACAGATTTCTCTCGAGAAATTTCTTGGTGGTCTTGAAAACCCAATGATTTCTTGAATTCTGAGTCAACGTGCCCGTCGGCTCCGCTGGGCGCTGCGCGCCCTGCGGGCCACGGCGTGGCCTGACGGCCACGTGTCAGTTAGGAGCAGTGGGCGAACTTTGCTATTCGTTACTCAAGACGATGAAAGTGCAATTACTTGTGAAGAG
>Ga0208872_1002055_pt1 | contig 11841 bp, 14 predicted proteins | sample CryBogCBH12Aug08_FD_185508 | JGI IMG/M metagenome (GOLD analysis project Ga0208872, IMG submission 185508) | Freshwater microbial communities from Crystal Bog, Wisconsin, USA - CBH12Aug08 (SPAdes) | ecosystem: Environmental > Aquatic > Freshwater > Lake | place: Crystal Bog, Wisconsin, USA... | reverse complement strand
TGAAATATGACGTAATGCCGGGTAATGAAAAAGCCCGCTAACCTATTGGATTAGCGGGCTTTTATTTGGGGTGATCGATGGGGCTCGAACCCACGACAACCGGAATCACAATCCGGGGCTCTACCAGCTGAGCTACGACCACCATTGAACTAATACAAGCCATACTGTCTGGCGTGCCCGACAGGAATCGAACCTGTAACCCCCAGCTTAGAAGGCTGGTGCTCTATCCGGTTGAGCTACGGGCACAATTCTTTCGGTCGCCAATACGACTTGTTAAACCTGATCGGAGTTCAGATATTCAAACTCACAGTATTCGGCAATTACGCATAAAACTAAAATGCAATGACTCCAAATTCAAAGGAGTCAAAAAAGCCACTTACCTGTTTACTATCCCTAAAAGATACTCGAAATTTGCTATGCGAGTCTGTATTTAACTTTTTCATTATACCGTCAAAGTGGTAAATTACCAATAGAGCTGCAAGTTTTGATTTGAATTATTGCCATTGATTATAATTACGGACTGACCAGTAAATGAGAATTTAGTTTTCTTGTTTTTATAATTCATTTGATTTCAGGATATTGAGCTTCTTGGGCCGACTTGCCCAGATTGGTGAAATAGGTAGTCTTAAATGGGTAAATAAGATTTAGTGTAAGGAAAATATCTGAGATTAGAGTTACAAGTCCTATTAGGAAATAAGTCGCTCTTAATTGGTCGTCTATCTCTAAATCGTATGACATGGGCATAGCCCAATTTATACTACCTAAAATATTATTGATTTGATCAAGTCTGAATGAATCCCATATCTGGAAATTTAGATAATTCGTACATTCTTTCTTTCTCGAGTATCTAAAAGTTAGGTAACATTGGGGTTGTGTAGCGAATGCCAATGTGCACTCATAGTAGAGCAAAGGAAGTATATGCTGGAAATGTTGGGTTCTACCCAGTTTTGGGTGGATGTGTTCAAAATTGTTGTCATCGACATATTGCTGAGTGGTGACAATGCTGTGGTAATTGCACTTGCGTGTCGCAACCTCCCGGCAGAGCATTACAAAAAAGGAATTACGCTGGGTGTGTGCGGCGCGATAGGTCTGAGGATCGTGCTGACCTTTTTTGCGCTCAGTATGCTACGGCTGCCGTTTTTGAAAGTGGCGGGCGCTATTTTGTTGCTGTGGATAGGCATCAAGCTGCTGATGCAAGAAGATGTGCATGATGAAAGCAAAATCAAAGCTGACACGCATTTATGGGGCGCGGTGTATACCATAATACTTGCCGACTTTATGATGAGTCTGGATAACGTTCTTGGCGTAGTAGCGGCGGCACATGGCAATGTTATGTTGCTGGTGTTTGGTTTGCTGGTGAGCATTCCTTTGATTGCATGGAGTAGCCAGCTGGTCATGAAAGTGATCAAACGCTTTCCCTTGGCAATAGATGCGGGGGGAGGATTGCTGGGTTATGTTGCCGGGGAAATGTTATTAAGCGATCCCTATGTAGAAACACTGTTGGAGGCGCTACCTTACTGGATAGTCTGGTCGATCCCGACCTTTTGTGCTTTACTGGTTGTCGGGTTAGGGTTAGGGCTGGCTACTCGTCATGCTGAAATGTCAAAATCAGGAACATTGGTTAAAGAGCCGGTGTCCACAACAACACATGGAAAACAATAAGGGGGAGTCATGCGGCATACGGATATCGGTACATTAAATCAAAAGTATGGCCATTCTGGGCACCTTGAATTTGTTCAGAGCGAGAGTGGCTTAATTACGGCATGTATTACAAATTCCCATGCTCAATCAGTGATTGCTTTGCAAGGTGCACACATCATGACTTTCCAGCAGAACGGGGCGGAGCCCCTGGTCTGGTTGAGTCCGGTTGCCAAGCTGGTGAAAGGGAAATCCATACGCGGTGGTGTGCCAATTTGCTGGCCTTGGTTTGGGACGCATGCCAGCAACCCGGTTTTTCCCTCACATGGTTTCGCTCGCACGGCACTTTGGAGCGTGGTGGGGAGTCAAGCTTTGCAGGATGGCAGCACGCAAATTACCTTTGAGTTGCCGGAAAGTTCAATACCTTTAGATCAGTGGGTGCACCCTTGCCGGGCAAGGGTGGTGGCTACGATAGGGAAAACCTTAACGGTGGAACTCATTACTGAAAATACGGGTAACAAGCCATTTCAAATTGGCGAAGCTTTACATACTTATTTCACGATCAGTGATGTGGATGCATTGCGTATTACTGGCATGGAAGGCTGCATTTATTTGGACAAGGTCGGAAATGCCGAGACTCGGACTCAGCAAGGTGCAATTGAAATTGCTTCCGAAGTGGACAGAATATACATTGATACCGAGGCCGACTGTTTGATCGAAGATAGCGGTTTCAAGAGGCGCATTCGCATTGCAAAAACTGGCAGCAGGTCGAACATTGTATGGAATCCATGGATTGAGAAATCTGCAAAAATGGGCGATTTTGGAAGTGATACGGGTTACCGTGGAATGGTCTGTATAGAAAGCGCAAATGCAGCAATCAACCAACTAGCGGTTCAACCCGGTGAGATTCACTCGCTACGAGTGGTGTATAGTACAGAGGAAATTTGATTGATATAAGTAGTCAGATTAAGCGTGTGTAGAAAAATTAAGCGAATGTATTGACCCGACCAGTCTTGCGTTCGCCTGACAAAAACTGAATTCCAGGTGCAGCATTAGTTGCTGAGGATTGTGGGACAGTATTCGGACTAACGGTTGTATTCACCGTACTCGAGGTTTGAGGTTGATTGCTTTGAGGCAATTCGGATTGCGTCGGATTGGCCTGAGTAAGAGCTTGGCTCAACTTTTGTGCTTGTTGTGAAAGTGTTACAGTAGCGGAAGCCTGCTGGTTTTGGCCGGACTGGTTCCTGTCAACTGAGGCATGGTGAATGTTACCCGTAGCCGAATTACCTGAAAGCGAGTTAACACTGATGCTTGTGATGGTCATGATTGCGCCCTCCTTGAAAAATACACCTTACTTATAGGTAAGTTACCCTTGTTATTTCATAATGTCAATGGGTTAGGTAATTAATGGTTTAGGTAACTCGAACCTCTAGTAGGCTCTCCAATTTTAATGACAGTAATTTGTACTTGTCATACCAACTTGCAGGAATTGAAGCCGGCTAATTTGGTTGATTATGTGTTTCTCGTTTATTTCAATAAAACAATAGATAAAGTTAACACGGTTGTGGACAAGCGAGGCGTAGTTTAGAATGCGCGTTGTAAAAATTTAGTAATGGTTAGATTACGTGTCCACTGAATTACTCGTCGAAATTAGCAATCTCAATTTTGCCTATGATAGCCGCGCTATTCTGAAAGGCATCAATATGTCCTTTCCCAAGGGCAAATTAATTGCAATCATGGGGTTAAGCGGTTGTGGAAAAACAACCTTGCTGAGGCACATTGGCGGGGTGCTCAAGCCAACTAAAGGCTATGTTAAGGTTGATGGTCAGATAATTCACGATCTGGATCAGGAAGGTTTATACAAAATGCGTCGCAAAATGGGGATGTTATTCCAGTTCGGCGCATTGTTCACGGATATGACGGTATTTGATAACGTGGCATTTCAGATGCGCGAACACACCGATCTGCCGGAAGAGATTATTCATGACCTGGTGATGATGAAACTTCATGCGGTCGGATTATACGGGACACAGGATTTATTTCCTGCCGAGCTTTCCGGCGGCATGGCGCGACGCGTGGCGTTGGCCAGAACCATTGCACTCGACCCGATGCTGATTATGTATGACGAACCCTTTGCCGGCCTTGATCCCATTTCATTGACGGTAGTTGGTGAGTTGATTCGACGCCTGAACGACGCTTTGGGAGCGACATCAATCGTCGTGACACATGATGTGCAGGAGTCGCTTAAGATTGTTGATTACGTTTATTTTATTTCAAATGGTGCAATCATTGCCGAAGGGTCGGCAGACGACATTCGCAATTCCAGAGAAGCGTTTGTTCGACAGTTTGTGCATGGAGAGATGGATGGACCGATTCCGTTCCATTACCCCGGTGGTAATTTCAGCAAGGATTTGGGAGTGCGTGTCTGATGGCTCTAGTCAGCAGTTTGCGTGGCATCGGGTCGCGCGTGGTCAATGCAGTATGGCGAATCGGCTATGCTACGCGTTTTTTCTTGATGACACTTTATTACTCTGGACTCAGTTTTCGACGTTTCCGCCTGACGGTTAGAGAAATATTTTTTTCGGGAGTGATGTCACTCATTATCATCATTGTGGCGGGAATGTTCGTCGGAATGGTGTTGGGTTTGCAAGGCTATGAAACGCTCAAGCGCTATGGATCGGAATCGGCTCTGGGTTCATTGGTAGCATTGAGTTTGGTGCGGGAGTTGGGGCCGGTGCTGGCTGCGTTGCTGTTTGCCAGTCGCGCGGGTTCCGCAATGACTGCTGAAATAGGTTTGATGAAAGCAACTGAGCAGATATCTGCCATGGAAATGATGGCGGTCAACCCGATTGCACGCGTGGTTGCGCCGCGTTTTTGGGCAGGTGTGATTTCCATGCCGCTGCTTGCAGCATTATTTTCCGCGATGGGCGTGTTTGGCGGCTATGTGGTGGGGGTCGTGTTGATTGGAGTGGACGAAGGCTCTTTTTGGTCGCAGATGCAGGGGGCAGTAGACTTCCGCCATGATGTCATGAACGGCGTTATTAAAAGCGTGGTTTTCGGTGTGGCGGTGACGGTGATTTCGTTGTTCGAAGGTTATGATGCCCCTCCCACTGCAGAAGGGGTTTCGGGGGCGACTACACGCACTGTGGTTGAATCGTCGCTAGCTATTTTGATGCTGGATTTTATGTTGACTGCATTCATGTTTGGGGAATAATTATGGAGCGGAGTACGTTGGATTTATGGGTGGGCGTCTTTGTCGTGGCTGGCATAGCGGCTCTGGTTGTGCTGGCATTCAAAGTAGGGAACTTAAGTACTTACAACGTATCAGACTCTTACTCGTTGCAGGCAAATTTCTCCAATATTGGAGGACTTAAAGCACAAGCTTCCATCAAGAGTGCAGGTGTATTGGTCGGACGGGTAACGGGAATCTCGCTGGATACCAAGCAATATGAAGCCAAGGTGATGATGAGCATCGATAGCCGTTACCAATTTCCGAAAGATACGATCGGTAAGATATTGACCTCCGGTTTGCTTGGAGAACAATATATTGGTTTGGATCCGGGTGGAGATACGGTGATGTTGAAAAGTGGCGATGAAATCAAGCAAACACAGTCTGCCGTGGTGCTGGAAGATATGATCGGGAAATTTTTATACAACAAAGCCGAAACCGGCAAGTAACAAAGGCAAGGATTCATAATGAAGAAAGTGATTGCGCTATATTTGGGTGTCTTGTTAACTGCGATTACATTCGGCGTGTACGCCGAGGTGATGCCTCCTGATGTGCTGATCAAGAATACAGCACAGGAAGTGCTTACTATCGTCAAGCAGGACAAGGACATACGCGCGGGCGACAAGAAAAAAACGCTTGCCTTGGTCGATGCCAAAGTGCTTCCGAATTTCGATTTTGATCGTATGACGCGGCTAGCTGTCGGCAAAGGATGGCGTAATGCGACGCCGGAGCAAAAGAAATCATTGGTAACCGAGTTTCGCAACTTGCTAGTGCGTACTTATGCCAATGCTTTTACGGGTTATCAGGATCAGACTCTGGAAGTTAAGCCGTTAACAATCCCAGCCGGTGCTGATGAAGTAACGGTCAAGTCAAGCATCATCAAGCCGGGTGCACAGCCCATTGAGGTGGATTATGAAATGGAAAAAAACCCCGAAGGTTGGAAAGCTTTTGATTTGATTGTTGAGGGGGCGAGTCTGGTCACCACTTACCGGGGTACTTTCTCTGAGACCATTCAGCAGTCGGGAATCGACGGATTGATCAAGATGTTGACGGATAAAAATGCTGCCAACAATATGACCCACAAGGCCGACGCAAAGTGATTACGAGGAATGACGGTCGGTTACTGGTGGCGGGTCGCCTGACCATGGAGACGGTGGCAGCTTTATTTGGTGCCGATCTGGAACCGGAAAGCGACGGTGGCTTAGTGATCGATCTGAAGCAGGTCGAGGCAGTGGATTCTGCGGCGGTCAGTTTGTTGCTATCCTGGTTGCGACGCGCTCAAGGCAAACAAGTTACGCTTGCTTTTGCTAATGTTCCCGATAATCTGTTAAGTTTGGCACGTTTGTACGGAGTCGCAGAGTTGTTGCCGCTACAAACAAGCCCATCCGCATAATCTTCGTGTTGTTTACCTAACCGTTTGTGGTGAGTTTGTCTAACCCTACTTTTCCCAGCCTGAACCCTTTGTCCGGCTCAGGACGAGCACAAAATTGTATTGGTGTTAATTCCCATGCTTCCTGCAGTTGATGTTCGCCAAGTGCATAAGCACTTTGGTTCTCTTCGTGCCTTGGATGGCGTCGATTTAAAAATCGAACAGGGCGAGTTCTTTGGCTTGCTGGGTCCCAATGGGGCAGGTAAAACGACATTGATTAATTTGCTAGCCGGGCTTTCATTGCCGGATGGCGGCCATATTTCAGTGCTGGGTAACGATGTTGTCAATCAATACCGTGACAGTCGCCGCCTGTTGGGCGTGGTACCTCAAGAGCTGGTATTCGATCCCTTTTTTACTGTCCGCGAAACGTTACGTTTGCAATCCGGCTACTTTGGTTTGCGCAGTAATGAGGCATGGATTGACGCATTAATGAATCATCTGGATTTGACTGACAAGGCCGACACCAATATGCGCCGTTTGTCCGGTGGCATGAAACGCCGTGTGCTGGTGGCGCAGGCACTGGTGCACAAACCCCCGGTGATTGTCTTGGATGAACCGACCGCCGGAGTGGATGTGGAGCTACGGCAAACCATGTGGCGTTTCATTCAACAACTTAATAACGACGGACATACCGTGTTGTTGACCACTCATTATCTTGAAGAAGCGGAAGCGTTGTGCGGACGTATCGCCATGCTGAAGCGAGGGCAGATTGTCGCGTTGGACAGTACTAAAAATTTACTGAACAGTATTGCCGGATGCCGGCTTCGTATCAAGTTGACTGATGACCTGCCTGCTGTTTTGCTGCCCAAGGTGATTGAATGTATTGGAGAGACCTACCTGCTTGCATTGCCTAACTATCAGGCAGTGGAAGCCGTGCTGGCGGAATTGAGGCTGGCCGGAGTAACAGTACAGGAAATGGCACTGCAACAACCGGATCTTGAAGACGTGTTTATCAGCGTGATGGGGAAGCAATGAGCATGGCTCCTTTAAGTTTCTATACGCTGTTTTATAAAGAAATGCTTCGAGTCAGAAAGGTTGCTTTTCAAACCTTGCTGGCACCGATTTTAACTTCACTGCTGTATCTGATGGTTTTTTCGCAGGTGCTGGAGCAACATGTCGAAGTGTATCCCGGAGTGCGCTATACCGCTTTCCTGATTCCCGGTCTGGTGATGATGTCGATATTGCAGAACGCTTTTGCCAACAGTTCGTCCAGCCTGATACAATCGAAAATTACCGGTAACATCGTTTTCGTGTTGCTTGCGCCAATCGGCTACGGAGAGTTTTTTGCCGCCTACGTGCTTGCTTCGGTGGTGCGAGGGTTGGCGGTGGGATTGGGTGTCTATCTCGCGGCCTTAAGTTTTGCGCTGCCGCCGTTACACTACCCGCTGTGGATTGTGCTATTCGCCGTTCTGGGCAGTGCCTTGTTGGGTTCGCTGGGCGTGGTAGCGGGAATCTGGGCAGAGAAATTTGACCAACTCGCAGGTTTCCAGAATTTCATCATCATGCCGCTGACTTTTTTATCGGGCGTGTTTTATTCTATTCACTCATTGCCCGATTTCTGGCAAGGGCTGTCGCGTTTCAACCCGATTTTTTATATGATAGACGGTTTCCGTTACGGATTTTTCGGCGTTTCAGACATTTCGCCCTGGTTTAGCCTGATGGTGGTGGGCGGGTGTTTGTTGGTCATGACAGGACTTACCCTGGCGTTGTTGCGCACAGGGTATAAATTACGAGGATAAAAATTATGGTCACTCCCGAAAGTATCCAGACAAGTATAGTGCAGGGAATGAGCACCCTGCATCTCAGCGTGACCGGCGATGGCCAGCATTTTGAGGCGGTGGTGGTGAGCGAGGAATTCGCGGGTAAAAGCCGCGTGCAGCGTCACCAGAGGGTTTATCAGGCATTGGGGGAAAGAATGCGCGAAGAAATTCATGCATTGTCAATGAAAACTTTGACGCCGGAAGAGTGGGAAAGTCATTAACGTAACACTCGCGTAGCGAGCCCCTGTCTTCCTCGCCCGCTTGCGGGAGAGGACTGGGGAGAGGAAACTGAATTTATGCAAAAATTAGCCATACAAGGCGGAATACCGTTATGCGGTGAAGTACGCATTTCCGGTGCGAAAAATGCGGCTTTGCCCATCATGTGTGCCGGCTTGCTCACTTCGGATGAGTTGCATCTGGACAACATGCCGGATTTGCACGACGTCGCTACCATGCGCAAACTGTTGGTGCAGATGGGCATCACGACTACTCTCCAGTCGGGGGCTGTCACGCTTTGTGGTGCAAAAATAGACAAGCTCGAAGCTCCCTACGATATGGTGAAAACCATGCGTGCGGCGGTGCTGGTACTGGGACCTCTGGTGGCACGGTTTGGCGAGGCACGCGTTTCGCTGCCTGGCGGTTGTGCTATTGGTTCTCGTCCGGTGGATCTGCATATCAAGGGTTTGCAGGCGATGGGAGCAGAGATTCGTATCGAGCACGGTTATATTCATGCTCAAGCCAAGCGCTTAAAAGGCGCGCGCATTTTCTTTGATATTGTCAGTGTTACCGGTACGGAAAACTTAATGATGGCTGCAGTGCTCGCTGACGGTGTGACTGTGCTTGAGAATGCAGCGCGCGAGCCGGAAGTAGTGAATTTGGCAAATTGCTTGCGCGCAATGGGTGCAAAAATTACCGGGGACGGCACCGATGCGATTACGATTACAGGTGTGAATAATCTGCATGGCGCTTCGCATCACATCATGCCGGATCGAATCGAGAGCGGTACTTTTCTGGTGGCGGCAGCGGCAACCGGAGGGTGCATCACTCTGACTGATACCCGCGCCGATATTCTCGACACCGTACTTGATAAGCTGATTGAGGCCGGTGCGAAAATACGTACAGAGGGTAAACGCATCCATCTGGAAATGAAAGGGCGCCCCAAATCGGTCAACTTGCGCACCGCACCCTATCCTGCTTTCCCAACGGACATGCAGGCGCAATTCATGGCGCTGAACGCAGTTGCACAGGGTAGCGCGATGGTGGTGGAAACGATCTTCGAAAATCGTTTTATGCACGTACAGGAACTACTTCGTCTGGGTGCACAAATCGACATTGAAGGTAACACTTGCATGGTACGTGGCGTGGATCATCTGGAGGGGGCGAACGTCATGGCAACCGACCTGCGTGCTTCTGCTTGTCTGGTGATCGCCGGTTTGGTGGCTCAAGGTGAGACCGTCATCGACCGTATTTATCATTTGGATCGTGGCTACGAGCATATTGAGGCCAAGCTTTCTGGGCTGGGTGCTAATATCCGGCGGCTTAAATGATGGGGCTTCTAAATGCGGGCTTACAATATGAGTGCTTTCTGACATAATGGAATTCAAGCAATGATCACCATCGCCCTATCCAAAGGCCGCATCTTTGAAGAAACCGTTCCCCTTCTGGCTGCCGCCGGGATCACCCCATTGGCAGATCCGGAATCTTCCCGCAAGCTGATTTTGCCAACCAATCGTGCCGATGTCCGGCTCATCATCGTGCGTGCCTCTGATGTTCCGACCTATGTGCAATACGGGTCAGCTGATATTGGAGTGGCTGGAAAAGATGTGCTGAACGAACATGGCGGGAACGGACTCTATCAACCATTGGATTTAAACATAGCACGTTGCCGGATGATGGTTGCAGTGCGCGATGATTTCGATTACGACTCGGCAGTACGCCAGGGTGCGCGTCTGCGGGTGGCAACTAAATATGTGCAGACGGCTCGCGAACATTTCGCTTCGAAAGGCGTCCATGTCGATTTAATCAAACTGTACGGTTCAATGGAACTGGCACCGCTGGTTGGCTTGTCCGATGCGATTGTTGATTTGGTCAGTAGTGGGAATACGTTGAAGGCTAACAATCTTAAAGCGGTGGAGGAAATCTCGCAGATCTCTTCGCGTTTGGTGGTTAATCAGGCAGCGCTAAAATTGAAACGCGAAATGATTCGGCCTATGCTGGATGCGTTTGCATTGGCGGTGAAGTGATGAACATAAAACGACTTTCAACCAAACAACCTGACTTTGATACTCAGCTCAATCTGTTGCTGGCGTTTGAAGAAACTGCCGATGAAAAGCTGGAAGCGACTGTTGCCGCTATTCTGGCCGATGTAAAGCGTCGTGGTGATGAAGCTCTGCTCGAATACACCCGGCGTTTCGATCGCCTGAATGCAATACAAGCCTCGGAGTTCGAATTGCCCCGCGCTGAATTGCGCATGGCTTTTGAAGGGTTGCCTCCAGCGCAGCGCAGCGCATTGGAACAGGCTGCGCAGCGCGTCACTGCCTATCACCAAAAGCAACTGCAAAGTTCTTGGAGCTACACCGAAGTAGATGGCACCTTGCTTGGTCAGCAGGTTACTCCGCTGGATCGGGTCGGTCTTTACGTCCCGGGCGGGAAAGCAGCTTATCCGTCGTCGGTATTAATGAACGCGCTCCCCGCGAAAGTGGCGGGCGTGGGGGAACTCATTATGGTGGTACCTACACCGGATGGCGTCAAGAATCAATTGGTGCTGGCTGCGGCATATCTTTCCGGTGTGGATCGTGTATTTACTGTGGGTGGTGCACAAGCAGTCGCGGCATTGGCTTACGGTACGGCTACCATCCCCAAAGTGGATAAAATTGTGGGCCCTGGCAATGCCTATGTGGCTTCGGCCAAGCGCAGGGTGTTTGGCGTGGTGGGGATCGACATGATCGCGGGACCTTCTGAAATACTTGTGATTTGTGACGGACAAACCAATCCGGACTGGATTGCGATGGACTTGTTTTCCCAAGCCGAACACGATGAGTTGGCACAAGCCATCCTGCTTTCGCACGACGCCGAATTTATTGAAGCCGTGGCGCAGAGTGCGAACCGCCTGCTGGAGCAAATGCCGCGTCGCGAAATCATCAAGACTGCTCTGGAAAATCGCGGGGCATTAATTCACGTCGCTGATCTTGGAGAAGCCTGTGTGATCAGCAATCGCATCGCGCCGGAACATTTGGAATTATCAGTTGAATATCCACAAGATTGGCTACCCAAGCTGAAACACGCCGGAGCGATATTCATGGGGCGTTACACCTCCGAAGCGCTCGGGGATTATTGCGCCGGACCGAATCACGTCCTGCCTACCTCGGGCACTGCACGTTTCTCGTCCCCCTTGGGGGTTTACGACTTTCAGAAACGCAGCAGTCTCATCCAGGTTTCTGCAGAGGGCGCACAAGCTCTGGGAGCTATTGCCGCAGAATTAGCTTTTGGAGAAGGTTTGCAGGCACACGCACAGTCGGCATTATTTAGAACAAAATTGTGATGACTGGCGGTTCTCTCTGGACAGTGTTGGATTATTAAATATTAAGTCAAAGTTTACCGAATGGCCTATTTCTTGCTGTAATTTGCATTTTTGCTTTGACAAGGTAGGTCGAAACACGGATAATCGCGGGTTCAGTTTGGAGGGGTGGCCGAGTGGTTAAAGGCAGCAGACTGTAAATCTGCCCTCTTATGAGTACGAAGGTTCGAACCCTTCCCCCTCCACCAAAAGAATTTAAGTATTATTT
>Ga0208872_1002052_pt1 | contig 11843 bp, 5 predicted proteins | sample CryBogCBH12Aug08_FD_185508 | JGI IMG/M metagenome (GOLD analysis project Ga0208872, IMG submission 185508) | Freshwater microbial communities from Crystal Bog, Wisconsin, USA - CBH12Aug08 (SPAdes) | ecosystem: Environmental > Aquatic > Freshwater > Lake | place: Crystal Bog, Wisconsin, USA... | reverse complement strand
CGCCTAACGAAAAAAGCTGAGCCACCGCCGACTCGCGGCGTGAACCGCGACAGCGGAACTGACCGCGCCAACGGCGGTTGGGTCAACTGTTGGGTATTGCACAGCGTTCCGCATGGGTTAAATATGATGATTCCAAGGAGAGATATAGTCGTCGGAAGCTGATTCCCGTCAATGTCAAAACGCTGGGCGACCACCTGCTGTTGAAACGCATCGCAGCCAACCTGTCCCAAGCGGAAGTGGCGCAAAAGACCGGGGTTTCGGTGCGGACGGTGCGGAAGTGGGAACACGGCATCGTCTGCCCCACCGAGCATCACTGGCAGGTGTTGAAGGAAATTTTGCGCTTGGATTCAACCTTCCCCACTTGTTGAAACCCATCGCCAGAGTTTCCTGTTGGCTTTTACACAGCGCAAACAGGCAATATACCTGATTGGCTGGCACATCAGCCGACCAATCATGCCCGTTTATGAGCGTGAGTTACTTGAGGCTGCTCCGGGAGGTTCAACAGGAGCCGGGGCGGCTCGCCGTCAGCAGGAACTTTCAGATATTTGAAGCCGTTCGGAGCGAGGCCCACCTCCAATTTCACGGCGCGGGCATCTTTCTCGACGTAGTAGGTGAACAGGTCTTGCTCGATGGATTGAATGGCTTGGGCGTGCGAGTGTTTCCAATGCAACTGCCCAGAAGCGCCGCCGATGTGGCTGATGTGTTGATACGGATCAGGCTGGCCTGATTTTTCGACCCACTTCACTTTAAGGAGAATCGCCATATAGACGGATTGGCACTGTTTGCTGTCTTGACGTTTGAGAGCATAGAAAATGGATTTCACTGGGTCAATGCCGGTGCGTTGCCAAGGGGTGACAAGAAATTAGCTACGTTTCCCGCTATTTCAACGAAGAATCAATGAAGGCTGCAAAATCTTGATTTTGCAGCAGTTTGGTCTTGGTCCAAACTGCGTTCGGCACAGGAAGTGAGTAGAACGATTTCACATCCCGACGCAAACCTTCTTGATGCGTCACCAGTTCGTCTTTGAGTGCTTCGTAGGTGCTGCTCGTATGCGAAATAGCCATGCTCATGAAAAACTCCTCCGCTGGTGTCAACGGCTGTTCTGCCACATCTGCCGTCGAATCAATGACACGAGCCAGCGTCGGGTAAAGGAAAGGCAACTTCCAGAGTTCGCGATGATTGGCGGTGATGGTGAGTAGATTTCCAACTCTTTGGGCTTTCGCCTCCTCTTTTCTGGCTTTGGCGTCCTTGCGGAGTGCAAAAACGGCAGCCCATAAACCGCCGATGCCGCTGACCGTAGTGACAATATTGATCCAGTTTTCTGAAATCCATTCCCCGATTCCCATGCCGATATTCTATCACGCCCGGCTTCGGGCGAAGAATTGCTTTGGGGAAAACTCTAAACGTCGCACACCAAATCGTTCAATTTTAATTTGAGCGCCTTGGCGATCCGCATCAGTGAGTCCAACGAAACATTGACATACCCGCGTTCGACTTCGCCCAGATATTTGTAGCTCAAGCTGGCCTTTTCGGCCAATGCCTCCTGGCTTAATCCAGCCTCCTTGCGGTAAGCGCGGACTTTTTGACCGACGATTCGACGATATGGTAATGCCACAACGTATAACGAAAGCCGCAAACGGGTTTTAATAAAACCCGATATATGTGCTATTTTGTTCTTGCCATTTTTTCTGACTTCCCCGATTGTCGAGCCAACATGAATACTTCCATCGAATTTCGTCGTCGCATCGGCCAAGACCCTCACGCCAATGGAGCGCAAAGCGTCGGCTGTCGCGGATGCCCGGATATTTGGGAACTCGAAGGCGGCGACTTCGCGGTCATCGGCATAGACATCACGGATGCTGCCGCTCCCAAACTGCCACCGACCGCCGGTTGTGGACCAGACGAACGCATCGTCCGCTTGCCGCGCAATCTTTTGGTGAAAGCCAAATCAGATATTCCTAGCGCCTAGTAACGGTTGGAACAAGCGATCAGACTTCCCATATTTTGTCCAACGAATGACAAAATATGTGCTATGTAAGCTATTGTGCCTATTATTGTTACAAACGTGTGAATTGGTAGAAAACCTTCAGAAAAATCTTGCAATAAATAATTATCGGATGTAAAAACATCTTCATCTACAAAACGCCAGTCGTTGGGGCGAATATCAGAAGGGTATGGGAACGACAGAAAAACAGATTTGGGGTAATCGGCTGGCTGGCTTGCCAAAGCTGAAAAGAAACACCTATCCCCAAACGGGTCAATATACCCGCGCTTCATTTCGGTTCATTTCTTCGCATATGAAAACAATCAGTATTATTCTATTGGGTCTGATCGTTGCAACCATTGATATTCTGGCCGACGGTGCGAATCAGCAAGCCACCACACCAGTGCCGCCGCCAACCGCCTATAGCATGATTGACCAAGGGGCGAACCATCGGGTCTGGCAACGTCAGGTGTTTGAGCGCGCACCGGATGGCAGAATTGTGTCTCGTCCTCATCAGTTCACTGAGCTTGCGTCGGGGATGAATTATCAAGACGCACAAGGAAACTGGGTGCCGTCTCAGGAAATCATCGAGCCGTCGGCCCAGGGCGCAGTGGCGCAGCAAGGCCAGTATCAGGTCATCTTCGCCAATAATTTGAACACGGCCGGGGCCATTGATATGCACACCCCGGACGGGAAGGAATTGCGCAGCAACATCCTTGGGCTGGGATATTATGACAGTTCCACTGGTCAGGCCGTGCTGATTGCGCAGATTCAGGATTCATATGGAGCACTGACGGCGGACAATCAGGTAATGTATTCCGACGCCTTTGACGGCGTGAAAGCCGACGTCCAATATACCTACCGGAAAGGCGGCTTTGAGCAGGATGTCATCCTGCGGGAACAGCCGCCGACCCCTGACACGTTTGGAATGAATCCGGCCACAACGCAGTTGGAAGTCTTCACGGAATTCCTCAATCCGCCGACGGCAACCATCACCGATACCATGGATGACACCGGGGCCATGCTGGATGAAAACATTTCGTGGGGAGCCACCCAGATTGGACATGGCAAGGCGTTTGACCAGACGGGACAGACTGACGGCACAGCGGTGTCCGTGGAAAAGCAATATATCACGGTGCAAGGGCGGAATGTATTGATCGAGATTGTCCCCTTGCGGGCCGTGGCCAATTCATTGAGCCAGTTACCGCAACAATCGAGCATCAACAAGAAGAAGAGTCTGATGTATGCCAAATCTGAAGCCGGCATCATTCCGGTGGCGTTGAAAAATGAAGCCAAGCCAACGCCAGTCAGGCCGCAGCCAATGAAGTTCGCCTCAATCACGCCCAAGGCCAAGGGATATGTGCTGGACTACATCACACTAGATGTCAGTCTGACCAATTACACGTTTCAGGGAGACACCACTTATCTGGTGAGCGGAAACACCTATCTGTCCGGAACCACCACGATTGAAGGCGGGGCGGTCATCAAGTATGACGTGAACAACGCCTGTTCCTTGAACGTTCTGGGCACCATCAATTGCAAAACCGCCCCTTTTGAGCCGGCGGTTTTCACCTCGGCAAACGATGGCACCGCCGGTGAAGATTTGGGTGGCGGTTCAGCTTGTTCTGGCACACTGGCACTCAATGTCCAAAACGACTGGGGCGAAGACCTGCAATATGTCTGGATTTATGATCCAAACTGGAATCTGGTGGTAGATGGCGAAGGACAGCCTGAAATCACCTCTGGAAACTCGGCTAATTATTCCTTCACCACTGGTTTGGGCGCGCCCTGTTATTTTTATGCGTATGATGGCGATTGGAAGGAATTTGGGGGGCAGTTCAATCCGTTATTGAACAACGGAGCGATTGAAGTTGGCAGCGATGGTTCAGTGAACTATTCAGAAACTGGCAGCGCCCTCTGCACACCGCAGATTTCGGCTGCGATTGGACTGACGCTGGTCAATGGCGGCAGCCTGCATGATGTGCGCTTCAAAAACTTTGCCTTGGGCATTGACTGCTTAGCAAACATTTCCGTGACGGATGCGCAGTTCGTCAACTGCCAGCAAGCGTTCAAAACCGAAGGCGCAACGCTCTATGCCGGCAACATCCTCATGGGCGGTGTCGGCATCGGTTTTGCCGGCCAAAGCTTCATCGCCCATGCGGAGCATTTGACGTATGACCAAGGAACGCACCTGACCGACACGCCGTCTGGCATGACCTACTCCAGTTCACTCACTCTCACGAACAGCTTGGTGACTGGTGTGGCAGACATGGGCAATGTCCCCACGACCACCAACTATGTGGCGTGGCTCGCAACCAATACGGCTGTCTATCAAGCGGTCGGTGCCGGCAGCTACTATCTTGCCACCAACAGTCCTTATCACAATGCCGGAACAGCGGCGGTCAATTCATGGCTGATTTCCGATCTGGCGCGGAGAACCACTTATCCTCCCTTCGTCTATTCCAACATCACCATTTCGGTTCCAACGACTTTTAGCCCGCAAGCACGGCGGGACAATGCCGGCGCTCCCGACTTGGGCTATCATTATTATCCATTGGATTATGTGTTTGGCGGCGTCATGTCTTACAGCAATCTGACATTTTCGGCCGGAACATCCGTGGGGTGGTTTGAAATGTCTGGTTCATACTACGGCGGGGTCTGTGGCCTTGGTCTGGACAGTGGCGTGACGGCGGCTTTCAACGGCACCGCCTCTTCACCTTGCTCATTTGGGCAATGCAATACCGTTCTGGAAGGAGCCAACGGCGTCTGGGTGGATCATGGCGGATGGCCGGGCGGAATCGTTGGCATGGGTCATAATGATCCCGCAAACGCACCCGTTTTGACCGCGAATTTTACCGTTTTCCATCACCTGTCATACGAAGCCAGCCTCCTGCGTGACGGCTCATCGCAACTGGCGGTGCAGTTGAACAATTCCGAGATTTGGGGAACCTATGGCGGTTATAACGTGTATATCAAATGCACCAACTTCCTTCAAGTGCGGTGTGGTTTCTGGCAAGGGACGGCTGATTCAGCTTATTCGTTTGAAACATACCGGGACGAGTATGTGAACTGCACCTTCTACGGCGGCAGCGTGGAATTTGCCCATTGGGAAGGAGCCCCTTACTGGCAGGTTTTGGTTCGGAACTGCGCGTTTGACGGTGTGTCCGTCAATTTGGATCCGGCGGAAGGAAACTGGACATGGCTGACTTCGGATTACAACGCGACCAATACGGCTGACACCTACGGTTACATTGCCTTTCCCGGCAGCGACAATCTTGCTCCTTCCGGCGGTTTCAATTGGCAGACGAGCTGGCTGGGCGGGTTTTATCTGCCAACTGGTTCATCCCTTATTGACCACGGCAACACCAATGCAAATCTGATTGGATTTTACCATTTCACCACCCAGACCAATCAGGTGAAGGAAGCGAATACGACCGTAGACATCGGTTATCACTATGTGGCGGTGAATTCCAATGGGAATCCGATAGACATCAATGGAGACGGAATTCCAGATTATCTTGAGGATCCCAACGGCAATGGTGTTGTGGATGCCGGAGAAACCAACTGGTCTTTGGCGATTACATCGCAACCGACCAACCGGTCGGCAGTTGTTGGCGATGACGTGTTCTTTACCGTAGGGGCGACCGGCCTCACACCGATTTCATACCAGTGGAACTTCAATGGAACGGCCATTACTGGGGCTACCAACGCGACCTTGGAAATCGATGGTGTTCTAACCAACAACGCCGGCAATTACTATGTGACCGCGTCGAACACGGTCGGTTCTCTCACCAGCCACACTGTGACTCTTACTGTGACTTGGCCAGGTGTTTTTCCGGTGGAAAATTATACGGTGGTTTTGGGATCATTGACCAACTTCACTTTTTTGGGTGACACAACATATTATGTCAACTCGACCGTTCAACTGTATGGCACGACCAAAATAGAGGGCGGCACAGTCATCAAATATGGCAACCATCCTACATCGCAACTGGTCTTGCATGGGCCGCTCCAATGCCTGTCGGTGGCCTATCATCCAGCCATTTTGACATCGCGTGATGACGATTTTTCTGGATTCGCCATCAACCATCATACCGGAAATCCGACAAACAATTATAATGCAAACTATCTGGTTGATGCGGGCAGCCAAACCAACGACTATCGCTGTCTGCGGATCAAGTATGCGGGCATTGGTATATCGGGAATCAACCCGATTAACGTCTGGGACAGTCAGTTCATCCAGTGCGGGACGGCGGTGGCCAATAGCGCCGGCGGGGCAATAGCACTGCACAACATATTGATTTCCAAGGCTACAAATTGTGTTTCGACCACTGGTGCTGCTGCGGCTGAATTTTTGACTGCGGATCAGTGCCAGTCATTCTGCCCTGTTAGTGCGACGGGCATCAATCTGACGAACAGCATTCTGACAGCGGTAACCAATACCAACGGGGTTGCTATGGCGGCAAGCGTTGTGTTGTCAAGCGGGGCCGGCGTGTATCAATCAGTTGGTGGCGGCAATTATTATCTGGTAACAAACACCTGCCACGGACAGGCGCTTACCAACATCAACCCATTGGTATTGGCTGATGTCGCCCGCAAAACGACCTGGCCGCCTCTCCTGCTGACAAACACCATCATCACCGACACGATTCTTGGGCCACAGGCTTCGCGCGATACCGGGACACCGGACTTGGGCTACCATTATGATCCTTTGGACTACCTTGCCGCTTGTGTCATCAGCAATTCTTTAGTGACGCTCACCAACGGCGTGGCAATCGGATATATCTATAGCGACTGGACGGGCGGTGGTGGTTTCCTCCTCCAGAGTGGCAAATCATTTGTTTCAACCGGGGATGCGATACACAGAAACTATATTGTCCACTATAGCATGGCACAAGAGGCGGCGGGGCCGGTATGGTCGGTGTATAACAATAATCCGGTTAATTCGGAGCGAAATACGGTGCCGGTTAACATATATCATTCTGACACAAGCCATAACCCCAGCATCAATTTCCAGTTCACCTCCGTGGTTATCCCCCAGAGGAACATCTATATTCTTAACTGCGCTGACTGGGGAAGCGGAAATCTGAGACTCGACAGTCTGACGCTGCGTAATTGTGAGATTTATTCAGGCAATGGTGATGTGACATTATACGGCTGCTCAAGCTACATCTTTGAAAACAACCTGTTTGCCTATGTCTATTTTGATTTGGAAGACACTGGCACGGTGTATTCACATAACAACCTGTTCGTGGGCGACATGACGGACAATCATTATGCGTTTTTCTATGACTATGGTGCCCCGGCGAATACGTGGACAAATCAAAACAATGTATTCGATGGGTGTGACACATATATGGATGATCTGGTTGGCTATAACGGCTATTTGAATGGCGCAAACATTGAAATTGGCGTCCAGACTGGTGACGTCGTCACAAATTTGAGCTGGGTTTCCGGGCCGCTTGGCAATTATTATCAGCCGGTTAATTCCCCGCTTGTCAATGCTGGCCGCACCACAGCAGATCAATTTGGGCTGTATCACTTCACGACGCAAACCAATCAAGTGAAGGAGACGAATTCCGTTGTGGACATCGGCTATCATTATGTTGCGACGGATGAAAGCGGTAATCCGGTTGACTCTTATTGGCTGGGCGTGCCGGATTATCTGTCGGATATGGATGGTAGTCTGGGGACATGGTTGATGAATTATTTCGGACATTTGGGTGTGGATCCGAATGCCGACCCGGATGCGGACGGTTTAAGCAACTTGCAGGAATTCCTGGCAGGCAATAATCCTTTGAGTGCAACAATGGTGCTTGCCTGGGGGGATAATACTTTTGGGGAATGCAATGTTCCGGTCGGACTGACAAATGTAATCGCCGTGGCTGGCAATGGGGATGGAGACCCGACAATCACCTCCGCATTCAGCGTGGCGCTAAAAGCGGATGGCACCTTGATTGCCTGGGGCGACAACACCTACGGTCAAACAAATATTCCTACCAGTTTGAATGATGTGGCGGCAATTGCCGCCGGGTCTTATCACGGTTTGGCTTTATGCACTAACGGCGCGGTGGTTCCTTGGGGTTGCTGGGAGACTTACTCAAATAACCAATTTCTGTATCCTACTGCCACGGTCCCATCCGGCATGTCAAATATCGTGGGCGTTGCCGCCGGGCTGCTTCACGATGTTGCACTGCGTTCAGACGGAACGGTGGTTGCATGGGGAGCTGATACTAATGCTGCTTGTGTGCAGGTGCCAACAAATTTACCGCTGGCAAAGGCAGTTGCGGCTGGCTGGTTTTATTCGGCAGCATTGCTTACCAATGGAACGCTGACGGTTTGGGGGACTTCATGGCCGATTCTCGGCAGCCCCACCAACGTCATTTCCATATCTGGAGCCCCCTTTGACATTCTAGCGCTCAAAGCGGATGGAACGGTAGTTGATATTAATTTTGGGGCAAACCCAGTTTTAAACTATCCTGGAATTTCAAATATCGTATCTATCGCCGATGGCTATTGGCCAGGATTGGCTTTGAATAATAATGGATCGGTCTTGGTTTTGAGCAATAGCATCAGTTTACCGGCTTATCCTTTGGAACAAATCAAAGCCATCGGTGCGGGGTGGAAGCATGCCCTTGCCGTCCGCGGCGGTTTGTTAACCCCCTTCATTACCGGCCAACCAACCGACCAAATTGCCGCACAGGGAACCAACGCAAGCTTTGCTGTTCAAGCATTAGGCTTTGCCAAAACCGCCTATCAGTGGCAGTTTAACGGCGTGAATCTTTTTGGAGCGACCAATTCGATGTTGATCTTAAGCAACGTGCAAAACACAGCGAATGGAAGCTATCGCTGCATCGTCAGTAATCCGGCGGGCGCTTTGACCAGTTCCAATGCGCTGCTCACTGTGGTGCTGCCGCCGGTTATCCAGTCACGGTCGCTGCCCGCCGTGACGAATTCCATTTTTCAAAGCAACCTGACTTTGAATGTAGTGTCCACTGGCATCGGCTATACCAATAATTTTCACTGGAAGTTCAACGGTGTGAACATCGCGGGCGCGCAAACCAATGTTTACACGATCAGCAATGCCTATCCGTCCACGGCGGGAACGTATGCGGTGGTCGTCAGCAATATCGCGGGCACGACGAATGTGATCTGGCAAGTAGGCGTGATTCATCCCGGCGGCATCCTGATTTACCAGCAGCCGACAAATCAATACCAGATTGCCGGTGGCAGCGTGACGTTTGCGGTGGCAGCAATAAGCACCAATGCCCTCACCTATCAATGGCAGTTCAACGGGACGAATCTTCCCAGTGCAACGAATGCTGCCTTGGTGTTGACCAATGTGCAGTCGGCCAACAACGGGGCTTACGATGTGGTGGTTAATGACGGGGCGAACAGTCTGGCCAGTTCCAACGCCAGCTTTACCTTGGTCACGTCACCGGCCATCACGTTGCAAAGCACGCCGACAAATCTGGTCTGCATCTATGGCAACAGTCTGATTTTAAGCGTTGGCGCGGCGGCTCCGGGTATGACTAACGGTTTCCCGCTGCACTATCAATGGCAGTTCAACGGAACGAATATAACAAGAGCAACATCGACGAATTATAATTTAATCGTCAACGACACGAATGCCGGTATTTATTCAGTCGTAGTGACTAATGCTGTTGGCAGCACGAACGCCTCATGGCAGGTAACGGTGACCAACGTCATCAATGTGACCAATGACTTGCTGCTGATTTACAATTCCAACTCGTCAGACAGTTCTAATCTCTGCGCTTATTATCTGGCGCATCGCCCAATGGTTGGCGGAGCGAATGTTCTGTCCGTTGCTTGTGATGTGGGCGAATTTACGACCTCGAACAACTGCGACGCGCAAATTGTAGCTCCGGTTTTGAACTGGTTGACTAACAACCCGGCAAAGCGCCCGCAATACGTCATTTTGTTTTATGACATTCCAACGCGCCTCACAACAAACAGTTGGCCATATCCAGATTACGGAAGTGTCGGCTACCATCTTCATATTCTTCGCCCTGACTGGCAGCCTTTCGTAAACTACATCAACGCCACCAATCTTGTGGATTGCGAGGCGTATGTGGACAAAATTGCTCGCTTCGGCTCAAATTACTCACCCGGCCAACTCATCATCAGTGCGAGCGGAGGTGGTGGATACGCAAATACCAATTTTGTTTTAGACAATGTTCGGCATGGTGTTGGATTTGGTGATAATGGTTATACAAGCAGTGGCGATGTGCTTTTAAACATAATTCCAGCAATCACCAACGCCAATTTTAATACTGGCATTGACTACATTGATGGGGTTGAAACCACAAATATTCCGTTCTTACCACATATCACCAACGCAACGAACGTGGCTGGTTATATGTGTTGGGGAGGGCATAGCAATTGGGGAACAACAAATTTAGACGACGGAGATTTTCCGTTGGATGGCAACGCGCAATGGAACGGCAACAGTGGCTGGTGGATCATTAAGACCTTTGAATCTTACAACGGTCGGAGACATCTTGAGTCGGGCCAGTCTAATTATGAAAAATGGTTTTCCAGCACTGCCTTTGGCGGCACTAATTATTCAAACACACCAGTGGGCGCTTGTTCCAACACGGAAGAGCCGCACTTGGAGGGAGCCGATACAATTTCAACTTATTTTACTTATTGGGCCTCGGGGAAAAACTTTGGTATTTGCGCTTGGAATGCCGTCAACACGACTTACTTCCAAGTCGTGGGTGATCCATTTGTTGCCAGATAGATCAAAAGAAAATAAATATGAAAAGAATAATTATTAAAATCACAATTGTAACCGTGATATTGGCAGCGGCCAAGGTGTATTCCCAAGGGTTCGTAAATCTCAATTTTGAAAACGCCACTATCACGCCTGTCAACCCCTTATTTCCAAACGACATCTATGCGAGCGATGCAATTCCCGGATGGACAGCATATTTGGGCGCAAATCCCCAAAATATTATTGGTTACGATACCTTGAGCGAAGGCGGTGCGTCAGTGTTTTTAGAAGATACGAATATTAACAGCTTGGCACCTGCTCCATTGCAAGGAACATACAGTGTATATTTGGTAGGCGCGTCAGGTGTCTTCGGTAGCGATCCAACCTCGGCCTCGATTGGTCAGACTGGAATAATCCCCTCTTCCGCACAATCAGTTACATTTTATTTAGGTGATCCTTATGGAACTTTTCAAGTTTCCTTTAACGGCCAGCCCCTAAACTATGTGGAAACCGGCAGCACCACCAACTACGGAATTTATAAAGCAGACATTTCTGCTTATGCCGGACAAACCGGCCAGTTGCTTTTTACGGCAGAACTTGAGAGCGGAGCTATCCTCGACCGTATATTGTTTTCCACCACGCCTGTTCCCGAACCCAGTGTGTTTGCCTTGGCCGCACTTGGTGGTTTGCTGTTCGGTTTTCGTCGTTGGAAAAGTTGATTGCGCCATTTGAGGTGGTGGTGTAAAAGCAGGATGGAGTGGGGCTAGTGCAGACGCCAGCGAAGCGCCGGGAGCAGTTGCTTGATGAGTTTGAGCCGAGCGGGTTGAGTAACAAAAAGTTCGCGGTGCTGGGCCGGGGATTAAATATTGGACGTATGCTACTTGGGCGCAAAAGTGCCGCCGCTAACCACCAAATCCCGGAAGTCGTCTTGGCTTTCTAGGACAACACCGCAAACGTCCGCTACGATTTCAATCCGCATAATAAACGCCTAGCATAGCGGCCTAACTGTCAGCGAGCGGTCAAAACCAGCCAGCAGAGAGCGAATGAAAACCAGCCATTTTGAGGAACACATTGCGTTGAGCGCCGTGGAAACGGCACAAGAACGCGATGAATCAACTCAAC
>Ga0208872_1002050_pt1 | contig 11853 bp, 9 predicted proteins | sample CryBogCBH12Aug08_FD_185508 | JGI IMG/M metagenome (GOLD analysis project Ga0208872, IMG submission 185508) | Freshwater microbial communities from Crystal Bog, Wisconsin, USA - CBH12Aug08 (SPAdes) | ecosystem: Environmental > Aquatic > Freshwater > Lake | place: Crystal Bog, Wisconsin, USA... | reverse complement strand
CAACGGGCTTCACCATCACACAGGTGGAAGGAGACGGTCCCAGAAGCAGCCAAAATGTTGAAATAGCGCCCGGCGGAAAAACATTAAAAGTCGAATTTGTGGTGCCGACAGATGTGGCAACCACTATTCTAACGCATGTTTCAGAGGAGTATTTTGAGCATTATTCTATAGTTGCCTGGCTGTCAGACGTCATGGTCATTAGAGGCGCGTTATATTTGAATGGGATTAAATAATTAAGGGCTTATGTTAGATTACGTCCAAAAAGACCATTAGATATGGTGGTAAGAAATAATTATTTTCAAAATTGTAGGTTCGTTATGAAATAAGGGTTCGCATATGCCCCGTGTGGTCCATCAAGCGATGCTTTTCGCCCGCCTCCTTTTAAGTGAAAATCCTGGTAGAGCTCCTGATGAAAAATCTGAATAGATGAGCGCTCGTGACATTCTTGAGATGGCAACACTCGCAAGCGCATCTGTTCCAAGACCAGATGACATTGGTTCTCATGAGCTAATAAATGTTCAGATTTCTTCACAGTCAATCTGAATAAAGTAAGGTTTTCTCAGGGAAGCATGTCCGACCCTGTATCGGCGCTCGTTTTTTGCGCTTAAGCTCTAGTTGATCATACATTTATAATCGGTCGCGGCGCTGTTAATTGTTGTCAGGTAACAACAATTGATCTTCCTAATGTCATGGCAGCCTATAGCAAAGCTGCCATAAATTTAATTAATGGATAAATTATATTGTGATGGAAATTTGAATATTTATTTCTTAGGCATGGTCATACACTGGCCATGATCACATATTGCCTCAGTATCATGCACATCTGTACCCAAACAAAACGGATAGCGCTTGATTATTGCTTTGGAAAGTTCATCTGAATGGTTTTTGTTTACAGCCATGTCTGATTGGCACGGAACGGAAACAAGTTCGCAATTTTCAGAGGTTTTACAGGTAAACCAACTTGAGGGTAAATTCATTTCTTGGCGTAATTTTTCATCATATGCATCAAGATGATGCGCAAAGGCGTCTGTTGCATAAAAGATAAAAATAATTGTAGTAGCTCTGACCATTTGCAAATTGCCTTACTCGCTTCTAATCTTATCAGTGCACATACCAAATATTTTTCCAAATAAAATATAAATAATGTCTTTTAACTTTGCTCATAATATTCATCGTTTTAGTTGATTGTTTGATCAATCCGCCATCAGTTCATTGCTCGTCATTAGCTTATCCTAATTCATTAAAATATTAATCGTTAAAGTCTATAAATAGTAACCAAGTCTTTGATGAAATGTTCTTCTTTGGAGTTATTCCAATAAACTATTTCTTTTCTGGAATCATTCTCAATCAGAACTCATTTAAACTGGAAAGCTTCCAGTAATGCCTCATATTAGAACTGTTCTATTTGACTTGCTTCATTTGTTCAACGAACACTTTTTGAGAAGTTCAGACCGCAGGTCGAGGTTATGTTGTTCATCAATAACAGCATTGTTGATTTATTATCTTTGGAAGGGGTGTCGCGCCAGGCTTCTATTTCTTCGAATTTTATTCATTCAAAATCATCCCTTAAATTTTGGCTTTCACTATTATTATCTTCTGTATTTTTTATAATTAGTACGAATTCATATGCAGGCGATAAGCCTGATAAGCCGCTCAGTTGGGAAGGATTGTATTTGGGATTAAATGCTGGCGCAGATAATCCGCTTCATACGAGCCATCGTCTGCAGGCAGGAAGTGGATATGGATCAGCAGTGTATGATTTATATCCTTATGGCGGAAGCCATAAGGGAGGAACATTTGGAGCTCAAATCGGCCATAACTGGCAAAAGGATGCGCTAGTTTGGGGTGTTGAAGCTGATTTTAATATATTAAATGGCCGTAGTTACCCCAATGGTGCATTCGGCGCGCTAAATCCAGACGACGGCACGCCTCTTTTCTATACAATTCAGCAGCATACAAACGCCAATTACTTCGCCTCAATGCGCGGTAAATTAGGCTTCGCATTAGATAAATTCTTACTATACGGTACAGGCGGTTTTGCAGAAGGCGGTGGAGCAGGGCCGGCTACTTTAACGCTTTATTCCAATAATACATTAGATGTTTTCAATACAGCGAGATCTCAGTCTTCCCGTATGAAATACGCCTTTGGCGGCGGCGTTGAATACGCTTTTTCTGAAAAGTGGAGAGCTAAGGCAGAATATTTATTTTTATCACAGTCATTAAATACCCATACATTTGACGATGGTAATGGCTATGAATTCATCAGTAGAATTAGAAATGAAACAAATATTTTCCGTTTCGGAATAAACCATTATTTTGGAGAAGAAAACGAATTAAATGATGAGTCAAATCCATACTATGGAAACGGCGTAAAGGACGATGATGCTCCCGAGATGTATAGTTTTCATGGCTTATCAACATCTGTTGCTCAAGCTTACCCAAAATTTTACGCTGAGTATAACGGGCCTAAAAGTTTACCATCGCAAGGCCAGGGTGATGTCTTAACGCAGAACGATTTATATTTCGGAATACGCTTGTGGAAAGGAGCTGCTTTTTATGTAAATCCAGAAACAAATTTAGGATATGGGTTGGCGAATTCTGCTGGCAGCGCCGCTTATGTAAATGGACTAGCTCAGAAAATTGGGCGCGACGGTCCTTACATGAGATTCCAGAGATATATGGTCAAACAAATAATCGGGCTCAATGGAGATCAGGACGATGCCGTTGAAGAAACGGAAGGAGCCCGAAGTGAGCTACTGGAGTCATTGCAAAATCAAGTTTCAGGTAAAGTTGATAAAAATAGAATAACGCTTACGGTTGGTAAGTTCGCAGTTGGCGATATTTTCGATGATAATTTATATGCACATGATCCGACAGTTGGCTTTCTGAACTTTGCTTTTAACTCCATGGGCGCATTTGATTATGCCGCTGATGCTTGGGGATATTCAAATGGAGCTTCAGTAGAGTGGAAACAAAACTGGTGGACGCTCAGAGCGGGTGGTTTCCAACTATCTACCGTGCCAAATGGCTATGATATTGATCCTAAAATTGGTCATCAATACATGGCTGTTACTGAATTCGAGACTAGATACAATCTATTCGGTCAGCCCGGAGAGGTCAAATTACTTGCTTTCGGAGACAATGGTAATTTCGCCAAATTTAAAGATGTGATTAATCTTGCGATATCTCAGGGAAATCTGCCGCCGGATGTCACCGCCTTGCAGCAGCGGCATTTTAAGCCCGGGATGGGGGTGAATTTCGAGCAGCAAATCATGCCCGGTTTCGGTATCTTTGCACGAGCAAGCATGTCTGATGGTCGATATCAAACCGTAGATTATACCGATGTCGATAGACAGATTACGGGCGGTGTTGTGGCCGAAGGGCAATTCTGGGGAAGGGACAAAGACACTATAGGATTTGCTTTAGCCGCAAGTGGAATTTCTGGGGATCATCAAAAATATTTCGCACTAGGTGGTCTTGGCACATATATTGGCGATGGCGCCTTATCATATGCCAGTGAGCACGTATTAGAGACTTTCTATAAAATCGGCATCAACAAATATACTCACCTGACTTTTGACTACCAGCTGCTTGATAATCCCGGTTATAACAGCAGCAGAGGGCCAGCCAATGTGTTTGGTCTTAGATTGCGTGCTGAATTTTAAAATTGTTTCATAAGAGTATGAATTTTATGCTTATGTAAGAATGTCATGCTGCAACAAATTTCATTATGCCATAAACACTATTGCTATGGCAATAAAAACGTTAAATCTGAACGATTGAACAGAATATGATTACAACCGAAACTCTTTCAGACAGAGACTACGCCGGTGAAGATTTTTTGGTATTCTTCTAACATGCACGGTTAGTCAAAATGACGCATAATATGCAAGAGTAACTCGGCGTTAAAAAAATTATATACTGAGAATCTTTGATTATTACCTTCATTACTCTAGCTGTTATATTACTCATATCCCCGGGAGCCAGAGCCATTGATGATCAAAAATATGTATTATACTTTGGCTCCAGCCTAAATGCCGACAGCAATCCATTGTATTGTGAAAAAGAACATGTTTATTAAGAACGCATATCTTATATTTTAAATTCCTGCTCAAGACTTTCTTTTAGAGATCTGATCACTGCGATCGTTGAGCTTATATCTTTAAGGCTATGCAATTCTGCCAGATTATTAATCCATGGCCCATGTTTTTTCTTCATTTTCAGATAGGCTTTTCTGCCTTCTTCTGTCAGCGCAACAATTGGCGCACGCTTGTGATGAGGATTTTCAACATATTGAATTAAGCCAGATGCTTCTAATTCATCAGCAAGGCGTTGAATTGATTGGCGAGAAAGACCTAAAATTCTGGAAAAATTTGACACAGTTTCAGGATGTTGGGCTTTTACGACGGCAATTAAAAGTTGCCAACGCGCACCTGTTATCCCAATCTCATCGGCTAAATGATCTCGCGCTGATGTAAGCGCAAAATTGAAAGGTGATGCTAAAGAAAATAGCTCTGTTAGCGCTTCGCCTTTTTTTGTTAAATCATCAGGACCCAATGCAGCCCTCCTATTGACAGCATGCTGTCACATTAGTAGCATGCTTCTAAGTTAGGTTATAATTATAAGCATGGCAATAGGGCTTACAGCTGTTCGGCTTCATATATGCTATCCATAATCACGATCCGAGCAGGTCAGATGTTATGTGTTTCGAATAGATTAATTTTTTAGACTGCTGCCTGTGTCAATAATCAGACAAGCTAAATGTCATATATGAGCAATATTAGGAAGTTAAAAAGTGTCAACTGAACCCGATAATATCAATAACAATGTTAAGGCTCGGGTGGTTTCTTATTTGAGAGAAAAATTAGATCTCCTTAGTAAAAGAAAGCTCGCTATTGAGCAGCGCTTACGACAAAAGCCAGCAATATTCAATCTAGTCACGATTTTAAGTCCTCTTACTTTAGTTTTTATCATTTATTGGATTTTTTTTACATATAGTACGGAAAGCACCGATGATGCCTTTATCGATGGACGCGCAGTAAGTATTGCGCCGGAATTATCTGGTGTTGTTGAAGAGCTTGATGTCAATGATAATCAATTTGTTAAAAAAGATGATATCTTAGTAAAAATATCAAAGCGACAATATGAGGATGCGCGCAACCAGGCCAAAGGAGAATTTGAAAGGGCGCAAAGTGAGCTCGCGGCACGAAAATACCTAGCTGAGATCGCTCGGAAAAATTTTCCAGCTCTCCTGCAGCAAGCACAGGCGCAACTTGATATTGCAAAAGCGAATGAAGCCAGAGCCGAGGCTGATTATCAGCGACAGAAAAGCTTATCTAAGAAAGCGACAACACAGCAGGAAGTCGACGCTGCAACGGCTGCTCTGATGCAAGCTCAAGCTCAAACCAGACTGGCGCAAGCTCAAGTGTTACAAGCTGAACCCGTGCCACAGCGTATTGGAGAAGCCGATTCCGAAATCAGTCAATTTTCTGGCCAAGTTGAAACTGCCCGAGCAAAATTAGATCGCGCCAATCTGGATCTTAAGCATACGCTGATCACAGCGCCGCTTGATGGCTGGATTACAAAGAGAAATGTAGAAATTGGTAATTATGTTGTAACAGGACAGCAGCTTTTTTCTATCGTCTCACCAAACATCTGGGTAACGGCTAATTTCAAGGAAAATCAGCTTTCGCATATGCGCAAAGGACAGCCTGTTGATATTTATGTCGACGCTTATCCACAAATGAAGCTTAAAGGGCATGTTGATAGTATTCAGCTGGGATCAGGCTCAAAATTCACGGCTTTTCCTCCTGAGAACGCAACAGGCAACTTTGTCAAGATCGTGCAACGTGTGCCGGTTAAAATTATCATTGACAGTGGGCTTGACCCATCTGTTTCGCTTCCGCTTGGCATATCGGTTGTGCCGAAAGTCATTTTAAAATGACTGAGCAAGATACAAAAATGATCGAGACTTGGAAGCCAGCGCATAATCCATGGCTAATAGCTGTTGTTGTGACGCTCGCTGCATTTATGGAAATTCTCGATACCACAATTGTCAATGTTGCGCTTCCACATATCGCTGGCTCGCTATCAGCAAGTAATGATGAAGCTACTTGGGCGCTGACATCCTATCTTTTAGCCAACGGCATTGTGCTGACAATCTCAGGGTGGCTTGGATCAGTCTTTGGTCGCAAAAAATATCTGATTATATGTGTGGCAATGTTCACGCTGACATCCTTTTTATGCGGCATGGCCACAAGCCTTCCGCAACTTGTATTATTTCGTCTTCTTCAGGGCCTTTTTGGCGGAGGAATGCAGCCAAGCCAGCAGGCAATTATTGTTGATATTTTTCCGCCTGAGAAAAGAGGCATGGCATTTGGCGTGACAGCTATTGCTACAATTGTTGCGCCAATTCTTGGGCCAACATTAGGAGGTTATATAACAGATACATATGATTGGCGTTGGATATTTTTTGCAAATGTTCCTGTGGGTATTATTGCTGTTATTTTAATATCCAGGCTTGTTGAAGATCCACCATGGATTAAGGCAACGAAGCAAAAAATTGATTTTATCGGTCTTTCTTTAATAACACTTGGACTTGGTGCGCTTCAGCTTGCCTTAGACAGAGGTGAGATAGAGGACTGGCTAGGATCCCCCTTCATTCGTATAATGACCCTCATTGCAGCGCTTGGAATTATAGGGTCGGTAATCTGGTTGTTAATTGCGCGCAAACCTGTCGTGAACCTTGAGGTTTTTAGGGATCGAAATTTCAGTGTGGCCTGTATCTGTATTGCTGCAACGGGCGGTATTCTCTATGCAGGCGCTGTAATCATCCCGCAGTTTACTCAAACGATCATTGGCTATGACGCTACTCTATCTGGACTTGTTTTATCTCCTGGCGGCGCATTAACAATTGTAATTATTCCCATAATTGGACGTTTGATAAAAGTTCTTGAGACAAGGTATATCATTGCCCTTGGTTTCTTTATCATGGCGCTCGGGTTCTATTATTCCAGCAAATTGACTCTCGACATTGATTTTAAAACGCTTGTGTTTATGAGATCGGCGCAAACAGCAGGTTTAGCCTTTCTTTTCGTCCCAATAAGCACAATGGCTTATTCAACATTACCTAAGCGTCTCAATGCAGATGGCACAGCGTTGTTTGTCATGTTACGCAATGTCTTTGGCTCAATTGGAATTTCTGTAGCAAGCGCTTTGATTCAAAGGATATCCCAAGAAAGGCAGGCGTATTTATCTCAATGGTCGTCTCCGACTCATCAACCTTTTAATGAACTCATTGTGACATATGAACGATCACTTATAGCCATGGGTCATCCAGCATCTATTGCCCATACCATGGCGATTGGCCGCGTCTATCAGGTCTTCAGACAGCAGGCGACAGTTCTAGCCTATTCAGATATTTTCATTATTGCATCGCTTATTTCTCTTGCAATCATTCCTGTCTGTTTCTTTTTCTCATCCAGAAAAGGAGGCGGGGGTGCGCCAGCGCATTAACATGAATACGCAAAAAAACTCGCGCCCAAAAGAGCTCGTAAAAAATTTTGTGAAGCTGAAAAGTTTTTGCGAAATCTGGAAAGGTCATGGCTTCGTTAAGCTGATGACAACATCTTTATTGGCTTTAGGCTATGCATCTTGCCAATCTGTTGGTCCTGACTACCAGCCGCCAGATCCTATGTTGCCGAAATCCTCGTATTTTGGAAAGCCTATCCCCAAGGGCTCTTTGGAAACAGAGGACCCAGGTAATTCACGCCTTGACGCTTCACTTTCATGGCGCGCGTTTCATGACCCGATATTAAACCGCTTGATTAATAAGGCGGGTGATATCAATCTTGATGTTCAGGCGGCGACGCTCAAATTAATGGAAAGCCGTTCTGAAAGAGATTTTGCTGCCGCAGCTGCTCTTCCCACCTTAAGAGCTTCGCCATTCTACCAAAGGCAATTATTCAGTGAGAATGGTATTATCAGCCTGGGAAATGCTTTTCTGCCCGGAAATAGACAGCTGAATATACCCCCGTTCGATGTTTATCAGGCGGGTTTTGATGCGTCATGGGAATTGGATATTTGGGGTCATGTGCGTCGACAGATTGAGTCTGCAGATGCGCAGGCTTTAGCCTTAGTATACAAGCGTCAAGATACTCTGATCGCAACATACGCAGAATTAGCACGCGACTACATTGAGCTACGTGGCGTTCAGGCCCAGATGCAGATCGCAAATGAGAATATCAAAAAATCATCTGAATCACTTGATATTATCAAGACGCGCTCAACGAAGGGGGTTACTCCCGGTATTGATGCTGAAAGCGCGGCTGCAGAACTAGAAAGCGTCAAATCAGTGATTCCCGGGCTTCAGGCCCAGGAATCTAGCTTGATGAATGCGATTGGCTTGCTGTTAGATGAGCCTCCTGGCGCATTAAAAAACGAATTGAGTGTAACAAAACCTATCCCTGTCGCACCACCTCAACCCCCACTGGGCATTCCATCAGAACTTGCCCGTCGTCGTCCAGACATTCGTAAAGTTGAGGCAGAACTTCACGCAGCAACTGCAAATATTGGCGTTGCTGTTGCAGAGTTTTATCCCACCTTCAAGATCAATGGCCCGATAGGGCTTAATTCCTTGCAATTTTATAACCTCTGGAAAGCAAATTCACTTCAGTATCAATTTGGACCCAGCGTATCGTTGCCAATTTTTGATGGCGGGCGCCTTAAATCAACCCTAGAGTTAAGAGAAACCCAGCAAAAAGAAGCAGCCATCTCCTATCACAAGACAGTGCTCCAAGCTTGGCATGAAGTCGTGAATAGCCTCAATGATTATCAATCTGATCAAAATAAATTGAGAAATATTAAACTTCAGATTGCTCATAATCGTGAGGTATTGAAGCTTGCGAGAGAAAGATTTGATAGGGGTGTTGGAGAGTTCTTAAAAGTTCTAGATGCAGATCGATCACTGTTGCAGGCAGAACTACAATATACCCAAAGTGCGACAAAAACTGCTGTCGATTTTGTCCGCTTATACAAATCTCTCGGCGGAGGTTGGGAGGAAAGATTCCCAGAATCTGAGATCACGAAACAATAAGATTAAATATACTGAGAAGATTGTTAAGCTTTCATCGAAAAAAACAAAATTACCAACAAAGAAATTTAGACGAATGAAATTGTAGAGGCTTCTCTGAACACATTAAATTGATCCCTTTTGAAACAAGAAAACAATAATCAATATCCGTAAGACGCGCCTTGGTGGCTTTGGGGGTGCTTGGCACCCTGACGGTTATCATGGCGGCGGTCATTGGTGCGGCAACCTTGGCTCAGTCGTTATGAATCGTTGTTATGGTCGTGGATGACATGACTGTGGTGCAGGAGGAGAAATCGCAGCAGGCGGCTTGGTAGGAGCAATAACTGTCGCTAGTCTGGAGGGCATAACGCTTTGCTATGGGAATGAGTTACGCGGCAGTCCCCACTTGGTGTGCATAGATACTCGTCTGTAGCGCTTCCTATTATGTTTGCGGAAATGCAGGCTTGCTGCGTAATATGGTAATAATAGCATCAATTATATGGTCGTTTTGGCGCCATAAAAAGTCATCTTGATTTGTCCCAGATCAGATATCTCAGACAAATCAGGCATAAGAATATGAGAATAGCCTGACGGAAAATTCTGTTAATCTTTGTTTTTAACCGAGAATTCGCAAGGATCTGAAAACCCAACAAGCATTGACTTAAAACCGTTTCTTTGGTCGCGCAGATAATTCAAATAGTCGCTATAATCTGCTTTAAACATATCGACATTATCACTGAAAATAATGCCGCCTTTGCGTATCAGTGGCGCGATGATCTGCGTAACTTGCAGGGCTAATGGCGGAAAGCCATCATTAAAGAAGAAATCAACAGGACCTGTCTCATTTTTCAACGTCTCAACAGCATTACCAATTCTGATATCGACGAAATCAGACAGTCCAGCTTCCTCAATATTTTGTCTTGCTTGTTGCGCTTTGCTTTCTACTAATTCAGTGCCAATGACAATGCCGCCACCATTGTCACGAATGGCTAAAGCAAAATATATTGTCGAGATGCCAAATGATGTTCCAAATTCTACGATTTTCTTCGCATTAATTGATTTTGATAGGAGATAACAAAAAGACGCCTGATCCGGCTCAATAGGCAAATAAAAATTATCAAAGTTCTTTTCAATTTTTTCCCATGGCATTTTCTTTTTGAGTAGAAGCAAATGCAGGTATGGGAGCATTTTCATCCTAAGATCTAGCTCCTGACGAGATGCTTCACTATAAAGTCTTCGAAGGACATTTGACGCCCGCTCATCGTTTAGGATACTCAGGCTCTCTTCTAAATTCTTCATAACTACCTCGGATCCTTGTCGTCATGACCAGTGCTGATTGGTAAGTGTATCGATGTATTTTGAAAATATTTTTACAAAGATATTTAAATCTTTGTCTTGAATACAGTAATCACAGTTTCATTCGGCTAACTGGGCAATGTAGAAGCTTCAAATAACTGTGAGCGGACGCTCAGGCTGAGGAGCTAAAACTCAAAACCTGACGCGCCCGCCTGCCACTTGCAGGAGTTTGGGGTACTGCAAGCAGCTTATTCTATAAGATGCTCATAAAGCCTGGTCGTCAAATTAAAGAATATTCATCCAGACATCAGTCAAAATACTGGGCCATGATAAATGAAAAGGCCGTCCACTATTAATGTGGACGGCCCGTGTATTGCGCCGACATCAGCTTAGAGGGGAAACGCCCGGCGCAATCACATCATGTATTATGGCTGCATAATTACTGTGGCCCCAACAGAAACCCTGCTGTAGAGGTCGGCAACATCCTCGTTACGCATGCGGATACATCCGTATGAAGCTGCCGATCCGATAGATGATCGCATTTTGCTCGTTGTGCCGTGAATCGCGACCTCGCCACGCTCCAGCAACATGGCATGTGTGCCCATCGGATTATTGGCAGCGCCGCCAGGAATTACTTCGGGAAGGTCAGGATGGTCAGCGCGCACATCTTCTGGCGGCGTCCAGTCAGGGTTGGCGCGCTTATCGCTTATCGTTGTGACGCCTGACCATTCTTTACCGCGCTTTGGCACAGCAACTGGATAGCTAATAGCCGTGCCATCGCCAATGACGTAGTAAAGACGACGCTGATTTGTGTTAACGACAATAGTTCCAGGCGTAACATTTTCAGAAAATTCGACCACGTCACGAGTTGATGATTTTTGTGTTGATGTCTCACGCAGGGCAGCTGAAGCAGGCGTTGACATCAAGCCCGTCATGAAAAAACCCATTACAGCGCCTGAGATGATTTTCTTAATGTTTGTCATGGTCCCCTCCAAGGAACATTGTTGTTTCGATGGAGAGAAATTAGCCAATGAACTTGGGGTGGAATGTGCGATTCTGCACATTGCCGATCGACAGATAATTCTTTTACAGGAAAGCTTATTTTTAGAGAGTAGCGCGGCGAATGTCACGAATGACTTCTTCCGCAGGCTGTTTACTGTTCACGGTTTTCTTTATCATCTTCGCTGCTTAAGGGCTACGATGAGCGAGAAAACCTCCGTTCCTCAACTTAAAAATTGTCCCACAGGTGCTGATCCGGGGCAGTCAGATTCTTGAGATCGCCTTCTTAAAAATCCTTAAATTTCTTCCGAAGCGGCTTTAACGCCAAAACAGCTAGTATGGCAGTCGTGATGTTTAGTCCTGCTGCAATATGGAAAGGAAGCTGCCATCCTCCGGAAGCGGCGAGCATGCTGGATAGGGGCACAAGCAATGCGGCTGTTCCTTTCGCTGTGTAAAGAAGACCAGCGTTGGCGGCAGCATATTTTGTC
>Ga0208872_1002046_pt1 | contig 11883 bp, 10 predicted proteins | sample CryBogCBH12Aug08_FD_185508 | JGI IMG/M metagenome (GOLD analysis project Ga0208872, IMG submission 185508) | Freshwater microbial communities from Crystal Bog, Wisconsin, USA - CBH12Aug08 (SPAdes) | ecosystem: Environmental > Aquatic > Freshwater > Lake | place: Crystal Bog, Wisconsin, USA... | reverse complement strand
TTCCATGATGGAATGCGGGAGGCCTTTCAGCTTCAAGTCGAGCTGGAAACCGGTGATGCCCTTCTCGGTGCCGGCAATCTTGCAATCCATGTCGCAATACGCGTCTTCCCAGCCGATGATGTCGGTAAGAAGCTGGTATTTGGAGATGCTGTCGCCGCTGTATTCGGTGCAGATGCCGACGCTGATGCCGGCGACCGGACGAATCATCGGAACCCCGGCGTCGAGCAACGCGAGCGTGCCGCCGCAGACGGACGCCATCGAGGTGGAACCGTTGGATTCCATGATCTCGCTGGTGACGCGGATGGTGTAGGGATAATTTTCCGACGGAATCATGGATTCAATCGAACGTTCGGCGAGGGCGCCGTGGCCGATTTCGCGGCGGCCGGGACCGCTGATGCGGCCGGTTTCGCCGACGGAGAAATTCGGGAAGTTGTAATGGAGAATGAACTTCTTCTCATTGCCGCCGCCGGTGTAGGAATCAAATTCCTGCGTGTCGTCGCCGGTGCCGAGCGTCGCGAGCGTGACCGCCTGCGTTTCGCCACGGGCGAACAATGCGGAGCCATGCGCGCGGGGCAAGATGCCCACTTCGCTGGTGATGGTGCGGACCGTTTCAAAATCACGACCGTCGAGGCGCTTGCCGCTTTCGAGAATCAATTTGCGGACGGCTTCCTTCTGGATGTAATAAAACGCGTCGTTGATGACGAAGGGCGTGACTTTCTCCGCACCGTATTTGGCGACGAGTTTTTCACCGACTTCGTTCTTGATGGCGTTGCAAGCACCTTCGCGATTGAGCTTGCCAGGCGTGAGCAGCGCGGGCACAAAACGGTCGCCAGCGAGCGCTTTCGCATCGGCGAGAATTTCGTCGGGGACGATTTTTAACGTGATTTCACGCTTCTTCTTGCCAACCTTCGCGGCGAGTTCCTTCTGCGCGGCGATCTGCGGCTGGATGACTTCTTGCGCGTATTTCAACGCGGCATTGAAGTCAGCCTCGGAAATTTCCTTGGCCGCGCCTTCATACATGACGATGTCTTTTTCGTTGCCGACATAGACGAGGTCAAGATCGCTCTCGGCCTGTTCGGCATGCGTGGGATTCGCGACGAACTTGCCGCCAACGCGACCGACGCGCACCGCGCCGAGCGGCCCGGCCCACGGAATGTCGGAAACCATCAACGCGGCGCTCGCGCCGATGATGCTCAAAATATCAGGATCGTTTTCGCCGTCCGCGCTGAGGAGCACGGTCTGGACTTGGACTTCGTTATACCAGCCCTTCGGAAAGAGCGGGCGAATCGGCCGGTCGGTGAGCCGGCAGGTGAGAATTTCTTTTTCCGTCGGCCGGCCTTCGCGCTTGAAGTAACCGCCGGGGAATTTGCCGGCGGCAGCCGCCTTTTCGCGGTAGTCAACGGTGAGCGGGAAGAAATCCTGCCCGTCTTTGGCTTTCGTGGCGGCCACGGCGGCAACAATGACAATCGTTTCGCCGAGTTGCACGGTGACGGCACCGTCGGCCTGTTTGGCCAGCTTGCCGGATTCAATGGTGATTTGTTTGTCGCCGATGGCGGCGGTGATCTTATGTGACATGACTAACTTTCTTTCACCGCCTCCCGAGGAACTTCAGTGAACCCCGAACAATGTCGGAGCTGAATGAAATTTCCCGAAGGCGGATTTTTCTACGCGAGTTGTTTGGTTGAGGAATCTGGAAGTTCGCGTGGACCACCGGAATCCAAAAACGGAAGGCGGGCGGTGAAGAAAAAGGCCGCGCCTTCCGCAAATTAAATTACTTGCGCAGCTTGAGCTTCTTGGTGACCGTCTGGTAACGGGTCAAATCGGTGCTCTGCAAATAGTCGAGCAACCGGCGGCGCTGGCTGACCATCACCAGCAGGCCACGGCGGGAGCTGTGATCCTTCTTGGCAGTCTGCAAGTGTTCGGTCAAATGGTTGATGCGCTGCGTGAGCAGGGCAATTTGCACGTCCGCAGAACCGGTGTCCTTGGCGTGCGTCTTGAATTGTTCAATCGTCTTCGTCTTTGCTTCCATAATCAATAGAGCGGGAGAAAATAGGTTTTTTCAGCCGGCTTGTAAAGCGAATTAAACCGGCCCATCGCTTGGTTCAATTCATCGGCACGCCCCGGCGGATGAAAGTCGGCACGTCCAAATCCTCGCCGTGATGCAGCGTCGGCTCGCTCTTGTCGAACCGGCCCTTGGAAACAATCGTCAGCGGCAGTTGCGACTGGACCATTTTTGCACCGGCCCGGCGCGGACGGGTAACGCCCCGGCCCAAAACCAGTTCCCGATGCGGCGGCACCGCTGGCGCCGGCTGTCCGCCACGCCCGGAAAGTCGCACTGGTTCGCTAACCGCCGGTGTGGCCGCGGCAGCGGCGGCACCGGTGGCACTCTGTTTCGCGGCAATGACCGTGACGCACAATTTTTCCTTCAGCGCCGCGTCCACCGCCGCGCCCATGATGATTTGCGCGTGACCACACTGGCGTTTCACCTGTTCCATCACGCGGTTGACCTCGGCCATCGTCAAATCTTTCCCGGCCAGCAAACTCACCAGCACGGCGTCGGATTCGGCAAGCACGCGGCCTTCATCCAGCAGCGGATGCGCCAGCAATTTTTCCACCACCTCGCGCGCGCGCCCCGGCCCGGCGGCTTCCACAAACGCAAAGGCGTTCTCCGCATGCCGGTCACGAACCAGCGCGCACAAATCCGCAAAGTGAACCTGAATCAAACCCGGCCGCGTGAGCAATTGCCACACCCCGCGCACGCCTTCCACCAGCAGGCCACCGGTGACGCGGAAGGTTTCGAGCAAGCTGGTGTTCTCGTCAATGAGCTTGAAAATCGTCTGGCTCGGCAGGCAAATGACGCCATCGGCAGCGGACTTGAGCTGTTCCAAACTTTGCTGCGCCTGCGTTTCGCGGCGGTTGCCTTCGCAATCAAACGGCAGCGTGACAAACGCCAGCACCAGCGCGCCGGCCTCGCGCGCCGCCTTCGCCAGCACCGGACTGATGCCGCTGCCGGCACCACCGCCGAGACCGGCGAGAATGAAAACGACGTTCGCGCCTTCGCACGCGGACTTGAGCGTGGAAAATTGTTCTTCCGCCAGCGCGCGCCCGCGTTCGGCGTCGCCACCGGAACCGAGGCCGCGAAACAATTTGTTTTCCAGATGAATTTTCACCGGGGCCGGTGACGCGGCGAGCGACGCGGCATCCGTGTTCACGGCGACGAGGTGCGCGTCCGCAAACTCCGGCGCGGCGAGCGCGGCCAGCAGCGTGCCACCGGCATTGCCGGTGGCGAAAATTTTTACGACCGGTTTCGGGGCCGCTTCCGGCCCGGGAATTTCAGGTTGGAGGTTCATAGTTCAGCAGCGGGGTTTACGAGCGGGATAAAAGTTTTCCGAACACGCCTTTGAAGCCGTGCGCGAGCGACGACTTGTTTTCGCGTTTGCGATTTTTAATCGAGCCGTATTTCGCGAGGCCGATGGCGGTGGCAAATTCCGGCTGGTCGAGCGCGGCGGTGATGCCGCTGACACCGGCGGCGTGCCCCGGCGTGACATTCATCTGAAAAATATTTTCCGCGAGTTCCACGATGCCCGGCACGCGCGAACCGCCGCCGCAGAGAAAAACTCCGGCGCGCAGGTAATTCGTCAACCCCGCCTGTTCGAGTTCTTCCGCGATGAGCTGGAAAATTTCCTCCAGCCGCAGCGACATGATACGCTGCAACTGCTCGACATTGACGCGCTTGAGTTCAAGGCCGATTTCATTGGTGATGCTGATGGTCTGGCCGGCCGCCGCATCGGCGATGGTCGCCGCGCCGTGTTCAATTTTTAATTTTTCCGCGCGGCTCAGCGGCACTTTCAAGCCGTAGGCGAGGTCGTTGGAAACGTGGTCGCCGCCGACCGCCAGCACGCCGGTGTGCCGGATGACGCCGTCGGAATACACCACGTATTCGGTCGTGCCGCCGCCGATGTCAATGACCAGTGCGCCGAGTTCCTTCTGGTCGTTGCTCAACAGCGCGAGTGACGAGGCGATGCCGGTGAAAACAATTTCATCCACCACCAACTGCGTGCCGCGCACGAGGCGAATGGCGTTTTGCAACCGGTTCGCGTGACCGTGAATGACATGCATATCCACTTCCAACCGCGCGCCCAGCAAGCCGACGGGATGCGTCACGCCGTCCTGGCCATCAATGGAAAAATGCTGGCGCACCGCGTGAATGACGGTGTTCTCGGCGGGCAGATTGATGGCCTTGGCGTTTTTGATGACGTCCTGAACATCGTCCTCGGAAATTTCGCGGTCAGCGGAAACCACCGGATGCCGGCCGCGGTTGTTGAAGCCGCGAATGTGACTGCCGCTGACGCCGAGATACACGCTGCGGATTTCCACGTCGGCCATCTGCTCGGCCTCAAAAATCGCCGCGCGCAAATCTTCCTCGACGTATTCCGGGTTGATGATTTCGCCTTTGCGCACGCCGCGCGAACGCGACTGGCCGAGGCCGATGATGTTCAGCGCGCCGTCGGCCCCCAGTTCACCGACCACCGCGCAGATTTTCGACGTGCCGATTTCCAGCCCGACGATGATGTTGGCATCCTCAAACATTTTTCCTCCGGTTTTTTACAGGTTTGACCGTCTTCGGCGTCACCACCGGCGCGGCACTGGCGGTCGTCCAGTGCACCGGCACGTTGTTGGCCACGGCGAGATCCGCCGAGGCGATGTCGCCTTTGTTCATGCGCTTGCCGTAATCATAAATCTGCCGCCAGCGGCGCAATTGCAGTTCCAGATTGTCCAAGCCAAAAGTGATTTCCGTGCCCTGCCCCGTCGCCGCCACCAGCACGCCCGGTTGGGCAACATCCACGCGCCGCAAGTCCACCAGCCCGGCCATCGGCGATTGGTCGAACGCCGTGATGAGCCGCAGCGCCGCCTGCACCGGTGGCAGTTCCACGCGCCGGCCCGGCTGCAATTGAAACGCGTTCAGCCCCGCAATCACCGGCAGTTGCGCATTCATCTGCGCCAGCGGCACCGCGCATAATCGCGGATCAAGCGGCACCATCACCACGCCATCGGCGTCGAGTTGAAAAACGGCAACGGTAATCGCGCCGCCGGCCATGTGGGGCACATTCACCTGCGCCACCGGTTCGCGCTCCGTCACGCGAATTTTCAGCGTGCGCGGCAACACGCGCTCGACGGAAACGGATTCAATCACCGGCATCAGTTCCAGATTGCGCTTCACCTCCGCGAGGTCGAGGCCGATGAGGTTGGCGCCCAATTTCACGCGCGACCACCGGCGCAGTTGTTCCGGTGCGATCACGCCGTCGGTCTTGACCTCAATCTGCTGGATGGCGAAGTCGGCGTTCTGATAAACAAACGTGTCCAGCGTCCAAGCCCCCACGCACCAAAGGAGATAAACCACCAGCACCGTGACCGCCGGCACCAGCAATGCCAGCAACAGCATCCGCACGCGCCCCGCACGCACCTGATCGGAACGCAGCTTCACGTCCAGCACGTGATGACGATGCAGGCGGCGGTTTTTATTTTTTTGTTCGCGCTTAAACCACATTTTTTTAAAGGCAGAATTATGAATGCTGAATGCAGAAGCAAAATCACGAACCCGCCAGCGACAGTCGCGCGGTTTGGTTTTTTTCTGCATTCTGCATTCTTCCTTCTTCATTTCTTTCTAACGCCAAATCCACCATCCGCTGGCAGAGTTCGGCAAAATTCATTCCGGCGGCAGCAGCGGCTTTCGGCAACAGGCTCGTCTCGGTCATGCCCGGCAGCGTGTTCACTTCCAATACCACCGGCGAACCGTCCGCTCGCACCATCACGTCCACGCGCGCGTAGTCGCGACCGCCCACGGCCTTGAACGCACCGAGCGCTGCGGCCTGAATGCGCTTCGTTGTCGCAATGTCAAAATTCGCCGGACAAAAATATTCCGTGTTGCCGGCGGTGTATTTATTTTTGTAATCGTAGCTACCAGATTTCGGACGCACCTCAACCACCGGCAACGCTTTGCCATCTAAAATCCCCACCGTCGTCTCACGCCCGATGATTTTCTCCTCGACCAAAACTTCCGAATCAAATTTCAGCGCCGACGCCAGCGCCGACGGCCAATCTTCAACGCGTTCGACAAATTCCAGCCCGACACTCGAACCCTGCCGCGACGGCTTGACCACCACCGGCACGGAGAAATTCGCCGGAAACGGCGACGACGACGAATGCACCGACACAAATTTCGCCGTCGGCACGCCGGCTTGAATGCAACTTTGCTTCGTCAACACCTTGTCAAACGCGATGCGACTCGCTTCCGCGTCGCAACCAGTGTAAGGCGCGCCAAATTCTTCCAACTGCTTTTGCACCGTGCCGTCCTCGCCATAAGTTCCGTGCAACGCGAGAAACACCACGTCAGTTCCAGCGGGCAAATTCCAGTCCGGCGTGCGCGGATCAAGTTCGGTCACGACATGGCCGAGCGACCGCAGCGCCTTCGCCACCGCCGCGCCGGAGCGTAGCGAAACTTCGCGTTCCGCGCTCGGCCCGCCCAGCATCACGGTGATGTTCAATTTTTGAGTCACTTTCGGCTGGGAGTTTTTTTGGCCGGCTTGCGAAATTGCGGAAGCTGAACCGCCTTCCGCGGCGCGCTGCCCAGCAATGTTTCCAAGGTGAAAATGATTTCGTTGTTCAGACTGCGCCGATTAACCGCTGCACGTTTTTTTAACTCGCGATGCGTGTCTTTGGGAATGCCTTTAAGCGTGAGCGTTATCATAAAAAAACCATAATGGAACCATTTTGGTTGTCAATCAATCTTCACCGATAATTTCCACTTCCGGCTTTAGCTCGATACCGCGTTCCGCCCATGCCCGCGCCTGCAAAATGCCAATCAGCTTCAGCACGTCCGCCGCCGTCGCGCCACCGGTGTTCACCAGAAAATTGCCGTGTTCCACCGAAACCATTGCGCCACCGGCGCGCGTGCCTTTCAAGCCCAGCTCGTCAATCAGCCGACCGGCTGGAATTGCCACCGGATTTTTGAACGTGCAACCGGCGCTGGGCAGCGTCGGCTGAACTTCCCAGCGTTTGCGGTTGAACTCGTTCAGCTTCGCCTCGATTTCCGCCCGCGCCACCGGCACCCCTTTGAAAACCGCCGCCAGCGCGATGTTTTCCGTGAACAACGAGCACGCGCGGTATTCCACCGGCACCTCGGTGCGCGGTTTTTCAACAATGTTTCCGGCCCGATCCATGAACCGCACCGATTCCACAACGTCAAACGTCGCGCCGCCCATCGCGCCGGCGTTCATGCGCAGCGCGCCACCGACGCTGCCGGGAATGCCTTCCAAAAATTCCAGTCCGCCGAGGCTGGCGCGCTTCGCCTCAACCGCGACGTTTTTCAACTTCGCGCCCGCGCCGGCGCGGAGGCGCGTGTCGTCAATTTCAATCCGCGAAAACTCCGGCGACGACAGGCAAATGACCACGCCACGAAAACCACCGTCCCGCACCAGCAAATTTGAGCCGCGCCCAAGAATAAAAAATTTGACGCCGCGCTCGCCGCAAAAATTCACCACCGCCGCCAAATCCGCTTCCGCCACCGGCTCGACAAAAACATCCGCCGGTCCGCCGATACGCAACGTCGTGTGCTTCGCCATCGGCTCAGCGCGCCGAATAGCGGTGGCGGACGAAACGCGCGCGGCGAGTTCAGCAGCAATGGCGGCCGTTTCCACCGGTGTTTTCATAAGGCGCGCAAAATGTGTTCGGCGATTTGCGCCGCCGCATCCGGCGCGTGCCACCGGGTCAGTGCGGTTTGGATTTTTTGCCGCACGGTTTCGTCGGTGACGAGTTCGGCCAGCAACGCGGCGGTTTGTTCCGGCGTGGTTTTTTTTTGTTCGAGCAGTTTAGCCGCGCCGGTTTTCTCAAACGCCTGCGCATTGAAAAGCTGGTGGTTGTCCGCCGATGTCGGCAGCGGCACGAGCAGCGACGGCAGCCGCATCGCCGCCATTTCGGCCAAGGACGACGCGCCGGCGCGGCTCACGGCGGCGGTGGCGGCACCGAGCGCCAAGTCCATTTCCGCGAGGAACGGTTTGACGACCGCCTTGATGCCGTTGGCGGCGTAAGCGGCTTTTACGATTTCAAAATCCTTGGCGCCGGTGAGGTGAAGCCATTGCCAGTTGCGATTTTTGAGCAATGGCAGCGCGGCTAAAATCATTTCGTTCAAACCGTGCGCACCCTGGCTCCCGCCGACCACCAAGACAATCGGAAGGTTAGGATCGAGGCCGAGCGCAAATGCCGATTGCCGATTACCGATTGCCGATTGGAAAAATTGCGGGCGCACCGGCGTGCCGGTGTTAATTGTATTTTTGGTTTTCAGCCGCGTGGCAGCTTCGGGAAAACCAATGAACGCCGCGTCCACGAAACGCGAGAGAAAGCGATTCGCCTTGCCGGGAATGGTGTTCGACTCGTGCAGAAAAGTTTTCGCTGCCGAATCTTTGGCGGCCAGCACCGGCGGCGCGCTGGTGAAGCCGCCCATCGCCAGCACGGCGTCAGGGTGGCGGCGATGGAAAATTCTCCACGCGGTGAATAGCGATTTGCCAAAGCTGGCCGCGAACGGCAGATAATTTTTGTTCTGCAAACCGACGGCGGGCAGCGTGTAAATTTTTACACCGGTGGCGGTTTTCACGGCTTGCTGGTCAATGTCCTTCGACGAGATGAGCAGCGCGACCTCGCAGCCACGCTGCTGCAATTCACCGGCGATGGCGAGGCCGGGAAAGAGGTGGCCGCCCGTCCCGCCGCACGCGATGGCGACGAAGGGCTTTTTGGCGGGAGAAGGATTCATGTTGCCTTGGCGGCAAACGGATTGTCGTTGGACACAAAGTCCGAGGCGGAAATTTTCGCCGGCACGGCCTGCCGCGCGACGCTGAATAAAATGCCAACGCAAGTCAGCATCGCGAGCAGGTTTGAGCCACCGTAGCTGATGAATGGCAGCGGCAGACCTTTGTTCGGCAGCGCGCTGGTGACGACGCCAATGTTGATGGCGGCCTGCAAACTGATGAGCAGCGTGATGCCGGTGGCGAGCAGCGTGCCAAAGGTGTCTTTGGCATGCAGCGCGATGTAAAGCCCGCAGAGCGCGATGACGACGAACGCCAGAATCACCGCGAGCGTGGCGACGAGACCGAGTTCTTCGCCGATGATGGAAAAAATAAAATCGGTGTGATGCTCCGGCACGAAGCCGAGTTTCTGCCGGCCGTTGCCGAGACCGAGGCCGCTCCAGCCACCGGAGCCGAGCGCAATCATTGCCTGATACGCCTGATAACCGACGCCGTCCTTGTTTTGTTCCAAATCGAGCCAGCTAAAAATGCGCTTCATCCGCATCGGATCGTGGAGAATGGAAACGACCAAACCGACGATGGCGAGAATCACCGGTGGCACGATGAATTTCCACTGGACGCCGGCGAGCAGCAGAATCGCGCCGCTGACGGCGGCGAGCAGAATGGTGGTGCCGCGATCCGGCTCGACAAAAACGAGACCGAGGATTGCCGCGATGATAACCACCGGAATTGCGATGCCCCACTTAAAAGTATTCATGCGGCGCTGAAAGCGGTCGCCATACCACGCGAGCAGGATGATGAGCGCGATTTTCCCGAGTTCTGACGGCTGGAAGCGCACGCCGTGAAGGTCGAACCACCGGCGCGCACCGTTGATTTTACGGCCAACGTGCGGCACGAGCACGAGCGCGAGCAGCACGAAAGCGAGGATGAAAATCGGCCAGGCGTATTTCTTGAACAGCTGATAATCGAGCGAAGCGGCCGTTACACAAAAACCAAAGCCAGCCACGCACCAGATGAGTTGCATCACCAGATAGTGCGCGCCGACTTGGGTCAAACTGGAGCTGTAAAGCATCACCAGCCCCAGCACGAGCAGGCTGGTGACGCAAAAAGCCAGAATGGTGACGGCGACTTTCATTTCGATGGCTCCAAAAGCCGGCCGTTCTTTAACGATTAATGACTGACCGGTGCAGCGGGAGCGGCGGGCGCAGTCGTCGGCGGAACCACCGGAGCCGGCACGCTATCCACGGGCGCGGGTGCGGGCGCCACCGGCGCGGCGGCAGCTTCCGCCTTGACCGGCAGTTTCAATTTCTGGCCGACGTGAATTTTCGTCGTGGTCAGATTGTTCGCGGCTTGCAACGCCTTGACGGTCGTGCCGTGAGCCTTGGCAATCTTGGTGAGCGTGTCACCGGACTTCACGACGTAGTCGCTACCAACGGCAGCGACGGTGCCACCGGCCACCGGCGCGGCAGTGTCAGCCGTCGGTTTGCCACCGGCGGGCACAACGAGCTTCTGACCGATTTTCAATTTCGTCGGCACCACGGTCGGATTGGCGGCTTGGAGCGCTTTGAGCGTCACGCCGTTTTTCTTGGCGATCTTGGCGAGCGAATCGCCTTTGGCCACGGTGTATTCCGAACCGGCCACGGGCGGCTCAACCGGCGGCGCGATAGCGACCGGCGGATTCGTCACCGGCGGCAGCACGACCGGCGGATTATTGGTCGGCGTCAGCGACGGCAGATTGGTGTCCGTCACTGCGGGCGCGTTGGTATCGGCCACCACCGGCGGATTGGTTTCATCCACGGGCTTCTCGCGTTTGCAGCCCTGAATGAGCATGACGACGAGGCCGGCGACGCTGACGGTGAGCACGCATCCGACCGCAAATTTGAGACGGAAACGGCGCTGGCTTTGTTGTTCGAGCAATGAGCCTTTCGGCACGAAGGGATTCGGATTATTCATAAGTTTACGGTGGTGCGTTGTTGGTTCGAGGGGATTTTATTTTTGAGTTTGGCGCAGCGGAACTTTACCTCGAAAAATTTCGCAACGCGTTAAATTTATTTTCCTACGGGAGCCGGACGTTAATCGGTCATTAAAAAAACCGCCGGCAGAAAGTTGAACTGGTGAAACACTCTCGCTGGCCGGCGCTCGCCCTGCCGCTTCCGACAAATTAATTAGCAACCGCGGGCCGTTTCCGCAAGCAGCAAAGCGCGGTTTTTCAATGTTTTTTTGGCGGTGCAAAGTTTTCATGTCACCGGAGTTTCAGCGTCGCCAGCGCCACCACCGCGCACAACAGGCACATAATGAAAAACCGCATCACCACCTGCGATTCATGCCAGCCCTTTTTTTGGAAATGATGATGCAGCGGCGCCATCAGAAAAATCCGTTGCCCCGTGCCGGTGCGGATGCGCGTGAACTTGAACCAGCCCTTCTGCAAAATCACCGACACCGCCTCCGCCACAAACACGCCGCCCGCGATCACCAGCACGAACGGCTGATGGATCAGCACCGCCACGATGCCGAACGCGCCGCCGAGCGCGAGCGAACCGGTGTCGCCCATGAACACCTGCGCCGGATGGCAGTTGAACCACAAAAATCCCAGCCCCGCGCCGAGCAGCGCCGCGCAAAACACCGTCAGTTCGCCCGCGCCGGCGACATACGGAATTTGCAGATACGCCGCCGCCTTGATGTTGCCGGCGAGATAGGTGAAAAATAAAAACACAAACCCGACAATCAGCGTGCAGCCGGTCGCGAGGCCGTCGAGGCCGTCGGTCAGGTTCACCGCGTTCGAGCTGCCAACGATCGCCAGCGCCACGATGATCACGCCGGCCACCGCGCCGATGTGCAGCGGATATTTGTAGAACGGCAGCATCAGCGTCGAGACGAGATTGCTGTGCCAGACAGCTTTCACGCCGAGCAAATGCAGTTCGCTTTTCGCCGGCAGATTCCACAGGTAAATTCCCACGAAAATCGCCAGCGCAAACTGCGTGATTAATTTCACGCGCGGAGGCGTGCCGCCGCCGGACTGCTTCAAAATTTTCGCGTAGTCGTCGTAAAAACCCAGTCCCGCCAGCACCAGCACCGAGAGCATCGT
>Ga0208872_1002044_pt1 | contig 11888 bp, 19 predicted proteins | sample CryBogCBH12Aug08_FD_185508 | JGI IMG/M metagenome (GOLD analysis project Ga0208872, IMG submission 185508) | Freshwater microbial communities from Crystal Bog, Wisconsin, USA - CBH12Aug08 (SPAdes) | ecosystem: Environmental > Aquatic > Freshwater > Lake | place: Crystal Bog, Wisconsin, USA... | reverse complement strand
ACCGTTACCATGGCATTAGGTGATATAACAGATATGTTGTCCATTAAAATTTGAAAACCCCAAACATAGGGCGCTCCAAGATATTGCATGGAATATAAAGCAGAGTCAGTCCAAACTAATATTTCTTGGCGCGTTGCTCTGGCCCCCATAATGTATGAGCCATTAGTTAAAGCAAATTCACCTGATTGATTGGTGAGCGCCGGCACCCATTGATATTCATTTCCTTGGTCTGACCAGCGTACCAACAGTGGATTGAACGGTGTATTAGGTGTTCCTGATACATAACTGTTTGCCCCAAAAGCAATAACAAAGCGTTGGATGGCAGAAGAAATTACTTGTAGCGTAGCTGATGGCACATAGGAGCCAGAATAGCTGGCATTCGTTGATAAGGTGCTTAAAGATTGCGCGCGAGTTGATACGCCCGTAGCATCTATCCAATAATAAATTGAACCGCCTCTGGGGGCTATTAGTAGATTTTGACCAAAATTATCAGAGCTCCACAACCTTAATTGCTGGGCAACACCAGTTGTAGCCGCAGTACCCCAGCCGCGCGTTCCATATTGTAGATAGGCAACTACAGAGGAACCTCCACTGGTAGTTGTAGCAGTAGCCACAAAAGAGCTTGGCAGGGGAATGCTATAAGTGCTGGCAGTAAGCGTGGTAATAGCAAAAGTATTATTTATCATTCCGGAAAACACGCCAGTTCCAGTTAGCGAAGTTGCGCCATAAAAAGACACGTATTGTCCAGTTGCAGTAAATCCGTGCGCGGCTTGAGAAACCACAACAGTTCCGCTACCGCTAGTCGTAACAAACGGGTTTGTTCCTAAATTAACAGGCGTAGTTGGAGACCATGCCCCAGCGCCCCAACCATTGCCTGATGTTTCTACATCCAATCCTATGGGGTATTCATATTGAATAATGGGCGATCCACCTCCCGTAGCGGTAGATGTAGCTGTGGTTGTAGAAATAACCGTATAAGTATTATTGGTGCCAATGGTTGCAACTGTGTATTCACCACTAAGCAATACTCCGCCAACCGATGATCCACCGGAAACAATTAGGTAATCGCCTACATTGGGACTATAAGCAAGATCAGTAATTGTTACAGTAGTGGAGCTGGCTGTGGTAGATATTGCAGTGCCAGAAAGGGTAGTAGTCGTATAAATAGGAGTAATATCGTTATACGCGCCACCCGATTCTATGTAATATTTTTTGCTGGTACCAACGCCAATATAATTATTGGAACTTAAATCTACCCAGTTCCATAGATCTCGGCATACGCCAACATAGTTATTGTTGCTAAATTTAGTCCAGCCACCAATTTTTTCTGGAAATCCAGAGCGAAAACGGACCTTATCGCCATCATACCAACCGCCTTCGTTGGAGTAATCTGTGCCTTCGCGGTTTAATCCGGGTCTAAATTGGAGCTTTTGTAACGGCATGAGTTATCCCAACACATTAATTGCGTGGTTTATTTTAGCAATTCTTTGGGATAAACCCAAGTCCCCTCCGTTGATACGTTTGCTCATGAGTACAAAATCGCCAATATCGGCTAATTGGTTTAGGCCGTGTTTATTAAAAAACCAAGCCGCCGATAACGCTGCGCCTTCAGGTTGAGCCAAAAGGTCTGGATTATTGATTAAATCCTCTGCTATGGCTTGACCACAATTTTTATAGTTATCCCTACCCGTAAGCTGTATTAGTCCCCGGCCATGGAATTTCCAACCATCACCTTCTTCGGTATTGCCCATGCGTCCAGCATAAACTTTATTGGCTATTTTTTCAGGATTGTGGGCATATTTTTCGGCAGTATCCATATCTGGAAAACGGCTTGGCCATGTCCTCATTAGTCCTTCGGCGGAGTAATTGAGGTTCTCTTCAAGAGTTTTGAAATTATTAGACTCAACAGAACACTGACCAATAAACGCTGCTTGACGCTTAGGTGTGTTGATGTCATATTTTTCAAAAGCCGCGTTAAGGGGATTAAGCCATTTTGCGTCTATTCCTAATTCTGCTAACTGCTGGTCTGTCATTTAATGCTCATTTGTTCTGTTATCCATTGCTGGAGTGTTACGGTTTGGAGGGTTGTGGCTGCGCAGTCTGAAGCAAGTTGATTGTAGGCGGCGATTGCATCAGAGAGCTTGGAGGTTGAGGAAATGCCGGACACTGGGTTGCTACCATTGTTGTTCCGCACCCCGTTAGCATAATACTGGCGCAAAAGAGCAAGCTTCGCATCATATTCATCTTGGATTCCTTTAGTAATTAATACCTGTTGTTTCTGGACCGACTCCGTATGTGCTTGAGCTTTTTCAGCCTCAATACGGACCTGATCTTTGTAAATAGTAAAATCGCGATCCCGAATATGCCAGCCAGCGAAAAACACACCACATACAAATACAACAAATAAACCAGCTTTGATGTAGGTTCCATATAGCATTACGCCTCCGGTTCAGAGTTTTGTTTCATCATTACACTAGCACCACCAGCACCAGAGACAATGCCTAAGGCCGAGGCAAGCTCGGTCAGGCTAAGAGATTTAGCTTGTATTACTTCATATATGGCTATGGCAATAATAGCAATAAACCCAATCATCCAAGTCCAACGACCCAAGTCATGGGTTTGATTATCTTTGCCCGTTAAAAGGTCATTGATAATCTTGTTCATTTTTTCTTGTTGGAGCTTTTTGCCGTTGTTTTTTTAACGCGGGTAGTTGCCTTAGCAACGCTAGGTTTTTTCTTAGGGGTTTCCGTTGGAAAAGACCAAGGCTCTGCTATTTTTCCAATTTTCATATCAAACTTAGGCATATAACCTAACTTATCCATGATCCATTCAAATGTAAATTTCATGCTTTATCTCCAGTAATAATTGCTGTAGATGTTTCTCTATCAAAAGTTAGTGTTCCATAACATACTACGTTACAGTCTTCACTATTATCCTCTTTTTCGCTAAATGAGGGAACTTCAATTTTAAAGTGTTTGACCAAGTATTCTTTGGGGCCATCAAATACCCTCCAAACATGGTCAACTGTACCCCTACCGGGCTGGCCTCTGCTTTTGTTATAGCGAATACGATACTTGTTCATATTACTTCAACTTGATTTTGCTGCTGTATTACAGGAGCAACAGCAATATTAATATGAATAAATGTTAATGGAACTTTTTCAGTATTTTTATTAAATGAATGTGGCAACCAAGAATTAGTTAAAATTAATCTTCCATTTATTGGTTTAAAGTTAATCATATTACTAGCGTGTGTAGCATTGGTAAAATCACGTTCTGGCAAACTAGTAATTACTTTTGCATCTCTTGGATCATGAAATACAACTCTTGCATCTTCTGGAGAATTTAAAAAATAAAACCCAGAAAGGATTGCACCATTATTATGAATATGTCTATCCATAGAAGAATGTTCATGATGCTCTTGAGACCACATTTCTGTAAAGTAAGTCATCATGCTATCCATTGCGTAGCCTTGGGAATCTAAAATACTCCAAGCTGTTTGCCCTACAAAATTTGCAAATTCTGATAACTCAGGATGATTGTGCATATTTTCAGTCATGTAGACTGGATAATGAGGATGTAAATCGTGTTCTTTTTTGCGTAACTTTAAATACTCATTGGATACTTTTCTTGTAATGCTTAAAAACTCTGGCGCCTCTATTTCGTAAACTGGAGCTGCAAAATAAGAATACGAATTTATTGGGTTATTTGTCATTTTCTTAATTAAATTGCGCTTTCAGTTTGTTGGGTGGGCTGTACTACTAATGATTGAATTGCAGCAGCATTAGGGATCCCGGCTTTAAGAGCTTGCATTCTTGCTAATGTAGCCGCTGGAAACATTCCGGTAATATACGCATCCAAAGCGTCACCAGTAATAAAGTGATTATTTTCATCCAATGGAATATCCACATTATAAGTTACAAAGGTTTCGCCGTTATCTTTATAAGAAACAAGAATAGATCCTGTTGCTTCGTTAAATTTTACTATTTCATAATTTGTCATAATTTTTCCTTAATTTAATGGACCGTAACGATTTCCTGTACTTTGCCATGTAATATTACCATTTCCTGATGTAGCTGGACCAGCACCGCCGCCGCCAGCACCTGATCCACTAGCTGAGCCAGAACAACGAGTACTCCAACCCGGCGGAAGACTATATCCTCCGCTGCCGCTTGCTCCGGTTCCCCCACCAGACCCCCATCCGCCTCCACAACCTCCGGGTCCACCACTAGAGTAATAAGATACACCGTATTGAGAACCAGAACTTGATGCTCCACCACCGCCGCCTCCCGGACCACCATTACTTCCTCCGCCACCGGGATTTCCGGGAGTTCCACGTGATTGACCGCTGCCACCGCCGCCACCACCGGTACCATTTAAACCAGTCCTACCACCGCCTCCACCACCAGCGCCACTCTGGCCCCTCCAAGAAATTCCATTGGTGCAACTACAGCAAACAGCGCAAAGACGAGTTGCATTACCACCGCCACCGCCACCGCCACCGCCGCCGCCAGCTACAGTTCCGCCACTATTACAAATAGTTGTGGCAAAAGAAACAGAAAGTGCAGTTCCACCGCTACCACCACCACAACCGGGGGTGCCGCAAGTAGAATCAGTACCTTGGCCACCTTGACCACCGTTACCACCTTGACCAGCAATTACACCACGGTTATTAACTTTAACTACATCTCCAGATGTCCAGCCATTTATTGATAAACCAGCACTACCAGTAGATGTTGAGTAAACATAAACACCGCTATTAATAGTTAATGTAGCGCAAGTCTTACCAGCAACATATCCGCTAATTTTGGCTGGATTGAATGTGTAATTTGCAGTGCTTGAAGATAAAGTGATAGTTTGTACCACACGATTAGATTTACCATAGAAATTAGTTGGCATAATAATAGTAGACCCAGCAGGAACGGCAGCACCACCAGCTAAGTTTCTAACAGCGGTATCATTTAAACTAATTTGGGTTGTACCATTTCCACCATTTTCAATTTCAATTGATTGTCCTGCGGTTGTTCCCGCCAAGCTAATTGGTCCTGATGCGTTCAATGTCATAATTTAATCCTATCTATACGCAGGTCCACTGACCCATGTTACTGCCGAATATCTTGTTCCTGCCGTTACAGGAGTTACTCTATGTTGCAAAAAAGAAGGAAACACAATAATACTTCCCTGTTTTAATTCTGGCTGTTTGTCAAAATCTTTAAACTCAAATAAACCGCCTTCAAAATCATCATTTAATAAAATACTAATTGATAGTTTTCTAACTAAACCATCTTTGCCTACTTTATAACCATCATCCGTATGCCAGTCATAAAATCCTTGAGTGCTACTGTCATATTTACCAATTTGTATATTTACGCAATTAGATAATTCAAAATTCCATCCTGCTTTTTCGTTTGCCATATTGACATAAATTTGCGCTGTACAACCAATTGGCGAACTTTGGTCAACCCAAACAACATCTGTAATTCTTTTATCCTTATCTGCTAAAAAGTTTCCATCTTTTTGTTTAACTTGACCCTCAACAGTTTTAACTCCATCAATACTTTTAATTTGTTCTTCGCAAAACCATTTAGGTAAAACGCTATCCCAAAGCCAATAATCAAACATCAAGGTGTCCCATAAGCAGTTACGTTAGCCAAAGCAACTAAATTACCAGACGAATCTAATGATGCAACATTGGTGCCATTGTAGTTAAAGTATAACTTTGTTCCAGATGGTGTAACATTCCATCCGCCTGAGTTAGTAATATTGTTTGCTGTCGCAGCATTGCCAGTAATATTAATGCTGGCAGATGAAACCCAAGTTGGGACAGATGATCCATTAGACTGAAGTACTTGGCCGCTTGTTCCGTTGGCAATAAAGCTAGTAGTATTGGAAGCACTTTGGTAAGGAATTTGAGAAGCTGCGCCACCAGAAATATTAGCTACTGCGGTAGGGGTGCTTAATGCTACCATGGAGGTTCCGGTGCAATAAGCCAATACAGTTTGACCATTTGCAATCGTTATAGTAGATCCGCCAGTTGGTCCAAAATAAGCTGTAGCGCTAGAGCTTAAACTATTGGTAATAATGTATAGTTTTTGAACGGCAGGGCAGTTAACTACATAGCTGGCATTTTGGTTTCCGGTAATAATTACTACAGCATTGCGGGCCTCATCTGATGTTCCGTTGTAATTTGACAACGTATAGTTAGCGTTATTCATGGAAATGGTGGTTTGGCCAACAATGGCTTGTTCCAGCAAGGTTCCAAGATTTTTATTGGTAGTCGTACCCCAAGTTCCGGATTGATCTCCGTTACCGATAAGCTCCAATAATAGGCTAGTTGAGTAGGTTGATGCCATAAATATCCTTACTGATTATTAAAAATAATCGTCCAATTTGGGGTCTGACTGTCGTTAATATTACCCCAATTTGGGGTTTGACCATCGTTAATTTTAATCCATCCAGAAGAAGGTTGGCTAGAGGCAATAATAAAACTTTCTTTCTGGGTTGTTACAAAAGCAGCTATTACAGTTGGGCTGTCTGCTATAGAGGCCGATTCTGTAATATTTGACTTAAATGCCGCCAAAACAACTTTAGTGTCATTTACGGTAATGGTTTCACTTACCGCTACACTATAACCACCAATAATTGCAGATCCAACAGTGATTGTTTCAGATATAACTGGGCCAAACCTAGCTGGACCAAGTTGAGAATCTGCTGCTTGGATTGCTTCAAATACGGTTTGAGGTGATGCTACGTTATTTCCAATATCAATATCTACAGGAGATATAGACTCAATTACAGAGTAAGCAAAAGTAGCTAATACTGCATTAACATCAGCTATTGTTGATGATTCTGTAGCATTTAAATTCCATGTAAATGCTGGCGAATCTGCAAAAGAATTGTTTTCTGATATTGAGCTAATAAAAGATGCAATTGCTGATGGTAAATCAACAATACTAAATGATTCTGAAATTAAATTAGCAAAAACTGCTGTTCCTATTTGAGAATCAGCAGAGGTAATAGAATCGTTTACGGTATCTATATATACTTTGATTGCAACGGGTAAATCTGCAACCGTTAATGCTTCAGAAATTGCAGTAAAAAAAGTAGCAACTAATGCTTCGCTATCGGTTATTGTGGTAATAGATTCTGAAATGCCCGCACCATATACATTTTTATATGGGCCGGATGCAAATGGCGCTTGAGAAAACGCATTAATGCCAAACATTATTTACCCTTCAGGGCGTCTATTTCGGCTTTTAATTCTGCTATTGCTTGGAATGCCAAAGCAACTAATTTTGGATAATCAACCGCAAGAGTGCCATCTTCTCTGGTTCTTACTGCGATTGGAAATACAGATTGCACGTCTTGTGCAATAACGCCAAAATCATTTTTTTGAATAAAGTAACCATCTTCTCCACCATGGGTTTCAAGATAATCATCGTTCCAACTAAATGTTTTTCCACCAATATATTCTACTTTTTGCAATGCAGCGCTTATTGGTTTAATGTTTGTTTTTAAATTTCTATCTGAAGAATAATAAGCAGTAACATTGTTTGTTGCGCGTATTTCGCCAGTTGTACCAGATGCTGCAGTACCAACGCCTAATGAACCTAATTGAACAGAGGCACTTGTTCCCACATCTATTGGTCCACTTCCGGTGCTTGCAATTACAGAATATTTGGATGGATAATCAACCCAAACTGTTACAGTTCCGGTAAATGTTACTGCCGTATTTGAATTGCTAGATTGAGAAACAGTTGTTCTGGTCAGCAAAGTAGACGAAGTTAATGTGCCAAGACCGGTCTCCCAGTTAGTGCCATCCGTTGCAGAATAATAAAGCGTGTTGCCTGTTGTAATTGCAGAAAAAGCCTGAAAGCCAACTACCGAACCTGTTAAACTAAAACTAACGGTGGTGTTGGCTGTACCAGTCTGTAGGACGCGATCAGCTAACTGTAAAGCCATAAAAGGCTCCTAATTAAGACGTTGCAGTAGTCGTATAAGTAACTGCGATGGAGTCGCCGTTGGCTACGATTTTTGATCCGCCAGTAAAGTTTCCTGCGCTATACAAAACACCACCAGTAGCACTAACAGTTCCAGAAGCAGAAGCGCCTGAGTTAATAAAGCAACCAAAAATAGTGGCAGTTGCAAGCATACTGAATGTTACTGCGCCGGCCGCTTTAGAAACAATATTGCTTGGTGAAGCAGATCCGTTATTTGAGGCCGCGGTCCAAGTTGGAGCTTGACGTGCAGCGTAAATACTTGTAGATGGCTCATACCAACCAGCGTGAGTGGTCATGGTATCTGACTGGAAATAGTTAGCCGTTGCAGATGCGCTGGTTACTAAACCAAGATAGTTGGCACCAGAAGATGTTCCGCCGCCAGTGCCAGTAGCACCGAAATAGTAATCAAACAAAGCTTGTTTACCAGCTGCGGTAACCAAGTTCTCTGCTAAATCTTGCCATTTAATATTGCCGTTTGCATCATAGCAAGTTACGCCATAATAGCCCTGTAGACCAACGGCTTCGGCAGCTCCAGCTCCGCGCGTAACGGCTGCTGCTGAAACATCACCGTAGTTTGATTTTTCCATAAAAACTCCTTAACTATAACGAATAATGGCGGTGGTTGATGTCGCCGTTGGGAAAGTAACTGTAAAGCTGCTAGACGCGGTTTTATCCGCGCCAAAATCTAACACTGCAACTGCAGCATTGGTAGTGCTATTGTATATTAATGCACCCCTGCAAGTAAAGCTGGCCGGGCTCCACGTGACGTTATTAAATGAAATATAAGCCGTGTTTGTAGCGTTATCACCTGTAGGGGTATTGGATATGGTTAAAACCTGACCTCCGGCCGTATAGCCGGTTCCTGACACTTCATTGCTGGAGGTATAGGTTGTAGTTGTGTTATCTAAGCTGGCAGCTGCCGTATAAAGGGCAATTTTATAGGTATAAGGGGTGCCAACGGCAAAGTTTTCCAAGCCGCTAAGTACGTTAATTTTAAACTGAGTAGTTTGACCTTGGACGATTGTCATCTAGCCACCTGATTTCTAGGAGCCACATTAAGCTTAAGCTGGCCATCGCGGTAAGCATCTCCACGCTCCAAGCCATCGCCAAGGCGTCTAAGTTCTTGTAAAGCCTCTTGGTACTTTTGTTCATAGTATCCAACAAGGTCTTGCTCGCCTTTCATAAAAAGCATAGCTTCCCGCATTGCACCATAAAATAGTACTGGATCATAATTGTCGCCTAACCAAGTAGTTCCTGTGGCATTGGTTACTGTAGCAACAGTGCAGGCAAAACCTGAACCAGCGCCACCAAGATAGGCATTAGACACATTTAAAGTATCGCCAACCACATAGAATTGACCGCCATCATTGAGTGTTACGCTGGTCACCGCCGTGCCAGAAACTACAAAAGTGCCAATCGCGCTCATGCCAGAACCATTGGTAAATGGGACATTTTCGTAAACGCCATTGACATAGCCTGTACCACCTGTAATGCTGGCGCTTAAAGTAGCAATTTGACCCTGAACAATCGTAGGTGGGTAGTAAAAATAATGCAACTCGGAGCTATAGCTTGAATCTGGCGTAGGGCCGAGCAGAACTGATAGCGCCTCAAAGTTATTGTATTGATTGCCAAAAAGTGCGTAATATTTTGGCAAACCGGTATAGCTGGCGCTGGAATAGGCTTCACGTATAAAGTTAACATCTTTGTTAATTAAATACGTGTAGTTGCCAGACCCGTCAATAACGGCTAAAGAATATGTAGAAAGATAATCGCTAGGCAAAGACAAATACGGATTAGATGCCGTCATGTTTCCAGTTACGTTTTTACGCAACGAAGGAATCTGAACGCTGTTGTAAATCCGATCCTCCGCTTCCATGACGAAACGGGGAATACTGGCTACAAATAATGCCTCAGTATTTTCAGCATAGTTCTGTATAGCGTTATACAGTTGTACATAGTTCATTAGGGTTTACCCTTAAGCCATTGGACCACGTGCAATACGACCTTTGGTAGCTGCACCATTGCCGCGAGTTTCAATACCATCCTCTACTACTTCATCGTAGGTAAAAGCGCCGCCACCATAAGTTGGGCTACGTGCGTCTACTGGATCATCTTTCAAGTCGGTATGAACTTTAGCATAAGCAGTCGCTGGCTTATTGTTACGAGCTTTACCTGTTGTAATAGCAGGGCTATCTTTGCTGGTAAACGGAACATTCTTTGCGGTTGCCATATTAACCACCTCTTTGATTTTTAGCGCGAGCTACGTTACGGCCAACACTGCGCATATCCATGCCAGTAGGTCCGCCTTTTTTAAGCTTGGAAAGGTTTGTGCCTTTACCGCCCTTGTGCTCTTGTTTGTCGTGCATTTTGAAAGCTTTTTTAATCATTGCTTTGTCTTGCTTGACATCTTCTTTCATTTCTTTTTTATCCATTGCTTTGGATTCTTTTTCCATTTTTGCCATCATTTACTCCTAAGTTGTTGATATTGTTACTGTTCCTACTTGCCCAATTGCAATCAGATAATTCAAAGTCAAAACAGTATCAAAACTGCTGGCTCCGCCTACCGGATTCCAGCCCCATTGAAACACACGACTACCACCAGATACATCTCCGGCTTGCAAATAGCTTATGCCGCTGCCTTGGTTAACCAACAATCCGTTGTTACCGGAGGCATAGTAACTGACATCTGGCCGTGGCTCCCGAACCGCTTGCGGATCGTTCACGGGGTACATACCTAATTGTAACTGAGGGTGGTCTGGATCCCAACACTCATAACACACTTTTACACGATATGGCTTGGTTTTAAGCGTCTGAGTTCTTAACTCTTTTAGCTTATAACGCTGACCACATCGGTCACATTCTGCAATTGCAAACTTACCGGAAGCAAACTTATTTGGCATTAGAGCATCCTGCCCTTCGTTTTGCCTTTCGTTTCAATTCCATGTCCGCGAACCGATCCGCCTTTTTTAATGGCTTTTGGGTTATTAAGCATTTTTAATTCTGCTGCTGCGCCACCCGTGCCGGCTCCACCACCACCGCCAATAGTGCGGTTTATCTGAGTTCCAACTCTGGGGCCAGTATCATAATATGAAACACCGGTGTACTTTGGCTTGCTTCTAACATCTCTTCCAATCTCGGCAATTATGTCTTTAGCTGCTTGCACTTCTTCTTTAGTAGCCATGATTACCTCATATAAGACATATTGCGTGGCACAAAGCGAATAGAGGCTTTTTCGCGGTCTTCTTGTGCCGCGTAGTTAAATACTTCCTCATAATATTGCTTTAATGCCATCGCGCGCGTGGGATCCATATCTGGCAATTTCATGGCTAAATGCGAAGCTAATCCTGCAACCATACATGGAATCCAACGGAAAGGAATATCGCCTACATTGATACCGCCGCCAGCGTCTTGAATCCGGCGCATACGCCAATAAACAAAGGTATAGTTTCCGCCAGAGTTTGGTGTTGGCCATACGTTAATGCAGGGCAAATTAGAGATATAAACACCAGCGCCTGATGCGTGAGAGGCTGCAGTGGTGTCATTCTGACCGCGCCAGCAGTTTGTTATTACGTTTCCAACTAAATTGGTATAGGCAATAATTTCTGAATCAATCTGCACAAAGCCAGTAGAGCCAAGATTAGTAGCATCATTTACTGTCATTGTGGTCGCTGATGAGGTTACCGCCGCGGCCAAAGTTGCCGAAGGAATGGCATTAGTCAAACCATTTTGGCGGTTGATCCAAACTTGTATTGGACGGCCATTCGTCAGTTTATTAGGAATAGTAGCGTAAGTAGACTCAGATATACGGCTAATATTAATATCAGTTTGCGTGGTTGTATTTCCATTGTTTTGACGGATAACCTGATCTAGTAAATCAATTGTGTCTACT
>Ga0208872_1002043_pt1 | contig 11891 bp, 8 predicted proteins | sample CryBogCBH12Aug08_FD_185508 | JGI IMG/M metagenome (GOLD analysis project Ga0208872, IMG submission 185508) | Freshwater microbial communities from Crystal Bog, Wisconsin, USA - CBH12Aug08 (SPAdes) | ecosystem: Environmental > Aquatic > Freshwater > Lake | place: Crystal Bog, Wisconsin, USA... | reverse complement strand
TTGAGCACCGCCTGAAGGTGCATATTTGGTAATTGCCTTAAACAAATTATTAGCAGCATAGATTGCCATAAAATCTGATGAAGACACTACATAAACCCTATCTGTTAATCCTTCCCTGATGGGTACTGCAAAACCACCGCAAACAACATCACCCAATACATCATATAAAACATAATCGGGTTTAAATTCCTCAAACAGTTTTAAATCTTTTAAAAGATTGACTGCTGCATTAATGCCCCTTCCTGCACAACCCACACCCGGAACAGGACCACCGGCTTCAATACAGAGAACTCCTTTGAATCCACTGACAGATATATCTTCAAGCCTTGTTTTTTCGCCATCCCTGATGGAATCCAGTACGGTGGGTAAAAAATTACCCCCGCGTAAGGTATTGGTAGAATCACTTTTCGGGTCGCACCCAATCTGGATAACCCGGTAACCTGCTTCAGCAAGTGCAGCACTGATATTTGAAGTGGTGGTAGACTTACCTATTCCTCCCTTTCCGTATATCGCAATCTGATTTATTTTATGCTCAATGCTCATTTTTGTATTGGTATGTTTTAATGAATAAGCTGATGTTCTTTCAAAAACTCAGGGGTATAAAAATCATACATATTTCCCTGATGAATTTCCATTGCCTGTTCCGGATTTTCAATGATACTGAAACCATATTTTTCATATAATTTTTGGGCATCTAATGTATAAAGTGTCCATCGCCTGATACATTGCAGTTCCGGAAAAGAAGTAAATGTTTCAATTAACCATTTAGACAAACCAAGTCCCCGGTATGGCTGTATTACAAACACATCTGCAACGGTTGCAAACACGGCAAAATCGGTTACTATCCGGGCAAAGCCGATTTGAGTATTTCCGTGATACAAACCAAACGGCAATGAATTTTCGATTGATTTTTCTACAATTTCTATGGGTATATTTTTTGCCCAATAAGATTCTTTGCTCAGAAAAGAATGGATAAAACATATATCCAGCTTTTCTCTGTTTGTAGAGATATAAAAATCTCCGTATTGATATTCACGAATACTATTTACCATCAGGTTACATCATTATTGTTTGTCGTTTTTGGCCTGCTGATCAAACTTTACTTCATACAACCTTTTTATATCTTTCTGCTGCTTTATTATTCCCGTTTCCTGCAAGTATTTGTATGTTGCAGAAAATGCATGTAATGCACTGTCATTTAAACCAAAGTTTTCAGTATACTTATCAATCAGGCTCAGTTCAACTTCTTTAGGCAACAGATTATTTTCTTCATGCATTAGTATACCAGCTGCTTCTTCTTTATTTTGTTTTGCCCAGGCACTGGCTTTACGATATACTTTTAAAACCCTTTCAACTATATCAGGATACTTATCAATAAAAGAATTTGTGGCGATATAAGGAAGTGTTACATACTTTATGCCTTTGGAGTAAGCAATTATCTTACCGGCTTTTTTATATACCGCTAAAGAAACATAGGGCTCTCCTATTATAGTTGCATCTATCTGATGCAGTGATAATGCATTCACACATTCAGTGAACTGAAGGTTTACCACATCAACATCAGTTTGCTTTAATCCATATTGTTTAAGATAAATATTAAACAGGTGCTGAATATTAGAACCAATTGTAATGCCGATTTTTTTCCCTTTCAATTGGCCAAAATTAGTAACCGGAGAATTTTCAGGAACCAATAATGCCATCAATGTTTCACTGCCCACAATATTGCCCACAATCTTTATATCAACACCTCGTGCCCATCCAATAATAGAAGGCTGATCTCCAATACTGCCAATATCTAACTGGCCTGCAGAAAAAGCTTCTATTTCCGGAGGGCCGAAATCAAACTTTTTATATTCAATAGCAATACTGTCCTTAGCAAATTCCTCTTCAAACCAATGTTTATTTTTGGCAATAATATCTGGTAAATGCCCCAGTTGATAGGCAAGCCTGATCACTTTTGGCTTATGGCTTCCTGTAGATTGGTTTGAACTATTTTTGCATCCGGTATTACATAACAATACTGTGATAAATACTGTTGCTATCAATACAATCCTTTTGCCGGTTTTCATTTGTCTAATTTTTTAAAAAATTCTTATTAACAGTTTACAGTATTCAAAATATTTGAACGTTAAAAATTTTACTGCTGATTCCATATTATACGTGCCGAAATGTATTTAGCAGTAAATAACTGCCAATAACTAATACTTTTACATTCAATTATTGTAAAGGAGGAGTATTTATTTGTCTACTAATTCTATAGACGAATATATGTCACTCTTATTTCAGTTCAAAATCTTTTTATCCATTTCTTTAAAACTCAGTTTTATTTCAACGCCGCATTTGTTAATGGGGTTACTGGTGTTTGAGAAGGAATTCTATGATGATATGCTGATAAAGACACATTGTTTAAATGTGGCAGCACTAGTTTAGCAAAATAATTCGCTTCCTCAATTAATGGAAAACCAGAAAAAACAAATGCCCGGAAGCCCATATCCTGATAACGATTCAACTTTTCTATAATTTGCTCAGGACTACCCACTAATCCACTCCCGCATCCTGAAAATACTTTGCCTATATCAGTCCATACAATATCTTCAATATACCCATCCTCATCAGCATTCTTTCTTAATTCATCCTGCCTTTTTACGCCAAATGATCTGGAATCCTGTCCTCTGCTTCTGATTTCGTAAGCTCGTTTTTCATCCAATTTGCTCACTAATTTCTTGGCATAAGCTCTTGCCTCATTTGCTGTTTCCCTTACCACAACATGTATTCTTAATCCAAAATCAATTTTACGGCCATAACTTGCAGCTCTTGCACTCATATCCTGTAAGGTGGCATATAAACTTTCTTCAGTTTCTGGCCAGGATAAAAACACATCGCAATAACGGGCACATATATCTCTTGAACCTTCTGAGGTTCCGCCAAAATATAACAATGGTCCTCCATTCTGCTGATAGGGTTTTACAGGATCTGAAGACATATCAAATTCATATAATTTCCCTTTGAACTGAATACGGTCTTGTGTCCATGCCTGTTTTAAAATTTCAATCACTTCTGCACAACGCTGATAACGTAATGCAGGATCTTCAATTAATCCGGGTAAATCTGAATTAATAATATTAATGGCAAATCTTCCCTTCAATAAATGATCAAGGTTAGCTAAGGTTCTGGCAAGAGTAGGCGGGTGCAGTTCGCCTGTTCTGATTGCTGTTAGTAATTTTATATTTTTCATTAACGGAGCAATAGCAGCAGCAAAGGGCAATACCTCCTGTCCAACAGTAAATGCTGTTGGTAATAAAAGGTTATCAAACCCCAAATGGTCAGCTGTAAGCGCAATTTCTTTACAATGTTCAAAATTGCTTCTTCGTTCATTATCCAATACTCCGAGATAATCTGTATCGCCCCCAATGATATTATCAAACCAGGCAATTTCGGTTACACGTTCTTCAGTACGGATTGGAACAGTCTCCCATTTTTTCTTATACGACATAGCACTAATAAATTTTTAACTTGGATTTAGACGCTGTTCTGGGTTCATTTGATGGAAAAACAAATAATCATAAACAGCGTAAAACCACTTTATGAAATAAGTCCCTTATTTTTTCAAGTAAATTGTTTTTCCTTCTTTAATAGTTTCCAACACTACTATATCCTTTATTTTAACGGGAGGAACATTTAGCAGATCATCTGATAAAATAGCAAAATCTGCAAGTTTTCCTTTTTCAATAGACCCTTTTGATTTTTCTTCAAAATATTCATAAGCCCCATTAATAGTGATAGCACGTAATCCTTCAATTGGTGATATTCTTTCACTGGCCCCAATAATTTTCCCTGTTCGGGATTCACGGGCAACAGATGTCCATAATAAAAACAACTGATTCAATGGCGTTACACCATAATCAGTATGATTAGTGGCAATAACTTGCTTTTTTATAGCAGTTCTGAATGGGCTTAAAAAAGAAGCTCTTTCCACACCCAGGTTTTGAGTATGGGTATCGCCCCAGAAAAATGCATGATTACTAAAAAAAGCAGCAACAATGCCAAAATTATGATATGTATCTAACTGATCAGGACGAACAAATTGTGAATGGATTACTACAGATCTGCGGCCAACACTGGTGGTATGCAATGCACTGTCTGCATATTTAATAGCATGGATATACATATCAATTGTAGCATCTCCGTTACAGTGTACAAAAGTTTGTATATTATTTTTATATCCTTTTAAAATAGCATCATCAAACTGTTGTTGAGTAACGGTGGGGATACCTGTACAATTATCATGGTCACAACCCGGAACATCAGTTAAATAAGGTTTTGTAAAGAAAGCAGTTTTACCCTGAGGGGAGCCATCGGCAACTAATTTAAATCCGGCTATTTTAAAATGGTCTTTCAATGTCCCAAATTTAAATTCACTATTCCCTAAAACTTTATCAATTATTTGAAATCCAGCCAAAGCTTCAATATCAATAAACAATTTATGCTGGGCTGCAGCCTTACTTAACAGAACCACAGATTCATAAGAAGAGTATCCATCCTGAGCTGTAGTAATACCATTGCTGGCATAAAAGGTTTGCTGATCATCTAAATCCTGTAATCTTTCTTCAAAAGTTGGCTGTTTTCTTTCTTCTGTTCCTCTTCTTCTTAATAGCCCTGCAGCATGTTCCTGCAATAACCCGGTGGGTTCATTTGAACCTTTTTTCCTGACAATAACACCACCTGCTGGATCAGGTGTTGTGGAATCAATTCCTGATATTTTGAGGGCCGCAGAATTTGCCATGGTAAGATGGCCTGAAACATGGGTTAATGTTACCGGATTATTAGGAAATGCAGCATCCAAATCTTCTTTTACCGGATGCCTTTTTTCTGCTAACTGATCAGGATCGTACCCATATCCACTAATCCATTCCCCATCTTTAATATTATGCTCTTTTTTAAATTTCTGTAACGCTGCAATTATATCTGCAATATTCTTAACCGGACCAACCGGAGGGGCAGATACATTTACTGCATTCTTTCTGCCAAAACTCATAAAATGGCTATGCCCGTCTATAAAACCCGGAACAAGGGTTTTGCCTTTTAAATCTTCAACAATAGTATTGCCTCCTTTATACTTACTAATATCAGCATTGGTGCCAACAGCTAAAATCTTTCCATCTTTTACTGCAACTGCCTGTGCAATGCTGTTCACAGAATCAACGGTGATAATTTTACCATTATATAAAATCCGGTCGGCTGATATTCCATTATTGACAGGTTCATTTTTATAAATAAACGAATAAAGCAGAATACAAACAATCAAAAATGTAATAAGAATTGTTATCTTTTTCATAGATTATTTTGTTTATGAAGTTTTTATTGTGGTGCTAAAGTGTTATAAGCTATCTCTCCGCTTGGAACAGGCCAAACATAATTACTTGCAGTGGGAAGTACTGAGGGAGCAGTACCTGCATTTCCTATTTTTGCAGGAAGTGTTTGTACTGTTCGTAATAAATCAAATAGCCGGAATCCTTCTCCTAACAATTCAATTCTGCGTTCATTAAAAATAGTAGTTGACAATGCAGCTTGAGTTGAAATACTTGCTGCCTGTAAAACAGCATTGGGATTACTGCGATTTCTTACCGCTTTTAATAAAGCAGTTGCGGTTGCTAAATTGCCTGTGGCAGAACTTGCTTCAGCATAATTTAATAAAACTTCAGCATATCTGATTACAGGTATATAATCATTATAAGGAACAGAATTATGAGAAAATTTATTTAAAATTTTCTGACCGCTGGCATTTGTTTTAACTAAAGATTTTCTTGCATCTACTGATGTTGAAGAAGAAAAAACAGTATCTGAAACAATTGCAGCAGTATTTAAATATAAAATCGGATATAAATAATTATAGGCCAGTGCACTCTGATTACCAGGTGCTTCAGAAGCATTTACAAATGGCAAAGAAAAGATAGCTTCATTTCCAGTATAGGAACCACCAAATACAGTAGCAATATTAGATTCCAACTTGTGCGTTACTGTTCCGGCAGTGTATTGAAAAGGAGCAGTGGCACTTACTATTTTAGTAGCTTCTGCGATTACATCAGTATAATCACCTTTTATCAGATAAACTCTTGTTTTTAATGCAATAGCTGCACTTTTCGTTGCTCTGGAAACATTTAATAAAGCGGTACTGTATCCCACAGGCAGACCCGCTTCAGCATCATTCAAATCACTGATTATTTGTTTATAAACTGCTGCTACAGAACTAAACGCCAGACTATTATCTCCACCTGAAATTTCAGGGCTTAGTCTGAGTGGTAATGCCAAAGAAGTGCTATCCAGTGCATAGGGTTTAGCATAAGCCTGTACTAAATTCAGATAAGCAAAGCCTCTGACAAACTTTGCTTCTGCCAAATAGTTTTTCTTTAAAGAATCTGATATCAGTGTTGAACCTGTTACGTTGGCAATAAATATATTTACAGAATTAATTGCAGTATAGGCAGCACTCCATACTGAATTTACATAACTGCCGGATGCTGTAATGGTTTGATTCCAAACATTAGCACCTGTTGAATTATTGCCATCATTTTGGCTGAACTCATCTCCTCTTTGTTCATTATTTACAATAAAGCCTCCGCCATAGAAAGAAGAACTTTCTAATTGAGAATAAAATGCATTTACCTGTGCTAATATTTTATCGGATGAACTAAATGCAGTTGAACCTGCAATTGTTGTTTGCGGAACCGCATCTAATAGGTTTTTCGTGCATGAGGTGAATAAAAAAATTGAACCAATACCCAACAATTTTATCCGGCTCACTATTCTTCTATGAATGATTTTTGTTTTCATAATAATTTGATCATTAATTTTAAAATTCAATATTATCTGGGAGATTATTAAAATCCAATATTTAATCCAAGGGTTATTACTCTTGCATTGGGTGGAACATTCTGGTCTTTACCGGAATTGATTGAGTTGCCATTAATAGACACTTCCGGATCTGAACCCCTGTATTTAGTGAGTGTATATAAATTTGACGCCTGTACATAAAAATGTGCAGAAGCAATCCTATTGCCTGTGAGTGTATTAATGTTTGGAATATGATAGCCGAGTGTTATGGATTTCAACTTAGCATAAGAACCATCTTCAACATTTGCTGTATTTGTTGAAGTGAAACCGGTTGTAAAATTGTCGCCCCATACCAGTTTTGGAATATCAGTTATCTGGCCTGCATGTGTCCATCTGTTTAAAATAAATGTTCCGTTATTAAAGTAACGCTGATCAGAAATAGTTGCTCTAGTTCCATTGTATAATTTATTACCACCAGAGAATGTGATGCCAATATTCAAGTCAAAATTTTTATAACTGAAGCTGTTATTAAATCCGCCAAAATATTTTGGTAATGAAGGTCCCTGAATTCTTCCATCAGCATAATTATCTATTGCAGTTGCAGTGGTGCCATCTAAATTAGACCAGGCTTTGGTTGCAGCATTATATTGTACCTGTTGTCCATTACTTTTGACATACACCCTGTTGCCATTCTGCGGATTTACGCCAACAGTAGGTACTGCGAAAATAGAACCAACGGAATATCCAACACGGGTAACATTTTGAATACCAAAAGTGCTTGACTGGTACACATCACCTCCGCTACCTAAAGAAGTAACTTCATTCTTAACAGTGGATACATTTAAAATTGCATTCCACTTTAATTTTCCGGAATTAAGTACATGTACATTAACAGAAGCTTCAATACCCTGATTATATAAGGAACCAACATTTGCTACTATTGAACTTCCGGGAATACCCTGAGAAAGTGATTGCGGAGAATTTAATATTAATCCATTAATTAAGTTTTTATAATAATCTGCTTCTATATTAACTCTGTTATTGAATAAAGAAATATTAAAACCCAAATCAGTCTTGTTACTTGTTTCCCACTTCAGATTAGTATTGCCTGCCTGGGAAAAATAAAGGGTAGCAATACCTTCATATGTACCGGAACTATACTGTGATAAAGATGCATAATCTGCAATGCTACTATTACCTACTACACCATAACTAACTCTGACTTTTAAATTATTTATAACTTTTGATAAAGAAGATTGTTTAAAAAATCTTTCTTCAGAAATATTCCAACCTGCAGAACCACCTCCAAAATTACCCCACTTGTTATTGGCAGACAATGCAGATAACCCATCTCTGCGGAAATTAAAACTCAAAAGGTATTTCTTTTCAAAATCGTAATTAACAGTGCTGAAATAAGAAGCTAATCCATTCGTACTTTGCGCATTTCCGGTTGCAGTAATGGTTGACCAACCACCCTGATAACTGGAATAATAGGGATCAGTTATACCTGATCTGGTTGCACCCCAGGTATTTGTTGTTCTGTAAATTTCTTCATATCCACCCAATATGGATAAATGATGTTTGTTGGCAAATGTGGTAGAATATGTAATTGAATTTACTAAATCAGTCCTGTAATACTTACTATAAGTATTGGTAGCAGATCCTCCCCCAATAATATTAGGCCTGGCAGTGGCACCATCTCCACTGTAAGGATTTAGAAAACCGGTATTTGCAACAGACAAATTATCTATTCCGTAATTAACCTTAAGTTTTAATCCTTTTAAAATGGCCCATTCTCCATACACATTACCAATTATGGTATTATTTTCGGAAGTGTTTTTATCTAAATCCAGAACCGTTTGTAAATTCCAAGCATTAAAAACACCCAGTGACGAACTGTTGGCACCATAACCAATGGTTCCATTGTTTGGATTGATATTATAGCTTCCATCGGCATTATAAACAGAAACATTTGGAGGAAGTATGTAGGTTAATCTGGCTAAAGGTTCTGTGCCAATATATTGAGAGTTATAAGTATTACCACTGGAAGCTGAAACTGAATTAGGAGGAATTGCTCCAGTATTGGGGCCCGAATTTAATGAGTTGCTATAAGAAATATTTGTTCCAATGGTTATTTCGCTGGTAAGTTTATGGTCAATATTTAATCTTGCAATTTTCCTGTTAAAATTATTATTGCGGATAAAACCATTCTGATCAGTATATCCGGCAGAAAAATAATAGCTGGTTAGGTCGTTCGCACCGGAAATACTTACATTATGGCTTTGAGACAATCCAGCATGATAGGCTACATCGTACCAGTTAGTATTAACAATACTACTATCCGGATTTTTTTGCAGAGCAAAACCAGCAGATAACCCTGCATTCACTCTGGCTTCATTTTTAATAGTTACATAATCTGTTGCATTTAATAAATGGGGCAAATTATATGCTGTACTGGAACTAAACCAGGTATCGTATGTAACTTTAGCCTTCCCTTTTTTTCCTTTTTTAGTTGTAATTACAACAACACCATTGGCAGCTCTGGAACCATAAATTGCAGTTGCAGAAGCATCTTTTAAAATATCAATGGTTTCAATATCATTTGGATTGATATCAGAAAGGGGATCATTGCCTACCGCACCACCTGCAGAACCTGTAAATAAAGTTACACCATCCAGTACAATAAGGGGATAAATACCTGATGAAATAGAGTTAATACCCCTGATACGAAATACAGGTGTATTATTCAATGCACTGCTTGGCTGTATAATATCCACCCCAGCCGCCTGGCCGCCTAATAACTGTTCAAAACTTTGAGCTGGCTTATTTTCCAATTGTGCAGCATTTACCTGTGCAGCTGCTCCGGTAAAATCTTTTTTACTTTGAGTTGCATAGCCGGATGAAACAGTTACTTCCCGTAAATCACTTTCGGAATATTGCAATTGAACGGTTACAAATCCGGAATTCTTTACCAGTACCTGCTGGGTTTTATACCCAACATAACTAACAACCAGTACAAGCGGATATTTCTGTCCGGTTATAAACTTAAACTCCCCCTTATCATCTGTTGTAACTTCATGTGTAGTTCCCTGAATGTGAATGGTTGAGCCGGAAAGGATTGTTTTGGTTCTTGCATCTACAACTTTACCTGTAAAGGATACATTATTTTGAAGCTCTTGTTTTTCTTTTGAGTTGCTTTTATCAGAAATTTTATTGTTTTGTTGCGAAAAAGTTAAGAATGGAATGAATAAAAGTAAAAGTGAATGAATTTTTCTCATTATTTTTAGTTTGGAATTAAGTAATAGGGCAACTGATAGTTTCATAACTACCAGTTCTTAGCAGACGCCTTGTTTTTCCGCCGCCGGGATTGTTTCAGCAATTCCGGCTTTGTTTAATAGATTGGTCCAGCCTTGTTTCTTATGCGCTTCATATTTTCTCTTAACTCTTTATGTTTAATATTGTTTAGTCTATTATTTTTATAGGTTTTAAGGGCATAATCATTTCTATAATGCTTTGATTCAATTATTGGTTATAGTAAAAATCGTTTGGAGAGAATAAAAGAAAGTCCATTATCAACAACAACAAGTACAACAACAACTATTGTTTTTTAATAGCGGAAGACTCTGGGTTGTTTTTATATTGTTGCTTGGGTATAACATTAGTATTAGTCTACTATTTGAGTAGGCAAATGTAAACAGCTATTTTTACTTGAGCAAATTATTTTTAAACAATTTTAATTTTTATTAATTCTTACCGGTTAACCTAATAAGGGGTATCTCAAAAAGCTTACTGTCCAAAAAATTTATTAGTGATATACGTAAACTTTATTATTATAAGGTAATGAGTAAACTTTGTGGGTTATTTGATGAATAGTAAAAGATATCAAAGCGTAGTAAAATAAAAGATTTTCTGGAGCAAATGAATATCCACATTGAATTTTTCAGAAAACCATTGAATAATTTCTTTGAAAAAGAAAGAATTGCTGAATTGAATAAAGAGTGGCACCTTGCTTATGACTATTGAGAACTTCGTTAGCAGGTTTTAGTATTATCAATTCCTCACTTGGATTCAAATTATGATGTTGGAAAGGTATATAATGTAATTAATGATGCAATTGAATATGCGATTTTGGACAAATAGAGTTTTATGCTTTTTTAGGTTTGAGTAACAATAATCCTGTATCAGATGCCAAGACAAATTGTTTATTCCGGGAAAAGCTTACCAAAGGCTTTGTGATAGAAAAACTTTTTTAACTTCTGAATTAGCAAATAGATAAGGATAGCATAATTGTTCACAAAGAAATAGGTAGAAATCTAAAGTTAGACAAGGTTAGAACATATATATGGAATTATGGCCCCTAGTATGAACAAGATATATGTATGATACCTGAATTTAAAACGAAATACACCCGGAATAGGACTTAGAATATAACCTATAACATGTTTATATTAATGCAACTGTATATTGAGTTGACAGTATGAAAATACATGAAAAAGTTTCCTCATAAAGGAAATACAAGTGGGATTGAACATGCAAAATTCATTGTACTATGAAATTAGACAGCAGAATTGCAAATTGGACACTTTAGATATTTAAATTATTTTTATTTTTATTTGAAACGGGGTTTTTAGAGATGCTCATAAATAAATTGTTGAGGAATTTATTTCCAAATATCAGTTTCTTAACTGTTAAAACATTGAATGATTTTTCAAATTCCTGATCCATAAACTCTACTATAAAAGCATCACCACTTCGCATATAATCAAGATTTTACCAGGAGAACCCTTCGGAGCACCTGGTAAATCTTTAACTGAATAAACTTTTTCATATTCAAAAAACATATTTTATTTGAAAATCATTTACTATTGAATCATCTCCTTAAAATTACTCCCTTTATTATAAAAACAATCACTAAACCAGCAAAAATTAAAATTATTTTATAATTCCTACAACATGTATATTTATGTAATATTTCTTGTATGAAAACCCTGTTCCACTCCTGTTGCGTGCTTGCAATCATATTTAGCAAATCCCTTTTTGCTCAAAATGCCTCAGATCAT
>Ga0208872_1002041_pt1 | contig 11908 bp, 11 predicted proteins | sample CryBogCBH12Aug08_FD_185508 | JGI IMG/M metagenome (GOLD analysis project Ga0208872, IMG submission 185508) | Freshwater microbial communities from Crystal Bog, Wisconsin, USA - CBH12Aug08 (SPAdes) | ecosystem: Environmental > Aquatic > Freshwater > Lake | place: Crystal Bog, Wisconsin, USA... | reverse complement strand
CGCTTTTTACATTCCCTGAAATTGTTTTCCAATAAACAAAATAGGCAACCCAGATTAACAGGAATATATAGTGATAGAAAAATTGCATGAGTGTATAATATTAAAGTATTAAATCGCTTTCACTGATTTGTTCTTTTCAAATTCTGTTTGAAGAATTCTTTCCAATTCAGAAAACTTGCATTTTAAAGCATTGGCAGATATACTAACCGGCGAACCATAACTCCTGTAATTAATAGTAACAGCATTCTTTTTTATAGAATTAGTTTGCCGTTCTATATAATTTTCGGGGTTATATACTATAACCATGATAAATTTTTGATTAATTACCTGGGCTGTCTTAAACTCCTTAATATCACTCCAGGGTATGAATCCTGCTGAAATGCCACTTGTATTATCTGTAATGCCCGTATGATCTATAATAAGTCCTGGTTTAGGATCAGCCAGTTTTTTTGATATATAAAATCCACAAAACCCGAAAAATGCAGTCGCTAAGATTCCTGCTACAAATATAAATGTATGGTTGCTAAATACAGTACTTTCAAATCTCCCCGGATTGACAATCAACCAAAATCCAAGCAAAACAAATACTATTGATCCAAGTAATGCCAAAATAAGTTTTACTTTACTTAATGCAATTTCTATTCTATTATTAGTTATCATATAATTTGGATTTAACTTTAATCAGATATTGAGAATATCCTTTTACAGCCTTAAACAAATATATTCTATAATATGTTAATTAAATATTTTCTTTTCACGGTCATTTTCCAGTACTTTTCAAAGTAAATAATAATGCTATGCTTAAATCTATACAAATAAGAATCCTGGTTTCATTTATCATATTGATGCTGATAATTGCAATCGATTATAACATAACATTCGAAGTGTCTTTGTTAGCATTGTACCTTATCCCGCTAATCTTTTTTACATTTCAGAACAAAATCCCATTTATATACAGCATCTTTTTCAGTATCCTCTGCTCATCAGCATGGTGTTATGTAGATTATAAAACACACCATTATACAAGGGAAACCCATCTGGTTTTTAACTGGCTGACTAAAGTCATATTTTTACTTTTTGCAGCCGTTGCGGTCAAAAAATATTTCAATGAGATTGAATTGAAAAAAATGATTTCTCAACAAAGAAAAACGCTGCAGCTTGTAAACCAACAACTCAATACAGCAAATGCAGAATTAAATAAATTTATTGGAATGGCTGCCCACGATATCCGAAACCCGGTTGGAGGGATAAAAATGATGGCAGAATTATTATTATCTAAAGAATCTGTTCCTGAAGATTTAGTGAAGCTGATTAAAATGATAGAATCTGCTGCTGCAAATTCATTACTCATTTTAAATGATACCCTCAATATCAGTAAAATTGAATCCGGCACCATTTCTTTAAATAAAGCTCCCTATGATTATATTACATTCATAAAGGAAGCAATCCTTACTGAAACCTATCTATCAGATAAAAAAAATCAAACCATCAATTTTCAAAGCAATACGGATCAGTTAATTATGAATTTTGATAAAAGCAGGATTAACCAGGTGATTAATAATTTACTTACCAATGCCATTAAGTATTCCAATATGAATACTTCCATAGTGGTTTCAGTTGAATATAATAATGATACAAAAGAAGTATTAACCAGTGTTAAAGATCAGGGTCTGGGAATTGATGAAAAATACCATGCAACGCTGTTTGCACCTTTCACCACAACTTCTAATGTGCCTACCAATAATGAATCAAAAACCGGTCTGGGCCTTGCCATCGTTAAAAAGATTGTAGAATTACACAATGGTACCATCCATTTTACCAGTGAAAAAGGGGTGGGTTCTACATTTTACTATTCGCTGCCGATAGAATAATAATTTAATGGCGAAATCTGATAGTTTAAGGAATCTTCTAAACTCTATCATTAAAGTCAGAAATATTGGAGGTCGCAAATTGCGACCTCCAATATTTAAATTTTATATTTGCCAAATTAAAAACCTGCAATGGCAAAGAAAGAATTAGAGGCATTAGTTACAGAACAGAAAATACTAAACAGGATATACGTAGTTCGTGGCGAAAAAGTGATGATAGATAGAGACCTTGCAGAATTGTATGGTGTAGAAACTAAGAGATTGAAAGAAACCGTTAAAAGAAACATTGAACGCTTTCCGAAAGATTTTATGTTCGAGATGACGGAAAGTGAGTTTAAAAAGTGGAGAGAATCTACAGTATTAAATACTGCAGATAAACAAGGGTTGCGATATGCACCGTTTTGTTTCACTGAGCAAGGTGTAACAATGCTATCCTGTATATTAAACAGTAAAACTGCGATTGAAGTAAATTTAAGAGTTGTTAGGGTTTTTGTGAAGATGCGGGAATATACACTTACCCATAAAGAAATTTTATTGCAATTGGCAAAACTTGAAAAAGGGGTATCGGGTAATAGTAAAGACATTGAAAATATTTTTATGGTTTTAAAGGAGTTAATAGAAAAGCAGGAAAAACCATTACCTCCAAGAGGAAAAATAGGATTTAAACAATATGATTAATTAAGAAAGCACCCTGTTCAAACTATTTGTTATACCTGACTATTAATTCTTATTTTGGAATGTATTTATTCCATTAAATATTATGATTGGTAAACTTAAATTATTCAAATCGATTTTTAAAGGTCGAGAAGATGTTTTTGCTATTCGTTGGGAAAAGAATGGAAAAAAAGGTTATGTTCCTGCTTATGATCTGGATTGGAATGCTTTCAAACTTCATAAAGAAAAAGGAGGCAGTTTAAAGGATTATACTAATAAAAAATATGCATGTTTAACTGATGATAGACTGTTTAATCACTTTTCTGGTAAAGAGGCTATCGGAATTTATCCATTATTACCAGAATTCGCATCCTGGTTTATTGTCGCTGATTTTGACGGTTCTTCATTAAAAGATAAAAACTGGTTAAAAGAATGCAGAATTTTTATTGATGCATGTGAAAAACTCAATTTACCAGTTTATCTGGAACGCTCAAGGTCCGGTGAAGGCGGGCATGTTTGGTTGTTTTTTGAAACCCCTTTTCCGGCATCTAAAAGCAGGAAAATATTTAATCAATTGCTTACTTCCTGTGGTTTTGTCTCAGGAAAAGCATCTAGCTTCGACCGGTTATTTCCTAATCAAGACCAGCATTCCGGGAAAGAATTAGGCAATTTGATAGCACTCCCTTTTCATAATATTGAATCAGAAAACCAAAATTCTTGTTTTATTAACCCATCAACTGAAAAACCGATAACAGATCAATGGGGTTTTCTTTATAACATACAAAAGATAAGTATTTCCAGATTGGAGGAATTGTATAATAAGTTAATTAATCAAAAACCTGCAGTAAATAATGCAAACAGTTCAGTTAGTTTTCAACCTGGCAGTATACATATTATTCTAGACAACCAGCTAACTGTATTCAAAGAAAACCTGCCTCCCCTGCTCCTCAGCTATTTAAAAGAGAATCTCAATTTCATTAATCAGGAATATTTTATTAAAAATAGTTCGGGAAAAAACACATTTGGAACAGTAAAATATTTTAAAAGCCTCGAAGAAAATAGCAATTCGCTTATAATTCCCCGGGGGGTTGCAGGAAAACTTATCAGATATTGTAAAGAGCAGAATATTATTTACAGCTTTGAAGATAAAAGGATAAAACTGGAGCTGGTTGATTTTAATTTTTCCGCTACTTTATATAAGCATCAGCTAAAAGCAGTGGAAATTTCAGGCTCAAAAGACTTTGGAGTTGTTGTTGCTCCACCAGGTTCAGGCAAGACAATTATGGGTCTGGCAATTATTGCAGCCAAAAAACAACCTGCATTAATCATTGTACACAGAAAACAATTATTTGATCAATGGATTGAAAGGATTCAGTCCTTTCTGGGTATTCCTTCCTTCAGGATTGGCAGGATCGAGGCTGGTAATTATGATATAGGACAGGAAATCACTGTTGCAATGATTCAAAGCCTGATATCGGAAAAACTTCCCGAAAAAATATATCATTCTTTTGGAACCATACTCATTGATGAGTGCCACCATATACCAGCCAGAACTTTTGCTGAAGCAATTAATCCTTTTCATTCTTATTATCTATATGGGTTTACGGCTACTCCTTTTAGAAAAAACAAAGATGAAAAACTAATCTTTGCTCATATTGGTGATATTATCCATGATGTAATTGTCCCTGCAAATCAGCAGGGTAATAAGCCCCTTTCACTTATCATTCAGAATACCGAATTATCAGTTCCCTTTAATCACATTACTGATAAAATAGAAACATTGTTACATATTCTGATGCATGACACAACCAGAAACGAGCTGATTGTGGCTGATATTAAAAGAGAGGCAAGAGCTGGAAGAAAAATACTGGTTTTAACAGAAAGGAAGGCACATATTGAAATATTAAACCAGTACCTTAAAGCTTCTTATGAAGTAATTACACTTACCGGGGAAGATAATGAAGAAAAAAGAAAATCTAAATTTATTCAGATTGAGAATGAAACATTTCAGATCCTTCTTGCAACAGGTCAGTATATTGGTGAAGGAATAGACATTAATAGTATTAACTGTCTTATTCTGGCTTATCCGTTTTCATTTGAAGGTAAACTGGTTCAATATATTGGCAGAGTTCAAAGAAGCAAGTACTCTCCGATTATTTACGATTACAAGGATTACAAGATTGAATATTTGTTGAATCTCTTTAAAGAAAGGAACAAATATTATCGTAAACTACTAAAAGATAATAAACTATCTAAATTTGAGGAACTGATACTTATTTTCAAGGGTAGGGAATTTTTTATTAATGAAACAGAAATATTATTGGCGATCGACTGCATTGAACTTCCTTTTCCAATTGAAGCATTCATTAATAATATAGCCTGGAAAATTAGGATATTAGATTATAACGATGAGAATGGAACACTATTTGCGGAAATATTGGATTATAATTTCCCAATCAGCCAATGCAGAAACACACTGCAGCAGTCATTTTATTTTTATGGAATTGAAAAAATAAGTTTCAGGAATATTGATACAAGTGGTCTATTGAGTTCTGTAACATTAACTATACAACAAGTTGCAGAATCAGCACCCACCTTTAAAAAAGTAGATAAAAATCTGGAAATGCAACCACAGCTTTTATTGAAAACAATGAAAGTTCCCTTCTGGAAAATCAAATTTCTTTCTGGTGCAGTTTCATTTCCTATTTATATTGAAGCTTTAGGTATGGATATAACTTTTGAAATCTCTAATCCGGATATCAGAATAGAATTTGAAGCTATAAGAGAATATTTTTCAAAAGCACTTAAGAAAAAATTAATTACCGTTGAAATAGCCATTAGTTATAATCAGGAAAAGATTATTTCAGCTACAGCTAAATCAGAGGATATTGATAACATAAACAGTACAATGATCGATACCATTCGATTCAAGTTTGTAAAAGATGAGATTCTTAAACCACCTCCATTCATAAACAGACAATTACATACTTTAGACCAACTACCATCATCAGCAAATATTATAAAAATGTATGCCACTGATATGGCATTGATTGATGACCTCCTCGCTGTAAGAAAATCAAAACACTTTTTACAAATAAAATACCTTGCTGTTAAACATGAAGCCTCAATCATAAAAATCAGGTTTGTTTTACAGCCATTTTCCTTCTTATTCCTTCTCACAGGTGAAAATAATCATCATATCGTTTGGGAAACCCTGGATACGGAAGAAGCAACCTATATATGGCATACTGATAAAACCAAAGAATCACTGAAACAACTTATTTTCCAATTGGAAAATGTGATAACAGTAATCTGTAAGGAAGGCCGTCAGTTTTATTTAGAGAAAGATAATCATCAATTTACCCGTATCATTCATGATTATTCAAATCCTAAAAAAGGATTCATGGCATGGAAAGGTATGCTGGAAGAAAAAATCACTTAATACAACTATTTTAATACGAATCTGTATTTTCATCATTATCTAACTCCGGGTTTCTTGAAACTTTTGCCATAAAATTAACGGTTCCTCTTTTCCTGTAAATTCTTGTGGCCCAGACAATACCTGTAATGATTCCCCCCACTAAAATGAGAATACCCAGGAGCATGCCAATCCTATCCTGTTTATAATAATATACTGCAACTGCCAGTAAAATGCTAATAATAAAGGGTGATATTGCAATTTGCAGCCATCCGATACATTCAAATATAGTATTTACTATTTTCAACTATTATCCTTATTATTTAAAAAATCAAGGTCAAAATAATATTTGCTTCTGTCTTTGTTATCAACATATAAATTCGTTTGTCTTTGTAGTTCCAGAAGAATTGATAAGGTGATTTTATCCTTAGGAATCACAGGACTTACAAATTTTTCGTTAAATCCTGATCTGCTGTTTTGCTTAGAAAATACAATAACAGACTGGGTAACTTCAACCAGTTCAATATTCCGCATAGCACCTCCTCCCAATGCATTCAGTATCTGAATATCTTGTTCTGAAGATGGAATTATAAGATCAGACTGATTATTATTTATTTCTCTTTCTTCTGTATAGTTATTTTCTTTTATTTCACATTTTGAGAAATCAACTATAATTTTTTCACCATTCAATTTGAGATCATTTATAGTTGCATTAGATACTTTTTCCTGAATTAATTCAGTAGCTTTTACATGTAAGTACAATATGAATCCTCCTGCAATTATTAATATAAAACCTGTCATCCAAAAAACAAAAGGATAATGAATTGCTTCCCCAGAATACATTCTAAAAAAAGTAATAAGCAGTAATCCGGATACTATAAAGAGAAATGATATTAATATTTTCATAATGGTTTCAAGCAATGATTTGCTTAAATAATATTGCCTGAATTATTTAATTAAGTTACTAAAATTACACAATGAAGTACTCTTAATATTATCTTTATTCAATAATTTTACCTCATATATTATGGTTCCTTTTATCTTTTGTAGCCTGTTGCTAGAATAATATGAAATATGCCTATCTTATATTGCTTTTCTTTTTAACAAATTGCGGTACAAGTAATTATAATAAGAAAAATAACCAGTCAATAAAAATAACTGAATTGGCAGATAGTTTATTTATTTTGAAAAATATCACCACTTGTAATATTACTGACAGTTTTCATTATTCAAACACTGTCGAAAATCCAATACTTAATTACGGTTTTAAAAGAAAGCTATATTTTGTAGCACTTGACAGTTTACAAAAACTTAAAATTATTGCACCTGTATTAAAAAACCTTACTAAGGATTCCATTTATGCTGCACACCAAATGCTTGCATACTTTATTTCCAAACAAGAAAAAGTTGGCTATTACTTACCTATTATTACCTGGATTTCAGGAGACGATTTTGCTGCATTAATACTTATTTTGCTGGATAGTGACAATAAACCAGTTGCTCATTTTACACTTCACGGTGGTTTTGATGGGGGACCTTCTGATCTTAATGACAGTATTGTTGTTTTTCCAACACAAAGTCATTCGATTCTCAAAAATGATCATATTAGTTCTTATGAATTAAAAATTTACAAAAACATTAATATCCCTGATGATACCTATATAATTGACTCTATTAGCTATTCTTCTATAATCCATTCAAATGGTAACATTCAAACTAAGAAAACAGATAGTGCCAGAATTAAAAGAGTTTATACCTGGAAAAGGAAAAATCCCTGATTTTCAGAAAAATAGCTAATTGATTTATTCTTCTGGATTTTCCTCTGGATTCAGATCAATGGAAAGATCAGAGGTTAGGCAATTGTCATTTATCCTTTTTTCCTAAAAGAAAAATAAAGTTTATTGTTTCACTGAATTCTGTTTCATTGATTGAAAATAATTTATTTACATCCTCTTCTTTGAGATCTTCATCCTTAACAAATTTAGGAGCTGTAAATTTTGTTATTTCAATCTTTTCAGGTTCTTCAATCCCTTCATATTTATAAGCAATATTCAAAATACCTGAGATAGAAGTATTGATTTTTTCAGCAATAATATTTGCTTTAAATTTGGCATTATCTATCGCTGCCCCAATCAAATCGTTTTGTATCTTTTCCACTAAGGAATCTGAAACTTCTGTACTAAATGATAACGAAATATCTGATTTTTCTTCAGTCAGAGCAGTATAAACCCTAAGAATTCTTAACTTATCCAGAGGAAATTGTAAACTATAATTTTGAGAAGCTTTAAATCCTATTTTTTCTGAAATCCCTTTTGCTCGCTTATATTCAGGTTCTATTGAAAAATCATTCAATTTAATTTGTAGATCATCAAAGCCAAACAGATGCAATTTTTTCAAAACATCATTGGAACGTTCAATTAATTTCTTATAGCTATCCTGTTCGGTTTTTTCTTTTGCAACAATTGTTATATCAATTATAGAAATATCCGGAAGCACTTTCTTTTTAGCTTCTCCTTGTATACTTAGTTTAGTTGCTGTTTGTGCATAGGTATAGAAACTAAAGACAGTTAAAATAACTAAGAGATAATAATTTTTCATTTGTTTTTAATTGAGATGAAAAAAAATTGAAAATCCACAAATTATTTCATCATTCCAACACCAATCTCTCCAAATTATCTGCAATTGTACTCAATGTCCTTCAGATAAAACCTGCCATAGGTAAATTTACCATCTGGATATTGCCATACCGTTTCTCCTTTGGTAGGAAGCAAGTATCCATGTATCTCTTTATAATCAGATACCGGAGTGGTAAATGGATATCGTTGCATATCTCCGATTTCAGTCCTGTCTGTTGAAAGAAAATTAATCATTTGTCCCTGCCGGTTAAAATAGAGAATGGCTGAAATACTTATTCCTTCATTGGTGAACCTGGCTTTAATGGTGGTATCGTTGATTTTTTTCCATTGTATTCTATTATCTGTAAGGGTGGCTGGCGCAAACACACACATATCATTAAATAATGTAACCGTTTCGGTTGTATCCATTAATGGCCCCGTTTTCTTAATAACAGAAAATAATCCAAATAGACGGATATCCATGGAGGCTTTGGCATTTTCATATTTATGATAACCGGGAACTGTTATTCCAAACATTTTCCCCTTCATGAAAAATAGTCTTGCGGCCGGGCTATCAAAAAAATTATATTGCTCTGAAACAAAGGGAAAATAATCTTTACTTTTTGAACGCATTTCTCCCTCAAATACAATGCGTATATTTTTAATTTTTGGCTTGTTTACCATACCTGTATAGTGAAGGTATTGCTGAATAATAGCTGGTAAATCTTTCAAATCAGCCTCTGTTAATATATCCCCTGAAACCCCGGCAGTTTGTTTGAGATAAGCTTGTACATCTTTCTGATAACTTTTCTCAAATTGTACAGATCCCCAATTGAGTATCACCACAATTACTAATATCAGATTAATAACAGTGCCAAATTTCGCATCCTTCCAGCTTCCAATAATCAGCAATTCTGATACTATAGTCCCGGCAAATACTACCCATATCCATTCCTGCTGATGTAATACAATAAAGAGAGCAGCACTACAAAAGCTTATGCCATCCAGCAGCCAGAGAATACCTACCGGCTTTGAAATCTCTTTTGTTAACTTACTACTGCCAATATGGAAGGCCTTGGTAAATCCTAAAAAATGTATAATTCCATGAATAAGCAACAGGAATAACAGAATGTATCTCATAATATGATTTATAAAATGATTTATTGCTGTAGAAGCTGGCTATTCACTGTAAATGAAACGGACAGAAGGAATCTCTGCACGGCAAAACTAGGGCATTATCAATTTGAGCAGTATTAAGTTTACACTTGCTTATGATGCATCTCACATATAATTCATTTTAAATAACAGGCTTACTACTATCCTCCCCCCACTTCCCCCTAAACGCCTCATCCATTTCCAATTTGCTTTTAAATGCTTCCCTTGATAGCAGTTCAACATTATATTGCCGCACATAAATATTTTTCCGCTTCATCTTCCTGAAGACTTCTATTCCCTTCCTGTTTTGTTCTTCCACCCATTGCTGATAAAGCGCATACTGTTTATCTGAATCTTCCATCAAATTCCATTTCTATTAAAGTTAAAATAATTACCGGAACCCTACCAAATTGTCATCAAATTGTCGGATGTCCCAGTGATGTGCCAGTGTAGTCCCAGTGTAGTCCCAGTCCTTAAGGACTGGGACATCTCTATCAAATCTCTATTACTTCACTATATCTAATGATCATCAGACAGGGCTGTGGTATGGATGCTGTAGCTCTTTAAACCAGATAATATGGGGCAAAAAAAATCCCCCGGATCCGGGGGATTAATATATAATTAATGGTTAAGTAATTTTAAGCGGGGTTCATCCGGTTAAAAACAGCTTTTATTTCTTCGGGATTGGCTTTTACCATGGCTTCACTGAATCCGAAGGTAATTTCTTGCTTTCCTTCCTGTAACTGTTCAAAAACAGATTTAATAAATGCACTTACCGGAGGCGCAGTATCGTGCAGGCCTTTTCCACCCAGGTCTGTATTTAAAGCAGGTGGTATGATTTCTATTACTTCAATGTTTTTGGATTGAAGTAAATACCGTACCGACTGTGTAAATGAATGAAAAAATGATTTGGTGGCACAATATACCGGCACTTTTGTTAAGGATACAAAAGCGAGCCCGGATGTGGTATTGATAATCGTTTTTAAATTGGCTAACTGTATAAAAAGGGAGGTTAAATGTACCGGAGCCAGAATATTGGTGATGACTTCTGTTTCTGCCCGCTGGTAAAAATCTGCATCCGTAATATTCATCCAGTTCTGAATTCCTGCATTGTTAACCAGTACATTCAGATCCGGATGATGGGCTGCTACCCAGTTAAACAGATCCACCCTTTCTGATTCTACAGATAAATCGCATACCCTGGTGATCACTGAAGGGAATTTTTCTTTGGCCTGGCGTAATACCTCTTCCCGCCTGCCACAAATAATTACAGTATTGTTTTCTGAAATAAACCGTTCGGTTAGCCCTAATCCAATACCACTGGCACCACCTGTAATCAGTATTTTATTATTGGTTATGTCCATGCTGTTGATCTTTTCTCTCTACAAATATTTAATCTCGTATTTATTCTTTGCCACAAAATGATCCGTTAAATAAATCCTTGCTTTCCTCTTACTTAAAGTAGCAGGTATATACAGTATTAAATGGCCCCTGTCATCAATATTGCATTTATAATACAGGGTTTGCAGGCTAACAGTATTAACATCTGTAGCATGGGTAGACATAAATGCATCATACCTTGGATTGGGGGCATTGATGGCTTTTTTATTGGTGGTAAAACAGGCAGAATTTAATACATACACTTTATGTTTCAGCACCAGTAAAGGGGTATTGATATTATCTGCCATTACTTTTACTTCACTGTCCTTAGAATAATCACTCACATACACCAGCTCATTCTGGCTATTGGGTTTAAATGCTATTGCATTGGCTTTTGCAACTTCAACTGCCTGTATTTTTTTAGTTCTTTCCTGTTCCAATGCCATGGCTATAGAATCTCTGGATAAAGCCAGTGCAGCTTTCTGCCTTTTCAGGTCATCTATCTGCGATTGCAAATCTGCATTCTGTGCTCTTAATACCTGCACATTGTTATTATTAGTGGGTATATTTGCCACTACCGGAGCTATTACTTCTGAACTTCCTGTACCTACCGGTTGTATCTGGAGATTTTCAACATTTAATGTTTTAATCCTGTTGATATACTTACTGCTAAATTTAGGAGAATAACGAACACCGGCACAATCTCCTTCTGTTACCACACCTGATTGGCTATTGGTACTGGTACCAAAATTACCACCTGAAGATTCCTGCCCCGGTTTTAATACTGTACTGAAATAAGTGGATACATAATTGCCGCA
>Ga0208872_1002039_pt1 | contig 11917 bp, 10 predicted proteins | sample CryBogCBH12Aug08_FD_185508 | JGI IMG/M metagenome (GOLD analysis project Ga0208872, IMG submission 185508) | Freshwater microbial communities from Crystal Bog, Wisconsin, USA - CBH12Aug08 (SPAdes) | ecosystem: Environmental > Aquatic > Freshwater > Lake | place: Crystal Bog, Wisconsin, USA... | reverse complement strand
ACACTCTGCGTGTGGCCGATACAGTCGCGCGCTTTGGTGGTGACGAGTTTGTAGTACTGCTGGACGGATTTGAAGGCGAAACAGTGCTGAAGGAAATCGTCATACGAATCATCGCAGCGGTTGCTGAACGATTCGAATATTGCGAACAAGCACAGCTGAGCGCCAGTATCGGAATCAGCGTGTTCAATCAGGACACACAAGATGCCAACCAGTTGCTTCGCAACGCAGACGAGTCGATGTACCTAGCAAAGCGCGCAGGTGGCAATCGTTTTGTCATACATCTCAACGACCACCGTGCCGGTCAGGTTTGATCCGTCCGCTACTTCGCTGGCATCACCTGACCACGTACCTCGCCCGCTTGATTTGCTGCAGTATGCAAATTGACGTACCACTTTCCAACCGTCAAATCTGCAACCTGAACGGCCGTCTGCGTGGCAGATCACTTAATAGGGCGCTCAAGACTTGCTGCAAAGCCTAGTGCCACTCCAGCATTGGAACCAGAAGCTGCCGGTCCATGTAAGTCAGGACTGGCGCCAGGGAAATAAGCGATACCGCCAGCGCTACGTGGCCATAATCGGTAGAGAAAAGGTCAAATATCAAGGCCATCGGGGGCAGATAAAGTCAGATTTTCATCATACGGCATTGAAAGTCTTCTGTGATATCTGACCGAAAATGATCTGGACCCTTAAACCGCCAAGTTGCGGAGAACTTTCAAATTGCATGCGCGCTTCGTGCTGGTCCACTATAGTCTGGACTATCGCAAGTCCCAACCCACTTCCACTGCCATCGGCATTGGGCATTCTGTAAAACCGATCCAGCACACGTGTACGCTCAGATAATGGAATGCCAGGCCCGCTGTCATCTACCTGCAAAATACATGTGTTCGATGCTTCCAGTACTGAGACCTCGACTCTCCCTTGCGGAGGAGAGTACTTAATTGAATTTTCAAGAAGATTTCGAACCAGAATGCGTAATGCGTCTTCCTGTCCTGACACCCTTAGAGGCTTGGAATCCACAATCGTCAGCCTAATTTTTCTAGCTTCAGCGCGGGCATCCATTTCCAGAATGACAGCCTCAGTCAAGCAAGTTAATTCGACCTCGGATTTGACGATTCCGTTAAAGCCCAATGCTTGCTGTCTGGCCAAATTAAGCAGTTGTTCCACTAAGTGTGTTGCACGGTCAACTCCTGATCCAAGCCGTTGAACAGCAATGTCACGGCTGCTGACTGTCTGCGCACGACGCAACCCTTCAACTTGCAACTTTAGCGCAGCCAAAGGCGAGCGTAATTCATGGGCAGCATCCGAGACAAAATTGCGCTGTGCTTCAAACGCCTGATGAACCCTCGAAAACAGCAAATTCAATTCGTGCACCAGCGGTCGCACTTCGTCAGGAACTTCATCCTCACTAACTTGGTCAAGGGAATCTGCGTGTCGACTTGCCACTTGCTGACGCACCCGGTCCACAGGTGCCAAGGAGGTGCTAACAACCCACCAAACCAGAAAAAGCAGAATGGGAACAAGAAAAGCAATTGGACTTACTGTGCGCATTGCCAAAGTTCGTGCAAGGCCTTGACGTGCACCCATATATTGCGCTACTTGGATAAATTTATCTCCGTCACTTGTCAAAAAAACTCGATAAATGGCGCCGTTCACAACAATGCTTGAAAACCCAATTTTTGATTGACGGGGCAACCCAGCCCGCTCGGTCGAGCGAAATATGCGCCGTCCATCTGCTGCTGCCCAAATCTGCACGACAAAATCAAACTTCTCGTCCAGTGTCTCGGGCTCGATGGACTTACGGCCAAATTCATTACTGATTGGCAACCCCTTGCGAAGAGATTTAGCCATTTGTTGCATTTGAAAATCAAAAATGGAGTTCGTCTCATCCAGTGCGGTCTGGTATGCGATTACTGCCTGCCCACATGCGATCGCGACGATAGCCGCGAACAAGAGCCATAAAAGCCGCGCGCGCAGAGAATGAGACATTGTCATTTTTCTGTGTCCGAGCGGGATATGACATACCCTACGCCCCGGACGTTCTGTATCAACCCGTTGCCCAATTTTTTCCGTAATCCATATATGTAAACTTCAATTGCATTGCTGCTAATTTCATCTTTCCAGCTATACAACTTGTCTTCGATTTGTTTTCGCGAGAGTGTTACACCCGGTCGTGCCAATAATTGGTCTAGAACCGCCCACTCTCGGGAGGACAGAACCACGGTGCTTCCTTTTACCGTAACTTCACGCGCAGAACTATCGATCACGACACCAGAATTGGCGTAAATGCCTTGTGCAATTCCAACCGTGCGACGCAACAACGCACGGATGCGGGCAAGCAATTCATCAAGGTCATAAGGCTTGACAATGTAATCATCGGCACCCAGATTGAGGCCTTCGATTCTTTGTGCGACAGCGTCTCTTGCAGTGGCAATCAACACCGGAGTGAAATTACGATTCACCCGCATGGAGCGCAGCACTTTAATCCCATCCATTTTGGGCAAACCAAGGTCCAGCAGTACCAGGTCGTATTGCTGGGAAACTAATGTGGACTGCGCGACCAAACCGTCCTTGACCCAGTCAACCGCAAAACCTTCGTCTCGCAACAAATCGAGAACAACTTCGCCAATCATCAAATCATCTTCAACCAAAAGCAAGCGCATATCTGTCAACGCACCGTAGTGCGCCCTAACGCGTTGTGCCCCGATTGATTTCGTCCTATAGCAATCCGTTCTAAATCACTTTGAACTGTGCGAGCATCAAAGACTCTGGACGAATTTGCGCGTGCATTGAGCAAAACCATCGTTATCTGGTCGCCAGCCTGACGGATGCGCATAACTAAGCAATGGCCAGCCTCATTGGTAAAACCAGTTTTCGACAGTAACACGTCCCACCCCGGAGAACCGACAAGTCGATTCGTGTTGTGCAGAGTATAGTTGCGTCCATTCATTCGAATGGAGTTTGTTCGGTTCGTTGTAATGCGAACAATCTCCGGATACCGTGAAGCGGCCAACGCCATTTTGGCAAGATCGGCTGCAGTTGAAGTGTTTTGCGGCGACAGACCAGTTGCTTCGTGTATCACCGTGTTGTGCAGTCCCAGTTCCCGAATTTTATTATTGACAGCTTTTATAAATCCAAAGTTGCCCCCGGGGTAAGTTCTTGCCAATGAAGCAGCAGCCCTATTGTCAGAGGCCATCAGTGCCACACGCAACATTTCCGCACGTGTCAAAGTCGTACCAACCGGGATGTGTGACAAGCTGTGCTTGAGTTGATCTACATCCTCTGCTTTAATTGAAATTGGCTCTTGCATGTCTGGATGACAATCTAAAATCACCATTGCAGTCATCAATTTGGTTAGTGAGGCTATGGGGACCTCTGCCTCGCCATCTTTGTCCAATAAGACTTCACCTGTATCGTCACGTATGACGAATACATGCTTCGAATTGAGCTGCGTCGCATCTGCATCAGAGAAGATGAGAAGCGAGCAAATAATAAGTCCTGTCACAAGCACTTGAAACATACGAGCAACTCTCCTTTAATGGATTGCGCTGAAACCCGACCTAGTCCAAAAGTGTCGCCTAAACGGCTTAACGGATACTTAAAAAACTCTCAAGGTCGCCGCCATCCGTCGATACCTTACTGAACGCAGAAAATTTAAGTTTGGGCTAAGTTTTGGGCGCAAAAATCCATACTCAGCATGAACTGAGCGTTGGTTCGGCTTATTACCGGAGTACAAATTATGAATTTATTGCATCGCGCTGCCCTGTCTACAGCCATTGCATCGGTTGTTTTACTTGGGGCCTGTAGCAGCACGCCAGTTGCGCCAGTTACACCAGTGATGTCGCCTAAGGCTGAAACAGTTGCCCCCGCGCCCAAGGCCGTTGCCGAAAAGCCTGCGGCACCGGCGCCGACCATGACAGGTAGTGTCGACACAAAACCATTGCCACCTTATCTTGACCCAAAGAATGCATTATCGCGTGACCGTAGCTTTTACTTTGACTTCGACAAGGCACTTCTAAAGCCTGAAGCGACAAGCTTGCTGGAAATGCATGGAAAATTTTTGGCCGCCAACCCGTCCGTCAAAATTCGTGTTGAAGGAAATACGGACGAAGCGGGTGGAGAAGAATACAATTTGGCTTTGGGTCAACGACGTGCTCAGTCTGTCGTAACCGCCTTGAAGGTGTTTGGTGTCAAAGACTCACAAATGGAGGCCATCAGCTTTGGGAAGACCCAGCCCAAAGCGATGGGCCATGACGAGGCCGCCCACACGCAAAATCGCCGTGCCGACCTGGCCTATCCAGCACAATAATCCCGACCTGTGCCCGCGCAATGCGCGGCACACAATCACCCCACACTTAAGCCCTGCACTTCAAGTTTTTACAATTGGCCTTCCGGTCAGATCAGCAACTCCAAGTGCTGAAATGCCATTTATGGAGTTTGAATAGCTTCGAGATTGCAAATATCGCAGAGCCTGTCCAGAGCGCATGCCAGTTTTACAATAAACCACAATTCTCTGCCCTGAATCCAATTTCAACTTTGACAGTTCAGCTTCGAAATTATCCAGAGGCAAATTTATCGCCCCCGAAACATGCGCTTCTTGATATTCGGCGGGACTGCGAACGTCCAGAATAGTGACGTTTGAATCAGAATTCATATTGTTCATACTAGGTTTATAGACAGAGGTTTATCGTTCTCTTGAACTGTTATTGACTATTTGCTGAGTCGCGCAGCAAAGTATTAATCGGATCTAGGTCGCTTGCTTGCAAGGTGCCAGCGGCCTGACGCAGACGCAATGCTCCTATCAGCACGTCATAGCGTGCCCTTGCCAGCGCAGCTTTGGTGCTGTAAAGCTGACTTTGTGCATTGAGGACATCAATATTTATTTTTACTCCCACCTGATAGCCCACTTGGTTTGCGTCGAGTGCACTTTGAGATGATGTCTGCGCAGCCTCATAAGCATGAACCTGCGACAAACTGGACTGCAAGATCAGGAAGGTGCTGCGCGTCGCCTGAACGACGTTTCGCCTGGCGGCCTCCAGGTCGTTGCGCGCTTTTTCTTCCAGTGCCAGCGTCTCCCTGATTCGGCCTGACACCGAACCACCAGAATATATAGGCACGTTCAGGACCAAGCCAATGCTGGCTTGATTTAACGCGTAGCTGGTGTTCGTCAGCATTGAACCATTGTTATTCGACGCACCATAGCTACCCACCAGGTCCAGGGAGGGCCCATTTCCGGCTTGAGCCTTTCTGGACTCCAGTATTGCTATGTCAAGAGCAAGTTGAAGTTGCCGAAGTTGCGGGCTACTATTTTGTGCCTGATCTACCCAGTATTTGAGATCGGCAGGTTCTAAGGTTGGCAGCGCTACAGAATCACGCAATGGCTTGGGCGTAATGCCCGGCCTGCCCACGAGCTGCTCCAATGCAAGCGCTTTCACGCGCAGGTCATTATCACCAGCGATTTCCTGCGCCACCACCAAGTCATGGCGAGCCTGAGCGTCACGCGTATCGACCACAGTCGCGGTTCCGACATCGAAATTTCGCCTTGCCGCGGCAAGCTGCTGGGCGACTGCCTCCTTCTGGCTACGCGCCAGATTCAGGTTGTCAGTCGCCGCCAACACGTCAAAATAGGCTTGGCTAACACGGACGATCAGATCCTGTTCGGCAACACGTAATCCAATTTGCGCGCTGTCAATTTGCTTCTTCCCCTGTTCATTGGTATCCCAGTTGGCCGGCCGGTACAGTGGCTGACTGGCAGTAATAACACCAGACTGTGTGTTGTAGTCACGCGAACCGTAAAGCGGTAAGTTACTGTTCTGGGAACTCTGACTGACCGCCAAACCCAGATTGACGGTCGGCAGAATGCCTGCACGTGCCTGCTCGCCCTGAGCCACACTGGCCTGCGCCTGAAAGCGCGCAGACTGATAGCTGGCGTCGTAGTCGAGAGCCGCAAGGTACAGGTCGTGCAGGCCCTGCGCATGAGACACACAAGCAGATCCTGCAAGGTACACAAATGTCAATATGCACAGACTTATTTTGGATCTAATTTTCATACACCTACCTTTATGCAATCCGCCGAAGCATTGTTTCCATTTCCTTTAGCATCAATGCCATCTGACGATCGGTAGAGTCTGAGTTTTTCGCGTGAGTTTCCATTTCCTGGGTCACAAAGCACATTGTCATACGCAGATATGTGCTATCGAGAGCCTTTCGCACCGCAGAGAACTGCCGTCCGATTAACTGGCAGTCCTCTTCATTCTCGAGCATACGTTGAATGCCACGCAATTGGCCCTCCGCTCGTCTCAAACGATGCAATAGATCCGTGCGTGCCTGTTCGTCGATCAATGCGCTCATATGCAAACCCCATTTTTGCGGTTATTCAGGCCCGACTAACTCCCGCATGCTGCACTATCCGGCACGCCGAGCTTTTTTAATATCCAACCCATCGGACATTTATCAGTGATGCCAAACTGGAATAGATTGGCACCGACAAAGGTTGTAAACGCCAAGCTCCATTTCGACACAAATACAGGACTCCCCTCGATTCCCAAGGCTAGGGAGATAAGGATAAATGTTCCGGCGAACAAGTGGATATAGCGATTTACTGTCATATTGGTGCCCCTTTTATAAATGCAGTGGTCAGGATTTCGTAGACGGATGGGCCACCTTGTCGGCAACACGCACGATACCAAGCGCCTTGAGAACATATTTCTCGTAGACCGGCTCAGACGTGCCTTTCTTGATCTTTCGAATAAAGTATTTTTCGAACGCAATTTTGGCCAGATGCACCCATTTGCCCTTTTTGAACCAGTTCACATTGCGGGGGGGAATCTGCGGCAGCGCCACAAAGGCGGCACCGGTATCGCCCATGTCAGCGAGGCAAATGGCATTCCATGTACCCTTGTGGTCGGCCGGTTGGCCTTTGAGTTCCGCTGCGATGTTGTGGACGATTGCACCCACCATGCTTTCGATCATGTATCCGGTTTTGGGGGTGCCTGTTGCGACAGGCGTTGTCTCAACCGGCGGAATGGCTACGCACACACCAGCGGAAAAGATATTTTTATAAGCCTTGCTGCGCTGAAACTCATCAATCAGCACGAAACCACGTGGGTTACATAAGTTGGGGACAGCCGCAACTGCATCAACACCCTTGAATGCGGGCAGCATCATGGACAGCTTGAAAGGAAGTTCGTGCTCTTTGTAAACATTGCCGAGATCATCCAGCTGCGTCACAAACATCTTGCCCTCCTCGACCTTGGTGGTTTTGGCATTGGTGATCCACTTCATGTCGCGATTTCTCATTTCTGATTCGAGCATCGACTTACTGTCGCCCACGCCACCCAACCCGAGGTGGCCGATGTACGGCTCGCTGGTGACGTATGTAATTGGCACCTTGTTGCGCAGCTTGCGCTTACGCAAGTCGGTATCTAGAATAAATGCGAATTCGTAAGCGGGACCGAAACAGCTAGCTGCCGGCATGGCGCCGATGATCACCGGGCCGGGGGCCTTCAAAAAATTTTCGTAGTCAGCCCAGAACGCTTGTGCGTGATCTACGCTGCAAACCGAGTGCGTAAAACCTCCACCACCGTGCGCGGCGGGACCTGCACCAGGGATTTCGTTAAAGGCCAGCTTGGGACCGGTCGTGATGATCAGATAGTCATAGCTAACTTGCTTTCCGTCGCCCAGCGTCAATTTACTCCCGGGAGCGTCAATTTCCATAACCGGTTGAGCAATAAAATTGATTCCCTTGCGCTCCAGATAAGGCCTGATGGGCAAAGTGATGGAATCGCGATCGCGCCAACCCACTGCGAGCCAAGGGTTGCTTGGCACGAACTGGAAATAGTCGACCGCATTGATCACGGTGATTTTGTGCTCTTTAGGCAGAGTTTCACGTAGTTCATATGCGGCGGGCATTCCGCCAATGCCTGCACCTACGATCACGATATGGGCCATTTTTGTCTCCTGTTATAAATTCGGTTTGCGATTTAGGCTAATTGCACGTTCGCTTCTGCGCGCGATTCCATCTTTTGCTTGTATAGCGCGTAATACAACACCGGAATAACCACCAGCGTGAGCAGTGTGGAAACCAGTATTCCAAATATCAATGAAATAGCCAGACCGTTAAATATCGGGTCATCGAGAATGAAGAAGGCGCCAATCATGGCGGCCAGTCCGGTCAGCACTATGGGTTGCGCGCGCACCACCGCCGATTCCTGCACCGCATCCTTGAACGCCACACCGTTGGCCACCTGCAACTCGATAAAGTCCACCAGCAGGATGGAGTTGCGCACGATGATGCCTGCCAGCGCAATCATTCCAATCATCGATGTCGCCGTAAATTGCGAGCCCAACATCGCATGGCCCGGCATCACGCCGATGATGGTCAGCGGGATAGGCGCCATGATCACCAGCGGTGTCAAATAACTCCGGAACTGTGCCACCACCAGCAAATAGATGAGTATCAGCCCGACGCCGTAGGCAGCGCCCATGTCGCGGAAAGTTTCATAGGTAATTTGTGACTCGCCATCCCATTTGATGGCGTATTGACGATAGGTGTCTGTGGGCTGGCGGATCCAGTATTCGCCCATTTGGCTGTCCATTGCTTTTGTAGCCATCGTGTCGCGGATGGTGCTGCGTATTCCAAACAACCCATACAGCGGCGAGTCGAGCTTGCCCGACATATCTCCAAATACATAGCTGAGTGGTTTCAGGTCTTTCGTATAGAGCGTTTTGTCGATCACGCCACGCTCAATCTGCACCAGTTCCGATACCGGCACCAGCTGACCGTTGGCCGCCCGCATGGGCAGGGCGAGAAGTGATTCGAGCCCGGTCTGGCGACTGAGCGGCAACTGAATACGCACCGGCACCGGATACTTGGACTGCCCGTCGTGCAGATACGTTGCATCTGCCCCCGACAAGGCCGCCGCCACAGTCTGCGCCACCGCCGCAACTGGAATCCCAAGACTCTGCGCGCGCTGAGCGCGTATGCGCAAAAAGGCGCGCTCGGCATTTTCCTGCAAGCTGGTGTCGATGGCGACTATATCTGCAGTTGCACGATAGGCCTGCGACAACTGATCTGCCAGCTTCTGTCGACCCGCCTCATCGGGCCCATAGACCTCCGTTACCAGCGGCGCCATCACGGGCGGCCCTGGCGGGACTTCTACAACCTTGATGCGCGCCTGGTGCGCGTCCCCTATTTTTTCCAGTTCCGGGCGCAGGCGCTGTGCTATTGCGTGGCTTTTCTCACTGCGATGGTGCTTGTCCACCAGGCTAACCTGCAGGTCGCCCTGATGGGCATCCGAACGCAGGTAATACTGGCGTACCAGGCCGTTGAATGTGATGGGCGACGCTGTGCCGGCGTAGCTCTGCAGGTGGGTTACTTCGGGCTGCTTTGCAAGGAATGCAGCAAGGTCCTGCAAGGTGGCCGATGTTTCCTCCAACGGCGTGCCGGCGGGCATATCCACTACCACCTGAAACTCGCTTTTATTGTCGAACGGCAGCATTTTCAGCACCACCCATTGCACCAGCGCCAGGCCGACGGACAACATCAACGCGGCCACTATGGCGACAAACAGCATCCAGCGACGGCGACTGCTGTTGAGAAACGGCACCAGTATGCGGTCGAATATTTTTTTGACCTTTATCTGGGTCTTTGTATGCTCAGGCGCCGCAGGCTTATGAACGTCTGTGCTTGTGCTTGTGCCAGACCCTGTGACAGAGCCTGATGCGTGCTGACGCATAAACCGCTGTGCCAGCCAGGGCGTGACCGTAAACGCTATAGCCAGCGAAATGGCCATCCCCAGGCTGGAGTTGATCGGAATAGGGCTCATGTACGGCCCCATCAGGCCGCTCACAAAGGCCATCGGCAACAAGGCGGCAATCACGGTCAGGGTGGCCAGAATGGTGGGGCCACCTACTTCATCGACGGCCCGCGGAATGATCTCGCGCAAGGGAGCGTCGGGTGTTAATTGCTGGTGCCGGTGGATGTTTTCGACCACCACGATGGCGTCATCCACCAGAATGCCGATGGAAAATATCAGTGCAAACAAAGACACCCGGTTGAGCGTGAAGCCCCAGGCCCAGGAAGCAAACAGGGTTGCGGTGAGGGTCAGTATCACGGCCGCACCCACAATAACCGCTTCGCGTCGGCCCAGTGCCAGCCCGACCAGCAAAATGACCGAGGCGGTTGCAAACGCCAATTTCTGTATCAGTTTGTTGGCCTTTTCGGCAGCGGTGGCACCGTAGTCGCGCGTTAGCGTCACTTCGACGCCCTCCGGGATCAGGGTGTTGCGCAGGGCATCCACCCGCTCACGAACCGCTGTTGAAACGTCCACCGCGTTTTCACCCGGCTTTTTGGTCACCTGAAGGGTGACTGCGGGAAAGGCCTGTCCGGCGGCTACCGGTGATGCGGGTGTGGCGTGTGTGGCGGAAGTGGCGGAAGTGGCCGAATTGGCAGGTGGGGCGGAATCGGGTTGCATCGCAGCACCTGGCATAAACCAGACGTAGTGCTGCGGCTGCTGCGCACCGGCACTGATGTTGGCCACATCGCGCAAGAACACGGGCTTGCCGTTGTTGACGCCAACAACGATTTCGCCAGCATCATCTGGCGTGCGCAAGAATTCGCCAACGTCGACTGTCAGCATTTGCGCACCCACGCCACGTAAGGTCGTACTTTCTGGCGAATGCGCCACCGAGCCTGCCGGTAAAGCGTAATTGGCTGCTGCGATGGTTTTCTGCAGATTCATCAAATCCACATTGCGTGCCCGCAGACGTGCTGGGTCCACCTCGATTTGAATCGACCGTCCCGGTCCGCCAATGGTTTTAACCTCTCGCACCCCGTGCACCGCCTTGAGTTCGGCCTCCAATGAGTGCGCGATCAGTTCAAGGTCCACGGCGGACTGTGCATCTTTACTCCACAGCGTTAAAGCCGCCACCGGAACGTCGTCAATACCCACCGACTTCACAATTGGTGGCAGTGTGCCCAGATCGCGAGGCAGCCAGTCCTGATGCGCATTGAGCACGTCAAACAAACGCACCAGCGCTTCGGTGTGCGCCACGCCCACCTTGAACTGCACGGTGAGTATCGCCATGCCCGGGCGCGATACCGAAAACGTATGCTCGATACCTGCAATCTGCCCCAACACCTGCTCTGCCGGTATGGCCACCATGTTCTGCACGTCGGTGCTGCTAGCTCCCGGGAACGCAATCATCACATTGGCCATCGTGACGTTGATCTGCGGCTCCTCTTCGCGAGGCGTCACCAGCACCGCAAACAAGCCCAGCAGCAAGGCCACCAGCGCCAGCAAGGGCGTCAGGGCATTGGTCTGAAATGCCGCGGCAATGCGGCCCGATATTCCGAGCGAGGTTGTCTGTTGACTCACGGACGCCTCACTTCGCTGCGGGGGTCACGGCGGTGGCGGCGCGCACAGGGTCGAGTGCCACGACGGCGCCTGCACTCAGCCCGGACAATACTTCGATGCGGTCCGCTCCAATCGGATTTCCCAGACGCACGGCTCGCATTGCAAAGCCATCGCCAGCGCGCACGTAGACGGCGCTCAACTCACCGCGGCGAACCACTGCGGCCAAGGGCACCGAGATGCTCGCGGCTGACTTGCTTTGGACGCCCGAAATGAGCGCGCGAATCTGCTGTCCGGGAACCAGTGTTGCAGCATCTTTGGCATTCAGATCGAAACGCCATTCGACCGTTTGGGATACCGGATCGCTGGAAGGGATTTCGGTCCGCCGAACCGGAATCAGCATGGGCGCGCCATCTCCATCGGGCAGAATCTGCGTGCTTTTGGCCTGACGCACCTGCGCGTTGCGTGAGGCCGGCACCTGAACCACGGCGCGCAACGGCTGCGGCGCATACATCACCAGGAGCGGCACACCGGGTGAAGCAAGGTCGCCAACCTGTGCCGAAGTTT
>Ga0208872_1002035_pt1 | contig 11924 bp, 7 predicted proteins | sample CryBogCBH12Aug08_FD_185508 | JGI IMG/M metagenome (GOLD analysis project Ga0208872, IMG submission 185508) | Freshwater microbial communities from Crystal Bog, Wisconsin, USA - CBH12Aug08 (SPAdes) | ecosystem: Environmental > Aquatic > Freshwater > Lake | place: Crystal Bog, Wisconsin, USA... | reverse complement strand
CTGAAAGGTCGATGTGCTTCTTCTCCAAGAGATCCATCAAGCGTCCTGGTGTAGCCACAATTACCGGCACACCGCGCTTGAGAGATTGAATCTGACCGATGTATGAAAGCCCACCGGCGACTACCTGAGATGAGAGACCAATCTTGCGAGCAAGAGGAGCTACGACATCATTGATCTGTACTGCTAATTCGCGGGTTGGGGAGAGGATCAAACCAAGTGGCTTATGAGGCTTTGCCGTACGGCCATTGAGGCGGGTGAGCATTGCCAAACCAAAGGCGAGGGTCTTTCCTGAACCAGTCTGGCCACGACCAAGGACATCGCGTCCTTTGATGGCGTCTGGAAGGGTTGCGGTTTGAATAGGGAACGGCGTGGTCTTGCCCTCGGCTTCTAAAGCTTCACAGAGCGCAGGGGTAACACCTAAATTACGGAACGTAGACATAGCTATACCAATCGAGACATAGATGCGTGTCTCGTGGTGCTTATCAGATTGACTGACGTAAGACTCGCAAACGAACTTGTTCTTTGAAAGAAACAGAGGTTCTATGAGTTGTGTTGCGGATGCAACACCCAATTGTAACCTACTAAATCAGGCCTCTTCGCCAACTGGCGTATCGAGAAGCAAGTTCATCATCTACCGGAGAAATAGCTGTGCCGAGCGCACGCTCAAGCAGCAAATCTGCAAATTCAGGGTTACGCGCTAGTACAGGCCCATGTAAATAGGTTCCAAAGACATTCTTATCCATGGCTCCATCAATTCCAGCGATGCCATTTCCATTTCCCGAAATAACAGTTGCAAATGGTGTGGCCTCAGTTCCAAGTGTTGTAACGCTGCTGTGATTCTCAAATCCAGTGAGCGGTTCTAAGAAGAGCGGTGACTTCACGGCTATATCACCCACTAGCCGCTTATCACCAGGAGCAGTTGATACATCCAATAAACCTAAACCTTCAAACTCTTCATCACGTGTTTTATATGTATTTCCAAGCAACTGAAAGCCCGCGCAAATTGCAAGAACAACCGCGCCTTTGTTTGCAGCTCGGGCCAAAATTGAACCTTTTCGAAGAGCGGTGAGTGAGAGCAATTGCGCCGCATCTTCTGCCCCTCCCAAAAGATAGATATCTCCGGATCTTGGAAGTGGGTCAAGGTAAGAGATGTCTGTGATCCGCGACTTGATTCTTCGTAAACCAGCTCGAAATTGCAATACATCAGCGTTGCCACGATCCCCGTATGTTCCAAGGAGTTCATTATGTATTCGGATAATTTCAAGCATTACATCACCAACTCAAAAAATGCAGTGTAAGCGGTAAGAACACTGACATCAGAACCAGAACACAAAGCCATCGCCTCATCGACACTCTCAACAAGCGTAGGAATAACTCCTTCGACGTGAATTCGATAGGCCATATCCAAAGCTCTCTCGCCACATACATAAACCGTATGACCTTTAAGTGCTTTGAATGAAACATCCCAGAGCCACGATGTATCGATTCCGTCGACCTGTCTGGCATTGAGCACAAGAATCACTTCAGGGTGGAGATCGGCTTGCAAGGCTTCCGTCCAAGAAGCGGGATTTTTGGTGAGTCGAAAATGCGCACTCTTGCCGGCAATCTCTTTAGTGACGCTTCGCTCAAGCGCGCTCTCGCTAAATTCAACAGGTTCTGCCCCAACAATTTCACCGACGATATTCGCCAAGATTGCATTGCGAAATGAGGCTGAACCTTTTTTAAACTTTAATTCACTGATTTTATTTGTTAATCCGCAGGTGCATGAATATTTATTGCGACTCCAGGCTAAGTAACTTCCGCAACGTGGGCAGACCGCGCCATCCGCATGTGCCCTGCCACCAAATGAGACTCGAACGACGTTAATTGCATTCACGATTGAATAGTTAATAAATGGATCATCAATATCTGCGACAAAAATAGTGTTTACGGCCTCAGAACATTCAACGTGCCAGCGATCTGCCACCCGCTTTACCTCATGCATGCGATGAAGTTGGTCGCGAGTGAGATTCAAGAGAAGAACAACGGTGGGATCAGTCTGAGCGATGATTGAGGGGAGATGAAGTTCATCGATTTCAAGCACTGCATATGGGGCGGGAGACATCAGCGCATTTGCCGCTCCCCAAGCTAAGTTTGAACCAGATCCGCTCGTTGCTACCGGCCCTAATTGCGAAACTATCGAAGCAACTGCTTTGGTTGTGGAAGTCTTGCCATTAGTCCCAGAGATAAGAATGACCTCTTTATCTTGGGCTAAAAGCGAGATCGCTTCAGGTTCGATAGCCAGAAGGATGCGCCCGGGCAGAGTTTCACCCTTGTGGCCCAGTAATTTAGAAGTTGCGCTAGCGCTCTTAGCAATTGCTATAGCTAAACGAAGTTTGAGACTGCGCACGCGCCAAGAGTACGCCTATTTACGCAGGGATTGCCCAGCAGATGCCGGAAGTGAGATCACATTCCGAAGCGAAATAAGTAGGGCTAGTACAGCAAAGAGAAATGAGAAGGCGAACTCGTTATGGACCCCAACGGCGCTGCGACCAATGCTGATCGCGATAACAGCCGTTGCTACCGCTATGACAGAGGAGAGCTGCTGCACCATATTTGCGATGGTGTTGGCATCTGACATGGAATCCTGGTCCGTGTCGGCAAAGGTGATTGTGTTGTACAGGGTCATGCCAATAGAACGAACTCCGCCAGTAATGAGAAGAAGCGCTGCGGTCCAGAAGAAGGGAATGGATGAGCGCAGGAGACCGAGTGAAAATGTAAGCGGGAGGCTAATCAGGGTGGATAGCAAGATCATGGGTTTAAATGGAAAGCGCTCCATCAATGGAGTTGTAAATACCTTAAAACCTAGATTACCGGCCATATAAAAGAAGAGCACGCTTCCTGCCCGCTCTGCGCTCCAACCAAACTTATCTTGGAAGAGAAGCGGAAGAACGAATGGAGCGGTATTTTGCGCGACTCGGAAAAGCAATCCGCTCGTTGTATTGAGGTGAAAGGTTTGAATCTTTAATACTGATAAATCAATAAGGGGATGCTCGCTTCGCCTTAAATGAATTACGGTAGGGATGCTCGCAATCAAACCGATGGCGATCAGAGTCAAGGTAACGGCAAGGTTGATTCGCGGCGCACCTAAGTTAGCGGCTGCAAAGACCAGCACTCCTAGGGTGATTGTTGTACCTGAGAAACCGAACCAATCTAGTTTCTTAACTCTGCCGCCTGGAATATGTGGAACTATTTTTGCGCCAATGACAAGGGCGAGAATTCCGATCGGAATATTGAGTAAAAATATCCAGTGCCATGAGGCGTGATTGATAAGAAATCCACCGAGTACTGGGGCGACTACCGGCGCAGCAAGTGCGGGCCATACTGAGTATGAAATAACTCGTATAACTTCCGCCTTATTAACCGAGCGCATCAAGATCAAGCGCCCGACCGGCACCATGGTGGCAGCACCTATACCTTGCAGGATACGCATAACTGTGAGTTCAAGGAGATTAGTTGATAGGGCACACAGTAATGAGGCAACGGTAAAGATCACGATGCTTGAGAACAAGATAATGCGCACGCCGAACTTATCTGCAAGCCAAGCTGATATTGGTATCAGCACAACGATCGTGACCATGTAACTCGTTACACAGATACCTATTTGAGAAGAAATGATGTGAAAAGATTTCGCGATGGTCGGAGCGGCGGTGGGCAAGATGGCGCCATCTAAGAACTCCATGAACATCAGTCCGGCAACCAAGAAGGCTACTGGGCCTATCTCTAAACGCTTCCTAGATTCTTTCACTCCAGCTCTACTCCGGCAGAGTTAAGTTCATTTGATAGTGAAAACCTTGGAATAGATGATTCGGGATTGAAATTCAATCACGACTAAATCATTTCCTGGTTTAACAACATTCTTGCCGACCTTCGCGAGCTTGCCGTTTATATGGGCTACAACAACGCCATTTTTGGCACTAATAACCAGTGTGCGACCTATCAACTTGACGCTAACAGTTGGAACTACGGGTACCTTCGATGGCTTTGGAGTAGGCGTTGGTGTCACTGAAGGGATAGGTGTTGGCTTTGGTGTTGGGGTGGGCGTCGCTGATGGTGTTGGGGTGGGAGTCACGATAGGCGCGGCTTTAACAGTTATCGTGCTCTGCACTGTATTTGATTGTCCGTATTTTCCTGCAGGTTTTTGTACAGCAGAGATGGTTGTAACACCGACGGATAAAGGAACAATTTTGCCGCTAACAATCTTTGCAATCGCTGGGTTACTCGAAGCAAAACTCCACACACCGCTCGAATTAGATGTTGGATTAACAGGTGTGACGGGTAAATCATTTAGCCCTAAAACAATAGGAGTCAATGTGCCGACAGTGGGAACAAGACCGGAAACGCTAACCGTGAAGGTCGTGGAGTTGGCCAACCAGGTTCCTTGTGCTGCTTGAGTCAGGGTAATGGTTGCAGTTCCTGCATTACCAACAGTAATACTCAATCCATTGACGGCCGCCACAGTTGGATCACTTGAAGTGAGTGACCATGCTCCCGTTGATTGAGTTGCTGGAGGCGCAATTTCGATAGCTGGATCACCGACGACTTGATTGAGACTTGGGAGCGTTGCGAGTGAACTCTTTTGATTTACAACTAGTGGTGCAGAAACCACCGCGGAATAACCAAATGCTCCCGCTGGATTTTGCTTAGCAGAAATATTCGTGTTTCCGGCTTTCAAAATTACGAGTGATGATCCGCTCACGGTGGCAATGGTTGGATCTTCCACGCTGTAAACCCAAGCCCCGCTTGAATTAGATGTGGGAGCCACAATAGGTAGCGTGTTATTTGGTATTGCACCAAGCGTGTAGGTAATGGGTGCAAAAGCTCCGAGGGTTGGTGGCGAAGCCGTTATCGTTAAATTCATCGTAAGGGTGGTTGATTGGTAACCACTTAATGGGAGCTGATGTGCCGTGATTGTTGTAGTTCCGACTCCGATTGGCGTCACTAGAGCACCTGAGATTGTTGCGACGCTTGGATTGGAAGACGAGAACTGCCAAGGTCCCGGTGAAGTTGAGGAAGGAACTTTCAAATTAAATGACCCAATGCTGTCGCGAGAGACAGTGAGATCGGGGAAGGGACCGATCAGAGGTTTGATGGCGGTTATCTGCAAGGTATTACTTGTGGAAGCAGAGAGAAAGGTGCTTGTACTTTGCTGCATGGCATTTATGGTTATGGTTCCAGCGTCTACCAAATTAACAATATTTCCCGAGAGCGAAGCGATTGTGTATCCATTAACAACGTTATTGGAGAGGCTGTAACTCCAAAGCCCAGTTGATGTGGAAGTGGGCGGCGTGATTTTGTAGCTGCCTGCGCCAAGTGGAGCAGTTAGTGCCGGCCAACTTCCAAGTACCGGTGTTCCCGGAGTAATTCGAAATACGGTGGTGCGAGATGCACTTGTATACGCCCCGGAAGCAGCCTGGGTGAATGTAAGTTGTCCGCTTCCAACAGCCTGCAAAGTCAGAGTTAAGCCATTAATAGTGGCTATGGAGGGGTTATCCAGGGAGAGACTCCATTGACCCGGGGAGTTGGAAGTAGGTGGCGTTACTGTGAAGGTCTTTTGATCAAGCGGCACCAAAATAATCGAGAGAGCGCCGAGTTGGGTCGTAGTCGCCGCTACAGGTGAAGCCTGCGTGGCAACGAATACAGACATGACAATGGCGGCGCTTAGAAATAACTTTCTCACGCCGCCATTATCGCGAATCTAACCTCTCAATGTGGGGATTCCACGCACAAAGGGTTGACTACTTCTCATCTAGAACCGCTAAGCGCTCCTCTTTGGTGACTTTATTGAAGTATGTAGAACCCTGTCGCCAGAAGATTGTCATTGGAATTATTCCGATAGCAACAGTTCCAACTCCAACCCATAACGCTAGGTGACTAAGAGTTGGAATAACCTTAAAGAGAACTGCGATCAAGAATAGACCGGAGAGTGCAGGCCATAACCCAACCAGCACAAATGTGCGCAGATCCTTCAATAAGTATCGGCGATAAAGCACGATCACCGAAATCGCTGCGAGGGCGTAGTAGAAACAGATTTGAATTCCAATTGCAGCAACACCAGCTTGTGCAATGTCATTTACCTTCTTAATGAATTGTGAGCCCACAAAGAAGAGCAGAACAAAGACGGTGGTGAAAACGGTTGCATTCCAAGGAGTTTGGAACTTTTTATGCACTTGGCCAAATGATCCTGGCATTGTGAAATCTCTACCCATCGAGAAGAGAGTTCGTGTGACTTGAATCATCTGAGTTTCAATGGTCGCGACCGTAGAAAGCAAGACCGAGACAACAATGAGTTTTCCAAACCAACCAGGAATCAAGACCGCTGCAAAGTCGCTCAAAATGCTGGCGCTGTTATGCAGCGTCGCATCACTCAATACCATGTTGATTGCTACCAAGGTCAATACAAATGTGAAGAATACGAAGAAGATTCCAACGATTCCACCGCGACCGGCAGTATCTTTTCCATCTTTAGTCTCTTCATTAAGGTTTGCAGTTACGTCCCAACCCCAATAGAAGAAGGCGCCAGATACTGCGCCGATAAGAATTGCACTCAAACCATGTGCGACCGCAAATTTCGATTCAAAAGGTGTCGAACTAGCGGCTGCAGCAGCTGAAGAGGAGTAGGCCTTAATTTGGTTGAATGAGAACCAACTCCAATCAAACTTGTGAGTGTGAGGATGGTGCAAGAGTGCAATCACATCAAAAATCCAGAGCAGTCCCAGCTCAACAACGGTCATAACAACTTGAGCTTTGGCGGTGAATTTAATTCCGTAAGCAATAATCGCAACCATGAAAATAAAGATGAGTGCACCAACAAGTGTGGTCCAGTGAACGTTACTTATAGTTGCATCGTTATTTGTAAAGAGAGATAACAAACTCGTTGAAGCTGGAACTGTCGAAACCAGTCCGAAAATGATCGATGCGGTAACTAGTGACCAACCTGCGAGATAGCCAAGAACTGGATGCAGCGCATTTCGTACCCATATATAGGTAGCGCCGGCGTTCTGGCGCACCTTGCCCATGTAATGAAAAGCAATAACAACGCCGAACATCGCAATACCTGAGTAGAGAAGTTCGCCAGGTCCAAAGAGTCCAACGGTGACCGCCAGTGTTACGGTCGTGGCCGCAATGGAATATGCCGGTGCTGAGCCCGCGATTCCCATGATGGAGGACTCAAATAAGCCCAGTACATCAGGTGCCAGCTTATTTTCTTGCTCTGAAGGGTTGGCCATCAAGGAACCTCCGCAAACGTAAGGGCATCACGCGATGCGCTAAGAATTATTCGCAGACCTTACAGCCTCAATCCCGCCAAAGGCGAGCCATTGGCAATCTAAATTAAAGGTTTGACCAGCATTATTCGCTGGCGGCAGCCGCGAACTGGCTGGCATAGAGGTCGTAGTAGAAGCCTTTTGCGGCCATCAGTTGATCATGGCTGCCCTGCTCAACCAGAGAGCCCTTATCCATCACCAAAATGGTGTCAGCATCTCGGATAGTCGAGAGGCGGTGGGCGATGACGAAACTGGTCCGCCCCTGACGCAATCTCGACATCGCATGTTGGACCAGAACTTCGGTGCGAGTATCGACCGATGAGGTTGCCTCATCCAAAATCAATACCGCTGGATCAGCCATAAAGGCTCTGGCAATAGTGAGGAGTTGGCGTTCTCCATTTGAAACCGTGGAGTTGTCATCGGTCAGCTCTGAGTCATACCCACCAGGTAATCCCCGAATAAAGTGATCGATATTGGCTGCCTTCGCCGCTTCAGTGACAGATTCCAGAGTTGGATCTGTCGATCCGAAGGCGATGTTCTCCCGGATGGTTCCTGAAAATAGCCAGGTATCTTGCAGCACCATTCCGAACTGGCGGCGCAAATCATCGCGAGTGATGTCTTGAGTATTTACGCCATCAAGCGTTATCTCTCCTCCATTGATCTCATAGAAACGCATAATCAGATTTACCAGAGTTGTCTTACCAGCTCCAGTTGGGCCAACGATTGCCACGCTCTGACCTGGTGCAACATCAAGATTAAAGTTCTCAATAAGCGGTTGATCATCTACATATCTAAACGAGACGTTTTTAAATGAGATTGCTCCTTTAGCGCGACCAACGGGAGTGCTCCCTACGCGATCAGGCTCTTCTTCTGGGGCATCAAGTAGTTCAAATAAACGTTCTGCAGATGCCACGCCCGATTGCACCGTATTCATGAGTCCGGCTATTTGAGCAAGTGGCATTCCAAATTGACGAGAATATTGAATGAATGCCTGCACATCACCCAACGACATAGAACCAGTTGCAATTCGGTATCCGCCGAGTACAGAAATTCCAACATAGATGAGGTTAGAGATAAAGGTTGTTGAAGGCATAATAATGCCCGACATAAATTGGGCATTGAATGAGGATTTATTGAGGTTCTCATTAAGTACTTCAAAATCTGCGATCGCTTGTTTGCGACGACCAAATACCTTTACAAGGGCGGCGCCGGTGTGCATCTCTTCGACATGTCCGTTAAGTTTTCCAGTCCAATCCCATTGCGCAATAAATTGTTTCTGAGATGCTTTTGCGATTCGAATAGATACAAACATGGATAATGGAATTGCGATCAGTGAAACCAGTGCCAGTAACGGACTAATCCAGAGCATCATGATCAACACTGAAAGTACCGTCAATACTGAGTTTAGAATCTGCGATAAACCTTGCTGCATCGATGTGGCAATGTTGTCTACATCGTTAGTTACTCGAGAGAGCAAATCACCTCGTGATGAGGTATCGAAATAACTTAATGGCAAGCGGCCAATTTTCTCTTCGGCAAGACGACGCAATCTAAATACTGTCTTTTGAGTGACTCCAGCCATCAGATATTGCTGCAGCCATAAGAATAAAGAGGAGATGATGTAGAGGCCGATAGCGAGCTCTATCCAATGAGCAACGGCTTGGAAATCAATTCCTCTTCCAGGGATTGCTCCGCTCTTACTCACTACATCAGCCAGCGTTCCTTGACCATGCGCCCGCAAGTTAGCGACAACTTGAGCAGTGGTTTCTCCTGCGGGCAATTTGCGACCAATTGCTCCAGCGAAAATATCATTTGTGGCGTGACCCAAAATCTTTGGGCCAAGCGAACCGATAGTTACCGCGGCCGTAATGAGCACGAAAACCGCGTAGAGGGATTTGCGCTCTTCGCCTACTTCACGGAGTAAACGTCGCAGCGAACCCTTGAAATCCTTAGATTTCTGAGGTGGTCCACCCATCATTCCTGCCATGGGGCCACCACGACCTACCTGTCCAGCCATTGGGGGACGTCCTGTTTGAGGAGCGCGCTGACTCATGATGCCGCCTCCTCTGGACTTAATTGCGATAGAACAATCTCTTGGTAGGTCTCGCTGCTCTTCATCAATTCTGCATGTGTACCGATTCCCACAACGCGGCCTTGATCCAAAACAATAATTTGATCGGCTTTAAGAATCGTTGAAACTCGTTGCGCGACAACAATCATCGTTGTATGGCTCATGACTTCATGAAGTGCGCTACGCAACTTTGAATCTGTCGTGTAATCCAATGCGCTAAAAGAGTCATCGAAAATCAAGATCTGAGGTTTCTTGACCAACGCTCTTGCAATTGAAAGTCTCTGTCGCTGTCCTCCTGAGAAATTTGTTCCGCCTTGAGAAACTCGTGCTTCAAGTTTCTCTGGAAGTTCCTCGACAAAATCTCTCGCTTGTGCAATTTCAAGCGCTTTCCAAAGCTCTTCATCGCTGGCATCATTCTTTCCGTATCTCAAGTTGGCAGCGATGGTTCCACCAAATAGGAATGAGCGCTGAGGAACTAACCCAAGTTCACTCCAGAGCGATTCAAGAGATTGATCTCGCACATCCATTCCATCGAGCAGGACACGTCCTCCCGTAACATCAATAAATCTAGGAATTAAATTGATGAGAGTTGATTTACCAGAACCAGTAGAACCGATGATTGCCGTGAATTGGCCAGGGCGAGCCGTGAAGCTGATGTCAGACAGGATGGGGTGCTCAGCGCCGGGATATCGAAACTCCGCCCGGTCAAATTCAATAACACCTTGCCGCACCAATGGATTTCGTGGCGTAACACTTTCCACGACAGAGGATTGTGTATCTAGAACTTCTTGAATTCTTTCGGCGCAAGCAGCCGCGCGTGGAATCTGTAAGGTCATAAAGATAGCCATCATTACGCTGCTCAGGATCAACATGATGTAACTAGAAAATGCGGTCAGGTTTCCGATAGCAAGATTGCCCGAACTCACCAACTTGGCGCCAAAATAAGTTACAGCGACAGCAGATAAGTTGAGGATCATCGAGAGCGAAGGGAACATAACTGCAAAAGTTCGGGTGACGCGCAATTGTGTCTGCATGAGATCTAGTGATGCATCTGCATACCTGGATTCCTCTTGCTTGGTCTTTACGAAGGCACGAATCACTCGAACGCCAGCAATTTGCTCTCTGAGAACTAAATTGATTCGATCGATCTTTATCTGCATCATTCGAAAGGCAGGGACAATTCTGCGCAGCAGTAGCAAGATCAAAATTGTCATGATCGGGAGAACAACCAGAAGGATTCCAGAAAGTTTCACATTGGATCGAACCGCCATAATGATGGCGCCGATTCCGGTGATTGGAGCACCGATCATCATCGTAAAGCCCATAAAGAGAACGAGTTGAACCTGCTGCACATCGTTGGTGTTTCGGGTGATGAGAGATGGGGCACCGAACTTGTTTAATTCACGAGCTGAAAATCCTTCGACGGCTGAGAAGACCGCGCCGCGTAAATCTCGGCCAAAGGCCATTGAAACGCGAGCAGCTAAGAAGGCCAAGAGCACGGATGCACCCATAACCAGCGCGCTCGAGGCGAGCATAATTTCACCGACGTGCCAGATATAGCCAACCTTGCCCTTGGCTACACCGTTATTGATGAGGTCGGCGTTGAGGTTGGGAAGGTAGAGGCTGGCGATCGCCTGAATAAGCAGCATTACTAAGATCAGGTAAACCTGCTTCTTATAGGGGCGCAGGTATTTCTTCAAAATCTGAGTAAGCAAACAGGACTCCTATTTGTTGAATTGCTAAAAGCCTACTCCTTAAGTCGCAGGCTCAATTTCTAAACTAAATTTCTACTCCAATATATTTAGTTTCTAAGAACTCATGAATCCCAGCGAAACCACCTTCGCGACCCAACCCAGATTGCTTTACTCCACCGAATGGAGCCGCAGGATCTGAGATAACACCACGATTAATTGCAACCATTCCTGCCTCAATAGCTTCGGCGGCTCTTATCGCCCGCTTAAGGTCACCTGAGTAGACATATGCAATCAATCCATATTCTGAACTATTGGCGAGCGCAATCGCTTCTTCATCGCTCTCAAAGGTAACCACCGGGGCAACTGGACCAAATACTTCGTGCTGCAAGATCGGATTCTCTTTTGAAACGGCCAATACTGTAGCTGGATAGAAAGCGCCATCTCCCTCTGGGGTTACTCCTCCTAAGAGAAGTTCTGCTCCAGCAGCAACTGATTCATTTACTAGCTCTGCAATCTTGTCGCGCTCTCGAATAGAAACACTCGCACCAAGTTGTGCTCCCTCACTTAAACCATCTGCCATTTTGAGGTTTGCCATCGCTGCAGTCAGTTTTGTGGTGAACTCGTCTGCAACCGTTGATGCGACATAGAAACGATTTGCGGCTGTACAAGCAGCGCCACCATTTCGCATCTTTGCAATCATTGCTCCTTTAACGGCTTCATCAATATCAGCATCATCGAAGACAACGAATGGAGCATTGCCGCCCAATTCGAGGGAGGTGCGCAGTACTAAGTCTGCAGATTCTCTGATCAGAATTTGACCAACTTCTGTGGAGCCTGTGAATGAAACATTGCGCA
>Ga0208872_1002033_pt1 | contig 11929 bp, 4 predicted proteins | sample CryBogCBH12Aug08_FD_185508 | JGI IMG/M metagenome (GOLD analysis project Ga0208872, IMG submission 185508) | Freshwater microbial communities from Crystal Bog, Wisconsin, USA - CBH12Aug08 (SPAdes) | ecosystem: Environmental > Aquatic > Freshwater > Lake | place: Crystal Bog, Wisconsin, USA... | reverse complement strand
AGAGGGTAAAGACGTATCAGCCCGGCAAGGACCCGGCGCTGGCGGCATTATATTACCAGTTCGGACGTTATCTGCTGATCGCGTCGTCACGGCCGGGAACGCAGCCGGCGAATTTGCAGGGCATCTGGAGTCATAAAATTCAACCATCCTGGTCGGCGAACTGGACTTTGAATTGTAACGCGGAGATTAATTACTGGCCGGTTGAGGCGGCCAATCTCGGCGAGTGCCACCTGCCACTGGTGGATCTCACCAAACAGTTGAGCGTGGATGGAACGAACATCGCTAAGAACCTCTACGGCGTGCGGGGCTGGGTCGCGCATCACAACACCGACCTCTGGCGGCAGGCCGGACCGGTCAGCGGGAGCGCACGCTGGAGCATCTTCCAAGTGGGTGGCGCCTGGTTGTGCCTAAACCTCTGGGAACATTACGCCTTTTCCGGTGATACCAATTACCTGCGCTCCATCTGGCCCACACTCAAGGGGGCGGCGTGTTTCTTTCTGGATGACTTGATGGAGGAACCTTCCCACGGTTGGCTGGTCACCGGCCCGGATACAAACTTTGAGAACGCCTTTCGCAAGCCCGATGGCGAGACTGGTTGCGTGTGCCTGGGGCCAACCGGCAGCATGGAAATGGTGCGCCAGTTATTTTTGAATTGTGTGCAGGGCAGCCGGATTCTGGGCCAGGACGCCGACCTGCGGGCGAAAATCGAGAGCACCCTGCCGCGCCTGCCGCCGTTGCAAATCAGTCCCACCACCGGCGAATTGCAGGAGTGGCTGCAGGACTGGCAGCGCACGTCGGATTGCCAGGTGCTGTCAAGCTGGGGACTCATTTGCAGCGCGCAAATCACCCCGCGCGCCACGCCAGAAACGGCGGCGGCGTTGCGGAAGATTTTTGACCAGGGACAATGGTGGAAGAAGGGTGAGGTGAGCAGTTGGCAGGGCGCGTTCCAAGCCAACGCCTACGCACGGCTTCATGATGGCGACACCGCGCTAGCGATCCTGGACGCGCACTTGGCGCGCAGCGTAAATCCGAACCTGCTGGCTAGTTTTTTGGGGCACTGCGAATTCCAGATTGACGGCAATCTGGGCCAGACGGCGGCGATTAATGAGATGCTGCTACAGAGTCAGGTTTGCAACACGAATGGCGTTTATGAAATTGAAATGCTTCCCGCGCTGCCGAAAAGTTGGAACAGCGGGCATGTCTCCGGTCTCCGGGCGCGCGGCGGATTTGAACTGGAATTAAATTGGGAAGACGGATCTCTGAAACTGGCCAAAATTAAATCACTGCTTGGCAATCGAATGACGTTGCGTTTGGGCGAAAAGGTGGTGAATGTTTCTGTTCGCCGGGGGGAAGTTAAGGAATTCAATCCTGCTTTGCAGAGGTCAAAATAGTGGAAATCTTCAGTCTGATGTCTTTTATATGCACCGCAACTTGATCAACCTGTTTTCGAGAACGATAAGCCCACCGCTGCTGGCCGGAGGGATGTGGCGGTTGTTTGTGGCTTTGCTCCTTGCGAGCATCGGATACAGCGGGCTTGCGGCCGGACTGAATGAGGCTGATTTTACAAATCCGCCCGTCGAGGTGCGGCCGGGCATCTGGTGGTATTGGGGCGAATCGGTCACGACCGATCACGGCATCACCCAGGATTTGGAGGCGCTGAAGCGGGTCGGCTTTGGCGGCGTCGTGGTTTATGAACAGACGTTCAGTGACTGGCCTGATGCGTTGAAAAGCCTCTCACCGGAATGGCTGGCGCGGTTGCGCTTCGCCGCCGCTGAGTGCGCAAGACTAGGCTTGAAACTTGAGGTGAATGTCAGTGACGGCTATGTCGCCGGCGGTCCGTGGATCACACCGGCGCTCGGAATGCAGCGGTTGGTCGCGAGTGAAACGGTCGTTGAAGGCGGACGCGATATTTCCGTCGCGCTGCCGAAACCGCCGGCCGTGCTGGATTATTATCGCGACGTGGCCGTGCTGGCCTATCCCACTCCGGCGGGCGGCGAACAAAATTCGCCCGCGCCGAAAATGACCGGTGTTCCTGCCGGTATTGATTTCAAGCAACTCTTCAGCACTGATGGCAAATCGAAAGCGCGCATCATGCCGCCAGCGGACGGACAACCGGTGTTCGTCCAGCTTGATTATGGCAAGCCCTTCACCGCGCGCAGCCTGACTTATTCCGCGCGCTCCAGCCTCAAGGCGCTGGTCATCGCCACCCAGGTGCCGTCGTCCTGGGCGGATGATTTTCTCGGGCAAGGCATGAAGCCGATTCCGCCGCTCGGCGAGTTGCAGGCCAGCGACGATGGCGCTGACTGGCGAAGGGTTTGCACAGTGCCGGCCTTCGGCACGCAGCATGACTCGTGGACGCAGCGCACGTTTGCGTTTCCGGCCACGACGGCGCGGTTTTTCCGGCTTGTGCTCGATATCCCGGGCGATGGCTTGTCCATTGGCGGCGTGGCGCTGCGCGGCGAGGCGCGGATTGACCGGTGGGAAAGCAAGGCCGGCAACGTCGTGGATTTTTCCGAGCCCGATCGCACGCCGGATTATCGCGGTGGGGAAGTGATTGATCCGGATAAAATTCTCGACCTCACGACCAACCTCGGCACGGATGGCAAACTGAATTGGAACGCGCCACCGGGAGATTGGACTATTTTGCGTCTCGGTCACACGCCGACCGGCGCGAAGACGAAACATGGCCGGCCGGAAAATCTCGGCCTGGAATGCGACAAGTTGAGCGCGGCGGCGACGGCGGTGCAATTCACAAATTATGTCGGCGTGATTTTGCGTGAAGTCAACAAGGTGCCCGGCGCGAAGCTCGCGGGTATCAACATTGACAGCGCCGAACACGGTTCGCAGAACTGGACCGGTGATTTCGAGGCGCAGTTTGCAAATCGGCGCGGTTATGCGCTGCGAAAATATTTGCCGGCGATGCTGGGCCGTGTCGTCGGCAGCCGCGAGCAGTCGGACAAATTACTTTTCGATGTGCGCCGCACCATCGCCGATTTGATGAGCGACGAGTATTTCGGCACGTTCCAGCAGCTTTGTCACGCGGAAGGCATGACTTCGATGGCCGAGGCCCCCGGCATCGCGACGTGCCTGCCGAGCGACAACATTCAGGCGAAAGGCCGGGCGGACATCCCGATGGGCGAATTTTGGATGAGCCAGCCCGACGGCAATATTGACTGCAAGGAAACCGCCAGCGCGGCGCACGTTTATGGCCTGCCCGTCGCCGCCGCCGAGGCGTTCACCGGCAGCCGCGCCGACGCTTATCCGGGCATGATAAAACCTTTCGCCGATGCGGCGCTGACGCTGGGCATCAACCGTTTTGTGGTGCTTGCGTATGTGCATCAGCCGTGGGACGACCGTCTGCCGGGAGTCACGCAGGATCGGTTTTATGTGCCTTACCAGCGGCACAACACTTGGTGGGAGGATAGTAGAGATTTTTGGATTTCGCTGGCGCGCTCGTCGCAACTCATGCGCGAAGGGCATCCGGTCGAGGACATTCTCTATCATCTTGGCAATGACACGCCGCTCAAAATCGCCACCGCCCGGATGCGGCCCGTGCCGCCCGCCGGCTACGATTACGATGTTTGCGGTGATGAGGTTTTGGTCAATCGCGCGAATGTAAAGGATGGCCGAATCGTTCTGCCCGACGGCATGAGCTACCGGCTGCTGATCTTGGCGGGGGGAAACAAAATGACGCTTGCCGCCACCCGGAAACTTCGGGAACTCGTTGAAGCCGGTGCAAATGTTCTGGGGCCGGTGAAGCCAACCGGATCGCCTTCTCTGGCGGACGGAGAAAACGGTGACGCAGACGTGAAAAAAATCGCGGATGAATTGTGGGGCGCAAAAGCGCTGCCAGCAAAAGGCGAAAAACAAACCGGCGCCGGCCGGATGTTTTGGGGCATGACACCGGCGGAAGTTTTGGCCGCGCTCGATACGCCGCGCGACTGGGAAATTGTCGGCGGCGACGCCGTGGTAAATTTTCTCTGCGCCCATCGTCGCATGGCCGACACGGATATTTATTTTGTGGCAAACCACCAGCCGCGTGCGGCGAAAATCAAGGTTGCTTTTCGGGTTGCCGGTAAATCCGCCGAGCGCTGGGATGCGGACACGGGTGCGATGTCAAAAATTTCGGGCACCCGCGAGTCTGGTGGACGCACCGAAGTGCCGCTGGCGCTGGAGGCAAACGCTTCGACCTTCATCGTGTTTCGCAACTCGAAAACGATTTCGCCAGACGGAACTGCGGAAACCAATCTCATCGATGAATTGCCTGCAAAACTGGAATTGACCGGTCCGTGGAGAGTCCGCTTCACGCCCGGCTGGGGCGCACCGGAACAAGTCGTCTTCAACAATTTGATTTCGTGGACGGAGCATCCTGATTTTGGCGTCCGGCATTATTCCGGCACGGCGATTTATTCAAATGAATTTGAGTTGGCGCCGGTGCCATCCGGCAAACGAATCATACTGGACCTCGGCAAAGTGTCGGTGCTGGCGGCGGTGAAGCTAAATGGCCGTGATTTGGGCGTCGTTTGGAAGGAGCCTTATGCGCTCGACGTAACCGGCGCGTTGCGCCCCGGGAAAAATTCGCTGGAAATCCGCGTGGTGAATCTCTGGGTCAACCGGCTCATCGCCGATGCCGGGCTGCCGCCAGAAAAGCGCCTGACTTGGGCGACGTGGAACCCGTATCGCTCCAACGACAAACTGTTACCGTCAGGGTTGCTTGGCCCCGTCAAACTTCTGACGTTAAAATGAACTTAAACCAAGATGAAACAATGAATGCGAAAAATGTAAAGTGTATCGGAGTGACCTCAGCAATAGTCGACTGCTTTCCTGTGGCCTGATGGTTGCGGCCCACGCAGGCGAGCAGCGGCTCACGTCGCCCGACGGCAAACTGGCAGTTGTTGTTGTCTCTGACAACACGGGCTTGCATTATCGTGTGGAAGCGGATTCCAAACCGGTGTTGACCGATTCGCGGCTTGGTCTCGAATTTCAAGAAGGCACCAAGCTGGGTCCGGCGGCAACCATCACCAAAACGGAAACGGCCCGGCACGATGGCACCTGGGAAAATCATTTTGGCAAGCGCAGCGTCGTGCGTGACCACTGGAAGGAATTGCGCCTGACGTTGCAGGAACAAACGCGCACCTTCGGACTCATCGTGCGTGCTTACGATGACGGCGTGGCTTTTCGCTACGATTTGCCGGCAGCTTCCGGGCTGGGGCATTTTGTTTTGACGAACGAGCTGACAGAATTTCACTTTGTGGAGGATTGCCGCTGCTGGTTTGGCGAAGAATCAAGCTGCGCGGAAAACCATTATCCCGAAGCCCGGCTGAGCACGATTCCGCCCTGCAAACAAAACACCCTGCCGTTGCTGGTGGAAACGCCTGCCGCGTATGTCGCCGTTGCGGAGGCTGATTTGCTGGACTGGGCGGGCATGTTCACCACGGGCACGGGTTCGGAAATTGTTGGTGTCAAACTTGCGTCGCGAAAAGATCACAATGGTTTGGTCGTCTCCGACGCGCCGCGGATCAGTCCGTGGCGCGTGCTGATGATCGGACGCACGGCGGCGGATCTGATCAATTCCGACCTCATCGCGAATCTGGCCACGCCGAACCACCTCGGCGACATGCCATGGGTCAAGACCGGCGTGTGCGCGTGGGATCCGTGGTGGACGGGCGTGAACACGAATCTGCCGCAATTCACCGGCGTCAAGGCCCGCGGCGACACGATTTCGGAAAAAGAATACATTGATTTTGCCGCCGAGATGGGCTGGCCGTATCAGTTGATGGATTGGAACTGGTATAAGAAAGATCCCACCGTGTCCGAACCGCACATGAACGTGCCGGAGGTGCTCGCCTACGCCAAGACGCGCGGCGTGAAACTGTTCATCTGGATGCACTCGAAAGATTTGACGAAGACGGGCTTTGAAAAAGTTTTTTCGACAATGGAAAGCTGGGGTGTCGCCGGCGTAAAGGTGGATTTCATGAACAGCGACAGCCAGGAAACGGTGAAGTGGTATGAAGACGGGTTGAAAGCCGCCGCGCAGCACAACCTGATGGTGGATTTCCACGGTGCCTACAAACCGACGGGGCTGGCGCGGACGTATCCCAATTTCATCACCCAGGAAGGCGTGCTGGGCAACGAATACAACAAGCTGCGGGGCAACCAATGCACACCGCGGCACGCGATCACGCTGCCGTTCACGCGCGCGTTACTCGGGCCGATGGATTTTACGCCGGGCGGATTTTTGAACCGCAAGCCGGAAGCTTTCAAAACGACTTGTCCGGCTGAGGTGATGGGATCGCGTGCACGCCAGTTGGCGATGACGGTGATTTACCCAAGTCCCCTGCTGGTGCTGTGCGACAGCCCGGCCAATTATCGCGGTCAGCCCGGGGTGGAATTTTTTCGCAACTTGCCGACGGTTTGGGATGAAACCGTGGTGCTGAATGCGGACGTTGGCAAATCCATCGCCACCGCTCGTCGTGCCGGCGACCGCTGGTATCTAGCCGCGATGAATGGCGACGATGCCGCGACGCTGGCCGTGCCGATGAACTTTCTGGGTCGGAAGAAATGGAGCTTGCGCACCTTCGCGGATCAGCCCGACGGCACAAATTACGAGGCGGTGCTGGAAACCCAACAGACCGTGGATGCGAAAGACATGTTGCATCTGCGCCTGCTGCCAGCCGGTGGATATGCGGCGATTTTTCAACAAAACAATTAAAACAGAAGCAGGCAGATACAGCTACCGGCCAATTATGTCGGTAAAGCAGCAGGGTGCTTGGAATGTCGAAGCATACATAGGTTCCTATGTATGGCCAGTGGTCGGAAACGTGATACGCTCGTTTAATTAGCCGATTATTAAAGCAGCAAAACTAGCCGAAAGATTGTAATTATTATGAGAACAACGACTTGCTCCCGATTCGTTTTGGAATTTATTTCATCGGACGCGGTTCGCAGCCTCTGCCTGCTGGTCATTGCGCTGGCGGGGTTTGGATTACCCGTGCACGCCCAGAGCACGTGGACGAATTCCGCCGGCGGAAACTGGACTGACAGCACCAGTTGGAGCAACGGCGTGCCCAGCGGGAGTTCCGCGGCGAACATCAACGCCCTCAACGCCACCTACACCGTCACCAACAACACCGCCAATACCACCGTTGGCGCGGTCAATGTCAGCACACCGGCGAGCGGCGCCGCCACACTATTTCTGGATGCCACGAATTTTATCTGCACCGGTCTTACGGCGGGAAACCGAGGGCTGATTATCCTGAATACCAACGCCTACGTCAACGTCTCGCTTTCTGGCAACACGACTCTGGCGAATGGCACGACCGCCCCGACCGAGGTGGATGTCAACGGCGGCCAACTGACGATGGCTCCCGGAACCGGACGCATAATAGATGTGGATAACAGCGCTCGATTAATTGTGAATGGCGGCATGCTGAATTTAGGTTATCCTCGCGTCTCTCGCAGTAACGACGGTGGCCTGATTCAGATCAACGGCGGAAACGTGACCCTGTATGGTTATCAGGGTTATCGGGGCGGGGACAACACGACCTCCGGCTTGGTCGTAAACGGCAGCAATGCAGTGCTCAATGTGGGTTCGGGCGGCATTACGCTTGCCATCAGCAGCACGGCCAACATGACGCTGAATAATGGGACAGTCACCAATACAGGAGTTTTCATTATTGGCGAACAAGGAGTCACTGGACGTGGCGCTCGTTATCTACAGAACGCCGGCACCTTCGTGTCCACCCTCACCAACGGCATTCAAGTCGCGGCGGCGAACAACAATGTTGCCACCTTCACGGTGCTGGGCGGCACGGCCACCGCCGAGATGCTGGTGCTGGTCAGCACGAACAGCTTGACCAACTGCATGGCCACATTGACGGTCAGCAATGCCGGCACCCTTTATCTCGGCAGCGGCGGCATTGTTCAATATGCCACCAACACCGCTTCCAGTTACCAGGTAATTTTGGGAAATGGCGGGACTTTGGCGGCCAAGACCAACTGGTCGAGTTTGGTGAACATGATTCTCACGAATGGGGTGTTCACCTTTAACGCAGCGGACGCAGTGTCAACGGCTCATAACATCACGTTAAGCGGAACCATTTCGGGAGCCGGAGGACTGACAAAAACTGGAACAGGTCTTTTGACGTTGAGCGGCACCAACACTTATGGCGGCACGACTACCGTGGCCGCCGGCGAATTGGTGGGGCTGACCGGAGGTTCCATTTCCAATACGGCGTCAGTTCTCCTTGGAGCCGGCGCAACCTGCGGGATTCAACTCCAGTCCGCTGGCGGGCAGTGGACAACCACCAATCTGATCGCCACGAACTCAAGTTTCTTTGATTTTAACTTGAACGGAATCGTGCCCAGCGCCACAGCGGCTCCCTTGCTGGTGCTAGGCAATCTGGAGACCACTAACACGCTGGGTTTCCTGGTTCACGGGACTCCGCTCTCGCTGGGAACTTATCCGCTCATCAAGTATGGCACGCAGTCCGGCACCTTACCATCCTCTCCCTACCGCATCGGTGCTTACTTGAGCAATGATTTAACGACCGCCACCATTTATCTCGTCATCACCAACACTTCTTCGTTTGCTGAACCGATCACCTGGGCCAAAGGCACCGGCAGTTGGGATACCACAGAATTATATTGGAAAGACCTGTATGGAACCAGCACTGCCTACTGGGACGGCAATGATTCGGTGGTTTTTGATGATAGCTCGGCGGGTGGGACCGTGACTATTGCCGCGCCGGTGCATCCGGTTTCGGTGACGTTCAGCAATAACTTGGTGGGTTATACCCTCACCGGCAGTTCCGCCAACAACATTTTGGGCACTTGTTCCCTGCATAAATACGGCACAAACACGCTCACGGTAGAGAGCCTACTGGATTCATTTGCCTATACCGGCGGAACATTTATCAACGCCGGAACGCTCAACATCGCCTACGCTGGCGGCCAGGGTTTTAGCTGTGGCAACGTTGTTTATACCGGGAATGGCACGCTGACCATCGGGACTTCCGCATCGGTTTATGCCTACATCGGAACGGTTTCCGTGAGCAATGGTGTTTCCGCGACCGTCAACTATTCCCAGCGTAGTTTTCTTACCGGCGGCGGGATTGGTGGCGGCTCTTTGACCTTGAATATTCCTGCGGCTGTCGGTTCCCCCTGCCGAGACTACCTGCAAGGTTCGTGGGCCGCGTTCACGGGCAACTTGAACCTGGTCGGCACTTCTTCCACCAGCACGCTAGACTCGCAGGTAACGGGTGATGTTGCGAACTGTGCGGTGAACTTGAGTTCAAGCTCCGCCGGTGTGGACAAAATGTTTCTGGTGGCAAATGCTTCGGAGTCAATCGGCGCCTTGTCGGGAACCAGCGATGGAACTTTGTCTCCTGATGGAACAGCAAACGTGGTCTTCACTGTGGGCAGCTTGAACACCAGCACCGTGTTTAGCGGCCAGCTTGCCGATGGCTACGGAAAAACCGCGGGGTTGACCAAGGTTGGGACGAACGCTTTGGTGTTAAGTGGCACCAACACCTACTCTGGCCTGACGACCATCAGCAATGGCGTGTTGCAGGTGGACGGGAGTTTGATGGGCACCGGCGCGGTCACGGTTGCAATCGGCACGCTGGGTGGCACCGGCGCCATTTCCGGCCCGGTTACAATCAATACCGGCGGGTCGCTTGCGCCCGGCGACGGCTTTGGCGCGTTGACCATCAACAGCAATCTCATCCTGAATGCCGGCTCGACGAACTTTTTCGAGGTCAACGGCAGCACCCCGGCGAATAGCGCTGTCCTTTGCGGTGGCGCCGTCACCTACGGAGGTGTGCTGGCAATTGTGCCCAGCGGTGCTTTCACCTCTGGGCAGAAATTCATCCTGTTCAGCGGTGCGGGCGCGACAAATGCGAGCAACTTCGCAGGCATCACGGGCAGTCCCGGCAGCGGTATGGCCTTCAACTTTACCAATGGTGTGCTCAACGTGGTGTCCACTGGTCCAACCAGTCCGGCGTTCCTCACGAACAGCGTGAACGGCGGTATCTTGAGCCTGTCTTGGCCGGCCAATCAGAATTGGACACTCCAAATCCAAACCAACAGCCTCTCCGTGGGCTTGGTGCCCAGTCCCAGTGCCTGGACGGATGTGTCCGGCAGCATCGGCATTTCCTCAACCAACATAACCATCAATCAGAACCAAGCCAGCGTGTTCTTTCGTTTGAAGCATTGAAAGCCACAACCAATGCCACGGACGCGGCCATTTCAGACCGTGTTTATTTCGCTCTGAGACCAACTATTTTGTCGTGTATATCACCAAAAATATTTATCGCATTGCTGATTGTTTCCGCCGCCAGCATCAGTTGGGGCACGCCCGCCACGGACAACACCGTGGCCTTTGCCGGCAGCTTTCCCGACTGCGTTAGCGTCAGAGGTTCGGCGGGCAGCGTGGGGAGCAGTTTTACCGGCGGCATGAACGCGCCGTGGTCCGGTTGGTCACCAGTTATCAGACGGTTCTGGAAGGGGGGGATTTACGCCAACAAGACGTCGCTGTCGGTCACGTTGGCATTTGCGCCCGGGTTTGGCACTGGAAAATATCACCTTGGAAACCATTTCCGAACAGCTTGTCATCGGCCTCATGGGCGTGACGGTGGTGAATTCAAAATGATAGCAATTTCCTCATTCAAACAAGCCGGCCAATCAACATGAAAATTATGACTATATTTAAGAATGCATCGGATCCGTTCCAAATGAAAATCAGCCGAAATAAGGCTGACAAGAATGCGAGCAGGTATTTTCCATCGCGAATATTCCGTTCCATTCCATTAGGCTCAATGCTTGCCATGCTCGCATGTTTGAGCGCTGTGGCTGGGCAGGCAGATATAAAGCTCGCGCCACAGCGCAACAACGAAATAGACATCGCGCTGCCAAACCAATGGCTGGTGCTCTGCCCGCTCGCCGACAACGCTATCCGCGTTCGCATCACGCAAACCAACGGGCAGGTGCCGCCGAGCCTGGTGCTGACGGAAAAAGTTCCTGCGCCGAAATTTGATGTGAGCCAATCCGCTCAGGCCATCACCCTCTCCACCGCCAAAATGAAAGTGGTGGTGGACCGGCAAACCGGGGCGCTCCGCTTTGAGGACGCTGCCGGCAAACTGCTGCTCGCGGAAAATCCCGCCGGGCGATGGTTGAAACCGGCCACAATTCAGGGCGAACCGATTTTGTTGGTGCAGGATTCCTTTGTGTCGCCTCCGGACGAGCATCTTTACGGTTCCGGCCAGTTTCAGGACGGACTATTGAACATTCGCGATTTGCCACGGCGCCTGACACAGGTCAATACCCAAATTGCGGTTCCGTTTTGGCTGTCGAGCAAAGGCTATGGATTGCTCTGGCACAATTACGGTCTGACGGAACTGAATCCCGCCGATGAAAGAGTCAATCTGACTGCCGGCGAAGCCGGTGGCAAGACGACAGTGGTTGAAGTCACCACCACCGAGGGCGCAAAAAAGGAGACGCGCAAATCGGGCGAATTCACCGGACAATTCTCCGTGGCGCAGGCGGGCCGTTACGCCTTCATGCTGGACATCGGCCAGAAGATGGCACGCCGCTGGCATGTCGAGGTGGACGGAAAACCCGTGATTGACTTCATCAATCACTGGCTGCCGCCGACGACCAGTTGGCACATGGACCTTGCCGCCGGCGAACACTCCGTCAAAGTCACCGGTGAGAACAACGACCAGCCGGCAATTTTCTTTCGTCTCGCGCAGGATGAAACAGTTTTGCGTTCGCCTGTGGCTGATGCCATTGATTACGTCGTTTTCGCCGGCAACGCGGACGAAGTTATAGGTGCTTACCGCAAGCTGACGGGCCCGGCACCCTTGATGCCGAAATGGGCCTATGGTTACATCCATTGCCGTGAGCGTTTCAATTCAAAGCAGGAGATACT
>Ga0208872_1002031_pt1 | contig 11930 bp, 9 predicted proteins | sample CryBogCBH12Aug08_FD_185508 | JGI IMG/M metagenome (GOLD analysis project Ga0208872, IMG submission 185508) | Freshwater microbial communities from Crystal Bog, Wisconsin, USA - CBH12Aug08 (SPAdes) | ecosystem: Environmental > Aquatic > Freshwater > Lake | place: Crystal Bog, Wisconsin, USA... | reverse complement strand
TCGGGTGGCCTTTCAAGCACAGCACCCCGGCGGCGGCGACCCACGCGCCGAGAATTTGCGCCGTGATGTAGAAGGGCACATCGCCGGCGGCGCAGCGGCCGCGCAGCCAGACGGCGAGCGTCACGGCAGGATTGTAATGGCCGCCGGAAACGTGGCCGCCCGCATACACCATGATCATCAGCGCGGAGCCGATGGCCAGCGGCGCGAGCGCGCCAGCACCGGGCGCGACGACGGTCATGCCGACGGTCAGGACGAGGAAAAACGTGCCGATGAATTCAACCAAGTATTTTTTCATATAAGCGCAAGTTTAGTGGGAGGCCGGAGTAATTTCAATTTTCTTTGTGGCCGACAGGCCGGTTTGCCGCTTTAGGATTTTGATGCCGAAAAGGCCGTTCCGCAGCGGTTCGCTGCCGAACAGTGCGGCGGGCTGATAATTTTTTTGGATCCAAGCCATCAGATCCGCGCCATCGCCGGGTTGGGTGCCGAAGTAGCCGGTGCCAAATTCATACGTCTGCCATTCGACCAGCGCGATGTAGTCGGGCGCATTTTTTTCAAAGGCGGCGGTCATTCGCGCTTCGCCAAAAAAGGCGATCAGGGTCGGATTCCAATCGAAGCAGGGCGTCGGGTTTTCGCGCCGCGTGAGATAGTTCAAAACCACGCCCTGCGGCAGCGCCGCCAGCGTGGCGTGGGGCGGAACATTTTGTCCAATCCAAGCCAGCGCGAGGTTCACGTTGCGGGCTTCGACGGAATTTCCCGCCGGCCCGTTGGCCAGAATCTTGTCCGCGCCCTGGCCGACGGGAAGATTTTTTGCGGAATAATATCTCAATGACGTGCCGGCTAGGCTTGTCAGGGCGATGAGCAAAACGGTTATTGCCCCAATTCGCAACGGTTGGTGTGGAACCTGGAATTTACGTTCCAAAGAATCCGGCAGCAGCCGGAGCAGCAGATACGCCGCGCTGACAAATGCCGGCATCGCCAGCGCAAATCCCGTGTGCCAGATGCGCGGAAAAACGCCCTGCTTGGCCAGCAGCAAAACCGCAAAAATACTCCACAGGAGCGGGAACAAGCTGCGACATCCGCCCAGAAAATGCCGCCATTGCCGGAATAAAATTCCTGCCGTTACCAAGCCCAGCAGCGGCAGCGCCGCACCGCAGCCGACCCAGTTGAATTTTGCCGCCGCAACCAATAGCGGGACGAGCGCCGCGCCGCTGGCGAGCCAGCGCCAGCCCACGGCCAGCCGGTTCAATTTTTTGAAAAGCACGGCATAAAATAAAATGATTAATCCGCACACCAAAAAATGCAGGGACGTTTGCCGCAGATGGTCGAAGGGCGCATCGAGGCCGAGGCACCATTGATAATAGGGATTGTTCACCACGCCGGGCGTGAACACAGGACGCCAGCCGAAAAAAACGAGGCGCAGGCTGTCCCGCCAGTCTTGCGTCCGCAGGAAAATCAGGAAGAATCCCGCCAGCGGAATCAGTGCGGCGGAAGTGAAAACGACCAGTGATTTCACGGTCGCGCGGCGTTGGCCGGCATTCAAAAAAGAAATTCCAAAACCGCCCGCCAGCGTCAGCAGCAGCGCGAGAAAAATGTCCGGTTTGGTCAGTGCCACCAGCCCGGCGCAAACTCCTGCGGCGAGCAGGGTGATGTTTTTTTTCTGCGCCAGCCAGTCCGACATCAACGCCAGCGCCAGGATGGACAGCACGAGGCCGTGTAGCATTTCATGCGAATACGGCGCGAGATAATTGCAGTTGCCGATGCCGGTGTATTGTGCAAAAGCGAAGCCGACGACCACCGCCACCGCGATGAGCGTGGCGGTCAGTGTGTCCGACGCCCGCCGAAACCGCTGGTAAATCAAGGCCAGCAACGCGGCGGTGATGGCGAGGTTCGAGAGGATGAGCGTCAGGAAGGACGTGCCAAAAACTTTGAACAGCGCGGCGTGGTAGTATTGCGAAAGCGGGCCACCCGCCATGTAAAACTCGTCGCGGTAAAGCACCGCGCCATGGGCCAGCCGCCACGGGAGATAAAGTTGCTGGACGAAATCGATGATCAAGTCCGGCCACTTGCGCCAAGTCAACACCGCCCCGGCGACGATGGCCAGGCCGACCACGCCGAGGCCGATCCAGAAAGAATGCCGCGCGAAAAAGTTTTCCGCGCGGCGGTTCTCGGCTGGGTCGGTCACGGTGGCGATTTCAATCTGCGTCAGCCGATGCCGAGCAGCTCGACTTCGAAAATCAAAGTCGAATTCGGCGGAATCGCGCCGGGATAGCCGGCGCGGCCGTAGGCGAGTTCGGGCGGGATGGTCATTTTCACCTTGTCGCCGATTTTCATCTGCGCCACACCGAGATCCCAGCCGGCGATGACTTCGCCCGTGCCGAGCGTGAAGCTGAACGGATCGTCGCGGTCCACCGAGCTGTCGAATTTCTTGCCGTCGGTGAACGTGCCGGTGTAATGAACGGTCACGGTGTCGCCTTTTTTTGGCACCGCGCCGTTGCCGTTGGTGAGTTTCTCAATCTTCAATTCAAGTTGTGCCATGCGCCAGTTTTGCCGGTGGAAAACGACAGGTCAAACAAACAAAAAAGCGCGCCGCCGAAGCCGCGCGCTTTGGAATTTTCAATTTGTATCTTACACGTTGTAAGTGCTGCTGGCCGTCGTGCCTCCGCGACCGGTCCAGTTCGTGTGGAAAAATTCGCCGCGCGGCTTGTCCACGCGCTCGTAGGTGTGCGCGCCAAAATAATCACGCTGCGCTTGCAGCAAGTTCGCCGGCAACACCGCCGAGCGATACTGGTCGAAGAAATTCAGCGCGGTGCTGAAAGCCGGCGTGGGAATGCCGCGCTTCGCCGCCGTGGCGACGATGTTGCGCCAGCCTTTTTGCGAGCGCTTGATTTCACCCCGGAAATAATCGTCGAGCAGCAGGTTCGTGAGCTTGGGATTATTGTCGTAGGCCTCCTTGATTTTGCCAAGGAAGCGCGAACGGATGATGCAGCCGCCGCGCCACATGAGGGCGATGCCGCCGTAGTTCAGGTTCCAGCCGTATTCCTGGGCCGCCGCGCGCATGAGCATGTAACCCTGCGCGTAGCTGACAATCTTCGAGGCGTAAAGCGCGCTCATGATGTCGGCGATGAACGCCTTTTTCTTTTCCGGATTCGCCGCGATGCTGGTGAGCGCCGGGCGCGGGCCTTTCAATTTGCGCGCCGCTTTCACGCGTTCGTCTTTCAATGCGGAAACGCAGCGGGAATAAACCGCTTCGGCCATGAGCGTGATCGGAATTCCCAAATCCTGCGAATTGATAACCGTCCATTTGCCGGTGCCTTTCTGGCCGGCGGTGTCGAGAATTTTGTCCACGAGCGGCAAACCGTCGGTGTCCTTGAAGCCAAGAATGTCGCGGCTTATTTCGATAAGATACGAATCCAGTTCGCCTTTGTTCCACTCGGCGAAAACCGTGTGCATCTCGTCGGCACTCATGCCGAGACCGTGCTTCATGATGTTGTAGGCTTCGCAGATGAGCTGCATATCGCCGTATTCGATGCCGTTGTGAACCATCTTCACATAATGTCCCGCGCCGTTTTCGCCGACCCAATCGCAGCAGGGCGCGCCGCCGTCCACCTTCGCGGAAACAGCTTGGAAAATTTCCTTCACGAACGGCCACGCGGCGGGTGAGCCGCCGGGCATGATGCTCGGCCCTTTGCGCGCGCCTTCCTCGCCGCCGCTCACGCCGGTGCCGACGTAGAGCAGCCCTTTGCTTTCGACGTATTTCGTGCGGCGGTTCGTGTCGTCGAACAGCGAGTTGCCGCCGTCAATGATGATGTCGCCGGCTTCGAGGTGCGGCAGAAGCTGCTCGATGAATTCGTCCACTGGCTTGCCGGCCTTGACGAGCATCATCACGCGGCGCGGCTTCTTGAGCTTGGAAACCAGCTCCGCGATGGAGTGCGCGCCGAGCACTTTCGTGCCCTTGGCCTCGTTCGCGAGGAACGCGTCCACCTTTTCGGTGGTGCGGTTGTAAGCGACGACGACGAAGCCGTGGTCGTTCATGTTGAGGATGAGATTCTGGCCCATGACGGCCAGACCGATGAGGGCAATATCGCCGGTAGGTTGCATAAATTTAGGAAATCACGATACAAAATCCGGCGGCAGCGGCGAGCAAAATCAATTAATGAAACGTCCAAATAACTATGGAAATTATGCAAACCGCTCATGGAACAATCCGGCCATTTTGAATTGGTCAAAGCGGGCTGCGTTTCAATTCGGCTTCGGTTTTGCGGATGTCGTCCAGCGTGCCGGTCTGGAACCAGCGGCCATGATGCGGCAGGCAGAACAGGCGGTTTTGCGCCAGCGCGCGGAGCCAGAGGACTTTCACGGAAAATTTCCCGTCCGGCGCAGCGCGCAGCACGCGCGGATGAAAAATGCCGATGCCGGAAATAATATAAGGCGCGTCCGCCGCGTTCCAGCCAAGTGTGTTCTCCGGCTTGATGAACAAATGATCTTCGCCCTTGTCGTGGCCGACGGCGCGCGATTTCGATTGCGCGAGCAGCAGAAAATCCATCTTCGCGTCGTCCCAAGTTTGCGTCAGCCGGTTCAGCGCGGTGTCGCCGTCGTCCGTCCAGAGAATGTCGCTGTTGATTGCAAAAATCGGTTCATCGCCAAGGAACGGCGCGGCTTTTTTCAGTCCGCCGCCGGTTTCAAGCGGCTCGGCTTCCTCGGAAATCGTGACGCGCAGATTTTTTTCCGCCGCAAAATATTCCAGCAACTGCGCCTTCAGGTGCGAGACGTTGATGACGATTTCCTCGACGCCGTAAGCGCGCAATTTGTCCAGCGCGTATTCAATCATCGGCCGGCCCGCGACCGGCACCAGCGGCTTGGGTGTGTGGTCGGTGAGCGGTTTCAGCCGCGTGCCGTAGCCGGCGGCGAGCAGCATCGCTTTTTTAATCCGTGTGGGCATGGCGTTCCATCCAAGTTTTTACATCGGCGAGAACCGGATGCTGCAAAGCCTTGTGCAACAATTTTTCCACGCGCGGCGAATGTAGCCGGCGATAATCCAATTTCCCTTCCTGCCGCGCCAGCCGCTCAAAAATGCCCAGCACGCGCGTGTGCCGTTGCGCAGCGAGAATGGCCAGTGACGTTTCAAACGTCTCGCGTTCGAGCGTGGGAAAAGCGGCCAGATACCGCGCCAAAAGTTTTTTCTGCAAATCTTCCGGCACATCGCGCCGCGCGTCTTCGAGCAGCGAAATTAGGTCATACGTCACCGGCCCGCGATACGCGTCCTGAAAATCCAGCAGCCCGGCCTGCTGGATGCCGTCGCGTCCCGACAGCAGCATGAGATTGGCGACGTGATAATCGCGCAGCAGCAACGATTCCGGCACGTGCTGCGCCAGCGGCAACACGGCCCGCCACGCGGCGCGGAAATCTTCCCGCTCCAGCGCGGTTACATTCGGCGTGCGCCATTGCACGAACAGCTCGATGTCCTCCAGCATTTTTTCCGGATGATACGCGCGCAGATTTTCGGGAACGGCCTGCGGATGCTGGTGCAGCGCGATCAAAACATCGGTGGCGAGCGTAAAAAGCTTTTCCGTCTCCACCGATTTTTCCAACAGCAAGGCAAAGGTGGCGTCACCAAAATCTTCCAGCAGCAGCAAGCCGTTCGGCGCGTCGTGCAAATAAAGTTTCGGCGCGCTGAAACCGATCTTCCGAAGATGTTTGGCGATGCGGATGAACGGCGCGACGGAATCCGGCACCTGCGAGGCGTCCATCAAAATGGCCGTCTGGTTTTCCGAACGCAGGCGGAAATATTTCCGCGCCGAGGCGTCGCCGGTGAGCGGCTCGCACGCGGCGGCTTTCCAGTTTGCGAAGCCAAAAGATGGCTGTGCTTCGGCCACGGTCAGGCGGCGTTGCCGAGCTGCAAACGCGAATCGTTTTCGAGCAACGTCTTCAAGTTCGCCCAGCCGGCGGTGTTCATGTCGTTGAACGCGTTCAGATACACCGCCACGGTTTCGTGCGGGTATTTGCCGAGCAAAATTTCCACGGCGGCTTTCAGCTTCGCGTCGTCCACGCCGGCGGGCAGGTCTTCCACCACGCCGTTTTCGTTTTTGATTTCGAGCGCGTTCAGGAAATCCACCAGCATGGCTTTTTGTTTCTGGACGAGCCAGACGCGGATGAACGCGCCGGCGGCGGCGTCCAACTGCGGCTTGGTCAGCGCGGTGAGCATCGAGGCGTGGCGCTGGTCGCGCGGCTGACGTTCGAGGAAAATCGGGCGGACGTGCTTGGCCTCGGCGACGGCGGCGAGCGTGGCGCGGTAGGCCGGCTTGTCGGTCTCGAAGATGAAGGACAAAATGTCATTCGCCAGCGCGGGCGACATGAAACCGAGGAGTTCGTGTGATTTTAGCATGGGAAATTTTATTGCTTAACTAACTACGATAATGACCGGGCGAATATTTTATTGTTTTTATTCGTTTGTTGTTCTTGTCGTAAACCAAAATATGGCGCCACCATTTTCCGTTTAATGCCACTTCAATTTGGACAGCATGTTGTCCCGCTCCATCGTTGAAGTATCCATTTATTTGATATGATTGTTTTTCATCTTGTGTAAGTGTTTGTATGTAGTCTTGGCAATCTTTTGCAATTACTGGGTCTAGGGCACCGAAATCCATCTTCCAACCTGCCAACGGATCGGGTGTCGGTTTTGGCGCGGAACAACCGCATCCGGAAATTAACAGTGCGGATAAAATTCCGGCAAACAGCAAATAGCCAATTGGATTTTTGTTTCGCATATTCATCCGATGGTCGTGAGTGAAATTTTATTCTGCTTCGCAACTTGCGCGCAAGTTTCCTGTTCCAGCAAAAGCGTTTTGCCAGATTCGAGCGCGAGCACGGTCACGCCGGACGCCGCGCACGTCTCCAAAGTCTTGGAACCGATGCACGGGATGTCAAACCGCATGTCGTGATTCAGCTTGGCGACTTTCACGGCGACCGCGCCGCCGTTTTTGCCGGCGAGTTCGCCGCCGCGCGCGAGGCATTTGTCCGTGCCTTCAAAACCCTCGACGGCCAGCACCGTGCCGTTTTTGACGACAACAAGCTGGCCGATTTCCAGCCGCGAAACTTCCTTGGCGATCTTGAAGCCAAATTCCACGTCGGCCTTCTGTTCGTCGGAAAGTTTCGGGCCAAGCGCAAATCCGGTCTGCGGCATCAGCGGCGCGAGCCACGGCGTCGCCTCGATGAGTTCCACGCCGTCCTTTTGCAACTCGGTCGCAATCGCGCCAAAAATGGAGTGGGCATTTTTTTCTTTCAACCGCATCAGGACGCCGAGCGCGCGCAGGTCGGGACGGAGGTCGAAAAGATTTTTCGGCGCGACTTGTCCGGCCATGACGACTTGCTTCACGCCGCGACTGGAGAAAGTAGAAATCAATTTGCCGAGCTGGCCGACGTTGAGCCACACGATGTCGTCCACTAATCCGGCGAGCGCGGGGTCAGTTTCGCCCTCGACGGCGGCGGCGACGATTTTTTTCACGCCGGCGGCGCGAGCGAGGCGTGCGAATTCCAGCGGCAGCGTGCGGCTGCCGGCAATGAGGCCAATGGATTCGGGCGCGAGATTCATGCGAAACGAAGGCGCAGTTTAGGGATTTTTACCGAAGAATCCAGCGGGGAATTGCTGTCCCATTTTTATGCGGAGTGTCCCATTATGATCGATTTCATGGTAATGACTTCGGTTTTATTTGAAAAATTGAAAGAATAAGTTTGGCAAGCCGTTTGCTTACTTTCTGTCAAATGTCATCTCTCGAAAACATCTATATGAAAATGACGCCGACGTTGGAACCGGCCACGCTCGCGGGATTGCACCACGAGGCGAGCCAGCCCGAGGCCCAGAAACAGGTCGGCCGCGAGGTGGCGCACGAACTCAACAACATCTTCACCATCATCCGCGGCTATGCCGAGCGGATGCTCGTGAAGCACGGCGAAAATCCGGCGCTCCGCCCGGAACTGCTGCTCATCGCCGAGAATGTGAAGCGCGCCGAGTCGGTGGTGCGGCATTCCACGCCGCCGCGTCCGCGCCCGACTGCTGTTGCCGCTGTCCACGCCTGATTGGCCAAGCCTTTTCCGTTTCCGTTTAGCTTTGACGCTGCGCGATTCGTCGCGTAGCGTATTTTTTCATTTTTTGACGAAAGAATTATTGTGAATTGGTTCAAAGCGCTATTTGGCTCCAAAAACGACCGCGACGTGAAAAAAATCCGTCCGGTGGTCGCCCGCATCAACGAGATTGAACTCGGACTGCAAAAGCTTTCCGACGACGAATTGCGCGCCAAGACCGCCGCGTGGAAGGAAGAGCTTTCCAAAATCGAGGACAAGGCCGCACTCGCGGCCAAGCTCGAAGAAATTTTGCCGGAAGCGTTCGCCGTGGTGAAAAACACCTGCCGTCGCCTGTGCGGGCAGGACGTGATTGTGCGCGAGCGTCCGCTGCGCTGGGAAATGGTGCCGTTCGACGTGCAGCTCATCGGCGGCTATTCGCTGCATCACGGGCACATCGCGGAAATGGCCACCGGCGAAGGCAAGACGCTGGTCAGCACGATGCCGGTTTATCTGAATGCAATCACCGGTCGCGGGGTTCACGTCGTGACGGTGAACGATTATCTCGCCGCGCGCGACGCGGAATGGATGGGCGCGGTCTATAAATTTCTCGGCCTGACCGTTGGCGTGATTCTGCACGACCAGCCGCCGAAGGTTCGCCGCGAGCAATATCAGTGCGACATCACCTACGGCACGAATTCGGAATTCGGATTCGATTACCTGCGTGACAACGGCATGGCGCTCCGCAAGGAGGAGCAGGTGCAGCGCGGCCATTACTTCGCCATCGTGGACGAAGTGGACTCGATTCTCATTGATGAAGCGCGGACGCCGCTAATTATTTCTGGCCCGGCGGTGCACACGTTTGACGAGCAATACGCGCAATGGAAACCGACGGTTGATGGTTTGGTTCGCGCGCAGCAGCAGCTTTGCAATCGCTTCCTGAAAGAAGCCGAGGAACTCATCAAGAAGCTGCATCCGATCGACGGCACGCAGGTTAAAAATGCGGAGGAGCTGGAAAAACAAATCGGCCTTTTACTTTTCCGCGTGAAGACCGGCCAGCCGCGCTCCGAGGCGTTGATGAAAATTTTGGAGATTCCCGAAAACGCCGGCATGATGAACCGCGCCGAACTGGAACTGCACAAAGACCAGAAGAAAGTTGATCTTTACCGCGAGAAGGAAGAATTGCTCTTCGCGATGGATGAGAAAAGCCACGAGGCCGATCTCACGGAGAAGGGCCGCACATTCATCAGTCCGCAAGACCCGGACGCGTTTGTGCTGCCGGATTTGAACACGATGCTGCACGACGTGGATGTCGGCCCGGAAACCGATGCGCGCAAACGGCTGGAGACGAAAGCGAAGATGCAGTCGGACTTCGAGGGCAAAGCGCAGAAGATTCACGCGATTTCGCAGTTGCTCAAAGCATATTCGCTTTACCAGCTCGACGTGGAATACGTCGTGCAGGACAACAAGGTATTGATTGTTGACCAGCACACGGGACGCTTGATGCCCGGCCGCCGCTGGAGCGATGGTTTGCACCAGGCCGTCGAGGCGAAGGAAGGCGTTGCCATCGAGCGCGAAACGCAGACGCTCGCGACGATCACCATCCAAAATTATTTCCGCCTTTACCAAAAACTGGCGGGCATGACCGGCACGGCGGAAACCGAGGCGTCAGAATTTTTCGACATCTACAAGCTCGGCGTGATGACGATTCCGACGAACAAGCCGAACATCCGCAAGGATTCGGACGATTCGGTTTACAAAACGCGCCGCGAAAAATTCAACGCTGTTGTCAGTGAAATCAAGGCGCTTCATTTGCAAGGTCGGCCGGTGCTCGTCGGCACCATTTCCGTCGAGACGAGCGAAATGCTTTCGCGCGCGTTGAAAAAAGAAGGATTGATCCATTCCGTTCTCAACGCGAAATATCACCAGCAGGAAGCGGAAATTGTGGCGCGCGCGGGACAGCGCGGCGCAATTACGATTGCGACCAACATGGCGGGTCGCGGCACGGACATCAAACTCGGCGAAGGCGTTCCGCAAGTCGGTGGCTTGCACGTTCTCGGCACTGAGCGTCACGAGTCGCGCCGCATTGACCGCCAGTTGCGCGGTCGCTGCTCGCGTCAGGGCGATCCGGGTTCATCGCACTTTTTCATTTCGCTCGAAGACGATTTGATGCGTTTGTTCGGCAGCGACCGCATTGTGAAATTGATGGAGCGCATGGGTCTTGAAGAAGGCGAGGAACTCAAGCACGGTTTGCTCAATCGTTCCATCCAGCAGGCACAGAAACGCGTCGAGGCGCACAATTTCCAGCAACGCAAACGCACGCTCGAATATGACGACGTGATGAACAAACAGCGTGAAGTCATTTACGGCTTCCGCAACGAAATCATCAACAGCGACGATGTGCGCGACCGTTTGATGGACATCATCGAGGAAGTGGTGATGCTCAAAATCGAGGAATTCACCGCGGCGGAAACTGATTTGGCCGAATGGCGCGTCCGTTCATTGGCCGACTGGGTGAATCTGAATTTTCCACTTGGTTTGCCCGAAGCCGAAATCATCAAAGCCGCGCAATCCGGCAAGGAAAACCCCGTGGAAGGCTCCTTGTTCGACGGCTTAAGCGAAGCGCAGTTTGCCGTGTGCAATTTCATCACCGATTCGATTCGCAAGGCTTACGAGCTGAAGGTCAGCTTCGAGGAACCCGACAAGCTGGCGACCGTCGAGCGCTACACAATCTTGCAGGCGATTGATAAATTGTGGCAGGAACATCTTTACGAGATGGACAGCCTGCGCCACAGCATCGGCCTGCGCGCCCACGGCCAGCGCGATCCGCTGCTGGAATACAAGGCCGAGGCGTTCAAGATTTTCGACGAGCTGATGGTCAACGTGAAGACGGAGATTTGTCACAACGTCTTCCGCAGCGCTTCCAGCCTGCTCGCGTTTGAAAATTTCCTGCGCAACGCGCCGCAACAAACCTTGCACACGAACACCAGCGCGTTCGGCGGCGCGCCGGCTGCCGACGGCAAAAAAGCCAGCGACGTGGTCAGCCAAGCGGCGGATGCCGCCGAAGCCCAGGCCAAGGCCAAGCCCGTGCGCACCGGTCCGAAAGTCGGGCGCAACGATCCGTGTCCCTGCGGCAGCGGTAAGAAATACAAGCAGTGCTGCGGCAAGTGAACGGGGCCACGTTGGATTCTTGATGTCGGGTTTTCTCCGCCGGCGGCGCATGGTTGATTGTGCGCCACCAAAATTTCGGTGCCGGCGGTAACTCCCGGCGCGTCACCGGCGTCTGTTTGGGGATTCCGCGTGATTTCAATGAAAAATAATTTTTGTCCGGCCGCCCTGTTCTTCAGTGTCACTCTTTGTCTGTTTGGCGGCGTCAATTTGCCGGCGGCGGAAGGCGTGGACGCCGCCCGCGTCCGCGAAATCGCCGCGTGGCTGCCGGAGCCGCCCGCTGGTTTTGGCTGGCCGATTTCCGACCGCGCTCACTGGGACAAACTGGCCGCCGAGCCGGCGCTCAACGGCGTGATTAATTCCGTCAACAAGCTCCTCGCCAAGCCGCTCACTGAGGTGCCGGACAGCTTGTATCTCGAATATTCACGCAACGGAAATCGCACGCATTGGCAGGACGCGGAGAACGACCGGCGCGGGCGCATCGGCCGCTTCACGGTGGCCGAGGCGTTGGAAAACCGGGGTCGCTTCGTGCCCGCCCTTGAAAAAACCGTGGCCGTTCTGTGCGCCGAGAAAACGTGGGTGCTGCCGGCGCACGACGGCGCGCTGAAAAATTTCCACGGCGAAGAAATTGAGCCTGACCTCGGCGCGACCACGGTCGCGGCGGAACTGGCCGAAATGGATTTTATTTTGGGCAAAAAGCTTTCACC
>Ga0208872_1002030_pt1 | contig 11932 bp, 10 predicted proteins | sample CryBogCBH12Aug08_FD_185508 | JGI IMG/M metagenome (GOLD analysis project Ga0208872, IMG submission 185508) | Freshwater microbial communities from Crystal Bog, Wisconsin, USA - CBH12Aug08 (SPAdes) | ecosystem: Environmental > Aquatic > Freshwater > Lake | place: Crystal Bog, Wisconsin, USA... | reverse complement strand
GCTTGATGGCGAGCGACTGGCTGGCGGTGGCGAGGAGGGTCCCGCGCTCGGACCACATGTAGGCCGTGCCCTGGGCGTAGCCGTTGACCAGGGCGTCCATGCGGATGTCGCACAGCACCCACTCGGTCTCCTCGAGCTGGACCATCCGGATGGTGTTGTCGAGGCTCCTCCCCATCACCCGCATGCCGAGGGGGTGGGCCACGCCGCCCGAGACGTAGTCCCCGAAGATGGCCAGGGTGGCGGCCGATGGCTCGAGGTGCCCGGGGACGCGGGCCCACAGGGCCGAGTTCGGGCCCCCGGGGGTGCCGTCGATCTCCTCGAAGGTCCGGCCGAGGGCCACGCGGGTCTCGACGTGCTCGAAGATCGAGTTGCGCACCTCGTCGGGGAGCCGGCGCGGCGGGCACAGGTCGGGGGCGGGCACGTCGGGCATCTCGACCCAGACGCCGCCGACGTCGAGCGTGTTCGAGCCCAGGGCGGCGGTCACGCCGAGGACCTCCCGGTCCCCCTCGCGGGCGACGGCCCGGGCCTGGGTGAGGTGGCCGCCGACGGCCTGGACCTCGACGGTGATGTCGACGGTGGAGTGGGTCTTGGCGTAGGAGACGTACTGGGCGGTGGCCCACACGGTGGGTCGCCCGGTGGCCTCCTCGAGGGCGACGAGGGCCGCCCCGAGGCCACAGCCACCGAAGAGGAACTGGCCGGGGGTGATCAGGTGGGTGCCGACCTCGAAGGTCCAGCGGAGCTCATCGCTGGATCGGGTCAGTCCGAGGAACTCGCGCACGTCCATGGCCCCGGACCCTATCGGTCGGCCCCGGTCCCCGGCGAGGCCGGTCAGCCGTTGGCCACCTTGTCGGCGACGAGCTTGCTCAGGGCGGCGGGGGCGGGACCCGAGAAGGCGATGTGCGTCCCGTCGGGGCCGAACCACTCCGGATGCTCGCTGGCGAGGGCGTTCCAGTCGACGAGCACGGCGTTCTTGTAGCGGGCCACGCCGGCGGCGAGCACCGCGTTGTTCGGGTCCTGCCAGGGCTGGTCCACGTGGACGTTCACGAACACCACGCGCGAGGCCCCCGACAGCGTGGACATCATCGCGTCGAACATCGCGTCGGTGATGGGGCCGTTGGTGGAGAGGCCCACCACCACGACCGCACCGAGGGTGCCGGCCGCCCGCTGCTGGGCGAGGAGCTGCTCGCCGGTCGACCACTGCCGGCCCACCGATCCGTCCACGACGATGCCGGGCACCTGCTGCTCGAGGTCCGACTGGTAGTCGATCATCACCGAGTCGCCGACCGCGCTGACCTTCCCGGCGACGAAGCCGGGCCCGGGCGGCTGGGTCGTGGCGGTCGTCGTCGTCGAGCTCGTGGCGGGCGCGGCGCGCAGCGAGGTCGGGGTGCCGGCGGCGACGCGCGCGGTGTGCCGCGTGGCCCACCACCACCCACCGACGCCAGCGGCCGCGATCACCACGACCGCCACGATGCCGATCCCGATCGTCCGGCGCCGACGTCGGCGCTGCCGTCGTCGAGCGGTCCGGGAGCTTCGGGGGTCGGGGGCGGGCGCGGCCATCGCCCTCCATCGTCCCACGGCACCGAGCGCCGAGGTCGTCACCGTGGGACGTGCGAGCATGGAGGGGTGATCAGCCCAGACTTCGTCCTGCTCGCGGTGGTGATCTCCTTCGTGGGGGTCTCCTTCTATGCCCGCGACACGGTGCGGGGCCTGACCGAGCCCAACCGGGTGACGTGGCTGCTGTGGACCGTCGCCCCCCTGCTCGCCTTCATCAGCGAGGTGCGCCAGGGGGTGGGCATGACGTCGCTGATGACCCTGGCCTACGCCCTGTGCCCGCTGGTCGTCCTGGTCGCCTCGTTCGTCAACACGCGCAGCACCTGGAAGCTCGGTCCCTTCGACATCGGCTGCGGCCTGGCATCCTGCGGTGGGCTCGTGCTGTGGCTGGTCACCGCCAACGACACCGTCGCCCTCTTCTCGTTCATCGTGGCGGACCTGCTGGCGGGCCTGCCGACGGTGCTCAAGTCCTGGCGGGACCCCTCCACCGAGAGCCCGTCGGCCTTCCTCGGCGGCACCCTCAGCACCATCGTCACCCTGGCCACGGTGACCACCTGGACCTCGGCGGAGGTGGCGTTCCCGGTGTTCGTGCTCGCCTTCAACGTGGTGCTGCTCACCCTGGTGGCCGGCCGCATCGGTCCTCGCCTGCGTCGCGAGCCGGCGCCGGAGGCGCTCGCCCCCGTCGAGCGCGTGCTCGGTAGGGTGCACTCGGAGGTCCCCGATGCCTGAGCAGAAGTCCATCCCGACCAGAGAGACGATCCACGGCCGTGCCGAGGGCCGGCGACGCCGTGCCGAGTACCCCCGGAAGGACCTGGCGATCCTCGGCGACCGCCACGCGGACTTCGACCCGGTCGCCACCCTGGACGAGCAGGCCCGCGGGCGCGTCGAGAGCCTGCTGCCCCTCCGGGCCGATCGGATGGCGGCGGACGAGTTCTCCTTCCTGCGCGGCGCGGCGGCGATCATGGCCTACGACCTGGCCATGACCCCCTCGACCCAGATCGACGTGCAGCTCTGCGGTGACGCGCACATCTCGAACTTCGGGGTCTTCTACTCGCCTGAGCGCCGCCTGATCTTCGGCCTCAACGACTTCGACGAGACCCTGCCCGGCCCGTTCGACTGGGACGTCAAGCGCATGGCCGCCTCCGCCGCCGTCGCCCTGAGGAGCCAGGGGCGCGACGAGGCGGCCATCCGCAAGTCCCTCCGTCGAGCGCTGGCCTACTACCGCACCACCATCCTCGACCTCGCCACCCGGGGGAACATGGCCGTCTGGTACACCCGGCTCGACATCGAGGCCAACATCGACCAGCTGCGCAGCGCCTTCACCGACGAGCACGGCTCGCGGGTCGACGACCTCGTTGCCCAGGCGCGCCGCAAGGACTCCCGGCAGGCCTACAACAAGCTGGTCGGCATGGTGGGGAGCAAGCTCGGCTTCCTCGCCGACCCGCCGCTCATCGTGCCGATGGAGCAGCTCTTGGCCGAAGGCGGCACCGGATCGACCACCGAGGCCGTCCTCGACGCGGTCTTCGAGGGCTACCTCGCCTCGATCGGCGAGGCGCCGCGCCACCTCCTCGAGACCTTCGAGCGCGTCGACATGGCGCGCAAGGTCGTGGGCGTCGGCTCGGTCGGGACCCGCTGCTTCGTGGTCCTGCTCCTCGGGAGGGACCTCGACGACCCGCTGATCCTTCAGATCAAGGAGGCGGTGCCCTCGGTGCTCGAGTCCCACCTCGGCCCCGACCACCACCTGACCCATGGCGATCGGGTCATCGCCGGCCAGCGGCTGCTCCAGTCGACCCCCGACCTGTTCCTCGGGGCGTTCCGGGCGCAGTACGGCGAGACCGAGTTCCACGACTTCTACGTCCGGCAGTTCCACGACGGCAAGGCGTCGGCCGACCTGTCGGTGATCGACTCCACCAAGATCTTCACCCGCTACGTGCAGGTCTGCGCGTGGACCCTGGCGAGGGCGCACGCCCGGTCGGGCAACCGTGCGGCGCTCGCCGCCTACGTGGGCCAGTCGTCCGTCTTCGAGGAGGCGGTCACCGAGTGGGCGCTGGCCTATGCCGAGCGGAACGCCCAGGACTACGCCATGTTCGTGGCGTCGCGCACGCACGACGCCACGGCGAGCGCGTAGCGAGTCACCCGAGCGGCGGCACCGGCGGGCGCGTGCCGCAGGTCGTCGTCATCGGCACCCCGGCGAAGCGCTGCTGGAACCAGGTGTAGGCCAGCGGTGCGGCCGCCATGCCTGCCTTCATGTGCCCGAGCTTGCCGATGAAGTCGGCGGCGACCATCTGGCCGGCCGCACAGGCCTGCTGGGCCCACCGGGCGTTGGTCCCGGGGAGGACGATGGGATCGTCGGTCCCCTGGACGATCAGCGTCGGGATCGATGGAGGGCCCGGCGTGTTGGCCTGCAGGGCGGCCCGCCACCCAGGCTCGTCGAGGGGGTTGTGGTCGATCAGCGGCCCGGCGCCCACCACCTTCGACGCGGCGATGTCGACCAATGCGGAGACGATGCACCGACCGGCGAGGCCCGCCACCTGGGCGGGCGACCGCGTGGAGACGTCGCGCAGGGCGAGCGTGGGATAGGTCGCCGGGTAGGAGACGAGCACCTCGGCCCCGATCAGGGAGCCGTAGATCGTGCTCCACTGGTGGTCGATCAGGGGGACGAGCTCGGCGGCGGGGGCCACCGCCACGGCGCCCACCACCCGCAGCTCGGGGGCATAGGACCGATCGTCGGCGGCCCAGAGGGCGGCATGGCCTCCCTGGGAGTGACCGAAGACCCCGACCGTGGTGCCGGCGTGGGCGGCGGGGATGTCGCGGGCAGCGCGCACGGCGTTGAGGACGTCGTGCGCCTCGGCGGCCCCGACGAGGTACTGCTCGATCCCGGGGGTGCCCAGGCCGGCGTAGTCGGTGGCCGCCACCACCCACCCTGACGCCAGGAAGTTGGCGAGGCCCGGCACGTCCGACTCGACGTCGACGGTCCTCGAGGGCGCGCACGGGTCGCCCATCCCCACGGTGGGGTGGGCCCAGGCGATGACCGGACGGCCGCCGTCGGGGACGGAGCCACGCCGCGGGGCGAAGACGAGGCCGGAGGACACCACCTTGGCCCCGGCCGCGTCCTGGCTCACGTAGAGCACCCGCCAGCCGACGCCCCCTGCGGGGACCCCGCCGACGTGCTCGCTGCGCAGGAGGGTGCCGACCGGGGCGCTCGACCAGCCGGCGGGAGGTTGATAGAAGGGAGCGAGGGCCTGCTGGCGCGAGTCGCCCCGAAGGGTGGAGATGGTGTGGGTCACGCCGAAGTAGGTGGCGACGCCGCCCACCAGGACGAGCAGGGTGAGGCCCAGGCCGACGAGGTAGCTGGCGACCGGGTGGTGGTGAGCCGGCTCGTCACGCTCGCTGCGGGTGACCATGGGCCGAGGCTAGCGGTGGTCCCGTTGCGGGGGTCGAGGGTCCGTGGGTGGGCGAGCCCGTCCACTACCGTGAGGGGCAGCACCCAGACAGGAGACCGTCGTGAACCTGAACCCTCGCATGCGCCTCGCCGCGGCCACGATCGCCCTCTGCGTCCTCGGCCCAGCCCAGCTCGCCGCCGCGGACACCACCACGACGGTGGAGCCGGTGACGACGACCACGATCGCCCCGTCGACGACCACCACGACGGCACGGACGACCACGACCACGACGGCGCCGACGACCACGACGACGGCCCACCCGACCACGACGACCCGTCGGACCACCACCACGACCGCCACCACCACGACCGCGGCCTCGAGCTCGTCGTCGGCCGCCACGTGGGCCTGGGTCCTCGGCGGGATCGCCCTCGTGGCCCTGATCGCGGCGGGGATCGCCGGCCTCCTCGCCTCGCGGCGTCGCCGTGAGGCGGGGGACGCGTGGATCCCGTCGGCGCGGGCCGGCTACGAGTCCGCCGTCCTGGCCCGCCAGATGCTCGTGGCGCAGCCGACCGGGGGCGACGAGGCCCTTCCCCGGGTGCGCGCCCAGGCCGAGGACGCCGCACGGGCCCTGGACCGCGTCGCCGCCGGTGCGCCGGACGAGGCGAGCCGGCTCTCGGCGGCCTCGGTGGCAGAGGGGCTCCGGGGGGTGATGTTCACGCTCGAGGCGGAGAACCTCCTGCGCACCGCACCGACCACCCCCACCGCCGAGCAGCTCGCCGACGCCGACGTGGCACGTCGGCGTCGCGGTGCCGAGCTGGACGCCGCGCTGGCCGAGCTGCACGCGACGACCCATCCTCCGGTCCGCTGACCGGCGGCGGTCGCTCCGCTGGCGGAACGCCACGACCCTAGGGTGACGGGTGATCGGTCTCGACGAGGGGGGCTACACATGCAGCTGGGAATGATCGGGCTCGGCCGGATGGGCGCGGCGATGTCGCGTCGGCTGATGGCCGCCGGCCACCAGCTCGTCGTGACGGACCGCGACGCCACCGCCGTCGCGGCGCTTGCCGCCGCAGGGGCCGTCGGCGCGGAGGACCTCGTCGGGCTGGTGGCTGCCCTCCGTGGACCACGGGCCATCTGGCTCATGGTGCCGGCCAGCGTCGTGGACTCGGTCCTGGCGGAGCTCGTCCCGCTGCTCGCGCCAGGCGACGTCATCGTCGACGGCGGCAACTCCCACTACCACGAGGACATCCGCCGCTCGAGCTCGCTGGCAGCCTCGGGCATCGCCTACGTGGACTGCGGGACCAGCGGAGGCGTGTGGGGCGAGGAGCGTGGCTACTGCCTGATGGCCGGAGGTCCGGACGAGGCCATCGCCCTGCTCGAGCCCGTGCTGTCTGCGCTCGCGCCCGGCGTCGCCGCGGCACCGCGGAGCCCCGGGCGGACCGGGGAGCCCTCGTCGGCCGAGCAGGGGTGGTTGCACTGCGGGCCCTCGGGGGCGGGGCACTTCGTCAAGATGGTCCACAACGGCATCGAGTACGGGCTGATGGCGGCCTATGCCGAGGGCCTCAGCATCATCGAGTCCGCAGGCATCGGCCGGGACGCGGTGGCGGCGGACGCCGAGACCGCACCGCTCGAGCACCCGGAGCACTATGCCTACGACGTCGACGTGGCCGAGGTCGCCGAGCTGTGGCGGCGGGGCAGCGTCGTGAGCTCGTGGCTCCTCGACCTGACCGCCCAGGCCCTGCACGCCAACCCTGACCTCTCCGGGTTCTCTGGGCGGGTGTCCGACTCCGGCGAGGGCCGGTGGACCATGCAGGCCGCCATCGACGAGGGGGTCCCGGCCCCCGTGCTGTCGGCGGCGCTCTCGAGCCGGTTCGCCTCGCAGGGGTCGGGTCGCTACGCCGACAAGGTCCTCTCGGCGATGCGCCTCGGCTTCGGTGGCCACCTCGAGAAGCAGGAGTCGACCGGTGGCTGAGGACGCCGACGCCTTCGTCTTCTTCGGGGCGAGCGGGGACCTGGCGGCCAAGCAGATCTTCCCGGCACTGCAGCTGCTCGTGGCCAACGGTGAGCTCGAGGTCCCGGTGATCGGGGTCGCCAGCTCGCCGTGGACGCTCGAGGAGTTCCGCGCCCACGCCCGTGCGGCCATCGAGCAGCACGGCACCCTCGACGAGGATGCCTTCGCCAAGCTCGCTGGGCTGCTCGCCTATGTCTCGGGGGACTACGCCGACCCGGCCACCTTCGACGCGCTGCGCACCGCGCTGGGCGCGGCGGAGCGGCCGGTGCACTACCTCGCCATCCCCCCGACGCTCTTCGCCACGGTGGCCGCCGGGCTCGCCGGCTCGGGGTGCACCGCCGGGGCGCGGATCGTGGTGGAGAAGCCCTTCGGCAGGGATGCGGCCTCCGCCGACGCGCTCAACGCGCTGCTGCACCAGCACTTCACCGAGGATCGGATCTATCGGATCGACCACTACCTGGGCAAGGATCCGGTCCAGAACATCATGTACACCCGGTTCGCCAACCCGATCTTCGAGCCGCTCTGGAACCGCTCCTATGTCCGGGCGATCCAGATCACGATGGCGGAGGAGTTCGGGGTCGAGGGTCGGGGGTCGTTCTACGACTCGGTGGGCACGATCCGCGACGTGGTGCAGAACCACCTCCTCGCCCTGGTGGCGAACCTCTGCATGGAGCCCCCCGCCGGCCCGGACGGCGACGCCGTCCGAGATGCTCGGGCGATGGTCCTCAAGGCGGTCCGGCCGCTGACCGCCGCCGACGTGGTCCGGGGCCAGTACGCGGGCTACCTCGACACCCCCGGCGTGCGCCGGGGGTCGGACACCGAGACCTTCGCCGCCGTCCGCCTGTCCATCGACACCTGGCGCTGGTCAGGGGTGCCGATCTTCATCCGCTCCGGCAAGCACCTCCCGGAGACCGCCACCGAGGTCCTGGTCCAGTTCCGCCGGCCGCCGGCCGACGTCTTCCGAGAGATCGTCCCGCCGTCCTCGTCGCACCTGCGGATCCGGATCAGCCCGGACATCTCCATCGGCCTCGGCATGCGGATGAAGCAGCCCGGCGACCGCATGGTCGGCGACGAGGTCGAGCTCCGGCTCTCCGAGCAGCCGGGCTCGGTGCTGCCGCCCTACGCCCGCCTGCTCGGCGACGCGCTGCGAGGATCGACCGAGCTGTTCACGCGCGAGGATCTCGTGGACGCCCAGTGGCGGATCATCGAGCCCATCCTGGGAGACGTCACCCCGGTCTACCGCTACCACCCCGGGACCTGGGGCCCGGACGAGGCCGTGGGCATGATCGGCGAGTTCGGACCGTGGCACGATCCCCGACAGACCCGCAGCTGACCGCACACCAAGAGGAGACCACCATGGCAGGCACCACCGACCTCATCGAGATCGGCCAGAGCATCTGGCTCGACAACATCACGAGGGACATGCTCGACGACGGCACCATCGCCCGGTACATCGCCGACCTCGGCGTCACCGGCCTGACCTCGAACCCCTCGATCTTCGACAAGGCCATCTCGGGATCGACCGCCTACGACGCCGACGTGGCGGCGCTGGCGGCCGAGGGGCTGGGCGCGGAGGAGATCTTCTTCCGGCTGGCCATCGCCGACCTGCGCCGGGCTGCCGACCTCTTCGCCCCGATCGCCGAGGCGACCCGCGGCGAGGACGGCTGGGTGTCCCTCGAGGTCTCGCCCACCCTGGCCGACGACGCCGACGCCACCGTGGCGGCGGCGCGGCGGCTCCACGCCGAGGCCGACCGACCCAACCTCTTCATCAAGATCCCCGGCACCCCCGCGGGCCTCGTGGCGATCGAGGAGGCCATCTTCCACGGGGTGCCGGTGAACGTGACCCTGCTGTTCTCGACCGAGCAGTACCTGGCGGCGGCCGAGGCGCACCTGCGGGGCCTCGAGCGCCGCCGTGCGGCAGGCCTCGACCTGGCGGTGGCCTCGGTGGCATCGCTGTTCATCAGCCGATGGGACGTGGCGCTCAACGAGCTCCTCCCCGGCCCGATGCGCAACACGGTGGGCGTGGCGATCGGAGCGGCGAGCTACGCCGCCTCGTGCGCGCTGCACGCCTCGGAGCGGGTGGCGGACCTCGTCGCCGCGGGCGCACCGCTGCAGAAGCTGCTCTTCGCCTCCACCGGGGTGAAGGACCCGAGCGCGCCTGACACGCTCTACGTCAGCGCCCTGGCCGCGCCGGGGACGGTGAACACCATGCCGGACGGGACCCTGCTGGCGGTGGCCGACCATGGCGACACGCCGGTGGGCCTGTCGGCCGACGCGACGGGCCCGCTCGAGGCCCTGGCGGCGGCAGACGCCGCGGGGGCCGACCTGGCGGGCCTCGCCGACCGGCTCCAGCGCGATGGTGCCGCCGCCTTCGTCGGGGCCTGGGAGGCGATGATCGGCTCCATCGACGCCAAGGCCTCCGCCTGATGGACCCGGTGGTCGATCCGACCGGCACGCCGGCCTGGGCCGCCCTGGCCGAGGATGCCGAGCGCATCGCCGCGACGTCGATCGCCGAGCTCTTCGCTCGTGAGCCCGGCCGGGTCGATGCGCTGACGATGGAGGTGGCGGGCCTCACCGTCGACCTCTCGAAGCACCTCGTCGACGAGGGCGTGGTGTCCCACCTGCTCGACCTCGCCCGCCAGACCGGCGTGACCGATCGGCGGGATGCCATGTTCCGCGGCGAGAGGATCAACACCTCGGAGGATCGCCAGGTCCTGCACGTCGCCCTCCGGATGCCACCGGACGAGCACCTCGTGGTCGACGGGCACGACGTCGTGGCGGAGGTCGCCGACGTGCTCGGCGCGATGGGCGACTTCACCGACGCCGTGCGCTCGGGGACGTGGGTGGGAGCGACGGGAGCGCGCCTCACCACGGTGGTCAACATCGGCATCGGGGGGTCCTACCTCGGGCCGATGATGGCGGCCCAGGCACTCCGGCGCGCCACGGCGCCGGGCCTCGAGGCGAGGTTCATCGCCAACGTCGATGGCGCCGAGGCCGAGGCGGTCCTCGCCGGCCTCGACCCTGCCCAGACCCTGGTGATCGTGTCCTCCAAGACCTTCACCACCCTCGAGACCATGAGCAACGCCCATCTCGTCCGACGCTGGATCACCGAGGCGCTGGGCGAGGAGGCGGTGGCCCGCCACATGGTCGCGGTCTCCACCAACGCCGAGGCGGTGACGGCGTTCGGGATCGCCCCGGGGTCGATGTTCGGCTTCTGGGACTTCGTGGGCGGCCGGTACTCCATGGACTCCGCCATCGGGCTCTCGACCATGCTGCTCGTGGGGCGCGAGGCCTTCGGCGAGATGCTGGCGGGGTTCCACGCCATGGACCGGCACTTCGCCACCGCACCGCTCGAGCAGAACCTCCCGATCCTGCTCGGCCTGCTGCGGGTCTGGTACTCGGGATTCCTCGGCGCCCAGAGCCTCGGGGTGATGCCCTACTCGGCAGACCTCGGCCGGCTCCCCGCCTACCTCCAGCAGCTCGAGATGGAGTCCAACGGCAAGGGCGTGACGCGCGACGGCCGCCCGGTCGCCACCGACACGGGGCCGATCGTCTGGGGCGAGCCGGGCACCGACGGCCAGCACTCCTTCTACCAGCTGCTCCACCAGGGGACTCGGCTCGTGCCCGTCGACCTGATCGGGGTCCTGGCGCCGATGAGCGAGCACCGAGAGAGCCACGACCTGCTCATGGCGAACCTGATCGCCCAGGCCGAGGCGCTGGCGTTCGGTCGCTCGGCCGACCAGGTCGCCGCCGCGGGGGTCCCGCCCGCCCAGGTCCCCTTCCGGACCTTCCCGGGCAACCGCCCCACCTCCCTGATCCTCCTCGACGCCCTGGCCCCGTCCACCCTCGGTGCCCTGGTGGCGCTGTACGAGCACGAGGTGTTCACGCAGGGTGCGGTCTGGGGGATCGACTCCTTCGACCAGTGGGGCGTCGAGCTCGGCAAGGCGCTCGCCACCACGGTGGCGGACGAGCTGGTCGGGGACGGGCCGGTGGTCCACGATCCCTCCACCACCGCGGCCATCGCCCGCTACCGGGCGGCCCGGGCGCGCTGGGCATGAACTTCCGCCAGGTCCTCGTCGCCCCGAGCCACCAGGACTGGGTGGACATCGCCACCGAGATCTTCGTGAGCCATGCCCGGGCGGCGATCGAGCAGCGAGGGCGGTTCCTCGTCGTGCTGGCGGGCGGCACGACCCCTCGAGCGCTCTACGAGCGGCTGGCGGCGCCCGACCTTGATGCGGCGCTGGACTGGGGTGCGGTGACCTTCCTCCTCGGCGACGAGCGCTGCGTCCCCATCGACCATCCCGACAGCAACCTCCGCATGGTCACCGAGAGCCTGCTCGGGCCGCGGGGGATCGATCCCGCGCAGGTGGTGGGGCTGTCCCGGGGCGGCGACCCGCGCGCAGAGGAAGAGGAGGCCGAGGATGCCCTGGCGGGCCTGCTCGGTGGCGTCCCCGGGGACGGGGCGCCCCCGGACACCCCGCTCGACCTGGTGCTGCTCGGCCTCGGAGCGAACGGTCACACGGCCTCGCTGTTCCCCGGGCTGTCGTGGGCCTGGCGGCTCGAGGACTGGGTGGTGGCCGACTACGTCGAGGTCGTCGGCTCGTGGCGGTTGACGGTGACGCCGCTCGTGCTGTGCTCGGCGCGCCAGGTGCTCTTCCTCGTCGAGGGGGCCGACAAGGCGGCGGCGGTGGCCGACGTGCTCGATGGGCCGCGGGACATCGTGGTCCTCCCTGCTCAGGCGATCGACCAGGCGGCCGAGGTGATCTGGCTGCTCGATGAGCCTGCGGCGGGGCGGCGACGGGACTGAGCAGGGGCGACGGGGACGGCGATGCCCGTCGCGCCGTGCTCCCCGAGATGGTCGGACCGGAGCGGCGAGGACCTCGCTGGCGAGGCCGACGCCGCCACTCCTGCGGATCAGTGCCCTGGGCCGATCGACCTCGTCGGATCGGGTGGCGCCGGCGGGACGTGAGCTGAGGCGGGCGACTTC
>Ga0208872_1002028_pt1 | contig 11949 bp, 9 predicted proteins | sample CryBogCBH12Aug08_FD_185508 | JGI IMG/M metagenome (GOLD analysis project Ga0208872, IMG submission 185508) | Freshwater microbial communities from Crystal Bog, Wisconsin, USA - CBH12Aug08 (SPAdes) | ecosystem: Environmental > Aquatic > Freshwater > Lake | place: Crystal Bog, Wisconsin, USA... | reverse complement strand
GTATAAAGCTATGTCCAATTTTATATTGAGTGCTTTAGCGCGAGCTCGCAAAGCGTCTTGGTCGGCAATCACCACAATGTTAGCCGCAAGCGCTTGATGTGCCAGCATGGCACATAAATCTAAGCCGATGCCTGCCGGTTCCCCAGCGGTAATAACTATACGAGGTAGTGTGGTTGCCACGTCAGGATTAAAGCTTAGTACTTATCTTCGAGTCTAAGCTCAACAAAAGCTCGGTCACGTAGCTCACGCACCCAATCTTGAAAAGCTTCATCCGATTTTCTGGCTCGGATTTCTTGGCGCGCTTTGATTCGTGCAGCTTCTTTAGACATGTCTTGATTGCGACGATCAATCACTTGCAAAATATGTAAGCCAAATTGCGTTTTGATGATGTTGCTGATTTCACCTGGGGCAAGTGCGTTCATGGTTTTTTCAAACTCAGGCACTGTATCACCAGGATTTACCCAGCCCAGGTCTCCACCACTTTTTGCTGAGCCATCATCTGAGTATTGACGAGCTAAATCTTCAAATTTTTCGCCATTATCAAGACGCTCTTTAATGCTTATCATTCGAGTCATCGCATCTTTTTCTGAAACGACTTCGCTAAATTTAATTAGAATGTGGCGAACATGCGTTTGACCAACAACTAGTGGTGATGTGCCGCCACGACGATTCGTTACTTTTAGGATATGAAAGCCGTTTGGGCTGCGTAAAATTCCGCTGACCTCGCCGGCTTTAAGTGGTTTCAGTGCCTCAAAGAATAGCGCTGGAATTTGAGAGCCATTTTTCCAACCCAAGCTACCACCTTCAAGCGCATTCGGAGCATCCGAAAAGCTAGCAGAAATTTTAGCAAAGTCTTTTCCGGCTTGGAGTTGCGTAAGGGCTTCCTCTGCTTTTGCACGAAGCTTTTTTAAATCTTCAGGGGCTGTATCTTCGGGAGCACGAACCAGAATATGCGAGATTTCAAATTCGTCAGAGCTGTTTGATGCAGCTTGCATGGCAATAAAACTATCAATCTCTGACTCGGTAATATTAATCCGGTTATCTACTTCTCTTTCACGAAGGCGGGCTAAGGTGATTTCGTTGCGGATATCCTCTCTGAATTTCCGATATTGGATGCCATCCTCTAACAAGGCCTTTTTGAAAGTTGGAATATCCATTTTGTTTTGATTTGCAATACGCTCGATGGTTTTATCCAATTGATTATCATCGACCCGCAACCCAGTTTGGCTAGCAAACTGCAACTGAAGGCTGTCAGTAATCATACGCTCAAGAATTTGTTTTTCTAGCACAGCTGGTGGCGGCAATTCTGTACCTTGTTTTTCTAGCTGAGCTGTCACCGTTTTAATTCGGTCCGCTAATTCATTTTCGGTAATAACCACCTGATCAACGATCGCAACAATGCGGTCCATTTTGATGATTTCAGATTGCATTAAAGGCTCAGAATTGACTGATAAGCAGAATAAAAGCAGACTAAAAATTGATACAAATTTCAAATTGAACATTCGTGCTCCGTATATTTTATTCATTGTATTCTTGTCTATAATTATCAGGAATCATAGAGCTGTTTTTATATCCAGTAATGGTTCTATGGAGGATATCAAGCGGGCTAGTGCCGATGGACGTCATTCCCCCAAGCACAAGTTGATAGAAGAAGGCATAGTTTGCTTGAGCGGTTGCCGTTTGAACGCGTTGAACTACAAATCTAGATTGCCAGCAGCCCGCATCATACTCAACCCCTGTAACCATTTCGACCGTTTTCCCGTCTAAAATTGAGTAGTTAAGATTTGCAAGAGCATAATATCCATGCCCAATTGCCCATTGAGTTGAGCCAACCACTTGATTTATGTTGTCCTTCGTATATCGATAGCTTAAGTTCAAGCTCTTACCCGGAGTTGGATTATAACGTAAGCCAAGATTCCCCTTAATTATTTGTCCAGAATCGGTGCTGTAGTCTAATGCGGAAGAAATTTTCACGGCGTTTGTAAGCGTTGCTGTCAATGTTCCTATTAAATCAGATCGATCTCCAGAGCGAACTATTTCTCCGGGTAAAAATACACGTTGATTTGTAAAATAAAGTCGCTCGCCTAAAGACACTCCCACTAGTTGTCTTCCGTTTGAGTCAAGAATGTTTGAGCTGATGGCCATACTTAGTTGGTTCGCATTATTAACTCTATCCCCACCAACATATTGGTTCTCTGAAAAAAGGGTTCCCATATTGAGATCGGCCAATGCGCTGTCGAAAACAGGCATTTTTGATTGGTCTTGGTAAGGCACGTAGACATAGAATAGCCGTGGTTCCAAAGTTTGAGTATAGGATTCATCTGCGTACTTTATTTCCTTTTCAAAGAAAAGGCCGCTGTCTAAACTAAAGATGGGAATGTTTCTTGTTGAGGATTGATCAAGCATGGTTCCATATTGCGAACCTGAAAGAACTGGGTCCACATCAGTTAAATTATAATTTGCATAATTAAATCCAATTTTGGGGGTTATGAACCCATAGGCACTGTTAATTGGGAAGCTTGCGCTTGCTTGTGATAACAAGCGAGAGCCGGATTTAACTGCTTGATTGGTAGCAAGCGGGTCAATTTTAAATTCAGTATATTGGTTTTGAAATGTGCTTTTCCCCCAATCGAAACTGTCACTGCGGTTTAGATAGATTTGTGGCAGGCGCTCGTAAGAGTAGGAGGAAAGATCTAAGTTTTGAAATTTTTCAATTGTCGTGCCAAATTGCCATCCATATTTATTATAGTTAACTGTAAATTGTTGTGGCAGGTTAACCTGACTGGTTATTAAAATCTGGGTTGATAGGTCTGAGAAGTATTGATTGTCTGATACACGATTATAGTTAATACCCATACTTAAGCCATTGCCAAAATCTTGTTTATTATATGAGCCAATAAAATACCTGTCTTTGTGTGCAAGGTTGTCATTAGCTAAGTATTGCAACTGCTCAATGCCGTAAGATTTATTGTTTTCTATTAAATATCTAAATTCACCATTTAATTGCAAACCACGTTTACTTAAGTAGCGATTTGTTTCGGTAGCATCCATATCAGGTGAGATGTTCCAATATATTGGAAAATCCATTTCAAATCCGCTGCTAGTAGTGCTTCCCATAGTAGGATTAATGAAGCCTGACTGTCTTTGATTGGCGTATGGAAAGCTCATCCAAGGCGTATAAAGGATAGGTATTTTTTTAAACTCAATTGTGGCATTTGTTGCAACTGCCTTATTAGACTCGGTGTTTAAAGTAATCTCTTTTGAGTTGATGTACCAGTCGTCCGAGTTGGTTGAACAAGTAGTGTATCTAGCGTTAATAAGACGTTTCTTTGTCTCCCCGTCGAAATAAAGCATATCAGCGTCGCCTCTAGCTTGGTTTTGTTTGTTTTCATTATCCTTCGGAGCGTTTGGCTTATATTCTTTAATGGCCGATGGGGTCTGTCCAAGAATTGCTGGTCCTCCTAGTAAAGTTCGGTCAGGTGCTACAGTGATGAAGTTTTTGTAAAATGTGAAAACTGGTTTAATCATTTCACCAGTATTTTCATCAATGTTCTGATGAAGTTGAGTGCCTTTTGTGAGAATATCTTTGTTATCAAAGATGGCGTTGCCTGATGAAGTTAGAGAGTGTGTTAGAAGATCAAACTCTATGCGATCACCACTAATTGATGAGCTTTTGTTTTTCAATACGCCATTTCCAAAAACGGTGATGTTCCGGTCAAGAAGCTCTGTGATTCGGTCGCCTTCAATGATTACACCACCATTAGCGATGATGGCGGTTTCTTTATCAGCTTGATTTTTAATGCTTAATGCGTCAAGGGTGTCGATTTCTTCTAGATTGTTTAGGCTTTCAAAATTATTGATGCTTTTACTCATGCGTAGTTTGATACGCACATCTGGCCTTGGAGTGGAAGATTGCTCGCTTGGCTCAATGGGGGCTGATTCTGATAACAATTCATGGTCGAATGTTAGCCCAACAACTTCGTTGTTTGCCGTAATGCTTTCAGGTGACGTGGTGTCATCTGCCCAAGCAATTTGCATCCTCAAAATTACAAGGATGGCACTAAAAATAAATGAGGTAAATTTCAATATCAGTATTCGCGAATATTAAAGTGAGCGCGTCTTTCTTTTTGGGTGATAAAATCGCATATTAAATGGTCCTTCACGCACCTTTTTCGTTATCTTAGTATGATAGCGTAAAGATGTGTTTTTTTAGCTTTTTTGAACAATAAAAATGGCAGTTTTCGCGTTTTTAGCCTCAAATAATTTTGTTGATGGATAGATAAATTGGAAAGATTGCAGCAATTGAACGAATGGTTGGCCGTGGTGTTAAAAAACACCCCTTATCAGATAGCGCCAGCTTCAGCGGATGCCAGTTTTAGGCGATACTTCAGAGTAACTGTGAATGATGTCACTTACATCGCCATGGACGCGCCCCCCCCACAAGAAGATTGCGCGCCATTTGTGCATGTGGCTAAAGTTTTTGCTGATGCTGGTTTGAATGTGCCGAAAGTTATTGAGCAAGATATTCCAAATGGATTTTTGTTGCTTTCTGATTTGGGTAACAAAACTTTCTTAGGTGCGCTAAAAGCGCCAAATGGCTTGGAAGTGGCGGCAGATTTATATCGCGATGCCAGTAATGCCTTGGTGACTATGCAACTCGCCAGCAAGCCGAACGTATTCCCTGAGTATGACGAAGCGCTCCTGACTCGTGAAATGGAGCTTTTTCCAGATTGGTATGTGGCTAAGCATTTAAATGTGACGCTAAATGATGCACAACAACAGACCATGAGAAAAACCTTTGATTTGCTCAATACCAACATCTTGGCGCAATCAAAAGTGTATGTGCATCGAGATTTCCACTCACGTAACTTGATGGTGCAAACTGGATCGCATGATTTAGGTATTTTGGATTTTCAAGATGCGGTCTATGGCCCAATTACCTACGATTTGGTTTCTTTGCTTAAAGATGCCTACATTAGCTGGGAAGAGGATCAGGTTTTAGATTGGGCAGTGCGCTACTGGCAGTCTGCAAGAAAAGCCGGATTGCCTGTGCCAGAAGATGTCGCAGATTTTTACCGTGATTTTGAATGGATGGGCGCGCAGCGCCATATCAAGGTGTTAGGTATTTTTGCAAGACTCTACCATCGTGATGGCAAAGATGGCTATTTAAAAGATATGCCTTTGGTGATGGATTATTTACGTCGTGTTTGCGACCGCTATATTGAATTAAAGCCAATGTTCAGGTTGCTAGATCACTTAGCGGGTGTTGAGCTTAAAGCGGGTTACACATTCTAATGAAAGCCATGATTTTGGCCGCTGGTCGTGGAGAGCGCATGCGTCCTCTCACCGACCACACCCCTAAACCGCTTCTGCCTGTTGGCGGCAAACCGCTGATTGTTTGGCATTTGGAACGTTTGGTTAAAGCCGGGTTCAAAGAAGTGGTGATTAATCATGCGCATCTTGGTGAGCAAATTGAGCAAGCTTTAGGTGACGGGGCTATGTGGGGATTGAACATCCAATATAGCGCAGAAAAAAAAGCCTTAGAGACGGCTGGTGGGATTGCTAATGCGTTGCCTTTGTTAGGTAATGCGCCGTTTTTAGTGGTCAATGGTGATGTGTTTACTGAGATCGATTTTGCGACTTTGCAATTAGATTCGCCTAATTTGGCGCATTTGGTCATGGTGGATAATCCGCCGCAGCATCCTGACGGCGACTTCTCTCTTAATGCAGGAAAAGTAAATGGCCAAGGAAATCCTAAACTGACGTTTTCTGGTGTTGGGATATATCACCCAAAGTTATTTGTTGATGTTGAGCGAGATCAAGCTGCGAAACTGGCGCCGTTGTTAAGATCTGCAATGGAAAAAGGCCGAGTCACTGGTGAACATTATCAAGGGGTTTGGCACGATATTGGCACACCGGAACGTTTGACGTTTTTGGATACGCAATTAAGTCATTGATAAGAAAAGTTTATGCCAATCAATTTAGATGAGTTTAGCTTAAGACGGCGTCGTTTGATGAACACAATGGGTGAGGGTGTAGCGATCATTCCCACATCGCCTGAGATTGTTCGCAATCGAGATAGTCATTATCCATTCCGTTTTGATAGCTATTTTTATTATCTTTCTGCTTTCAAAGAGCCTGAGTCTGTTTTATTTATAATCGCTGGCGCAGCGCCAAAAACGGTATTGTTCTGCCGTGATAAAGATATGGAACGCGAGATTTGGGATGGGTTTCGGTATGGGCCTGAGGCGGCAGTTATTGAGTTTGGTATTGATGAAGCTTACTCCATTAATCAACTAGATGAAATAGCACCAAAATTAATCGCGAATCAAGCTAAGCTTTTTTACAGCTTGGGTGCAGATGCTTCTTGGGATGGGCGTGTCACAGCTTGGCTCAATCAATTGCGCTCACAAGCCAGAACGGGCGTGAGTGCGCCCGATGAAGTGGTGGATGTGCGTAAGCATTTAGATGAAATGCGTTTGTATAAGTCTGCTTACGAAATCGACATTATGCGTCAGTCAGCTAATATCGCTGCGTCAGCGCATCAACGTGCCATGCAGTTTACTAACTCTGGCATGATGGAATATGAAGTTGAGGCGGAATTTTTACATGAGTTTTACAGTCGCGGCGCTCAAGCGCCAGCGTATACAAGCATCGTTGCAGGTGGCGCAAATGCTTGCACTTTGCATTACAACGCTAACAATGCCAAGTTGTGTGATGGTGATTTGCTCCTGATTGACGCGGGTTGCGAACTAGATGGTTATGCTTCTGACATTACCCGTACTTTTCCGGTTAACGGAAAATTCAGCGCGGCACAAAAAGATTTATATGAGCTGGTGTTAGCCTCACAAGCCGCCGCAATCGCTAAGATTTCACCAGGCAATCACTGGAATGCGCCGCATGAAGCCGCATTGGATGTGCTCATTCGCGGCTTTATTGATTTTCGTTTGTGTAAAGGTAGTGCGGAAGAAGTGCTGGAAACAGGTAGCTATCGCCAGTTTTACATGCATCGTACTGGTCATTGGTTAGGTTTAGATGTGCATGATGCTGGTGAATATAAAGATAAGCAAGGCATTTGGCGAATGCTGGAAAAGGGGATGGCGTTGACCGTTGAGCCGGGCTGTTATGTGCGCCCCGCTGATAATGTGCCTGAGCACTTTTGGAATATTGGCATTCGTATTGAAGATGATGCTGTAGTGACCGAAAGCGGCTGTGAAATCATCACCAAGGCTGCACCAAAAAAAGTGTGCGAGATTGAGGCCTTGATGCAAGATGACTGATCCTGTGATTATCGTTGGGGGTGGTCCAGTAGGCGCAACGTTAGCGTTGACGCTTAAGCATAAAGCCATTGCAGTTACCATGTTGGAGGCACGCGCTAAAGGCGCTACTTACCAAGACCAGCGAGCTTTGGCACTTTCATACGGTAGCCGTGCAATCCTTGAAAAGTTAGGCGTTTGGGCGAAGTTAGATGCACAGGCAACAGCCATCAATACCATTCATATATCTCAGCGCGGTAGTTTTGGTCGAAGCTTACTCAAAGCCCAAGACCATGATTTGCCAGCATTAGGCTATGTCCTTTCTTATGGCGCTTTGACAAAAGCTTTGGATGAGGCATTGGCCGAATTTAATGATGTGAAAGTGATTTATGAGGCTGAAGCCACGCATATAGAACCCGCCTTAGATGCGGCGACAGTGAGGTTTGATCAGGCTTCAACATCACAACATTTAAGCAGCTCGCTTCTGGTGTTGGCGGATGGCGGACGGAGCTTGGGCGATATTTCTGGTATCCAGCGTGAAACCAAAATGTATGGCCACGATGCTTTGGTGACTAAAGTGAAATGTGAATTGCCGCATGACAATATCGCATATGAACGATTTACCCCAATGGGACCTGTTGCCTTGTTGCCAAATGGTAAAGATTTTTCATTGGTTTGGACGGGCAAACAAGCCGAAGTTGCTCAAGTGATGGCGCTGGATGACACTGAGTTTTTAAGTCAATTGCATCGGCATTTTGGTGACCGGGTTGGGCGTTTTTTGAGTGTAGGTAAACGCCTTACGTTCCCGCTCAAACTTTCATATCTTAATCCAGTCACCGCGCCGCATTTAGTAGTGATTGGTAATGCAGCACAAACGATGCACCCAGTTGCGGGGCAAGGCTTTAATGTTGGTTTGCGGGATGCTTATGAGTTGGCACAACAAATTGCCCATACTGCACCAGAGGCTTGGGGGCAGGATGCGATGATGCGCGCCTACCAACAAGACCGTAAAACAGATACCAAACGCGGTTTGATGTTTACTGATTTTTTAGTCAATTTATTTTCTAACGATATCGTTGGCGTTTCAAGTTTGCGTGGAATGAGTTTAGGGATGCTTGATTTACTCAAGCCCGTGAAATCTCGATTGGTCAGAAAAATGAGTTTTGGGAGTCGTGGCTAAGTGAATGCAACGACAAAACATTATGACATTGTGATTGTTGGGGCGGCCTTGGTAGGCGCTTCTGCAGCAGTGGCTTTGGCTAAACATGGCTTTAAAGTGGCTTTGGTCGATAGAAAATCTCCGTTGGTTGAATTGGCTAATGATGATTGGGATAGCCGTATTTACGCAATTAGCCCAGGTAATGCAGATTGGTTAAAGGATTTAGGTGTTTGGCAGCGGATGAACCCAGAAAGAATTACGCCGATTGCAGAAATGCAAATTTGGGGTGATGTAAATGCTGAGGCCTTAAATTTCAATGCGGAAGATGCTTTTGCCGACAACCTCGGATATATCCTTGAGAACTCCGCATTACAAAAAGCGCTTTGGGATGAACTGCAAACCCTAGATGTTGATGTGATGATTGGCGCTGAAGGGTCTTCAGTTGAATTGCATGAGCAAGACGTGACTTTGGAACTAGCGGATGGCACACAGTTGAAAGCAAAGCTCATGATTGCTGCAGATGGCGGCAACTCTTGGCTGCGAGCGCAAGCGGGTTTGAGCCAACAAAAAACTGTCTATGAGCATGTCGGTGTCGTTGCTAATTTTGAGGTGGAATTGCCACATCAAAATATTGCAAGACAATGGTTTGTGGATGACGGAATATTGGCTTGGTTGCCTTTGGCAGGAAACAGAGTTTCGATAGTGTTTTCTACCAAACACTCACAAGAGCTATTAGCATTAACGCCATCATTATTGGCGAATCATGTGGAGCAAGCGGGTGGTTATGCTTTGGGTAAGATGCATTGCATTACGCCAGCAGTTGCTTTTCCGTTGGTAAAGCAACGCGCAAGTGCCCTGGTTGCTAATAGACTTGCCCTCGTAGGTGATGCGGCGCATCAAGTTCATCCGATGGCGGGGCAGGGTGTGAATCTTGGTTTCCGTGATGTGGTCGAATTGACGCAGATACTTGCTGAGCGAAATCCACTCGCGGATATTGGCGACAGATTCGTATTGCGTCGCTATGAGCGTTTAAGAAAAGCGGATGTATTAGCGATGCAAGGATTAACGCACGGCCTATATGAGGCTTTTGATAGTAAGCAGGCTTTTGTTAGGGGCTTGCGCAATTGGGGTTTGAGCTTGCCGAATAGGCATCCCATACTTAAACGCGCTTTGATGAAGCAAGCACTGATTTAAATCTTTTACAAAAAATGACAAGAAAATTTAATAGGAAAAGCATGTTAAAAAAAACACTCATTGCAGCAATCCTCTCAATTTATGCTGCAAGCGTTTGGGCCGATGAAGCCTCACTAAAAAAAGCGGTTGAGGCAGCTTATCCAAAAATGTCAGTAGAGAGCGTTGTGAAGACACCTTATGCGGGGCTTTATGAGGTTTATATGAACGGTCAAATCGTTTACACCGATGAAAAATTTAGCTTTTTGATTGCTGAAGGGCATTTGGTCGATTCAAAAACTAAAAAAGATGTGACGGGAGACCGTTTGGCTGATTTGTCGAAGATTGATTTTTCAGCCTTGCCTTTTGACCAAGCGATTAAAGTAGTGAAAGGAAATGGTAGTCGTAAAATGGCGGTATTTTCTGACCCAGACTGCCCATTTTGTAAGCGCTTAGAGCAAAATGAATTGAGCAATATTACGGATGTGACGATTTACACATTTTTGATGCCTTTGGAGCAGCTTCATCCCGACGCAGCTAACAAGGCTAAAGCCATTTGGTGCGCTTCTGATCGAAACAAAGCTTGGCAAGATTGGGCATTAAATGGCCAGTTGCCTAAAAAAACAGGCAATTGTGAGGCGCCAATTGATAAGGTGGCGACCTTGGCTAAACGATGGGGTGTGACAAGTACGCCGACGATTTTCTTTGCGGATGGTAAGCGTATGTTGGGCGCTTATCCTGCGGCTGAAATTGAAAAAGCTTTGGTCTTGTCACCTAAAAAGTAAACAGTTCAACAAGTTGATGCCTAAAACGGAAGGTAAGTTCTCCCCCCTTTTTTTATTAGCCTACCACTTCGCCCATTTTAAAAATGGGTAAATACATGGCAATGACTAGGCCACCAATTAATGTGCCGAGTACTACCATAATCACAGGCTCCATCAGGCTTGAAATGGCAGCTACAGCATCATCCACTTTGGCCTCATAAAAATCAGCCACTTTGGCTAACATGTCTTCCAGGGTGCCTGATTCCTCGCCAATCGCCACCATTTGCAAGACCATATTGGGGAATACTTTAGAGTTGTCCATGGCGCTGCTTAAGCTGGTACCTGTGCTGATTTCATTCTGAATTTTTTTAGTGGCTTCAAAATAAACGTGGTTGCCAGAGGCCCCCGCAACCGACTCTAAGGATTCAACCAAAGGCACCCCAGCGGCGAACATCGTGGAAAGTGTGCGTGAAAAACGGGCGATGGTGGATTTGCGCATGAGCTCTCCGAAGATAGGGAGTTTGAGCAATAGTCGATCCATACTGTTTTGCATAGCGACCGAGCGTTTCCATGTGTAAAAGAAAAACCACAATCCGCCGCCGATACTGCTAAAAATTAACCACCAATAGGCTACGAAAGCATCTGAGATGGCCATTACTAATAGGGTTGGAGCGGGTAGGTCGGCGCCAAAACTGGAGAATAGCTCCTTAAACGCAGGAATTACAAAAATCATAATGACTGCGGTAATTACAAACGCCACCACGATAATGGAAATTGGATAAATGAGAGCGGATTTTATTTTGCTTTTGATGGCGAGAATTTTCTCTTTATAGCTGGCGAGGCGATCAAGCAAATCATCCAGAATACCTGCTTGCTCGCCAGCGCCAATAAGATTACAAAATAAACTATCAAAATAGAGTGGATATTTTCTAAAAGCTTGGCTGAGGCTACTACCCGTTTCTACATCGCTTTTGATTTCGGCTAACAATTTAGTGACTGAAGAGTTGTTGTTGCCTTTGCCAACGATATCAAATACTTGCAAAAGCGGCACGCCAGCTTTGAGCATAGTTGCAAGCTGGCGAGTGAATAATGTGACGTCTTTTTCCGTGATTTTTTTAGGCCGTTTGAAGCCGTTTTGTTTTTTAACGACGATATTGGTAATGCCTTGTCTGCGGACGGTTGCGCTGACGAAAGCTTCGCCCGATGCTTTCATTTCCCCTTTAACGCGGTTGCCTTTTTTATCTTTACCTTCCCATTGGTAAAGGATTCCTTTCTTTGAGCTTACAGCCATTTGATGGGTGCTTTCATTAAATATTGGTCACGGCTTCAATCTCAGCCAGTGTGGTTAAGCCTTGTTTTACTTTAAGCAACCCTGATTGGCGCAAATCTTTTACACCCTCGATTTTTGCTTGGTCAGCAATGTCATGCGCAGTGCCATTTTTCATAATGATGCGGCTAATTGCTTCAGTGACCGGCATGACTTGGTAAATACCAACGCGGCCTTTGTACCCAGCCGTACATTGGTCGCAGCCATCTTCATTTGCTGCGTATAACGGCCAGTCGCCTTCAAGTTCGGAAGCGGTAAATCCCATACTTATAA
>Ga0208872_1002025_pt1 | contig 11967 bp, 9 predicted proteins | sample CryBogCBH12Aug08_FD_185508 | JGI IMG/M metagenome (GOLD analysis project Ga0208872, IMG submission 185508) | Freshwater microbial communities from Crystal Bog, Wisconsin, USA - CBH12Aug08 (SPAdes) | ecosystem: Environmental > Aquatic > Freshwater > Lake | place: Crystal Bog, Wisconsin, USA... | reverse complement strand
AAAACAGTACCGTGAGTTTCACGCGCAAAAAGACGAAGGTGCCGGTGATTGTGCGGCTGGGGACGGCGGCGCTGAATCTGTTCAAGGATTTGCCGGCGGAGGGTCCCCTGCTCCCTTATCTGGCACGAGTCCGCGCCGGCGACCGGGCCACGGAGTTCCGGTCACGCTGCCGCCAGTTGAACATCAACGGCGTGACGCTGCATTCGTATCGGTATGCGTGGGCGGAACGCGCGCTCAAGTGCGGTTATCCGGAACGGTTCGCCATGGAGAATCTAGGCCACAACAGCAAAGCGGTGCACCGGGCCTATGCGAAACGGGCGCTGATGAAATTGCCGTCGCTGGAGGAATACGAACAGAAGGCGGTCCTGGCGGACGCCCAGCATGGCACGGGCGAACCGAATTGAACACACCGGCTGCCCGGACAATACGAAAATCCAACGGAAAGAATTTTCGGTTGGATCGGCATTGTCCGGGACGTGTGATAATCTGGCGGTGCGTGCAGACGATGCGCAGCAGCTAAAGATTAGATGTTTCCCTGATTCCAATAAGGCAAACCGCTTTGATAAAAAACTTGCTCGTGATTGAGCAGAGGGGTTCAATTATCGAGTGTGAAAATGGAACACAAAATATGCAGCGCTCTGCATTTGAATGCCACCTTTAATTTCTATAGGGGCAAAGGAACGGCTACCACAAATATGAAAACCAATCAGCGGATTCGGCAAATTGCCTTAAAATCGGGAATTTTTTTTGGCATCCTCCTTTTTTCCCTGGCCTCCATTCGGGTTTGCCATGCTCAAGCCGGGTATTTGCGAGATGAAATTAGCGGAAACCCAATTGACTCGACTGCCAAAAAAATAATCGTGCTCATTCACGGGTGGAACCCTGACAACGTCGCCGACATGTATGCTTCCGATCCGTGGTCTTCATTGATCTACGATACAAAGCAAAAACTCAACAACTCTGACTGGAAACTTTTTACCTTCCATTGGGAACAGGGAAGTTTGGGCGCAAACACCGGCCCAATTTATGACTGGAGTTTACTCAGTAGTTTCGATGTCGTTGGAGTTGGAAATGCCGTTGTTGCCGCCATTCATGCGGATCAACAGGGTCGCAACCTCGGCAGTCTGCTGAATCAATCTTGTCCAAATCTACGTAGAGTTCAATTGATTGCGCACAGTGCCGGCACATGGGTAGCCCGAGCAGCGGCAACAAACATTTTACAGAGTAATCCTTATGTTACAGTCCAAATCACTTTGCTCGATCCATTTATTCCAGATGCCATTCCGTTGCAATCAACAGGGCAAAACGACGCTTCAATAGGGCAATTGGCATCAACAGCGGGGAACGATCGGATTCCATTGCTGGAAAACTATTTTTCTTACGACTTAAAAACCTACATCGCGACTGACCAGACTTTTTCCTGGCGCAGCGGGGATATCAACCAACATGTTGATTGGACTTCCATTTTATTCACCCAGTATTACGGCACACATTCCGGCCCGATAGAATTTTACCGCGACACGGTTTATCAAACCATTGTTGGAAATCCGACGCCAGATGGGCTTTACGGGATGGGCTGCCCGTTTGATTTTTCTCAAGTGGGTTGGCTGCGCAGTCTGTTTTATACCGACCAAGTCAGGTCGCCAGGAATCGCCATTCAACCGCAAAGCCAGTCCGCAGGGAATGGTTCATCGGTCACGCTTTCGGTAACAGCATCAAGTGCTCATCCGCTTTCTTATCAATGGTTCCACGACGGGCAATCTGTCGGCGGCGCGACTGCTGCGTCCTACTCCTTCACACTGTCGCCTTCCGGGGCGGGCGCTTACGTTGTCAAAATCAGTTATCAGGACGCCGTTGGATACACTTTTAGCGACCCCGCCACGGTCTCAATCACCACGCCTGCTACACCCACCACTACTTCGGTTTCCCCGACTACTCTGCCGACATCATCCTCACCGCAACTCATTACCATTTATGGCACCAACTTCAAGCCAGCGGGCGATCCCAATGCTTCCACGCTGATTTTCCATGACCCGGCCAATAACCCGTATGTCCGCACGCCCACAAACGTCACGGCCAACTCATTACAATACTACGTAAATGTTCAATCGGCTATCGGAACATGGTCGGTGATTGTCACCAATGCCGGATCGTCCGCTTCCAATCCGCAGACTTTCACGGTCTATACTCCGCCCGCCAACACCGGCTCTTTGGTAGTGAATCTTTCGCCATCGGGAATCGGCGCACAGTGGCAAGTGAATGGCACATACCATAATTCCGGCGATGTTGTCGCCTCGCTCGCGCCTGGACAATACACCGTTTCATTCAAGTCCGTTTCTGGTTACACGACCCCATCAAGTTTCCCGGTGAATATCGTCGCCAATGCGCAAACCACGACCAACGCAACATATTCGGCAGTTGCCGCCACCACCTACACTCTCACGCTCAACGCGGCGAATGGTTCCGTGACGCCTTCTCCCTCCGGCTGGAATGGCAGTGCCTACGTCTATAATTCCGGTTCCGTTGTCCAACTGACGGCTTATGCCAACACCGGCTATCACTTCACCGGCTGGAGCGGTGCTGCCACTGGCACGGCCAATCCAACGACGATCACGATGAGCGCAAATGAAAACGTGACCGCGAATTTTGCTTCCGGCGATCCAAGTTTGGCAACTGTGACAGTCACCATCAAACCGGATGCGGCTGCTAATGCCGGGGTGACATGGAGTGTGACGGGCGACAGTCAACTTCGTGCCAGCGGCACAAGTTTGTCTGAAGCAGTTGGCAGCGGATACACCACCTACCTTCCCGTTACGCTGAACTTGGTGGCTGGCTGGCTTGGCACCAACGGCACCACTTCATTTTATGTGCCTATTACAGCCGGCACTGTTACAAATGTTATTTTGACATGCGTGTCCAATACCACGCCAGGATTGCTGACGGTGACGCTTTCGCCGCCAGATGCAGTGACGGCGGGCGCGCACTGGCACGTCAATGGCGGCACCTATGGCAATGGCGCTTCCGTTTCATTGACGCCGGGCAATTACACCGTCACATTCGACACCGTTTCGGGGTGGACTGCCCCAGCCAGCCAGCCGGTGGCGATGCAGCCATCACAAACTATAGCCTTTTCCGGCAATTACACGCCGCCCGCCGGCCAACCAGTAATTGGCAGCGTGTCGCCACCAATTGGCCCGATGGTGGGTGGAACACTGATGAACATCAACGGGGCAAATTTCACCGCGCCAGCTACAATTCTAATTGGTGGGCAAAAGGCTTCGAATGTTTCGGTTGTAAATGCCACACAAATAACTTGTTTAACACCGCCGGGTTTAGCTTATGGTTCGACAAATGTAGTAGTTCAAACTTTTGGGGGAAACGCCACAAATATAAATGGATTTGCTTACGGAAACGCGCGAGGCAGTAAACTTGACTTTATAAGCGCGATTGGAGGGAGTTGCTTTGGCATCGCAATTCAGGGCAACTATGCTTTTGTTGGAGAAGGGAGAAATGTCTTGGCACTAGATATTTCAACACCCTCAAATCCTTCAAGAATCGGGAAGGTAACTTTACCGGGGATTGTCAGAGGCATTGCGATATTAAATCAATACGCCTACGTTGCTGATTATGAAGGCGGTATTCAAGTGGTTGATATTAGCACACCAGCAACGCCAAGATTGGCTGGTTATTATGGCACAACAAATCAACCATGGTCGTCTGCAATCTCTATTTATGGTGGTCGTGCATACGTTGCAGATGAAACTGCTGGATTGCAAATCTTTGATTTGAGCAACCCCACTGTTCCAAATTTGTTATCATCAACCAATATTGGCGGTGGGGTAGCCGTCATCGTAAAAGCATCAGCCAACGGAGTATTTGCCTATTTTAGCACTTACGGAAACTTGTGTATTGTTGACGTGTCAAACCCCCTTTTGCCAGTCCTTCGGGGGCAGACCTCGGTTAATAATGGTCCAGCTTTCTCACTCGCAATAAACGGAAATTATGTGTATGCGGCAGCCTTGTATGGGAATTTGGAAATAATTGATGTTTCCAACACAAATGCTCCGGTTGATGTTGGACACGCCCCCACCATTATTGAACCCTCGGCATTGGCGTATGCAGGCGGCTATGTTTACGCTGCCAGTATGTTAGGTGTGAATAGCCTCTATGTGTTTTCGCCAAGTGGATCCTCGCTAACACTTTTGGGTAAAACGACAGCAACGACAGCATCTACTGGCTACAACCTAGCTGTCGCCGGAACCAAGGTTTATGCAGCGGGTGGTTCTGCCGGATTTGAGGTTGTGGACGTGTCCAATCCATACAGCCCATCGTTATTGACCGCATTTACCGACTCCGGAGTTTTCCGGCAGTTTAATTCAGTTGCGGTAACTGGAAATGCTATGCCCGCGTGCGGCTATCCAGAGGGGACTCTTGTTGGCTTCAACACCATTTTCGATGTGAGTAATCCGTCCGCGCCAACATTTGCGGCGAATCCGAATGCTGCAGGCTCATCAGTCTTGGCAAAAAATGGCATCGCCTACGTTCTGGCCGGTAACAGCAATTTGATTTTCAATGTTACTGCACCTTCGTCACCGCAATTATTAAAATTGTTTAACAACACGGTTATACCTGGCACCTGCATGGCTCTATCAGGAAACATGTTGTTTATAGGTGGATATAGCTCCGGAAACCCACCTTGCTTTGCCGCGGTTGATGTTACAACACCCACGGCACCTGCAATACGAAGCACTACTTTGTTGTCAAGTTTTGGATCCGGTGGCGTTACTTCTATTGCAGTGAACGGGAATAAAGCTTTTATCGGGATGAATGCTTCAAATGCTGTTGCCGTCCTAGATTTATCTAATGTATCGGCACCGGTTGTCTTGGGATCTTATGGAAATCTGCCTTATTATCCGAAAGGCATTCAAATGTCTTCCGACGGAAGCTACGGATATGTGCTGAGTGGAAACCCAAGCATTCTTTATATTTTTAACTTAACCCAGCCTGCAAACCCAACCCTAGTCACTAACATAGCCTTGGATGTCTCTGGCGTTACGGATCTCAAGATGCAAGGCACCGAACTATTTGCATCTACATATCATGGTCTTTATGTGTTTGATATTAGTTCGCCGTCAAGACCAGTCTTGACCCGCAGCTTTGTTACATTAGCGGAAGTGCAATCAATCGGATTTGGCGATTTGGTCAGCCAATCCAGTTATGTCTATTTATCAACATTAGACGGTGGTATTGTGATATTGCGTGAGCAAGACATACAAGCGCCAAACATCTACATCACCGATCCTGTATTTGGAAATTTCTGGACCAGCTCTACATCAACCTTAAATCTTGGCGGTGGTTCAGATGATAACGTCGGGGTAACGGCAATCACCTGGGCGAATGATAGAGGCGGGAGCGGGCAGGTAAGCCCGCCGCTTGATAGCTGGTATGTGAGCGGAATCAAACTCTACCCCGGCACTAACAACATTACTGCCACAGCTTTTGATTCGGCTGGCAATATCGGTAACGACGTGTTGACGGTCGTTTATCCTACCACGAATCAAAACCAAACAATAATCTTCCCGCCTATCGCTGCCCATACTTTTGGCGATGCTCCAATCTCGCTTGATGCCGCAGCCAGTTCCGGTCTGCCGGTGACTTTCAGTGTCGTCTCTGGCCCCGCCACATTGACCAGCAGCAATGTTTTGACATTAAACGGTGCAGGCACGGTGACTGTGCAAGCCAGCCAACCCGGAAATAGTTCCTACAATCCCGCCCCATCAACCAATGTCAGCTTTAGCGTGGCTCGGGCAAATCAAGCCATCACATTCGCGCCGATCCCCGCCAAGTCGGCCGGTGATGCACCATTTGCGCTGACTGGTAGTGCAAGTTCCGGGCTCCCGGTGAGTTTCAACGTGTTGTCCGGGCCGGCAACGCTAAATTCCAGCAACTACCTAACCTTGCTGGGCGGCGGGACAGTCGGTGTTCTTGCCTGGCAGGCCGGCAATTCTAATTACAACGCGGCCGCCACTGTTCAGCAAAACATCAGTGTCAGCCTCATACCGCAATCTATCGCCTTTGGTGCGCTGAGCCAGCAGCGGTCTGTGGACGCACCCTTCCCGATTTTCGCCTCGGCAAGTTCAGGTCTGCCGGTAAGTTTTTCAGTTCTATCCGGCCCGGGTCTATTGAATGGCAATGTCATGACGCTCACCGGGGCAGGAACGGTCACAGTGCGCGCCTCACAGCCCGGAAACAGCATCTATGCGGCGGCGGCGTATGTGGATCAGGCTCTGACGGTGCTGCCGCCGAGCAACACTGTTGGAAGTCCGCAATACAATGTCAGTGGATTCAATCTCACGTTTTACGGCACCGTCGGCAGCAATTACCTTTTCCAAGCGTCATCAAACTTGGTGAATTGGACTTCGCTCCAAAGCTTTACTTGCACCAACAGTATAATGAATTTCCGAGACACATCGGCAACTGGCATGGCGCGGCGTTTTTACCAGATCAAGCCGCAGTAATGGTCAAATTTTCGGGGTGAAGAATTTGAGCTGGCCTTTGACGGGCTTGAAGGGGAGGCGGCGGGCGTTGGCGAGCGTCCAGCCATACGGGCCTTGAAACCATTGGGAGCGGTGGTGCTCCACGCAATCGCTGATCTCCGCTATGCCGACGATGCCGCCGGTTTCAAAAGTGTCAGGCAGATTGGCGAGGCGGTAGTGGCGTTTGATGTAGGCCAACGCCTCGGCGGTGGTGTCTTGTTTGCTCAGGCCGGCGTGGATGAGGACGGGGCCGCGCAATTTTGCCGCCCAAACCCGGTTTTCAATGTCTTTGTAGCCATTGACGATGAGCCACGCCCACGGCTGGCGGATGTAGTAGAGCGGAACATCCCCTGAACGCTCCCTTTCATGAAACCCATCAAAGTTCGATGTCCAGCCGAACTCTTTGTCGCGCGCGAGAATCGTGTTGATTGACGCTTCACCACGACCCAGCACTTTGTGCAGAATCGCCACGCCGCGCGCATCCCGAACAAAAACGTCATATTCGCCCAAGTTGCGTTGAACAGGGCCAACGATTTCACCGCCGCGAATCGTTGTCACCTTGCAGTCGCCGTTGTGAGAGGCGTCCCGAAGGAAATAGCAAACACCGGCTTTGACCTCAACGCCGGGAAACACATCGGCAGCCGCCGGATAATCCACCAGTTCACGCATCTTTCGGTCACCAAGCATCGTCTGGCGAAATTCACTCAGACCCAGACCGGATGCCATCCAACGTGACGGGATGACCATCGCGAGGAAGCGCGGCTCAAGCTTTTTTGCTTGGTCAACGAAGAGTTGATAGATGGGCACGTCACGCGTGCCGCCGTCACTTGCCAACTGATATGGCGGGTTTCCGATGATTACGTCAAATTGCATATTACCTCCAAAAATTTCGGCGAGCCGAGTCTTGATGTTGTCGGTGTGTATGAACGCGTAGGCGTGGGTTTCCAGTCCCGCCGCACGGTCGAAAACGGATTTGCCCGCGCCGCAAAACTTGCACTTGTCGCCGTCCCAAGTGTGTTTGAGGCGCTTGAACCAGATGTTGCCATCGTCGTTGGCGAAGGATTTGGCGATGGAGTGCTGCCCGGTGGCGTGCTTGGAGCAATACACGCTGCGCCGCGCCAGCAGGGCGGTGATTTGCGTGATGCCGATGCCGAACACTTGTTTGGTGAGAATGTGGTCCACGCGCTTTTGCCGGTCGGGCATCGCCTTTTCCAATCCCTGATTGAGACGGCTGGTGATCTCGCGCAGGAACACGCCGGATTTGGTGCAGGGGTCGAGGAACGTCACCGTGGGGTCCGTCCAGATATTTTTACCGCCATGATTCGCCGCCCACGCCTCGGCCAAGGTGTCGAGCATCCGGTTGGCAAACTCGGGCGGCGTGAACACCTCGTCGTTGGAAAGATTCGCGATGCACGTGAGCACATCGGGGTTACGCCCGCGCAGGGTGAAGCTGGCTTGGTCGCTCATGCGACGACCTCCGGCGCGAGCGCGGCCAACTCCGCCATGGTCATCGGCGGATAAGTTTTTGCGGGCGTGAAGATTTCATGTTTGCCGATCTGGGAAAAGAGCGAGTCTTCGGCACTGAACGAGGAAGAAAGGGTCAAGGTGTCGAACCGGAAGTCACGCCGCTGGAATTTGCCTTTGCCCAGATAGCCCCATTCGGCAAAGAGAATGGCCGAGCCATCGGCGGCGCACATCTTCATGGCATCGCCGTGGATGAGGTTTTGCGAGAGCACGAAAAACGCGGCACGGTACCGGTCGTCCGCCGGTTCGAGGTTCAAATACTCGCCGAAAATGTCCAACAGGTTCGCGCGGCAATCGGCGATGTTATCGGGCAAGAGTTCGATGCCGTAAATGCACATCAACGCGAGTAAGGCGTATTGGTTTTTTTCAAAATCGGTCTGCCCGTATTTGAGTTCCACGGCAGCGAGTTTGCGGTAGAGAATCCGCGTTAGAAAATTGCCGTTGCCGCACGCCGGCTCCAGAAAGCGCGAGTCAATCCGCTCCGTCTCACCTTTGACCAGGTCGAGCATGGCCTCGACCATCCACGCGGGGGTAAAAACCTCCCCGTGGTCAGCAACGCGTTGTTTGGATTTAACCAGGCTCATGAATTTGCAGGGAACAATTCCGCTCGTCGGTCCGCGATGCAGAGGATAATGCCCGCCCGATGAAACAACTGCACGGAGAAAGTGAATGGAGCGTCAGGCCACGGCCAGGCTAGCCACCCCTGCGCCACCGGCGCACTGGTCAGGCGGGAGAAACCGGCGAGGTCGCTTTTTCGCGCTGGATCATCCATTGGGCGCTGCAGTGGTCCGTCACCAGGTGGGTCAGCAGCGGGCGGAGCGCATTCTGGCGCAGCACATTTTGGAGAGCAAAGCCCTTGTGCGGGCCACCGGCCACGGCCAAAACGATGCCTCTGCGGGCCACTTTTTCCAACTCCGCCAAGGGAATGCTTTTGAAAGCATTGTTTAGTTGGTTGAGTTTATCGGCCAAGGCCGCCCATTCGGAGGTGTGCCGTTGGCCGTGGTCGCCGGGGACCGGGAAATAGAAATTGCAGATATCACCAACGGGATGAAAGAAGGCCGAGGCGGCAGCAGCACATTTTTTTTCGAGACGCGTGGCCAGCTTATTGATGTCTTTCAAAAGCGGCTTGACGGTGGCGAGTTCGTCGAATTGTTCAAACTGGTGAACGCGGTGCCCACCACCGAGAGCGCCGATGCCGACGATGGCGACCTGGACCTCCTCCGTGCTGGGTTGGGTTTTTAGTCCAGTAATAGTGGCGCCATCGGTCTGGCGGACGCGACCGGTGGTGCGGAGTTTGCCTTGGAGCTTAAAAGCCACATCGTCGGCATCGAGGGATTTTGGTTCCTTGGCGGAGGCTTTTTCCTGATACCAGAACCCCGCCCCGATGCGGCCGGTGAGCGGCACAATGTCACCGCTATAATTCAAGTGCCCGGACACATCGGTGCGGTCGACCGTTTCGCTCGGTCCGCGACCGCCCCCGGTGCCCAAGACATCCCCGGGCCGGAGGTTGGAAACCAAGACGCGAGCAGCCCACCGGCCCAGATGCTTATGAAGGTCGTCGTCGTAAGTGGCCCACAGTTCCGGTTCTTTGGCGGGAGAATGGTGGGGCGGGCCGAGGCTGGAGATATCCACGACGACGGCCTGCCGGAGTTTGAACTTATGCCGGAGCATTTCTTCGAGCCGGGGGTTGCGGGGGAGAAAATCGCATTTCTGCTGGAGGGCGGAATGATGCACGCAGCCGTCATTTTCCATCCTCCGAATTATTTCACCGAGGCGGTCAGCGAAGTATTTGGTATGCGGAAGGTTTAATTTTTTGGCGAGTTCCGGGTAGGAGCGATGGTCGTAGGGCAATTCGTAGAAAGCCTCCACCACGGCGTGTTCATCCGTGGGAATTAATTTCTTATCCTGAGTGTGGTCAATGTGGTAAGCGGGCTTCCGGCCCAGTTTATTGGTCATAACGTGGTTCTAGGGGTGGCCGGAAGCAACGCTAAGAAAAGGAGGAAAAATGTCAAACCAAGAAAAATTGGTGGCAGCCAAGAAAAATTGGAATTTCTAAGCATTCCCAATTAAATCCAATTTTCGTTTTTTCGCGGGCGATGCGAATCGGTTCTATGCTCAGGCAGAACCCATGACTGGAATCGCATGAGAAAAGCACTGCCAACCGATCTGCTGTGGCTGCTAATGGAAGCCACAGACAGCCAGTTGGCGTGGGTAAAGCAGGAACTCCAGCGGAAGAATGGCGGCAACAGGGCGGAGCCGCCGGGAGAACCAGCCAACGCCTACCGGATACGGGAGGAAAGCACCCGGCGGCGGGCCGGCAAATACGACCGGACCCGGATTTCCACCTGGCGAATATGGTTCGACGGCGAAGAAATCCTGATGCCGATGATACTGGCTACGGAATATCTGGTGTTCCTCATTCGCCATCAGGGAAAAACCTTTTCGGCGGCGCAACTTACCGAATGCATCCGCAAGAGCGCGGTGGCGGAAACCATGCCCGGCCAGCATCAGGAAATTCTGTACGGTGGCGAGAGCGAGGCCGCCGACCTGCGCGGGCGAATCGGAGAGCCAGTGGTTGCGGATGTCATTCTGGAGGGGAATCAAATCCAGGAACTCACCCAGCACCTGACAGAGATGCTGGCCGAAAAAAAAGCCCATGAACAAGCGGGAGACTATAGCAGTGCTAACTATTTGAAGCTGAAAGATGACATCGAGCGACTGCAGCAAATCTTGCAGCGCAACACCAAACAGTTACAGGGAAAGTTTTTCCCTAAAGAATACCAGAAAGGCACGACCCAAAAGCAGGCCGATACGATCCGCAAACTCATCCGCCAATTGCTGGACAAGCATCTGAAATCCGAATACCGGGCGCTATTTGACCATTTGAATGATCGCCGCTGCCTGATGTACGGCATGAAAAACGGCTATTCCCCTACCCCCGCGATTCCGTGGAAAATTGAGCGCCGGAAAAAATAGGAACGAGAACTTCCGAATACGAACAACTTCTTCCGCCTTCCAGATAATAGCAGGCCCGTGGGCCGCCCGGTCATAACGATCTGGAGGCGCCCCTATCCGGCCGACACAAACGAAGAAGAATATGAAGACGCAATCAACGATAGCTCAGGGGATGCGCGAGGAGCGGCGGCGCTGCGGCTGGACGCAACTGGAACTGGCCCGGCGCACAGGCTGCACCGAAGCGCGAATCACCAAAATTGAAACCGGCCGGTCAGTGCCGGACGGGGCCTTGAAACAGCGCCTGGCCAAAGCGCTGGGCATCGAAACCTGGGAGCTCGGCGTATGAGTACGCACCGCCCCAGCCAACGGGAAACGCTGAAACCGGCATCGGTACCGCCGCTTCAGCCCGAGCGGGCGCCGGCCCCGAGTGGGGAATGCGCTGCCGAACCTTACATCAATAAAAAAGAGGTGGCGCGGCGCATGGGCCGGACGACGCGCGGCGTGGATAACCTGATGCGGCGCGGCCAACTGCCGTATTACAAGCTTGGTTATCGCGTGGCCTTTCGCTGGAGCGAGATCCAAAGCCACCTCGCCCAAACCTGCCGGGTGCTAAAACGTTGAATGGCCACCAACCCCCGATTCGATATGAGTGTGATCCTAGCAATTGATCCGGGTGCCTCCGGAGGTCTGGCGGTAAATGTCTTTGGCGTGGTGGATGGCCGAGCCATGCCGGCAACGGGCGGCGATCTGGTTGGGCTCGTGCAAAGCATCTGCGACGCCGCCCGCAAGTCCGGCGTAGAACCCGTGTGCTTTCTGGAACAGGTGGGCGGGTTTATCGGCAAACCCCAGCCGGGTGCAAGCATGTTTCAATTCGGGCATAACGCCGGCTTCCTGCTGGGGGTATTGCAAGCGCTGCGGATACCGGTGGTCATGGTGCGACCACAGGTCTGGC
>Ga0208872_1002018_pt1 | contig 11993 bp, 6 predicted proteins | sample CryBogCBH12Aug08_FD_185508 | JGI IMG/M metagenome (GOLD analysis project Ga0208872, IMG submission 185508) | Freshwater microbial communities from Crystal Bog, Wisconsin, USA - CBH12Aug08 (SPAdes) | ecosystem: Environmental > Aquatic > Freshwater > Lake | place: Crystal Bog, Wisconsin, USA... | reverse complement strand
GCAGGGAAAAAGTTTTCCGATACCAAGTGCGGCCGGCCCACTGGTTCTGTTCGCCGCGATGGCCGGATAGCGAAAAGTTATCGAACGTATCGGTGTCGTTGAAAGTGTGCGGCAACGACACGGTGGCCCAACCGCCGTCGGCGAAGCCGGTTTGAAACGCGTTGGCGGGATCCGCTTGGATGAATTTCCAGTCGGGATCAAAATTGAGCGTCAGTCGTTCACCGGCGAGCGCCGCCACGGCGGCTCCCAAAAACCAACCGGCGCACGCCGCACGCCACCGCGCCGGCAATCCCGCGCGACCAACTCGTTGGCTTGGCGGTGTGAAGCTCATTTCATCCCAATTGGCCGCTTGCCGGTGGTGGTGCTTCGGTTCCTGTTTTCAACGCGCGGCCACCGGCTTTAATTCCAGACTGCGCAGGCGCAGCAGTTCGCCACCGTTGATTTTGGCCGGTGAAACTTTGATTTCAAAGCTGCCCGGCGGCAACGAGACGCGGCCGAGCGCGATGATTTGATTCGTGCCGGATTTCACTTCACCGCTCAACACCTGCGAACCAAAACTCACCGTGAACGTGCCGCCGGCCGATTCCACCGGCGCGGTGTAATTGACGGAAACTTCGTAAGTCACCGCCCGGTTCAAACGCACCGGCCACGAAACAAACTGGTCGGTTTTCGTCCATTCCAGCGCATAGTCATCCGACTTTTTTCCGGGGCCGAACTTCAAGCCGTTACCGTGCAATTCACCGTCAAACGCGCGCAGCGTCTCGCTGGGAAATTCCGGCTGCAACAGCCGTTGCGCATCCGTCTGAACGTCGCCATCGCATTGCAGTGTTACGACGGAATCGGCTCGCTCCGGTGCCACCGTGGGAACCGCTAGGCTCACGTCGAGCGGATTCAGCCGGGTGAATTTTAGCGCCGACCGGCGGGGATTACCACCGGCATCCGCCACCAGTAATTCCGCCTTGCTGAGGTTTGACTTCAAGCCGCCAACAACGAGTTGGCCATTCGTTGGCCAGTTGAAGACGTGCAGAAAAAGCGTGTTGCCTTTGCGTGTGGATTCGCCCCACGTCTGCACCGGCAGCGGCGTGCGCGTCGTGCCGCGAATGGCTTCGCCGTTCACTTTCCACCAGTCGCCGATGCCTTGCAGAATGGCGATGTCTTTCGGATCAATTTCGCCGTTGCCCATCGGGCCGACGTTCAACAACACATTGCCACCGCGCGCCGCCGACTTGGCGAGCAGTTGGATGAAATGCGCCGGTGGTTTGTGCGACGTGTCGAACTTGCTCCAACCGTAGGATTCGTCGGTCGTCGGAATGCCTTCCCAGTCGCCGGCGTGCGGCGGAAAATTCGCCGGCCGGTCGGCGGTGTCGTCGTAGTCGCCCCAGCCATGCACCAACCGTCCGCTGATGACGACCTGCTGATCCACTTCGCGAATCGCCTTCATGATGCGGAGGTTTTCCGACGGCGGCAGTTTGCTCGGAGTGTCGAACCACAAGATGTCCGGATGATAAAGTTTGATGAGTTCGCGGATTTGCGGAATGGATTTTTCGTCCACATACTTGCGCGCCGACGCCAGAAATTCGGGTTTGGTTTCCCACCAGTTTTTTCCGCCGATGAGTTTGTCGCCACCGGGATTGTGGTAATCCCAATCGTTGCCCGCCGCATTGGCGTTGCCCCAGTCAAACGCGTGCGAATAGTAGAAGCCAAACTTGATGCCGTGTTTCTGGCACGCCGCCTTCAAGTCCTGCATCGGGTCGTGATGCCACGGCGTCGCATCCATGATATTGTAATCATTGATCTTTGTCGGCCACATCGCGAAACCGTCGTGATGCTTGGCGGTGATGACGAGGTATTTCATGCCCGCCTGCTGCGCGAGGCTGACCCACGCCTCGGCGTTGAAATTGGTGGGGTTAAACTTGCCGGCAACTTCCGCGCGATATTCGGGAATGGGAATTTTCAGCACACGCTGAATGTGCTCAGCGTAGCCGCCGCCTTTGCGGCCCTGGTATTCATTGCCGAGACCGGAATACACGCCCCAGTGGATGAACATTCCGAACCGCGCCTCGCGAAACCAAGCGAGGCGTTCGTCGAGATTCGTCCGCGAATCCCGCCACCACGCCACTTCCGGGCTGTCCTGCGCGGGCAGGGAAAAAGCCTGCGCCGGCACCGGCGCCACCGCCGGAACCTCCGCTGCGGGCAGACCGGCAGCCAGCAAAATGGCGGCGGCAAATGAAAACCCAGAAATTATTTTATTCATAGAATTGGTGTTTGGTGTTGATACAAATTTTTAGGAAGCCAGCGGGTTCGTCAAGGTTCCGCCACTAGAACGTTTGTTCAATAGTATAAAGCCGGAATCATGTTTATCGTTCGGCTAATTCTCACTGCGCTTCCACTTTATGTCATCAATAACATCAGCTTTTGAGACGGTCGGTGGTGGCACGGTGGTTCCTATAATTGCACGAGCCAGTTTGATTAACTATCGTTGACAGAACCACGAACCGCCACCACATAATCACCTTTTCCGTTTTAACTAGGTCACACCATTAACCATGAAAATAATAATCGCATTAGCCGGCGTCGTTCTAATCGGCTGGTATTCATCGGCCGCTGACATGCTTGCGCCGCAATCCTCTATCAACGATCCGAAGGTTTCCGGTGACTGGATTCCCAAACCGGGGATTCCCAAAAATCCTGCAATTTCGCCAAGCTTCTGGGCCACCAACAAGTTCCATGACTTCTATGTCGGTCGCAGCAATTGGGATGAATCAGGTTTGATGGGATTTGTGGAATACAATCCCAAGCTCCCCCGGATATTGTTGATTGGCGATTCCATTTCTATGGGCTACACGCTGGATGTCCGGCAGCTGTTCAAGGGCAAGGCAAATGTCTATCGCATCCCCGGCAATGGCGGTGACATGACGCGATTCCTGGCAAACTATCCCAGGTATCTCGGAGCCGGAACCAACTGGGATTTGATCCATTTCAACTGGGGCTTGCACGATCTGGTTCGGCAGGATCCGGCAAAAAAATATGACAGCGCGTTCAAGCCGCGCTACACCGAAACCGAATACTCCAATCATCTCGAACAGTGCGTGGCCATTCTCAAATCCACCGGGGCGCATCTGGTGTGGGCTTCAACCACGCCGATTCCGCCCAATGCGCCGGGCCGGGTGATGGGCGATGAAGTCATCAGAAATGCCATCGCGGCCAAAATCATGCAGCAACACGGCATCGAAATTGATGACTTGTATACGTTGTTGAAGAACGGTGAAGACTACCACGGTGGCCCGGGAAATGTTCATTTCACCGGCACCGGTTATTTTGAAATGGCCAAACAGATTACCAAGGTGATTGCACAGAAGCTGGGAATCAGCGTGAATGCCACCACCGAAGGCGGTCGGGCGGCACGGTTGGTCAACCATTGGAGATTTGACAATAATTATCGGGATGAGCTTACGCAAGCCAGCGGCACGGCGGCCGACCCCAGTGCGTTCTCGTTTGCGGCCGGGCAATTGAGTCCGTGCTTGTATTGCAAGAATACCGGCCGGAGCAAGTATCTGTCGCTGGGAACGAAAGCCGGTGGCTTGCCGGAGTTTTCGGTGACGCTGTGGTTCAAGGCGGAGAGCCTGACCCGTCCGGCAACCCTCATCGGCAAAACCGGCGACGCCAAGGAAAATGTCGGCTGGCAGATCCTATTGCGAGGCGTGGCCAATCCCGCCGGTGAATGCACCAACGGTGCCCTCTGGTTTGTCATTGGCAACGCTGCCCAGAGAAAAACTTTCAACCTGCGTTACGACCGGCCGGCTTTCACGGTTGGCCAAGGCAAGTGGCACCATCTCGCCTGCACCTTCAAAGAGGACATCGGTGAGGCAAAAATATTTGTTGATGGAACCATGATTACCCGCTCGTCAGGCATTACGCTAAGCGCCAAAGATCTGGTGAGTGAATTAAAGATAAATGGGAATGCCGGTGGATTTAAAGGTTGGGTGGATGAGCTGCAAATTTGGGATGGCGTGCTTACCAGCAGCCAGATCAAGGAGTTGGTGAACCAAGAAGGCGGTTAGAATTTTCGGAATGCCGGTGGTTAACTCCCTGAAATATGGAGAGAACAAAGAGTCCAATCTTTAGCGGCTATTCTTTCCAGCCAGCCAATTCACCGGCCCACACTCGACCAACAAACCACCAATGAGAAATAAATTTAATCATACCGCGGCCGTAACGGCGTTGCTGGGAACGCTCCTGCTTTCGTCGTCACCGGCGGCAATCATGTTGCCGACCGTGATTGGCAATAACATGGTGGTGCAGAGCAGCGTGCCGTTGATTTTCTGGGGCTGGGCTGATGCCGGTGAGAAAGTCACCATCAAACAGGAAAGCGTGGTTGTGGCGACCACGGTGGGCGAAGGAAAAGATAAGCCGTGGCGGGTAAAATTTCCGGCGCAAAATCCGGGGCCGGTGGCGGACATAGAAATATCCGGATCTAATACGATGACTTTGACCAACGTGTTGGCGGGAGAAGTCTGGCTTGCCTCCGGTCAGTCGAATATGGTGAAACCGCTCAAAAAAGGTTCTTGGTGCGGGTATGGTGGCGTGTTGAATGAGGATCAGGAAGTGGCGGCGGCGACTGACAGTAAAATCCGTTTTTACCAAGGTGGCGGTGGCAACAATAAGCCGCAACCTGGCGCCCAAAGTGGCTGGGTGATTTGCTCTCCGGAAACCGCCCCGCATTTTTCTGCCGTGGGTTATTTCTTCGCGCAGAAGCTTCGCGCGGAACTGAAGTTACCGGTCGGGATGATTGTTCTCGCCGCTGGCGGGCGGCCTGCCGAATGGTTCACGCCCGAGCGAATGGTGGCCGGCGATGCCGATTTTCAAGCCCAGAAAATCAAGGCGAAGGCGGTGCGGGATGAATTAGGGGTCAAAGGTGATGCGGATAAAAGGGCGGCGGGCGATTACAAGAAAAAGTTGACCGAGGCCAGAAGCAAGGGCGAGAAAGCACCGCCTAAGCCCGCTGATCAGTTGACGGCGGAACAGTCAAAGCGGCTGGGCGAAGTCGGCGTCATTCTGGATTTTGGTTTTATATACGAGCGAGACATTCATCCGGTGGCTTCGTTTCCCGTCAAAGGCTTTATCTGGTATCAAGGTGAATCCAACGCCACGCGCGGCGAGCGCTATGCGGGGCTAATGAGCAAACTTATTCAAGGCTGGCGTGAAGATTGGGGTCAGCCGTTACCTTTCATCATGGTGGCGCTGGCGGGCTATCAAAACGGCGTTCCGAATCCGGTCGTCATGAGTGCGAAAGGTGAGAGCTATCCTTTGGTGCGTGAGGCAATGATCAAGGTGGCAGAGACGGTTCCCGGTGCCGGTGTGATTTCAGCGGTGGATGTGGGCGAGGCCGCCAACATTCATCCTCTGAACAAAAAACCGGTTGGTGAGCGCGCGGCGTTATGGGCGCTCAACCATGTCTATGGCCAGAAGGTGGTGGCGGAGGGACCGAAGTTTGGGCCGGTGGAATTTTCGGTGGGGAAAGTGGTGGTTCACTTCACGGCCAATGCCGATGGATTGACGCTCAAGTCACCGGGCGGCTTTGAACTGGCTGGTGCGGACCGGAAATTTTTCCCGGCGAAAGCGGAGTTGAAAGGCGGCGTATTGGAAGTCATTGCGGCCGAAGTCGGCCAACCGGTGGCATTGCGTTATGCCTTTTTGAATTTTCCTGAATGCACGATTTACAACGGGGCCGGTCTGCCAGCGCTGCCGTTCCGCACGGACGACTGGCCGGTGAAGCCCGCTGCTCCGTAAAAGAATAACTTGGCTGAAAAAAATTTAGGTTTTCAACAAACTCAAACCCTATTTTTTCGCTGATATTATGGCGGCACAATTGGCCAGATCACGCTAGGTAGCCGTGTTTTTTCAAGAACGCCTGAAGCTGATCCACGTCAAAATCGCCCAGCACCAGGTCATCCACTTCAATCACCGGCACCAGCGTTTGGCCGCTGATTTCAATCGCCCGCTGCCGGGCAACGGCATCCGCGCCCACATTGACGGCGGTATATTTCAAACCTTGTTCGTCCAGCCAGAGCTTGGCGTCCATGCACCAACTGCACATGGGGCGGGAGTAAAGCGTGATCTGTTTTGGTTTTTTGACAAACTGCATGGGAATCAGCTTAACCTAGCGAATCGGTGGAGTCAGGTCATAATTGGAATCAAGGTGCAACTTAAATAATTCTCGGCCGGATTATTGTGCGCGGGGAACGTCTTTTCGAGGCTTACCAACAGTTGAGGGCCAAAGCTGGTGCCCAGAATAAAAATATCCCAGGTCGGCTCAATCGGAATTGCTTTGGGGAAATGTGACCGTTATTGTCATTAAAATTTCAGAAAAACTTAACCAGAAAACATTTCTGCGGTGTCTACTGAAAAGTTGAACGGTTTTTACCACGACCTATAAATCGCTTATTATGAAATTTAAGTTCGTCTGCCTCGCTCTTCTCGGATGCGCAGTTCTTAGTCCGACAGTTTGGGTTGCCAACGCGCAAGAGGATGAAGTGGCCCCCGCTGTGGTCACGCCCGCCAAAGTTGACCGCGTTAGCCAGTCGCACGAATATCTCACAATGGCTGATCGGGAAAAGGCGGCGGTGGAGGCGGCCTTGACGGATTTGGATTCGGTAAAAAAGAGCAGTTCTCCCATGGTCTGCTGGACGGCTCAGCTCCTCTACAAATCCGGGCGAGTTCAGGAAGCGAATGATTTGGTGCGTTCTTATGTCGAGAGGCTCATCCAAGTAGCCAAGGGGCGCATCGCGGGCATGGAGAAGGCTAAGAAAGCCGGGACTTGGAAAAGCCTGCCCGTCGGCAATGGCCAATTGTGGGGCGAGCCGCACGTCAATGGCTTTGGTCTTTGGGGTGTGCTCAACGTCTACGTTCACTATCAGGACAAAATGGACAAGCAATTGCAGGAAGATATCCGATGGATTTGCACCAAGAACACGAGTTGGGCTGGCTCCACGGGGAATCTTAGTTTCCTCATTCCCTTCAATCTTTACCTTACCGACAAGCTGTGGGGTTCCGACGCGTTGCCCAAGGATGGTCGCTACGGAGCCCGTGGAGAGGGTGCCGTGAAGATGTTCTACAAGCGCATGGATTACACGGTTTCGCGCGGATCACCAGAGTTCGCTTCCCGCCCTTACATGATGTATAATGTCGGAACCTTACTCAGCTTAGATAAACCGTTCATTGATCCCGAGATCGCCAAGCGGGCGCGCATGGCCTATGAAATGTCTCTTGCCCACGCCGCTGGCTCTTGGCTCAAGGGCAACTGGGTGACGCCGGCGGGTCGCAGTTATCCGGCTTATGTGACGCAGGCTCCGGGTGGCAGCGCTGGTATGTTGTGGACTTACTTTGGCGGTTGCGCTCCGCGTTTGAATGGGATGAGTCCAGTCTTATTTACTGCCGCCGAATCTTGGCGGCCACCGGCACTCATCATCAACGCCGCCACAAATCGTAGTAAGCCTTACGTCCACCGTTCCCGCTTCGATGGTATCCATCATTTCCAGACCGCCTACATCAACCGCACCTACGGCGTGTTTAGCACGGCGCTGACCCACCCGCCGACCGGTCGTAAATCTTCCATTTGGGGCCAGTGCTATCCTTACGGAGTGATGTTCGATCAGCCTGACACGACCAAGGCCAGCATCTGTTGGATGACCGTGCCGTGCTTTGATGACAAGCCATTGACCGACTGGACTCAAGGTGTCAACAGCGGCTTCTGCGAATACTTGCAGCGCGAGGGCACGTTGCTGCTGGTAGCCAACGACCTGTGCAATCCGGCGAACCTGCCGAAGATTCGCCAAGACATCAAGGGCCACCAGCAGTTCTCCTTGACGACACGTTCAATCCTCGGTTACGTCCCCGACGGTTATCAGGCTCTCATTGATGACGCCGCCAAGGATGGCCGCATCTTTTTGGACTACGGCAGCGTGCTCATCGCCTTCAGTGCCAGCCAGCCGTTCACTTGGAAACCTCAGAGCGGCACATTTTCCGGCGGTTCTCCCTCGAAGGAAGACAGTGAATTTCGCATCCCTGCGGAAAACGCGGTGCTGGCTATGGAAACCGCCTCGCCCGATGAATTTCCAGGTTTGACGCTCGAAAAGCGGCTGGCTGTTTTCAAGGCCACCATCATCAACAAGTCAAAAATTACCCTCGGCAGCGACCTGCTCTCGCCTCCATCACCTGAAAAACCCGCCAAAAATCGTGCCGCTAAACCCGAAGGGCCTCGTCTGGTCGCCAAAGGCACCTATGTGGATCGCTTCGGACATATTCTCGAAAAAACTTTCCAAGGTTCAGCCAAAATTGACGGCAAAGAAGTTGACTATGAATCTTGGCCGCTGGTGGACAATCCGTGGGTGCATCAGGATTGGGATGGCAATATGCGCGTCACCGATGGCGTTATCGAGCGGCTTTACGATGTGAAAAATTGGATCATCACCGAACATCCCGTGATGCATTGAGTGGCTTGCGTCTCGGGCCTTTCCGTGTTTTTTGTGGAGGTGCACGCTTGGAAAACGTCAAGGTTAGATTGTAACTTCATGAACAAACCATCCTCCTGCCCGTTGGGTTTTGCGCCGTTTAGGGAACGTCAACTGCAATCACATCCACGCCAGCCAATTTTAATGTCGTCCGGTTTGTGGGGATGGCGAGGAGGCGGAGCGGTCTGGTCGCTGTTGAAAATATTATTAAGCGGTTAAAATCTCAGATTCAAAAGCGATCTTGAAAAAAACTTATTAGTTCAACACCGTCAAACATCAAAAATTCCCTCAAATATCCTCGTGTGTGGTAATTTATTGTCGTAACTGGTGGTTCGACTTTTACAAGTCGTTGAAAAACGAAATGGAGCGAGCGAAGGGATTTGAAGCCTTTTCCGGGCGTCACCAACTGGCGGAAGCTGTCGGACATCAACCGCTTATGACAACCGTCATTTTTGGCATTTTCGCCATATTTCGCCGCTTTCCGACAATTTCTTTGTCATAAATTGTCATAAAAAATTACGCCCCAAAACAACCGCTTTAATTTCTCCCGCGTCATTAGTTCCTTTTGGTCGGCTCGGCAATCCACTAGAATCGGTAAGGCTTGAGCCACTGCCGTTCGTTGTTTTACCGGCCACAATTCGTAGAGGTAGCTTTTCGGCGATTGCCACACATCGCGGATTTTTTGCTCAATCCCCTGCGTCAACTGATTGATCGGCCTAGGCAGACTACTGTGCACGTAATTGACAATAATCAATCTCTGACGCCAAGTGAAAGCACATTAACCAAACGGGCATGTTTTTGCTGACGGCGGAAATCGGTGGCGGGGAAATAGAGTTAGCTGAAAGCTAGATCGTCATCTTTCTATGATACCACTTTTATTGGGGGTTCTGTGAGGCGGGTGGGGCATATATAAAGAGGAATAAATTACTTTAATTTCCGAAACCTATTAACCGTAGATGATTCAGGCCTGTAAAACGTCAATATTTGCAAAATAATGCCTTTGCAGAATGTCTGCTCAATCGACGAATTTTCTACTAGCTATTGTCCTTTACAGACAAATCTACTGCCATTAGCTTCTTTGCCAATGAACCAGGAGAAAACGAGCGGAATTAAAGTCGGTGATTTTGTAAAACATAAAGCCGATAAGGACATTATATTCCAAGTGGTTCAAATACTTGAGCCTGTTAGGAAAGGCGATTGCAGGATGCTAAATTGCGTCTGTGTTACTGATGTTCACTCGTATCTGGAGACCGATACGCATAAATATGAATTGACAGAAAAGGATTCGGATAAGATCACCAATCATGGCGTATAACGGCGGCGGAGTAATGATTTTTTTGGTTTCCTAGAGGCAAGGTTTTGACGCACCAGAATTCCAAGTCTGGCCGCCACTATCTGTGCGGTTGGGTTGTCCAACTCGTTTGATATCTATAAACAGTTTGGCTGGATACGTATGTGGGTCTGCCGCCATATACCTGCAGAGAAGGCCGTGGTGCCGGGTAGTACGTTACACGGCTAGGCGGAATTGGTGAATAAATGTGATAGTATGTAGATTGAGGACCGTAAACGGAAACAATTTGTGCCGAATTGGGAGCGGAATAGCTAACCGCAGATCTATCATAGCCACAGATCAATCGGAGAGGGAGGAAGACAAGCCGCACACCGTTCTCGACAACATAGCCAACGGAGGCTTGAACAGGGGTATTATCGCTATAACTAGTCATCGGTTCAAAATAGGGTGCGTTGTTTTTGGTGGGTGGTGCTGAGGGTCTAGTTTGCACTTTTGAAGCAATTGGAGTCGGTTCGTTGAAATTACCTGAAGCATTCCCGAACCGTAAAATGCAAACCTGCCCGTTGATGCCATTGATGTTGGTAAATCCAGGGATAATGGTTATGCCAGTTATCGTCCCAGCCAGTGTCGCCTCGCGGTTGGGTCGCATCTTTTCACCAATTTCTGGTTTCAAATCAGCGTAAATCATTAAATGAATCTCCCCCACGGTTATCGTTTCAAATTGAGCCTGGTGCCTTTCATTGGCCAACCGGGTAACCAGCCCGGTGTATTTAAAACGGCGCCCAGCATATTCGTCCAAAAACTTGTCTTGAATGAAATTCTTCGCCTGCACGTCAGGACAGATTTCGGCAAGCATTTTGATGGGAGACAAACATTCTAATTCGTTTATTGAAGCCGCCGCTTCGTGAATCCGCCGGTTGATGATCGCCTCATGACGAAGCTTTTCAGCTGTCTCCTGATCCTTGCGACTTTGTTCAACCTGTGCTGCTTGTTCTTGTTTCCTTTTTTCCTCTGCTCGGGCGACCTCCTCGTCGTGGGCGGTTAATGCTTTAATTCTTTCAGTTTCGACCCGAGCCTGCTCAATCTCCAACAGGCGCTTTTGTTCAGCTTTGCGCTCAATCTCTTTCTGTTGAGCAACCGCGTCTGCTTTGGCCTTTAACTCATCACATTCCTTTTCCCACTGTTTGCGAAGTGCAACCGTGACGGGCTGTAGTTCTTCTTGGTAGGCAGGATGAATAGCAGGCCGTTCGTAGAATTCATAACGGCCTTGATCTTTGTGGTAATACCAGAGCAACGGCCAACCTGTGTTCACATCAAACCAACTATGGGTTGCCGGATCCACTTGAATTAAAGGTGTGTTCAGGCGGCTTTTCACAATCGCGAAATATTCTGGGGATGCAGGCATGAGTGGCTTGTGAGTATACAGGTTAAGCCCTGGTTCAGACTGCTTGTATATTGTCCCCTGAGGTGTCAGCCCCCAATAGAAGGCCGGTTTTCCAGAGGGCTCATAAAGGTGCCCCTGACTTGCCCATGCGCGAAAAATAAAATACACAGCCACAAGGAGGATCAAGGATCCCAATGCGGTCCAGCGCTTGCGACGGTTTGTCGTTGCAGTCATCTGGAGTAGAAAAATGACGATGCCGACAATGACCCATGTAACCGCTGATATCACTTCGTGCCCCCAACCGGCAACTTTCCCCAATTCTTCGACATGAGGTCCAACAATCTTGGGAACAACAAACCAAGGCAATAATTGCCAGCCAGCCCAAACCACTAGGCCAATGATGAGGCAAAATATTACCGTGACCACCGCGAATTTTATAATTTGTTTCATAATATTGGGTTGTTCTGCGTTAATTTCTATAATATGGGTTTCGGGTGTTGTCTGGGGTTTGTGGCAAGTTGTTGGTGGCTTTACCAAAGATCATGTCGCTAAACTTTTTCCACCAAGCACGCGGATCGACAAGGCCGCGAGCCGCCAACTCCCGCAACAGCAGGTGAACGGCAAATGCCATCAGCATTTCAAAAGCCAGCCAAAACCAGATGTTGCGATTGGGTTTCATAAGGGAGGATTAGCGTGACCTTACACATTGATGTCGCTGGATTTCTCCGGGCGCTTGCCCGGCATCCGCGAGCGGAGCCGGCCATCGAGCAGCCAGTCGATGACTACGACCGAGGTCAGAGCCAGGGCA
>Ga0208872_1002017_pt1 | contig 11995 bp, 7 predicted proteins | sample CryBogCBH12Aug08_FD_185508 | JGI IMG/M metagenome (GOLD analysis project Ga0208872, IMG submission 185508) | Freshwater microbial communities from Crystal Bog, Wisconsin, USA - CBH12Aug08 (SPAdes) | ecosystem: Environmental > Aquatic > Freshwater > Lake | place: Crystal Bog, Wisconsin, USA... | reverse complement strand
GACGGTCCTCTGCCTTTATTTGATAAACTTTGTTTTTTCGTGCCATAATTGCATTTGTAATAATAGGTTATATGCAATATAGCTTTTTTCTTATTTATAATGAAGGACTAACCAAACAGAACACTAGCCCCAATAATAAAAGTCCTCAACTCCCCGGAAGAAGAGAGCAAGCTTGTGAGCACCTGGATACTGGAACGAACACAAGAAGGGTTAATGCCCTATGAGATAGGAATATTTGTTCGCTCTACAGCCGAAATCAACCGGGCCCGCAAAGCAATCGAAGCGACAGGAATCCCCTATAAAGTCCTTGACGAACATCTCGATACAACCTCCGGGCATATATCAATCGGAACCATGCACCTTGCCAAAGGCCTCGAATTTCGAGCAGTTGCCGTCATGGCCTGTGACGACGAAGTCATCCCACTCCAGGAACGAATCGAAAAAGTCACCGACGAAACCGATCTTGAAGAGGTATACAACACCGAACGCCATTTACTCTACGTAGCCTGTACCAGAGCCCGCGATTACCTGCTTGTAACAGGTTCTGAACCAGCATCCGAATTCCTCGACGATTTCATGTGATTTTCAAATAAAATAACAATAGAAGGGAAATGATCGATATTCACAGTATTGCACAGCGGGCTGGTTTGGTGATCAGTGAGGACATTGCCTATTCAGAAAAATCAGCAAAATTCTCGGATGTACCCGATGGCCTCCATCCTGTTATCAAGCAGCGAATAAAAACACTCTATCCGAACGGATTATTTCAGCATCAAGCAAAAGCTATTGAATTAGGGATTAAAAAGAACAATGTTTGTGTAACAACTCCTACCGCATCAGGCAAAACGCTCATATTTACATCAATAGCTCTTTCTCGTCTTTTAACAGCAAAAGAGGCAGAAGAAAGCGCTATTATTCTGGCTCTTTACCCGGCAAAAGCGCTATTACATGATCAAGAATCAAAATGGAAGGCCGCGATTGCTGGTACCGGACTGCACGTAGGAATCATAGACGGTGGTGTACCTGTTGAAAAGCGCTCTAATATTCTTGTTACATCTGAAATAGTACTCATGACGCCAGACATTTTACATGCATGGGTTATGTCTCGTCTTGATAAAAAAGAAATTAGAGACTGGTTATCTAATCTCAAGATAATTATTCTTGATGAAGCCCATATTTACGATGGTGTTTTTGGGACTAACATGGCCTACTTATTCCGCAGACTCCAATCAGTAAGCCAAATATCACAATTTTTTGCTGGTTCTGCTACCATTGGTGATCCTCATGGTTTTTTGAAGGAATTGACGGGAGTTGAATATGAATTAATCTCAATTGACGATGATGGTGCAGGAACACCTGAAAAGAAAGTTATGCTATGCAGAATTCCAATCCGACGAACTCATGTATTTCGTAATGAACTGATTAAGGAGTATGCAACAACTAATAATACCTATGGCCGTTTTTTGCTTTTTGTTGATTCCCGAAAAAAAGTCGAAGAGATTGCTGCAGATGGACAAAGATCTTTAGACAATAATACCGACAATGAAAACAATCAAAATGAAGTAATAAATACAATTGATATCGATGATATTTTAGATGTGGAAAGCGACCAAAAGGTGCTTCCATATCGCGCAGGTTATGAAGAAGAAGATCGAGAAAAAATACAAGCAGCTTTAACTGAAGGAACTCTGCTTGGTGTCGTTACAACAAGCGCATTAGAATTGGGGATTGATATTGGAGAAATAGAACTGGTTGTAATATTTGGAGAACCGCCATCAATAAAATCTTTTTGGCAGCGAGCCGGACGTGCTGGTAGAAAAAAAGCAGGATTAGTTTTGCTGATAGATTTAGATGGAAGGATTACTTCAATGGGCTTGAAACCATACCTTGATCGTTTGCCGGAACCAAATTGGCTTTATTTAGATAATGAGTATTTACAATACGCCAATGCACTTTGTGCTGCAGATGAAAAACGAGTTACATTGGATGCGCTTTATTCACAAGTTCCATTCAAGACATTGCCATCAACGTTTAAAGACCTTCTTGAAAATGAACTTGTTCCGATGCGATCAATTCCTCACGACCTCTACCCCTTAAAACAACAAGCAAATTCAACAGAAAATGTTCAATACGCATTTCCATTACGAAGTGGAATTGAAAAAACCTACACCGTAACATGCCCAAATATGCCCAATCAATCACTGGGTAAGTTAAGTTATTCTCAGTTAATGAGAGAAGCATTTCCTGGTGCAATTTATCGCTATTTGGCAAAACCCTATCTTGTCTTACAAATAAAAAACGCGAAAAGCGAAATAATAACGTCAAAAATTAAAGGCATCGGTCGCACCAATCCTGTTGTTCAAACGGCTGTATTTCCGCAATTCAATGATCAAATGTACTATATACGAAAGTCAGCGACTGCATTTATTGTGGAGTGTCATGTTCAAGCATCAGAACGGGTTATCGGTTTTGAGCTGAAAATTGGAAACAATAAAATCAGCCAGCTATATGGACCAGGAAATAAATACTCACAAAAGCCACTAAGTCGTTTCATCAACACAACAGGAGTTTGTTTTTATTTTCCAGAAGAAAACCTGCAGCGCGATAAAATAGCCAAATATATTTCTCTTGCCTTTTGTAAAATTTGTTCTGTTCAAGATCGAGATGTCGGTTGGGGAACGTTTTTCAGTCAAACCTCACTTCTGGGTTCAGAAAAAATTAGAGGTTTTGCCGTATATGACAACACCGATGGATCTTTGCGATTAACCCGCCAAATTCCGCTACGTATAACCGAGATTCTTTTAGAGGCACAACGTTTATCTACAGAAGAAGGGGCATCAAACATAGCCTGTGGAATAGGGGAAATAATGCGCCAATTAGAGTATTTTGGTTCTGCGCAAGAAAATATTTGTATTTCGCAGATATTTGAACCCGGTTCAGAAGATGGATGGGTTACAGTTGTTGCTGAAAATCAACCTGCAATTTGTCACGATGGTCAGTCCCATATCAATGAAGACGTAATTGTATTAAATTTTATTTACACACCTACAGGTATCAGGTACACACTACAATCTTCACAAAAGGGCATTACTTGGCAAGTAATTGCATCCATGATTCATCCGATCAATGGTCAAACAAAATGTTTACGATATAATATCAATACCGGTGAAACCAAAGATATCTGATTTAACCAACTGATGATATCCCTGACCAGGCGCTGCTCTCCGCTTCGCTCCGTTTGCGCAGCCTGCCTGGCGCACGGGCCAACTGACGCTGGCCCGTACTGCCCTCATTCCCCGTCATCACCCCAACCACCCAGCTCCGACCCGCCACCGCAAAGGCTCCCATTCGCCGCAGGTTGCGGAAGAGCAACCATGCTGGCTCTCTCTCCGCCTTTGCTCATAGCCAACCTGAAACACACCCAACCCTACAAGCGCTGCACTCCGCTTCGCTCCGTTTGCACAGCCCAGCGGCAAACCGACCATCCCGCACAGACTCAGCAGTCTCGAAGATGTGCGAACCAAGATCGAGGAGTGGCGAAGCGAATATAACGGCTTCAGACCTCATTATTCCTTGAGAGGTCTAGCACCCATTGAATTTATTGCATTAAAAGAAAATAGGCCGGAATTTCTACTTTTGAGGCTGACCGATTAAGGGGCCATACGCAGGGGCAAGTTAACAACTTAAACCGCTGTCTAAAATTCGGGGTACACTATAGTTCTCTGCTTGGAAAAATAATATATCTGTGATCAGAATTTATCTTGTAAATACATTGGAGATCTTGGCCCATAAAGTATTCCATTTGGTTTTGGGTCTAAAAGGCGAGCACTTGTGATTTTAGAAATGACATGGCCCTGATCACTTACACTACTGACAATTTGTTTTGTTATTGCTTTAACAAGCAATCCTACTAAACTGAGATTACTATTGTTATCGGTTTCGGCACTAGATGCTGTAGCCTCTCCGAACCATAAAAGCAATCCAGTTTTAGAGTCAACTAGTTTAGCTTTTGCTGTTACGACAACATCGCTAGTTATTACTTTATAGCCAGCGCCGTAATTATCGATAATAATGTAAAGTACAGCATCTGCCCCAAATATTTCATGTAGCTTATTTAATGGTGCTTGGTGCATTTCTGGTGGATTCTGGAGCCCATTTTCTTTGAAAGCTTGATCTACCAAAGCAATTGGGAATACATAGTAACCAGCTTCAGCAAGAGGTTTTGTGGTCGTCGAAAAAAATCCATAGGTCGCCTTACTATCAGGCGAATTGTTTATTGGAGGTAATACTAAAATTGATTTCGGTTTAGACTGTTGATAATTTGTGTAATCAATTTTTGCTACAGGAGTAGCACAAGCCCCTAATATTGATAAGGTCGATAACAAAGATGTAATTTTAAGCAATTTCATTATGGCCTCCTTTTTGTCGTTTTAGCAATGAGTCTATCCATGAATTGCTTTGATTCTGGAAATAATTTTTCTTCTATTATAAATGATTGTTGTGCCAGGTCTATCTTTCCTGATTGGAAGTATAATAAACCAAGATGAGCATGAAATCCGGGAGGTAATGCCTTATTCTTTGATATAGCAATTTGATACTCAGCTTCGAGTTTGATCGCTTGTTCTTCCAGTGATTGTTTGCCGGGGGTAGCATAACTTTGGTAGATTAAATCTTCATAGCTACCCCACTCATATAAAGCTTGTTTATTGGTGGTACACCCTTGGATGATTAAAATCATCAATAAAACAGGGAATAGTTTTTTCATTATGTTTAATTTTTTGGTTTCCAGGCACCTTGGTCGACTCCATCAACTAACCTGTTCACTGCTTCTTTAATAGCAAGGTCAAGTACCTTACCATTTAGTGTTGAATCATATTCAGCGGTGCCACCAAAACCGATAACTTCTCTACTCGAGAGAGAATATTCACCTGCGCCTTGTGCCGAAAAAACAACTTCAGATGTAAGGGCATCAACCACATTAATTGTTACTTTCGCATAGGCAATTTGTGACTTGCCACGTCCGAGAACTCCAAAAAATTGCTGATCACCTGTTTCTTTTCTGCCAAATTCTGTAACGTCACCCGTGATCAAGAACGCAGCGCTTTTAATAGATTGATTTTTTCTACCCAAATCGGCTTCAAACTTTGCTTCATGCATGTTATCCCTGTCCATGATACTGAAGTGGTTAGTTTGTTGTAAATGCGCTATGAGGATTGTTTTAGCTTGACTTCCAAGCCTGTCAACTCCATCAGAAAAAATCCCGCGCATAAAACTTGATCGGTTTTCAAATTTGCCTACAACAAGGCTTGACCTGACTCCTGTATAAATACTTGAAGCACTATTTACTTTGTCAACCACTAATGCCTGATGGGTCTCAGTCGCGCAACCTATCAATGTTACAGCAATCATTGAGGACAGTAGCGTAAATCTTGTGAGCGAATTTTTGATTGTAAACAGACTCATTGTATTAATCCTCCTGTTTAGATTGACAAACCAATTCATAAAACCGGAAACCATAGGGAATATTTTATTGCACCTATTTTACTGCAAGATAAAACAATACAAAGCCTGTTGTATCCCTAAGCAAAATTAGTGATGGCTTAAAAGAAGAGAAGACCGATGATGTAAAATATATGAATCGAGAACGGAAGGAATACCTGAAAATACAGCGATTCCGGCATGAAAGTATTTGATGACTATAGAAGTCAGAAATTTACAGCCAACATTATTTACTCTGTATCTCGATGGTAGCATTAAGGTTCGGTGTAAAATTCTATAAAAAATGTACCGCAGTATACGTATTTACCCTGAATTATTCATCAATAAACAAAAAAAAGGGGGCAAAAAATATCGCAAATCGTTATATTACTGGTAGTTAAAGTCAGCTAATAAGACGCGATATTTAGGCAACCCCTTCATCAGAATATAGTCACTCCGGAGAGTACACAACAAACATTATTTTCATACAATGCTGCTTCAGCCGTTGCCTCAGTAAAGGGCAAAAAAGTTGCTCTTGATTTCCAAGGTGGCAATATCACAAGCGATGCCGGTGTGTTACTCCTGAGAGAAACCGAATTAAAGCTTGGGCTCATCACCATGCTTGAAATGAGTGCCTTCCAAAGTTGAAGTGTGCGGAAAAAGTCCTGCTCAGCGCGGGGCTTTTTCTATATAACATATTTTGGGGTCTTCCTGCTTCAGATAGCCTTTTAGAATGTTTTGCCTGAAGTTTTCTGCTCTATCACTGCTCCTTTTGGCTTGCGGTCAGGAGAAGTGGTTTGGCATAGAAGCTCAAGGCTCGGGCAAAACACAATATGAAAGGGTTATGGGCCATTCACTGCTTTTGTTATGATATACCGTGTTACGCTATTACCTTAAGCCAATGCAATTTTTTAAATTGGCTAAAGTATTTCGTAACTATCAAATGAATATTACGTTCTAAGCTCAAGCCACTCAAGACTCCAATTGCAGCAATATGATTTTTCTTTAGAATTAAGGATATAATTCATGAGTTGTTGATTAAATACCCCACTAATACCCCGTTTAACTCATGGCAAGTCCGTGCAGTCGTCACATTCATCAAACGGTTTAAGAGTTCGGTGATGTATATAATTATGTCGTCAGACAGTACAATCCGTCCAATATGAGTAATGAAGTCAAAAAAAAATTAGAAGCTAGCCGTAAAGAGCTGCTTGATCTTGGTTTGCGCAACCCTTTGATCAGCCATTCTCAACGGGCAAAGCAGGTGAAAGTGATAGATGAGCTTTCAACTGAAATCTATCGCATGATCGTTCTTGAAGGGAAAGAACTGAGCTTTGATGCATTGCCCGAAAAAGATGTTAATAGTCAGATTAATACAGACTCAGGTGAGGAAATACTTTTTGATGCCGTCAACCAAAATGATTTACTGGTTCAACCCGATGATGATATAGTAAACAGCCAGATAGCAGCACGCCACTTGGATAGGAAGCTTCAAACCAATCTATCATCGCAAAAGCTTCAAACAAGGTTGCTTTCAATACACAATGATGCACGATCATATATTGAAGAGCAGGGCGTGAATATTTTGTTTCTTGTGCTTGGCTTTTTGCAATGGTACGAAGCCGATGCATCGCAGGAACCGAGAAGGGCTCCACTTCTCCTAATCCCCGTTGAACTAAAGCGGGCAAGTGCACAAGAGCGGTTTCAGGTATTTTATACCGGTGAAGAAATCGGTGACAACCTCTCACTTATTGAAAAGTTACGCTCTGAGTTCAATATTGTTCTACCAAGAATTCTTGAAACCGAAGAGCTGGATATCCAAGCCTATTACAACTCTGTCAGTCAGACCATCAAGGGCGAAAAACGCTGGAATGTGGTTTCCAATGATATGACGTTAGGGTTCTTCTCCTTCGGTAAATTCCTCATGTATAAAGACCTTGACCCTTTATCCTGGCCTGAGGAGAGCAAAGGTAACGGATTTTCCATTATAGATGCCTTGTTGACGGATGGATTCCGCGAACAAGAGAGTATTCTTAATGATGAGACGCATATAGACGACATTCTTTCGCCTGCTGATGTCCATCAGGTTAAAGATGCTGATAGCACACAAATCCTTGCCATACTTGATGTTAATTCCGGGCGAAATCTTGTACTGCAAGGCCCTCCTGGAACAGGGAAATCACAGACCATTACGAATATTATTGCCGAATGCATAGGTAACGGCAAAAAAGTGCTCTTTGTGTCGGAAAAAATGGCAGCTCTCGATGTGGTTAAACGCCGCTTGGATGAAGTCGGCCTTGGGGACGCAGTTATGGAGTTGCACAGCCATAAGACAAACAAGAAAAAGATACTTGCTGAACTTGACCGCACCTTGCACCAAGGGAGGCCTGTTGTTGAAAACCCCGTCGATGACATCAAAACCCTTGAACAATTTCGGGATCAACTCAATACGTATTGTAACGCTGTTAATAAGCCTATAGGCAAGACACACCTTAGCTTCATAAATGCCTTAGGTTTTGCATTAAAAAACCAACCAGGCACTCTTGATGTACCATCTTTTGATTTTGCCAAGATGCTTGAGTGGACTGAGTCTGATTATCGTAATGCACGTCTTCAGGTAGATACTCTTGATCGACATCTGAGTGAAGCTGGCCCACCGGCCAATAACCCTTTCGAATTAAGTGGTCTAACCGAAATACTTCCATCTCAACGCCCAATATTGGAACGTGCTATAGAGGAAGGCAGAGCGGCAGCAGAAGCACTGTTAAATACGGCGGTTGATTTAGCCAAAGCTATGGGCCTGCAGCCTCCCGATCATAAAGCGGATATAGGAATTATATGCCGCGCTGCACGGAGGGCAATGGAAGCCCCACATTTTGATGGCTTAGCACTAACTTCTGGTGAATGGCAGGCAAAGCGAGACGACATTTCAGAACTGATTGCGGCGGGCAAGGCATTGAGCGTGGCCCATGCAAAATATGATGAATGGTTAATAGATGAAGCGTGGTCACAAGATTTAGTGGAGCTAAGACAACTCTTTGTTACTACTGGCAAGAAATGGTGGCGTTTCTTTTCAAGCGATTACCGCCAAGCAAAGCAGAAGCTGCAGGGCTATTGCCGCAAAACTCTTTCAAAAGATATCGGCGAAACCATCCAGCTCGTTGATGCTATACTTGACAGCCAGAAGAATCAGAAATTATTTGCCGAACAATCTGAATTTGGGTCAACCCTATTCGGCGCACAATGGAAAAAAACAGAATCAGACTGGGAGGTACTTGAAAAACTTACTGAGTGGGTTGTTGTACTATACCGGGATATGGGCAATGGAGTTGTTCCTGATGGTATTGTTAATTTTCTTTCCGGCTCGCCGAAAGTTGACGAACTCAAAGATAAAGTAGCAGCAGTTGAGTCAAACATTCATAAGCATGAGCAAAGCATCTCAATTGTTGAAACACTCCTGCAGTTCAAGCTACACGATACCTTAAGGATTCACTGGAATCTGTCACTTAAAGAACAAGCGGCATCACTTACCCGTTTACTGAATAATATTGATCGCCTCTTCCAGCTCATCCGCTTCAATCAACTTGCTGGTGAAATGACGAAGAATGGACTTGATTTTGTAGTCTCAGCCGCAAGAACATGGAATTTTGGTGAAGGTTCCTTAGTCAAAATGTTCAATTATAGCTGGTATAATGGTCTGGTTGAGAAGGCCTATCTTGAAAATCCCTGCATTAAATCGTTTGATCGTATACAACACGCACATGTGCAGGATGAGTTTATCCGCCTGGATCATCTTCTTTTCCGCCACAACCAGGCACGCTTAGCTAACCTCCATTGGAAATCTCTTCCAACGCTTGATGGAGGTGGTGAGCTGCAGATCATCAGTAGCGAGATCAATAAAAAAAGAAGGCACATGCCTATCAGGGTCTTGATGAACAAAGCTGGACGGGCCATTCAGGCAATTAAGCCGGTTTTTATGATGAGCCCAATGTCTATAGCTACCTACGTTCCACCAGGGTCAGTTCATTTTGATCTCGTTGTTTTTGATGAAGCGAGCCAGGTAAAGCCGGTAGATGCATTTGGGGCCATCATGCGTGGAAATCAGGCTGTGGTCGTAGGCGACAGTAAACAGCTGCCCCCTACCAGCTTCTTTGATAGTCTTATTGAGAGTGATGAAGAGGAAGATTTTGAAAACATCGGCGACACGGAGAGCATTTTAAGCTTATTCCTTGGTAAGGGTGCGCCTGAACGAATGCTGCGTTGGCATTATCGTAGTCGTCATGATTCACTGATTGCAGTTTCCAATAACGAATTTTATGATAATCGTCTTGTTGTATTCCCAAGTCCGGGCACAAATGCGACAGCTCGTGGGCTCAAATTTCATCACATTCCAGACACAGCCTATGACAGGGGCAAGACGCGCTCTAATCCGGAAGAGGCAAAGGTAGTCGCAAAGGCAGTCCTTGCACATGCCAAGTCATACCCTGATCTATCTCTTGGTGTTGTAGCTTTCAGTACAGCTCAGCGTGACGCCGTTGAAAATCAGCTTGAAATCCTTCGCAGATACGATTCAAGTTGTGAGTCCTTCTTCAATGAACATCAACGTGAACCTTTCTTCGTCAAAAATCTTGAAAACGTTCAGGGTGACGAGCGAGATGTCATCTTGATAAGCATAGGATATGGTAAAACAACAGAAGGGTACATGACGATGAGTTTTGGTCCCCTGAATCGAGATGGTGGAGAGCGTCGACTGAACGTCCTTATCTCTCGAGCACGTCTTGCAATGGACGTATTCGCTAACTTCACTTCGAATGATATTGACCTTGCCAGAACTAACGCCCGCGGAAGCGTAGCATTAAAGAATTTTCTATCCTTTGCTCAATCTGGCATTCTTCCTCAGCCATACACAACAGGCAAAGAGCCCGATTCTCCATTTGAAGAAGAAGTTATCAAGGCATTAACGCAAAACGGTATATCTATTGAGCCTCAAGTTGGATCAGCTGGCTTCTTCATCGATATAGGTATAAAAGCAAAAGACAAGCCCGGTCAATATATACTTGGAATAGAGTGCGATGGTGCCACCTACCATAGTTCACGTTCTGCCAGAGATCGTGATCGCTTACGTCAGGAAGTTTTACAAGGTCTTGGCTGGCAGCTGCACAGAATATGGAGTACTGATTGGTATCGCAATCCAGGTGATGAGTTAGCCCGCGCCTTAAACGCTATAGAAAAGGCGGAGTACAATTATAAAAACGATGTAGGGATTAGCCTCCCGAAAGTCACCCATGTGGAAAAGACTCTGAGTATACCCCGTGAAGTCATAACAGTGAGGGAAGAAGTTATATCGCAGGGTTGCGTTCCATACCAGCAAGCAGAACTAAAAATATATTTATCGAATAAAGACCTCCATGAATGTACTCCGGCAGAGTTACTGCCCTATGTTTGCGAAGTCATTGCAATCGAGTCACCGATACATACAACAGAAATTACCCGCTCTATTACGGAAGGTGCAGGCCTTAAGCGCGCAGGAGTAAGGATACAGGGAGCTGTTCTCATGTCAGTTATGTATGGCGTTCAAAGAAATGTAATAGTAAAAAACGGTGAATTTTGCTGGCATCCTGAAATGAAAGAGCCAAAAGTCCGGGATCGATCATTACTTGATGTTTCTTCAAGGAAATTTGAGTTTGTTGCTCCTGAAGAAATTAGCCAGGCTATTCTTCAGCAGGTTAAAAGAGGGTTCTCACTTTCTCTCGATGATGCGGTATCAAATGCAGCCAGAGTACTTGGATTTCAGCGGGTTACCGCACAAGCCAAATATTTATTTGACCGGCAGCTTGATGGATTGATACAATCTGAGGTGCTCATATTACGTAATGGTTCGGTCTCGGCAGCATAGGCAAAACTCGGTTAATTTTGATATGGCTTATTTCGCTCTTTATTAGACCCGCCTTTAAATAAATTGGTATCGTGATTCGCCATTTTACGAAGCAACGCTTTATCTGTTGTCAAAAAGTATTCAGCTTTCGCCTCGATTGCACATGCAACATGAAGCGCATCCATTGGCTTGATGCCGATCTGTGCAAGTGTGATTGCAATGTTCTCAACTTGATTGCTGACGGACACATCCACGAGCCCTATTTTCTGCCAATCACCAACGGCCGCCTTACGATTTGAATCTGGATTTGCCGTATTTTCCATATCGTCGCACTATTAAATCCGATTGGTCATCGAATGGGCAATTAAAACTTCATTTTGCTCCCTTACATTTCTTTCTTTTCTTGACCAATAAAGTCTATATATAGTTCTTCAATTTTCACCCTGGCCCAATTTTTTTTCGCAAAAATTTCAAGATAGTGTCCAGTTTGGTTAGTTCATTACAGTAATAGCAAGACTATCTTTAGCCTTTTGAACAGATGCCAAAATCGCATTAGCACTTTTCGTCCATCTGAATGGCTTTGCGTGTTTTGTGTTATGGACTTTTATAAACCGGTGAATTTCATCTCGCAACTCTTTGACA